>Ga0209780_1001922_pt1 | contig 14293 bp, 7 predicted proteins | sample WorMetexBAHAMAS2_FD_187384 | JGI IMG/M metagenome (GOLD analysis project Ga0209780, IMG submission 187384) | Marine gutless worms symbiont microbial communities from Max Planck institute for Marine Microbiology, Germany - Inanidrilus exumae... | ecosystem: Host-associated > Annelida > Digestive... | reverse complement strand
TCGTTATGTGTCATCTGTAATGCTGCCAGCGGGCGGGTGGCCAGCCGCGGGCACGGCACGCCAGTCCCATTAGGCAATACCTTGTTTGGACTTGGAACTGATGATCTATGACACTGTGTTATCTGGTGTGTACAATGAGATGCAGAGGTAGGCCAGAATTACTGTAGAACATGCGAGGCTGAAATTCTGTTTTTGTTTACATTTAATGCTTTAGTGGGTACGTACGAGTAAATTCCCACATCTATTACTGTTAGTATGAACCTCGATGGGTGACCTCTGATATTTGGCAGAGCAAGCGTGAAAGTGAGCACTCCATCCAGTCCCTTATTGCCTCTGTTGCTGTACCAGTTGTAACAACGCACCTGTCAGGAGTGAGTACCAAATTCACATTATTCTGGTTGATGCTGTAATTGCCGAAAAATTATGATTAAATGCTGTGGATGTGTAATTATGTTGGCAGTGTGGTGCCGTTTTGAAAGGCGAATCCAACGTCGGTGATTCTCACACGCAGAACATGGAAACCGAAAGGTAAGCGAATGAATGGAATCAGTGTTTGGTTTGCAGTTGTTATAACAGTGATGAGTGACAAAGTACGTTCACGAATGGCGACCTATAGTTCACAAAGGTCCAGAGCTCGGTCTTTGTCTTCTTGTTGATTTTACATTGATCTCAGCAGTAACGTTAGTCAGTCACCCATGGCTGGTGTAATCTACTCAGTGAAGAACCATGGTTCGAAAATATCGTGATATTTCGAAAAACACCACTGGTACTGGCACCAGAGAGCCGTCATAAAAGGACCAGCGCCCCTTCAATCAGGAGTTGGGTAGTGGTTGAAGAAGGAATGAGGCCAGGGGCCCAATTTACAACAAATCTTAGGACAAACTTAGGATGAAGTGTGACTTAGGAATATCTTAAGAAAAACGTAGGATGAACTTACACAAAACTTAAGATCAGCTTATTAAGAAAAATGCAATTTCTCAAAATTTACTTAACATTTCTTCACAGAATTGTCTGCATATATATAGGAAGAACTTAGTAGGTTTTATGATTGCTTTAGTGAATTACATGTAAAAACCTATGAAATTCTTTACTTTTTAACTTAGTGTAAATTGGGCCCCAAGTCATTGGTTAGGGTCAGTGCTTTGCGTTTCCTTCAGTGCGTTGACACTGTCGGTTGGGTGACAGGAAGAGCATCCGGCACATGAAAATTCCATGCCACTTATCCCCAAGGGTTCTTTTCCGGAAAAAATGGAGGAAGAGACCGGTGGGATAACTGTTTGGAAAACGGCCGTTAAAAACAGGTACCTATTTAATGTGTATGTGTGTTTTTTGCACAGATCATCACCCATACTGCTGCGATTCAGCAAACAGCTGAAGATGGGTTTATCAGACACATGTCACGAAGGTTTTATGCCTGCATCAGCATCGGTCGACAGATTGTCAGGTGCTCTGAGCAGCAGAGTATCAACATCAAGTGTTGAAACATGTCAGGGACATTTGTGCCTTACCGACAGTTTGACACAGCAACAATCAAGTGTCTCTCCGTTACCGTCCAAGCTGACCCCAGGTCCCGAGATGTCACATACTTGGCGCTTGGAAAAGAATATATTCGCCAGCATTCGACTGACTGATGTTACATCCGATCATCTAACAAAGACTGAATCCAGAGATGAGAAGATGCCGTCAGATTCTGCGGAGAATGAAGTTTCAGCACAGTCGAGTGAATGTCCGGTTTCGTCATTATTTTCTGTCAGTGAAAAGATACTCAATAGTCCATCTCTGAGCTGCGGAAATGGTTCAACACCCATAGATGATGTTGTTTCAGATGACGTAAAGGATGGTAATTCTGAGCAGCGCTGGTCAGCAAGTGGCATCGAAGTACAGTCTTCAAATGGTGCCCGATTATGCACGAGTGGACTGGAATCAACTTTGCCCAGTCTAGAAATGGAGGAGGTGGAGACTTCATTTTGTGATGATTTCATCAAGAAGTTGTCTGGTGTAAAGCCAGTTGACAGTGTCGGCGTCTCAGGATCGGATTCCGATGTAACTGGCATCATACATCCAACCATCGTTAATACACAGCAGAGTGGGCGTCCCACACCATCAAATGCTGATGGTGTTGCCATAGTAGATTCTGATGCTGACCATTATTCCACTGCGGCAACTGGAGAGATCACTTTGGACAAGAAGGAGGGGATGAAAGATCATGTTGATGATGACGATAATTCCAGCATCAGAATAGATCCGATGTCTAGTGGTAATCGTTGTGACAATATTGTTCAAGACAGCTGCATCAAGAACAGTGCGTCAGCTGCAAGCTTGTCGGAGCTGTCAGTTCTGAGCTGCAGTGTTTCGGTGCTACATCAAGGCACATCTTCGATTTCAGACAGTGCAGTGGTAAACCTTGTGGCATCACGTTCTATTACACCTGTTGACATTGCTGAAGATGATATGGAAGCGAGAACTCAGCTGCATGGGTCAGATTTACCTGATAGCAGTCCAGACAAAGTCTTTCCAAGTGTGTCTTCTGACTATACTGTACAAGGTAGCATAGAAACGTCCAAGTCTTTTGCAACAGGAGACAGTAAAGGCATCAGCAAAATGTCTGACTGTCATTCCCATGTGACGGACGATGAATTTACATCTCATTGTCAAACGCCTGAAGAACATTGTCATCGTTTGCAGCATTTTCAATCAGAGAATTGTCACACGTCGCAAATAGCATCTTCTGTATCGTTCACAGATACTTTGCCGATGCAGTCTCAATTGCAGTTATCGGTGGCAGACAGCTGTGCAGTGCCTGTATCGCTGTTCTCTACACAGTCATGCACGACTTCCACACCGGTGCCGGTAGCATTATTTTGTGCACACTCCTGCAGCTCAGAAACTCTAGAAAACCGCGGAGTTTTAAGCTGGGATGTTCGACTGGATTCAAGTGGTGCAGTATTGTCCCATCTGTCTGAGGTTTCAGTTTCGGTTTCAGATTCTCAGAGCGAAATTCCCCGCTTAACAATGCAACATAATCCTTTCCAGTTACCGGCAAAAGTTCGAGAAGAAACTGAAAAAGCTGAAGGTGGTGATGGTAGTATCTCGAAATGTGCTGCATCTGATGTAGCTTGGTCATGTCAGTCCGTATGGAGTACCAGTACTGATACACCAGTGTCTGATGTGCCTCTTAGTCTGTCAAAAAGCACATCCACATCAGTTTTGCCTGCTAACAATCCAGAGTTATTGCAGCAGTGTTCAGTTGTTAGTGATGTGTTAGGAGATAGTGTTTTAGGTTTGCAACTATGTCCTGGTCCCATCAATAATGTACCTGAAATAGACAGCCACATAGAAGAGGGAAAGTATGTGGTTAATAGTGATGTACTGGTATCAAGTTATTCAGAACGGCTTCCCCACATGAATGAAGTTGAAGGTGACCACCTAATAAAAGACCACAAAGATTTTGCCGTCACAAATAGTGATGATCCAAGCGAACATATTTCAGATAAGTCAATAATTCCGTTTACTAATATATGTAAGACAGACTGCCACGTGGAAGAGACAAAGGATTTTGACAAGACAAGTAGTGTCGTTCATGTATCAAGTTATGCTGTTTCAGATTTACAGCAGCTTTCCGACACTAATTCGGTTGAAGGTGACCATCGAATAAAAGAGCAGAAAGATATTGGTGTCACAAATAGTGACGAGCCAGATGAATGTATTTCGGATGAGTCGATCGTGTCACAGATACTTGCAGCCGAATGTTCTCAGTCTGAATCACTAGATTGTGATTTTGTGTCCCAGTCATTTGTTTCAAACTGTCCTGAACGTCAGAAATGGCGGGAAATGGTTTCCCCAATTGTCAGTAGCAAGCAGAGTTCTCAGGTGTTAGAAGACGACTCTAATGAACTGTCGGCAGTAACTACTGGGGACGGGTTTGTGGATGATGAATCAGTTAAGGATCTGGTTCAGTCCACTGAACTATCCACTGAACTAAATGTATTACGTCAGAGTACGTATATTTCTGGAGCACTGTATGAGGAGGATCACAATGGAGGCTTGGCTCTGTTGCCAGCAGTGGCACCCAGTAACGATGGTTGGACGTATGATGCCAGTGAACTGCAGGACGTACTTTGTGCTCTTCTGAACTCATGCCACATGAATTCCACAGACCCCGACGAGTCATTGCCGTTAGATGATGTTGATGACGATGATGACAATAACGATGCACAAAGCTGCTCAAGCTCAGCAACTGAAGTTTACGTTGACTTGCCAGATGATCTGAAGCTTGATGATGTCACTAGACACTGTGGTAGTTCAGAAGACAAGGACTCGGACGGAACAGTTTCGCTGCTGTCTGTGGTGCTGGATGGAGATGGACTAGATTTGATGGATGCTGCTTCAGATGGCTTCCAGAATATCTACAGTTCATTGGTCGGTGCACCCGCAATGGACCCCGTTCTGTCTTCCGATGCAAACGACCTAAATAGTAGCACATATTGTAATAACACGAGCATTGCGAATTTGTCGGCTTTTGCAGTTGAGCATACGTCGCTGTTGGACAAAGAAGGTTCTTCTGCAGTTATGGCTCTTGACGCGGGACTGGTGAGGAACTTGCCCTGCCCTACTGCTTCCGTAGCATCCCTTTGTGACAGACTGGAAGAGTGCGGTCAACAGCCAAAGAAAGATGATGAAGACGTCTTGCAAAATGACGTTGCAGAGAAGCCAGCAAAGTCGTTTAGATGTCACTGCAGCAAGCCACATACTAGTAAGAAGTCTTGTCGAAGTAGTTTAAGAATGCCAGAGAAACTAGCAAACGTTGATCCAGATTCGCCGTTGGTGGCTTGTCGACCTCCACCGCTGTCCGTCCGCTGCGGAAAATATGGAACTGATACACATTGTATCTCAGATATTGTTGGAATCAGTGAGAATACATCTCCACCATCTGCCGGTACTACGTCCGCAGGTTTAGATAATGAAACTCCGAACCAGGTTCCCGACAGAAAGCAAAAACGTAGCGGTGTTTCGGATGCGGAGAATGAAAGTAACACTAAACATTCGAGCATAGTCGTTGAGACGAAATCTCACAAGAAACGTCGGTTACAGATGTTGTCAGCAGCCAGGAAAACCAGAAGGAAACATAAAAAGGATAATTTGAAATCATTCGGTGACATTGACAAGATTCGAGTTACTCCTAGAAACTTCAGCAAAAACTCTGCGATGGAAAATGAGAGATATACCTTCCGAATCAGCGCCTCACAGGTGAAGAAGCCCACAGGTTGGACATCTTCAGTAGTCAGTGGACAAACGTTGTCAGAAGAAAGACCAACAACTCGCAGCAGGCATACTAGTGGCCAGGTACAACAGACAATGTTTACACTTGAACACACTCGCACTGGTAGCACGAGAATGGTTATACTGAGAAAGCCAGCTGTTCCACCAATGCTCAGCACAGCAACGCCGTCCGGGTCAAAGTGGAAACTAGACCGTGCCACTAGACGGCAGCAAGTGAACTGCGATCAAAAGCAGGGTGACATTCTGCACAGAAAGAAAGAAAAGAAACCATTGCACAGTCCGGAAAAACCACGTCGACGGATTGCAGCGGATGACAGTGACACCGAGGAAAGACGGAATAAGGTTGGCTCGGAAGTGGAAAATGAAACTGATGAAGAGTTCTCTTTGAAGAAGATGATGTTGAGAAGTCATCGGAGTTCCAGCGTCAAGCAAGATCGAGCTCGTAGTAAGAATTCCAAGAGACTTTCTCAAGGTAACGGGAACAGGGCCAGTCGTAAGATGTCCCGCGATGGAACCGATCAGAGTTCGTCTGATCGAGAAAGTGGAGGTGGCAGACAGAAGAAGAGATGTTTACTGCTGGCTCAGCTGGAGAACTCGGAGGGTTACGTTGCGGATCGAAATGTCTTGCAGCAGCAGCAACTTGACAGCAGCCTGTTATGGTCCGATACGAACACACTCAGCAGAGAGGAGCGGGCGTTACAGGTCGGTATTGGCTTAAAGTGTTCCATGTTACGTTGAGTACTGAAGTCAGTTTGGATGTTGTCGTAGTTACAGTTATAGTGGATACTGATGTTGGAAAGCCAGCATGGACAGTGTGGGTTCTTATCCCTCAGAAAACAGCCTGTGGATCAGGGAAGCTTGAGGCCAATGGCTGATTTTACCTGGTCAGAGTTGGTGCTCTGAGATCCATTTGATTAAGGTGACCATAATTTGGCCACCGCAGTCCGGGATGAGTGCTGAAGGCACGGATCGTAGGGTGCGAGCCATCGCAGTCCAACTTGGGTTCTGCGGGAGCAATGGTAGCATCGTGAGCTTCCCCAGCGGGGTCCGGGGCAGACTATTTTTCTTATATACAGATAAAATCTAAGCTAATTTTTGGCCACCGATGAGTAAGCATACGGTTGCAGAGATGGGCAAATCGGGACAAATGTAGGACATCAAGCCAAAAATGGGCGTCCCTGGAGAACTGTGATTTTTTTCCGGGACACATCATTAAAAATCGGGACTGTCCCAGAAAATCCAGGACGGATGGTCACCGTACATGTGATGCTTTGATGCTGGTGGTTTGACGACATTTAGGTCGTCTGGCTTGTAAAACCTGCCTTTATTATTCCCAAATAAAACTTTTGTGGGACTGCACCCAACTCGGAGTGACATCAGTAAAGTCCTGTTATAATATAATAATGTCCGTTTATTAAATTGCTGACATACCGTGCAATTAACAATACTAACATGCGCCACGCAGGGCGGGACACAACAGCCGCCACGCAGGGTAGCACTATATACAGAAGGGTTAAGCCGGCTAAATTGATGCCACACACGGCGCACAGCGATTGAATCAACAGCACCGGCTTAACCTCGTGAGCATTCACCGTTAAAGTTGCTCACTACTCAATTTATCGACCCCGAAAGGATGAAAGGCTGAGTTGGCCTTGGTTGGCTGGTTACATACTGAAATAAAGTGCCGCTTCCGGGAGTCGAACCCGGACACGTCACCCACCCCAGTACTAACCGGGCTCGGCGTAGAGTAACTTCGTTGATACGACCAACTCCGTTACCAGTACGCCACGCCGCCAACCAGACTTCTGTTAAACAGAAGCTGAATGTGTGAAGGTACAGTTTGCTTGTACTGGGGGCATCATAAATAGGACATTGTCCATTCTCTGAGTTAATTTGTGGATGAAGAAAAGAAAAGTCCCCGTGAATGATTATTCTGTTTGACATTAGGAACGGCATTTGGATACGATAGATGGTTGATGAAGTTATGACTTCATACTTGTTTAGAACGTTGATGCTGTCGGTTGGGCAGTTAAATATTGGTAGTTATGCCCATTGGATATGCCCTCCAGGTGTACCAATGGGGGGCAAGTTCATCGTCCTCATGGAGTTGTTGCCCGTGGTCGTCTTCACTTCTTTAACAGTGGACAGCAGACAAATGTTAGTTAACTTTTCTCTGCTATCTGTTGAGTTTGTGGCTGGTCAAATGTTAGTTGTTAATCGCCTGCAGCAGTGGTGGCGAAGTATTGTAATGAGCACGTCTGTGTATGTGTGTGTCTGTCTGCCCGCCAACATATCTCCCAAACCACACGTGCAATCTTTACCAAATTTTTCGTGCATGTTGCCATTCGCTGTGGCTCAATACTCCACCAGCGGGGTGATGCAATCCCAAGGGAAGGGGCAATTTTGTCAGTTTTCTTCCCTATTGAAAATGCATTGCATGGGCCATATAGCGGTATGAATTTCGCTACAAAGGACTGATTTGGCTTAAATTTAATTCTTTTCTGTAAAGTCGGACAGAATTCAATTTCCTATTATTAAACGGCATAATTGTGACTAATTCGAAATTACTCGCAGAGTAAACTGCAAGAAGAACGGAGAAATGTGACGATTAATGGGAAGAATTATGGAAATGCACGATGAACTTTGTAATGCTACCATGGTAACGGTGTAAGTTGTGGAAGAAACAAATATATGTTGATGGACGTAGGAAAGCGAAGTTAATTCAGCGTTAATGGGACTTAGGTTAAGGAAGTATCTAGAGTTAACCGTGTGATTGCACACCGCGGGTGAAGTCTGATATCTGTGATTGCCTTGTTGTCGTTGTAGCGAGCTCTGATGCAGATACAAGAAATGGAAATGAGGAACTTGATTAACGACACAAAGATAAAGTCAAAATCATCTGCGGAGAGAAAGTCAGGTGCCGGTATGTGAATTTGTGAATACGGCATGACATGCTGTTGTTCAGAATTGATGATCGCTTTTGCTGTGTACACCACAGCAGAGACTCTCAATGCATTTCAGTGGGCCCGACAACCCCCAAAATTGTCCCTTTTAGGGATCTCGACCCGCATAAAAATGGTTTCTTAGGTTCACATGAGTCAGCCCTCCAAATGGCATCTCGATCGGTTCAGCCATTTTGGTATGCTACTTTAATGTGACCAATAGTAACTTAGACACAAACCACGTTACGTACGATAGCTTAGCAATAGGATGCTTCTTATGTACTGCATGCGTATGATGTGGCCTAATAATGCCAAGTAGCCAGCTATGATGTGTAAACACTAGGCAGAATTTGAGCATCCTCTCTTGAATGATGTATTATATAATTCTGACATAGAGACTATAACAGTATTGGTAATACCAGCGTCACTTTGTCATCATGACCTTAGCCAATGCAAGAGTTCACCCAGTTTGAACTCCGTTGACTGCGTTTTTTCGATATTGACTTGTACTGTACTGCATTGTGTCATTCTGCTGTGTAGGAGTGAAAGCCAAAACTCGGCAGAACTCCGCCAGCAGCACTCCTGCTACCAGCGCACACAGTTCCTCCATTAAAACAATGACCAGCACCGAACGTCAGAAAAACAAACCGAAGAGAAGGCTCGTCACTGAAGCCGCCCCCAAGAAGAAGTCAGCCAAGGTCGTCCAAAGGCGGTCATTATTACAGGCTTGGGCTTGTCTTGGTTTGAAGGCTTATATCAGGAGACACCGATCGAGATGCAAATTGCGCTGGCAGACTGGCATTTCACAGAAACGCCAACACATCAGATCATGGCATAAATGTGCTAGTGATACTCAGTTGACCACCAATAAAACTACTTCTGATGCATCAGTCTTTGCAGAGTGTACCAGCAGTACTTCTGTGATGTCCGTTGAAGAACTGAATTTAAATGTCGCTAAATGTGAGCATAGTTCTGGTCCAGCAGACTTTGTGGACGGTACTGGTAGTTTGTCATCTGTTAACAAACAAGAACTAAATTTGAATTCGAGTAATGATGACCATATCACTGAGCCAGTAAATTCCAATCAGTTTGTGAAAAATGCTCCGGCAGCTGTTGAAAAACCTGTTTCAGCTGTGGATGGCGGTTCTGAGCCAGTAGAGTCAGATGAACGGGTGAGTAATACTCCGTCATCTCTGGAAGAAGTGGGTTTAAATATGCCCGAAGGCGACGGTGGAAACGAGCCAATAGTACCAGCTGTGTGTGTAAATAATGCCGCAGCAGCTGTTAAAGAAGTTATTTCAACAGTGGCTGAAGATTCTGAACCAGTAGCACTAGATAAAAGTGTGAGTAGTACTCCAACGTCTGTTGAAGAGGTGGATTTGATTATGTCTGAAGGCGAGCATAGCAATGAGCCAGTAGTCCCGGCTGTGTGTGGGAATAATGAATATACCGCAGCAACTGTTGATGAAGTGGTTTCAATTATGGCTGCAGACACTGAGCCAGTGTTGTCAGGTGAATGTGTGAGTAATATTCCAGCATCTGTCGAAGAGGTTGAATTGAATACGCCCGAAGGTGACTGTAGCCGTGAGCCGGAAATATTAGCTGTCTGTGTTAACAATGATGATACCCCAGCAACTGTTGAGAAAGTAGATTTGCACCTGACTGAAGATGGCGCTATTGATGAGTCACTAATATCAGTGAAATGTATCAGTGACACTCCATCATCTGTTGAGGAGGCAGACTCAAGCTCAGCCATAGTGGTGACTGATTTATCAGAGCCAGTTGTAGTCGTGAATTTGACAGAACGGGATACAGAGACAAGAGATGCGTTGCCACTAGCAACAGCTGCATTGTCTTCATCTCCAGCTGATGTGACGGTTTGTTCAGCAAACTTTTTTTAGTTTACCGGTTGGCCCAAATAAAATGCATTTGTCTGTCCCATCTTTGAAATGACCGAACAAGTTTGCAAGGTTTTTGGCATACCATTTTGCCATCTCGTCCTGAACGCTTCTTTCTCTTTACCAAATGTCGTGCAAGTTGATTCCGGCGTTTTAGACATTTGGGTAGTCAAACACAATGACCCTGTTGTATTTGGGCCACCTTATGTGTATTTATATATCCCTCCAGTACTTTGATGAGACAAAAAGACCAAAGGTCCTTCTGGCGAAACTTTCTGGAGGTCCCAGCCTCGCCAGGATTAATTCCAGACACATTTAATGTTGCTACCATTGACTGTCAGAAACACCAACTCTCGCGAACAGTTTAAGCTATGTCTTAAGACTTGGCTCTTCGAGTATGCCTACATGTAGGAAGCACCTCTGAGAATTAAGTTTTATGGGGCACTATATAAATGTACGATTTGATTTGAAACCGTTAGTACTATTAGTCTGTTTTTGTCACCAATAAGGCTTCGGTTTATTCTTTAGGTTACTCAAGTTACTTGGGTCCGTAGTAATGTATTTACAACAACAGGACAGAATGACGATTATGCTGTGTTCAGTATGTTCATGTCTCCACACCCTTACTGCACGTAAGGACGGTAAAATGAGTATCAGCTCTTGGACTGAGTAATAATAAAATGGCGATTGTGGATGTGGATGGTAGCTGTAGCTGCCATTTCTTTCTGGCGGACTCGCAGTCCAAGTCGGTTGGCTTGGTCTGAGGGTTGGTGGCCACCTCGGCGCTGAGTAAGCATTCATCAAATGAACCGGGTGAACTCTCGCAATGGCTTTGCCGTGATGACAGCACCACAAAAATCTTTTCGGTTATTATTATTATCATTATGTTACATTGCAGCAAGTGAAGAGCCTCCGTAGCTTGACTGAAGAGCAGATTTGTTGGTTGAAGACTGCATGGAGATGTTCTGTGTGACATAGAGATGCGTAGTTGAGCAAGATGTCATTGGTGAAAACAACGTCAGTTCAGTCATCACTAGCACCAGTTCAACGTCCACATCATCGTCCGCATCAGAAGCAGCATCAGTGTCGCTGGCATCAGCGAAGTCTTCTGGAGAGAACTTCCTGCAGCAACATATTCCGGCCGAAGTGCGAAAGATCTGCGTGGATCATTCGACGGGCGAGACCATCTTACACAAAGCGGCAAGACTCGGATATCTGGTAAATTTCAGTTTCCTGTCGTCCTGTGCTTTATAAAACTAAGCATTGTGATGTCTAGCACCGTAAGTGCAACGACACATGGGCGACTTTATCGCATGATAATATCGCACGACTTTATCGCTTGATAAAGTTGCAACTACAACAGTGCCAATAAGTCAAACGACATGCGAGTGATGTTATTGCACGACACGAGTTGCAACTGGTGTCGTGCAATAACATCACTCGCATGTCGTTTGACTTATTATTATTGGCACTGTTGTAGTTGCAACTTTTTCACGCTATAAAGTCGCGCGATATTATCGTGCGATGAAGTGCCCGTGTGTCGTTGCACGTACAGTGCTGGACATCACAATGCTTCAAGTTTTATAAAGCACGGGACGACACGAAACAGATAAGTCAAACGACATGCGAGTGATGTTATTGCACGACACGAGTTGCACAATCATGTGTCATGGCACTTATAATGACTCACATTTATTAATACTGTATGTAGTACTGGCTGATTTCGTGGTAATATTTACATCATAGCACAAAAACCTTATCTACTGAGTCAGAAGTGGCGCCATTACACTTTGGGTTGCAAGTTTGCCAGATGCTGTCCAATTTTTAGGCCACATCACATGCATTGTGTAAGATGTGGGCTATTGCTACAGACTTTGTAGCATGGTTGGTCTGTGTGTGTCTTTGTTGGTCACGTTCGATACTCTTGCAAAAACGGCTGAACCGATCAAGATGCCATATGGGGGGGGGGGCTGACTTGGGTGAGCCCGAGGAACCATATATTTGATCAGGGTCAAGGTTGGATGAATTTATTTGCCACCAGGATGATGACAAGACAGCAAACCCTGCTTTAGTTTTGTATGTTTAATTTTTTATAATATTTTTGTTATGGATACGTGTTTGCTTTTGTTGTGTTAGATTTAGTTTTTCTGTACTAATCCAACAGATAGGCTGGGAAGAACGTCTCCAAAATGACCTATTTTGTATCAGATCATATGGTACATAAAACCTCGACTCAGTCAGTAGAATGTGCGTTGTTCAGGGCGTGGTACGATGGTGCTGTGAAAGAAGCTACGTTGACATTAATGCACGTAACAACGCCGACTACACTGCGCTGCATGAAAGCTGTGCCGCTGGACACTGCGCTGTTGCTCGCTGTCTCATTCAGTTTGGCGCCGACGTTCATGCTCTGTCACAACTTGATGGTGCAAGGTCAGTCACCATACGCAGTACTGGAAAACTGTACTGGCCTCAAAACATGCACAGTCCTTTTTTTTTGAATAACTCCGTCGAAACTGGACCAGTGACGTTGATAATTTTTGATACCCAGAATTCTTTGTTGTGGATGCATGTTTGCTTTTGCTGTATTATATTTAATTTTAGGTCGACTCTTGTGAGTCGACCTAATAAAGTGTGTCTCAAATGTTCATCCGCCCGTACGTACGTACGTCCACAAAAAGTTCTTCGATTTTTGATTTCAATGATTTTTGGCATGTAGGTAGAGGTCGATGAGTGATGCATGATGGTATGCAGTATGACCCGATCCAAGGTCAAGGTCATGGGCCCTTCATTTTGGAAATCCTTCCATTTTCACATGCTATCTTTTTCCTTACAATGGGAGCTGGCAACTGACCACTGGTAATAAACTATGGCACAATATCTAAATTTGATTGGACCAGATTTTGGTATTTGTCCTAGTTTTTGTGTCACGTGACTTTGAAGTTGGCAGAAACGTCAGTTGTGAAGAGTCGACCGTCAGTCCCATACGGGGCTAATTTATTTTCAGTACTAAGCTAAGAGATTGGCTGGGAAGAACGTCTCCCACATGACCTATTTTATGTCGGATGGGACGTAAAACCTTAATCAATCTGTCATTGATTCTTGAGGTATGGATGTCAGTGTTCAAGCTCTTTATGGTGACTGTCTGATGCCAGTACCATAGCACAGTAATTACCAGAGTAGCATTAAACTGGTGTATGTCTGTTGCGTGTGGACTGTTTGTTATTAAGCCAGTGTGAACACGTTGTCTGAAGAATGCAGTGATGTGTATACAGACCAATACATGACGCCGTGGAAGCGGACAGCCTTGCTACTGTCCGCCAGCTGCTCTGTGCTGGAGCCGATATCAGTATGAAGAAATATTCTGGTGAAACTGTTCTGCACCTTGCCAAGTCGGCGGAAATGAAGCGGTTTATTCAAGGTCTGCGTGCCTTATCTTGATTTTTCCAGTTCTTTTTATTCTTCCTTCAGTACTTGTTCAGGGACATTTTGGGCGTTTGGCCCGTGAATAATCCAAGCTGTCCCAGAAAACTTTTCATACAGAGGTCTTTGGGACGCTGCCTAACTAGATAGCAAACTGCATGCTGAATTCTGAACCCTGTTGTGAAACAAGCACTATATGTTGAACCAACCCATGTACCTGCCACTGTTACTTTTTTTAGTTTCTAATTGACTTCTGCTTTTTAGCAGCAAATGCCATGGAAAGTGTTGGTTACTGCTGTGTAAATATGACGCTTTTACTGCAGTAATATCTGGACAAAGCTGCTGAAGTCTATGGAGATAGGAGTTTGTTAGGCAGGGGACATCCGAGGAAGAGTTAGTTGAATGTTGTTAACAGGATATGATACATTTGGTGTGCCCCGAGATGAGGCACAGGTTTGGAATAAACGGTGAATAAAGTGGAGGGGGAACGGGCTACCCAGGATCATTTGGAAAATGGCCGTTAAAATGTCGAGTGTGTGTGTATGAACAGTTTAAACATTTGCGCAGTTGTGAGTAGCTAAACGTAATTGCAGGTGTTCAAAGAATTTTGACAAAAGGCCGCATCGCGTGTCGTACTGTTATTGAGGATTGAATGACACCTTTTGCGGTGTACACTGCAGCAGAGACTCCCAATGCTTTTCAGTTGGCCGAGCAACCCCCAACAATTGCACATTCCTGTGTATGAATCTCGAC
>Ga0209780_1001921_pt1 | contig 14298 bp, 15 predicted proteins | sample WorMetexBAHAMAS2_FD_187384 | JGI IMG/M metagenome (GOLD analysis project Ga0209780, IMG submission 187384) | Marine gutless worms symbiont microbial communities from Max Planck institute for Marine Microbiology, Germany - Inanidrilus exumae... | ecosystem: Host-associated > Annelida > Digestive... | reverse complement strand
TTCTTTTCCAAGGAAAAAGGGTGAACCGGGATATACATGGGGCTAGAAATATTTTGATTCGTTTTTTGACAAAGGTGATAGATGTTTTATCACCCCAGGGAGCTTACCCCTTAAACATAACCAACCCATTATTTGGTGTTTTTGGTGTTTAAAAGTAAGAGTAAGCACACAGATAATATTGCTCTTCTAAACAGGCATTACGAATAGCTTGGCGTTCCACCTTGCTCAAGTCTTGATATTGCCCGTTAGGATGATGGCGTTTCCACTGGCTTAAGGCTTTTGGCTCGTTTCCTTTAACGATTTTTCGCACGCAACACCTCTAATCGTTTTATCAACAGGCTAGCCTTAGCTAATTCTAAGTTATCAGCAGATAATTCTTGCTCTAATTCAGACAATGCAGCTTTGGCTTTACTCAAATCACCCTGATGAATTAGTTCTAATAGCTCGGTGATTTTTTTATCCACTTCTTCATTACGAATATCGGTATCCATAACTTTTAGAAGAACCTGATTGGCATCTAAGCCGTATAAATCCTCTAGTAGCGTGAATTGACTATCATTTAGAACATAACAACGCACATCTTTAGCATCACTGATTACTAATGGCGAGTGTGTAGTCAGCAAAAACTGACAATTGGGAAAGCTGTTGCGTAAACGTTGGATGATGCCGCGCTGCCATTGTGGATGCAAATGTAGATCAATCTCATCAATTAGTATAATGCCTTTACCATATAATGGATTTTCCAAGCTGGGATTCATCATCGCCAAACGACGTGCAATATCACCCACTAATGCCATCAGTGATTTTTCACCTTGGGAAAGCTGTGCCACATCTAGGATTTTGCCCTGCTTTTCTACCGTCATTCTTAATCTAGGCTTACGCTGTACTCGTAATTTAGAAAAACCTGACATAAAAGCTGCAATGGCATTACGCACTGCTGTTAACTGTTTATCATAAGGAAGCTGTGATAATTTCTCTTTTAATTGCTCATCTTGGGGATTATTTTGAAGTGATTCCAGAATCTGTTGCAGACTTTCATTTTCGGCATCTTCGCGCTCGCGGAACCATTCAAAAAATTTGCGAAAATCCACCCCTTGCGTCAGTGCATTATCATAACCGTCCAATTGATCAAAGCTATGGTGTTTTTTTATCTTGAGTGGAATATCTAATACCACACGCTCAACTGGATAATACACAACTAAGGGTAAACTGCTATTATTATCTTGAGTCAAGCGGTTGCGATACCTATCTGCCATATGGGTGACATTTTTCAATTCACTGCTCTGCTCACTTTTAAAACCTTTGCGTTGCTTTACTAAAGTCCATTGAAAATGAGTCTCTTGACTATCTGATAAATCGCAAACTTCAAGGGTGATTTTGCTATACTTAGCATCATTTTCGATATCCGAATCTAAAATTGGGCTACCACTGCCTTTTTCCCGTTCAATCCGAGCAATAAACCAAGTTAAAAGTATTGTCAATGCCCGCAATAGAGAAGTTTTACCAGCCCCATTATTACCGATAAATACCGTCACATCACTGGAGAATTCTACTGTTAAATTTGTGAATTGCGTAAAATTTTCTAGCTGGAGTTGTTTAATTTGCATTAATTAACCTCGTTTTCCCCGTCAACAATTCTTGCATCATGCCTTGCTTGATGGCTTTATATTTATCGCGCTTTATAGCTCTGTAGGGTGGATTAAGCGATAGCGTATCCACAAAAACTTATATATTAATCAGGTGGATACGCTCCGCTTAATCCACCCTAAACTTAATGGCATTGAATCAAAGCACCCATCCGCAAGAACAAAGCTTAATTGCAGAATTTAGCACTTTGGGGCTATTAGCCGGAGTATTAGCCGCTTGTGCCGCCAGTGGCATCGGTTGTGTGTTAGCGGTGCAAGTGTTTGATTTGCCTTATCAGTTTAATGGATGGTTGTGGGTTATAGGAGTGTTAGGTGGCGCGTTGGGTGTTGGTTTAGCCGGCGTATTGGGAACACGCTCTGTGTTACAACGTCCACCTTTAGAGACTTTACGGAAGGTTTAGCTTGGTAACAAAAACCAGCTTGCACGGTTTTAGGCTTAACTTAATACGCCAGACGGGTGAACGTCGATATCCCCGTCCAGCACAGATTTTTTTTCTATCCGAGTGCAAGGCGTACCTTGCACTATCCCCGCTTTTTCTATTTTTTGCCAAAGATGGGTGTAAAGATCATCATCATTATTACGCAATGCCTCCATTAAATTCTGCCATCCTTCTTTCGTTAGCCCAATGAGAGATGAAGTGTTATCAAAAAACTTTTCCAAAATCTCTGGTGTTCCAGTCGCATCATGAATTTGACGATTATTTTTAACCACTTCTAGCATTTTCAGGATATGCTCGGCGTAAAAATAACGTGTCATAGAAAGGATGACTAATTCACCTAGCCATTCGGCATCACGATAACTGTTTGCCTTTGAATAGAGTTCAATCGCCTTTTCCGCAAATTCTGCACACGGATGTTCGTATATCACATTTGCTTGTTGATCGGGATCGAGTGTATTAAATAGTTTTAACAGATTGGGTTTCAAGTCTGCTATCTTCATTAAACCAAAAATTCGATTTTCCCTGATAAATTTGAACCGCTGTTTTTTCGGCAAATTGTATAGAGAAAAGGTGTTAGTAGGCATAATAAGTGACTCCTTAATCAGATGTTAGGTTATTATATAGAATTTTTTCCGCCTCATTCAACCAATTCCAACATCTATCATCTGTTTCTAGCAATAGGGAAAGAGATGAGGATATTTGTTGATCCTCTAAACTTTCTGCTATTTTGGGTAAATGAACCGACAGAGTTTGTTCATAAAGCAAAGCATGACTTTTTGACACCGCCATTAAGGCATGCAAAAGTCCTTGCTTCTTGTCTGATAAATCTGGAACATCATTCCTTAATAAGGTTTTGAGTAAGACGACAATTAAAGCTTTGACAAGCGTTTCCTTTGCCCGCTTAAGGTATTTCGTGTGTAGAAAAGTATAAACTTCTTCTAACTCCGTTGGAAACGATAGACGTTTAATATCATCCATAATGCGATTCAGTGCCTTTTTACCTTGCACAGGATAATGTTGCAATAGATGCCTAATCGCATGGACAATATGAGACCGAACCAATTCAGGCGTTGGTTGAAATAAGCCTTCTTCTTGGGCTACTAAAGCGGGATGGGCACACAGATGACGATCTTGCTGGAGACGCAATAAGTCTTGATATTCAATCGAGCTTAAAAACTCGAATTCGTTGTACGCGGTTTCAAGCAGTTTTTGTTCTATCACCTGTAACTGAACAATATCTTTTTTGGTGATAAATCGTTTCATTTTTTCAATAAATGCTTTCGCATTTTGATCTCCTTGAGTTGTGAGTTCACGTATCTTGGTAATAATGTCATAAGATACGGCAATCCAAGTTGAAACGATAGCCGAGCGATAGGCACCAGCGCGATAGGCATCAACGGCTTCTGAAATGTAAGAAAGTGATGCTTTATCTCTTACGGTTAGAACAAGTTCATCTAAATCGGTTAATCTTAGGTTGTTCATCATTATAGTCCCCTAGCAAGAATAGGTATTATAATCAAAGCACCCATCCGCAAGAACAAAGCTTAATTGCAGAATTTAGCACTTTAGGGTTTTTAGCCGGAGTATTAGCCGCTTGTGCAGCCAGTGGCATCGGTTAGGTGTTAGCGGTGCAAGTGTTTGATTTGCCTTATCACTTTAATGGATGGTTGTGGGTTGTAGGCGTGTTAGGTGGCGCGTTAGGAGTTGGTTTAGCCGGCGTGTTGGGAACACGTTCTGTGTTACAACGTCCTCCTTTAGAGACTTTGCGGCAGGTTTAGGTTGGCAATCAAAATCGGCGAGTACGCACCATCTCTCCACGAAACCTCGCTATGGAGCACCACCATTAACAGCGACATCAAGAAGGTGCGTGGGACGCACCCGGAGCTTGCTACGCTTGCTCCGAAGCGAAGCGGATTTCCCGAAACATTCTCCGGCGAAAGTTTTCGCCCCGCGAAAACTTTTGCCGGAGAAATAATATCGTCGGCAAAAGTTTTTTGAAAAAAAACTTTTGCCGACGATAGAGTAGAGTTTCGGGAAATCGTACCTCATTCCCGAAACAGCAAACAAGTCGACTTGGTTTGAGCCAGCTTGCGGATGGGCTTGTGTCGCATATTCTTTGAAAAAAGATAAAAAAAAAATCCTATTTCTTGAAGAAATAGGATTTTTAACACCGCCATACGGATGGAGAGCACGCTCTTAACTACCAAAACGCGCAACACATCTCACATTTGCTCTGTTGACCAAAGCCCGTGCTTTGTTCACGCCCGTTTTCCGGCAAGCGCGCGACCATCCCAGAAAATTTTTGCCGGCATCGGGGACGGCTGTCAATAGGACATTCGTCCCTTCTGGGTACGAGTGCGAACAACCGGCTCCCCCTGCGGTGGTGCAATTTTGTCCATCGAAGGTCACCGTGCCATCCCCAGTCACTTGCACCGTCAGGGTATAATTATCAAATTTCTCTAGGAACTTGTAACAGAGGTAGTTATCTGCCCATATTTGCTGGTGTTTCTCGTTAGGCTCGTTGAAATGAAGGCAGCGGAAGCCGTCCTGTTCCTTCCGTTGCCTGATTTCGTCTGTGAATTTAGAATGCCATTCCAGTTCTAGCGGGGCTGGTTTCTTGACGCCAATAGAATTGTTGTGCCAACCTGCTGGATCTTCGTCCTCATCAACGTCGGTCCATATGTATTCGTCGTAATTCTCCTGATAATAGTAATAGCCATAAGTCCAGGACAGTTTACCTGCGACCGGGGAGTTCGATGCGTAGCAAATAAAATTATCGCCCCAACCGTCGCTACAATCCCACGGTTCAATGATCCGTGTTTCGCATATGAGACCATCTACCTTTCGCCCGTCATTTGACCAGTAGAGCCGGTTTGGGTAGATTGTTTCTTCCGGGGTGGTTACGTTGCTGGTGTCAGGGCAACCTTGGTGTGTCGGTGGGGCTGTCCATAATACTAATGTCTTAGCCGTCGAACAAGCAGGGTTGTCGCCACCATCGGCTGACACGCATGCTTCGCTGGTAATCGTCTTTTGATCCAGAATTTCAACATCGTCCACGTACCACACACCACGCTGCGAACCCTCTGCCGGGTGGTTGAAGTTGGTCGTCGCCATGCGAAAACGGATTAGTACGCTCCGACCCTTGTAATTCTCCATATTTACTATGGTTTCTATGTAACTGTGAGCACCGGGATGAGGAAGGGTGAAGGCGCGACGACCAACGAGGGCAGTTCCTGCAAGACCAACAATCTCATAATTATACCCATTTTGCCTAATGTTTGGCCCCATATCCATCCAAGTGACATCTCCATCAGTGGATATTTCAATCACACCGCCGTCAAGTGCAATATAATCGTTATTAATTAATCGATGCAAAACGCGCAGCCCTGGCATTTCACCGCTCAACAACACTGGATTTGTCATGGTCAAGTATTGGTCGGTAGCCTGACCATCCACGCCTTCAGCGGACCAAGCAAAGCTTCCACTGTGTGGATTGGTGCTACCCAATGTCCAGTCATTCGGGCCCTCCCCGTGCGATACCGTCCATTTGCCGGCCCCGTTCTCCATGTCGTCCTCGAAAAGTATCTGCGTGCTTAAGTTTCTGCTCACTTCAACCTGAAAAGTGCAGACAGCCGTTTCCCTATTGGCCAGCGTGCCCAGAGGGAAGGTCAAGGTGCCGTCGTTCTCGCTGCCGCCGCATGTGGCTGATCCTGATACATAGGTGGTATCGGTTGGCACATCGACGCTAACAGTAACGCCGGTCGGAATCCTAACGGGTCCGTTACCCACTCTTAGGACATGTTCTAGTAAACCGCCGGCCTGAACCTGAGAAGGATTGGTCGTTTGTCTTATCGTAACACCAGGGAAATAAGCACCATCGACCGTCATAGCACCTGTATTATCTGGATCCAGATGATCTCGCAAGCGGGACGAACTGTCGTCTCCGTCCCAGGCTGTTGCTAACTTGCCATAGCAATCTGTGCCACTTGGATTCGAACAGCTTGCGAGACCACCAGACAAAAAACCGATGAGTTTCTGATTGTTAGTATTCCACACCCCTGAACCGGATGAGCCCCGTTCTGTTGTCCCCCGAGACCATTCAACCCCCCAATGGGTACTGGGCGCTCCCGCAATATCAGTGCAGTTGGCTATTGTGGTCGGCGGCTCATCGCTAAAGCTAATTGCCTTTTCACTGGCTGCGGGATGGTGGATACCCACGCTGCCCTCCGGCGCCACATTTGAACGATCCCAGCCACCATAAAAAACTCCGAGGGATGAATCGGGTATGTTATTTAGTTCCACTAACGCAAAGTCAACGTCTCTTCTTGATGCCAAAAATCTTGCTCCAGTTTGGTTGTCGGCTAAGGAGCCACCGCCCAAATCTCCGCAGTTGGGAGACTCAAAATTCCAGTAAACCGTCACCGACTGTGCATTGTTCGCATCCACGCCACAGTGTTCGGCGGTTAGGAAAAAAGGGCGAAAAGATTTCGGCGCGTCCGCGAGCATTTGCCCTGTGCAAGCCCGACTACCACTTATTGAGCAGAGTGCCACGCTATTGATTTGGTCACGCCAAGGACCAGCTTCTTGGCAAGCTACGTCTATGTTGCAGTCGCCTTGTCTAGGTCCTCTCAGATTTGGACGGTCAGAAAATAAGTTTCGGTAGCCGCACCCCACATGGCTAAGTTCAAGTTTAGCCTTAGTATTAGCCGGCAGATACAATTGGATCACGGCAGTATCGCCGGGCACGAGTGGCAGCCAAAGTTGACCGTTGGGTTTGTTGTCTCTGTCGGTGTAGGGTCCTTCATAGTAGTCCCCTTGTTCTTCGCTGATAATGTGCAAGGTAGCGCCCCGAGGGAGCTGATATTGTGTAAAAGCAAGGTTTAGGTCAGTGGCGCCGGGGCAAGAAACGCGATACCGCCATATGGCGGCCCCATCGGGCATTGACTCCCATTTACCGTGAGTTTCGGGTTTTGCCGAGACGGAAACTGGAACAGCATAGCGTAATGGTTCCGGTTTTTCTATTTCAACGTCATTTTCCAGCTGCTCCGCAGCATTGGCATCCTCTTCCAGCAACGCCTCAGGGTCGATAGCCGGAAGTTCCAGCGTGGGGACGGCGTTCAAGGGCTCTAGCCCTAGAGCCGCCGGCTCCCCATGGCCAAGCGGCGGGGCACCTCGACGTGCGAGTGAGTCTAGTGGCAGATTCAGCCACAAAAATCCCGTGATACATAGGATTATCAATCGGGAGTTTGGTTGGTGTGGTGATGGCTTGTTTTTTTTTAGGTTTGTTCATTTCGTTCCTCGTGATTAAGGTTGTTAATAAGTTCAAGTTTCTTTTATTACTGCAGTGGTTGCAGTGAGTACAACGAATGGTAGACAACGAATGATCAGGCGATACGCCGGAGCCGTTAAATCTGGCCGCGCCGAGCGTGATTGGGGTTGTTCGTTGTCCTGCATTCTCCGGCGAAAGTTTTCGCTTTGCGAAAGCTTTTGCCGGAGAAATAATATCAGAAAGTTCCCTGCGGGAGGAAATCGTACCTCATTCCCGAAACAACAAACAAATTCCCGAAACAACAAACAATACCAGAGTTTCGGGAAATCGTACCTCATTCCCGAAACAACAAATTTTAATTGCAACTATGGCAAGCATATATAGGTAGCTTCACTTGAGCATTGCTCTGTATCGCTTGAGATTGGCCGTTTTTGTCCAAATATTTGTCCAAATATAAGTTACTCAGTTGTGACTGAATGTAATACGTTGGGTAGCTGCCCCCAACGAGGTCTTCAATATCTCTTGATATTCTCCATCGTAGCCGCGCGCGTTGTTTATTGCAATCTTCTTGCAACAGCTGAGCGCCCGGGTTCCTTGAACCATTTGCCACACCGACGCATTTATTGCTGCGCACGTTTTTTATAATGAAAATATTCCAATCGACGCGCAAGATTTTGAACTGCTGGTGGTCCGCTCCGCCGAGCCCATGCGGTTGCTCAAACACAAGAGGTGCCATTGAGGCGGTCGAGGCGTTCTGAACACTTAGTGTTCGTACCCCAGGATTGACGTTAGTAAAAGGGGTATCTGTAATTAAAACAATGCTTCCATCGATCGAATCGTAATTGTGCCAGAGCGTTGGGGACGACGTCTGACTCGCCACAAGGTTATGGTGCCCGTCTTCGATCAAATACACAGATGGCGCTGCCGCCAGCTTTAGGTGCATGCCGTCGGAATGAACCGGGTCGTAGTCCCATTTCTGCTCGTTCCTGCCATCGCAAGTATGCTGCGATACATTTCCTCCTGCTGAGCTGTCTGCGGTGAGGCATTTCATGCTGTTCATGGCGATTATTTCACCGAATTTGTTGAAAAAAAACCTTTGATTGGTCCCGTTGTTAAGATTCCACGTGAGAATATTTGCGCCATCTCTAAGCGATTTATATTGCACATCCATGTATTTGCCAGTTCTATGTGACCTGAAATAGTCACCTTTAGCCTAATCTGGGAGCCAGCCATGGCCGCTTGACGGCATGGAAAAACCACTCGACGCGAAAAAACAAAAAAGCGCGAAAACTTTAGTTGCGTTGCCATTTTTCTCCATTTATTTCACACCTCTCAATTTAAAAAAGTTAAATGAAATGAGACATTTTTAAATAATGCGCTCGCTTTTATTTAAAACGCTAAAACCACAAAATGCGGTTTTAGTCGTGTTTAAGGGGTAAATTCCCCCCCCCGGGTGGGGTAAAAAAACGTTTTTCGCCCCGTGAATTTGTCCCGGGTGGGCGCACGGTTCATCCAAGCTGGCCGCTGCCATCTATGCGGACGACCGCCGAATCGCCCTGCCCTTAATTTTTACCAATAGGATAACGGAGTTCAAAAACGAGCCGACGAACTGTCGTTTTTACCGGACAAACGGTGCCGCCTTCGCATTTTTTTTCGACTTGCGTTGCGCCGGACGAAGTCCGCAGTCTCGGGCCGAAATTGTGCCGTGAAATATTGATGCCGTTAAAATATGCGGTTATAACAGAACCGTCGTTCCTTGATATCTCTCGGTATACCGTAACCAGCCATTTATTCTTGCCGAGATTCTTTGCAGCTTTAAGGCTGCCGCTATTTCCGCGAACGATAATATCTGGTTTCTCGACAGTTTCCAAAGTGTCATAGAAATAGCTCGCCAAATCGTCATGGTTTTCAGTAATATGAAACCATCTTTCGTAAGTGAGCCTAATTGGTACTCCATTTACAGATACCGCTATATCCGTCTGCTCTCCGATTGTGCGGCAAGCGAACATATTGCGCTTAACGCTAGTAGGCATCAGCCGCCTCTGCTCCGCGTAGCGGAGGTGGGCTGGATGCCCAAGTTAGGCATTTCAGCGTAATGCGGAGAAAAACCGTATTTTTTGGCAACTTTATTAGCTGCGATACGAGTTTTGGCTAAATACTCTCTGATTGACTTGCTTTCTGCCGACAACTTTCTCTGCACACGATATTTTTCCAATAATAATTCCGATTCAATCATTGTCTTGTTTCTCCTTAAATAACTCTAGTGGGGTGATAATTTCTGGTGTTGATAAACCGATACGACCATTAATGACACGAATATGTTTTTTCTTATTCGCATTTGCCAAATGATTGCAATTCCAAGTCAAGAGATAGTCGATTCCGCAATAGCTGGCATAAGCAAGATGAACTGCATCACCTACCAACGTTTTGGGCATGACATGGTTCTCAATGCAGCATTCAAGAATTGGCTCAAGGCCACCAAACTCAGGAAGTAGCTCTATTTTTGATGCAAACTCAAGAATTTTATCTTGTCTGGGATAATTGCCTTCACTTAATTCTTCCAGCACAGCATCAGATATAAAGACTTCGTAAAAGCCAGCCATTTCTGACCACCATAATTTTGTGACTTCAATAAAATTCGCTAATGATTCACGTTCATCAAAATAATAACTTGGAATGCTTGAATCAAGGTAAACTTTTTCTTTCATGAGAATACCGAAATAAGTTTTGCTTGCCGTACAGCAAGTTTTATGTAGGGTGGGCAACGTGTTTTTGTTGCCCACCGCTTAATCCACCCTACAAAAGAACGCCTTTGGGCTTCCATATATATTGACCCGCTTTTAATGTCCGAGTTCGGGGCTCTCCTGGCGATTTTGGCTTTGTAGTTTTAGTCGAATATCGACAATTCTCCGCGTTTAATTTGGATAGCAGCGGAACGAGCTTGTTTGGCAATATGTACAAAGATTTGCCTTTTGGTTTGAATTTATTCTCCTAAATTCCGATATTCCCCCTCTATTATTTCAGGACTCTTTGACACCCGGAGCCGCCTAGTCATCCAAAAAACTAGATACTTGCGCAATATCGGAATTAAGCAGATAAATCCCACAGCATCAGTGAAAAAACCAGGTGTCAATAGCAAAGCCCCGCCTATCAAAATAAAAATGCCCTCTAGTAGGGCGAAAGCCGGGAGTTGTCCCTGTTGTAAAGTTTCCTGCATTTTTTGCAATGTGGCTAGCCCTTGGGAGCGTAATAAATATGTCCCCATAAAGGCAGTTAATATGATGAGCAAAACGGTAGGCCAAACGCCAATAAGTCCTCCCACTGTGATGAGCAGGTATATTTCAATAATGGGAACGAGGATGAATAATAATAATAGTCGTTGAAATGGGTTCATGTAATTTATAATAATCAATTGAAAGTTATTAGAATTGCTGCTAATTCAATTTGAACTGTGATTTATGTGATTTTTGTGATTAATGTGATTGCTAGGTAATTAAAGGGTTAATCATATAAATTGTTAAAATGTAATTAACCGTTTCATAGCAATCACGTAAATCATAAAAATCACCGTTCAAAAATTATTAACTCTAACATTTTATGGCATTCATGGAAAATAAAACCAGTTATCAGTTACTTATAACAAGTTGTCCAGATTCCGCGGTAGCAGACAGGTTGGCACGTACGCTGTTGGAAAGTCATTTGGCTGCTTGTGTCAATATATTGCCCAAGGTTCAATCCGTCTACGAGTGGAAAGGTGAAATCGTGAGTGATGCTGAGGTATTATTGTTTATCAAAACCCGCCGCGAGCATTATACGGCAATAGAACAGGTGTTGTTAAAACAACACCCTTACGATGTGCCTGAATTGATTGCTATTTCCATAGAAACTGGGTTACCGAGTTATTTAGCGTGGTTGGATAGGATAACATCTCAATGAGAAAATTTATCATCTTAATAATATTATCGTGGCATGGCAGTGCCGTGAGCCAAGATTTTTCTTTTGGACAAGAGGGGAATAATTTACATTTTTCTCCGTTTAAAAATGGGATAATCCCTAGTTTTGAAAAGGAAAAGATTTCTGACGTTCTCCCCCCAGAGCTTGCTTTTGTGTTTTCAGTCAGTCGGGAAAATCCAGCACTTTTGGTGGTGGCACGTTGGGAAATTGCTGAAGGTTATTATTTGTACCGCGATCAATTTAAATTTGCTCTCAAGGGGGGCGTATTGGGCGAGCCGCAATTTCCGCAGGGTGTAGTCAAGGATGATATTAAGTATGGTCAGGTTGAGGTTTATGAACATTTGTTGGAAATCAAATTGCCTGTTCAGGATATTCGAGGCGCGTTAAGCTTAGATATATCTTATCAGGGTTGCGCTGATCAAAGGATTTGTTATCCACCTATTCAAAAAACCGTCGATTTTCCAGCCACCCCAGTACAGCTTGAAACTTCCGCCTTTTTGGGAAAGAATGATTTAGAGGAGGAAAAATTTCTTAAACTTGATGAAGCTTTTGAGTTTTCTGCGGAATTTCCTTCGCCATCTTATTTAGTCGTCAGGTGGAAAATAGCTGATGGTTATTATTTGTATCGGGATAAATTGGCTTTTTCCTTACAAGGTGAGGCTGAGTTAGGTACGCCAGCGTTGCCGCCGAGTATTCTTGAAAAAGATCCGTTGTTTGGCGATGTCCAAATTTATAAGCAGCCGCTACTTGAGATAACAATACCGGTCAAAACTAAGGGCTTACAAGCGGTTACTTTAAATGTTAATTATCAGGGTTGCGCGGCTGCGGGTTTTTGTTATCCGCCGACGACGAAAGCGGTGGACTTGCAGCTAGGAAAAAGTAGCGTGCTCCCAGAGCAAGATCAGTTAATGCATTTGTTGGTGAGTGCTAATGTCTTATACATCGTCATGGTGTTTTTCGGTTTGGGATTATTGTTGTCGTTGACACCCTGCGTTTTTCCGATGATTCCGATTTTGTCCAGTATTATCGTCGGGCAAGGTACGCAAGTCACTATGGCTAGAGCCTTTATTATGTCATTGGTTTATGTGTTAGCTATGGCGTTTACCTACGCAATTGCTGGCGTTTTGACAGGTTTAGCGGGTGAGAATTTACAGGCGGCTTTCCAAAATCCTTGGGTATTAGCGAGTTTTGCATTGGTGTTTGTCATCTTATCTTTGTCTATGTTTGGTTTTTATGAATTGCAAATGCCAAATGCTTTGCAAACGAAATTGACTGGTTTTAGTAATCGCCAACAAGGTGGCACTTTAATAGGCGTTGCAATTATGGGGATTTTGTCGGCACTGATTGTTGGACCATGTGTTGCCGCGCCCTTGGTGGGGGCATTGATGTATATCGCTCAAACGGGTGACGCAGTTTTGGGTGGATTAGCCTTGTTTGTGATGAGCCTTGGAATGGGTATTCCGTTGATTATAGTGGGTATTTCCGCCGGTCACTTTTTGCCCAAAGCGGGTGGCTGGATGGATAGCGTGAAGGCAGTTTTTGGCGTGATGTTGCTGGGGGTGGCTATTTGGATGCTTGAGAGAATTATACATGGACAAGTAATCATGCTGTTGTGGGCGACTTTGTTAATAGTATCGGCAGTCTACATGGGTGCCTTGGATAGGCTTAGTGCGGGCGTGTCTGGTTGGCATAAATTGTGGAAAGGTGTCGGCTTGATTTTGTTAGTGTATGGCGTATTGTTGATGATTGGCGCAGCCAGTGGTAATGTAAATCCTTTGCAACCTTTGCATAATCTTAATGTTACCCAGAATAGCTCCATTTCTACCGAGGCGGTTCAATTTAAGCCCATTAAGGGAGTCAGCGGATTGGAACGAGAATTGGCAGCGGCTCAGGGTAAACGGGTAATGTTGGATTTTTCTGCTGATTGGTGTGTTTCTTGTAAGGAGATGGAACATTTCACCTTTAGCGATGCTGGCGTGCAGCAAGCCCTTGCTGATTTTGTCCTATTGCAAGCTGATGTCACGCATAATGATGATCAAGATAAGGCGTTATATAAACGCTTTGGGATTTTTGGACCACCCGCGATTATGTTTTTTGATAAGAATGGGCAAGAACAAGGTGCTTACCGTGTGGTGGGATTTATGTCAGCCGATGATTTTCTCCAACATTTGAAAACGGTTATTCAACAATGATGAAATTCGCACAATTAATTTTATTGATTTTAATAGCGACACTTGTTGCTTGCGAACCACAATCCGTAGGGGAACAGGCAGTTGTGCGTCGCCCAGATTTTAGTCTTCCAGATTTGGAGGGTAAAATCCATGCCAATTCGGAATGGGATGGTAAAGTTGTGATTGTCAATTTTTGGGCGACTTGGTGTCCGCCTTGTCTCAAAGAAATACCGATGTTTGTCAAATTGCAACAAAAGTATGGGGAACGCGGACTACAATTGGTGGGAATTGCTATGGACAACCTTCATGCGGTGCGAAATGCTGTTGATAAAATGGGCATTAATTATCCGGTTTTAGTGGGGGATGAAAAGGCGATTAGCCTCGCCGTGAGTTTTGGCGACCATGTCGGTGCATTGCCATTTACAGCCATTGTTGATACTGGGGGCGATATTGTGTTGCGGAAAGTTGGCGAAATTCGTTTGCGGGAAACGGAAGAGGCGATTTTGCCATTGTTAGTGAGACGAGAATCAGGCGAGAGTCCCTGAGCTACGGGGATTGTGCTTTCCCACACGTTTGTGTGGGACGTTTTGTACCCAACCTCCCCACCCGCAAAACCCACACCAAGGTACACCAACGGACGCCCATCACCCAAAACCGTAATTTTTGTCCTTTATTTGCTCTATCGCCTGTTCTCTTACTTTAAAACGCCAAAACCACAAAATCTGGCTTTGGTTATGTTTAAGGGGCAAGCTCCCTGGGGTGATAAAACTTCTATCACCTTCTGAATTTACCTTTAAATCGAGCTTAAACCGATTTTG
>Ga0209780_1001920_pt1 | contig 14303 bp, 11 predicted proteins | sample WorMetexBAHAMAS2_FD_187384 | JGI IMG/M metagenome (GOLD analysis project Ga0209780, IMG submission 187384) | Marine gutless worms symbiont microbial communities from Max Planck institute for Marine Microbiology, Germany - Inanidrilus exumae... | ecosystem: Host-associated > Annelida > Digestive... | reverse complement strand
ACTCAGAAAAACCAACTCGGAAAATTCCGACGTCTGCCCTACTTACTGCATGCGCACGCGTACGTCACTCAGCTGTGACGTCATTAACGTTGCTAATGACGCTTCTGCGCTGTGGCGAAGCTACGCTTGCAAAAGCGGCTCGCTCTCTAGGACAAATATTCATCGTATTTGGTAAATATTTCAAATCTAAGTGGCCTATAGCAATCACCGTAAAACGCTCTATTTGCTGGTATAATTTTTATGCAAATCGGTTCAGTGGTTTGGGAGGAGTTTTATCACATACATACATACATACATACACACGGAATTTGGCCAATGTGGCTCTCAGTATACGCGTAACGCTCAATACCAAACCTGCTTCGCAGGTTTTGATAACGACTCCATCCTGCACTGTTTCCGAGATACTACAACATTTTGAGTGTTAAGTCACTGCGTGTGACCTTGAGAAGTCCTTCATTTCTGAAAAGAGAATTGGAATTACAAGCCACATGTTCTTTCCGCAACGAAATTCACAAGACGTTGCCCCCATCCACTCCTAACCCCAGTGGCATATCACAATCTGAACTTCTCAAAATCCAAGATGGCGGACGGCCGCTAAGCACAGTGAGTCATTGCAAAACCGGCAGCATGCCAACATTCACGTTTAATCTAAATGCCGCTGCATTGCGTACAAAAGTGCACTTTTGCTTCGAACTCTGTGTTGTCTTACATCACGTCACTTCCAGCTTGAAATAGTGGAAAAAATAAGTAAGCATTTCCCCAGGATCTCTGAAATTTGTACATTAATGGGATCTTGTACGACACACCCTTACACCAATCACCAGATGCCCTTTGTCAGCCAACCAACCGCGTCAAAGGAATGAAGGAAATTCAAAGCAGTGACGCCATCAGTAAAAATTACCAACTGGCATCATCTTTTCTTCATCCATCATCGGACTTCTGCGGGAAGGTGCACCGCTCTCTTAATGGCTGGACGCTTTCCAATATCTTGTGTGGGAAGATTAATAATGTTATATGCTATTTTGGTAAATGTCAGTCAATAATTAAACAGAAACTGCTGTTTGCATATTGCTGTAGTTTACATGGTTGTGTTCTTTGGGACCTCAATAATCGTTGTGTTTGTGTAAAGTGGCACAAGGGTCTGTGTAGGGTTTGGAATTTGCCGTCAGATACTCACTCTGTATTATTGCCTGTACTGAGTAACACGTTACTTGTTATAGATTAGCTAGCTAAACGTTTTGTTAAGTTCATACAACGACGTCTATCTAACTGATAGTTGTATTGTCAGATCTATTGTTAACTACGACATATATGTTGGGCGTATGTTGTTCTCTCCTATCGGGCGAAATGTCCACATGTGCTGATGTAAGTATTGCGTTCCAGTCCAATGTAGGCCTAATCCAAGTAAAGTTATATGGGAAAATTACCTGCGTGGTGTTTCATCCGAACTGAAGGTGCAAACAAGCGTTTTGTATGACATGGTTTTAGACAGAGAGAGTACTTACACGTGACGAAATTGATACCATTATTTGTAATATTTGTAGTAACTAGTTTTTAATCATTTTTATCATTTTTATATGTGTCTGATTTGTGTACTTTATGTACGATTAAACATGATAACATGATGATAATGTCAGTACCTTACAAGACATTTACGTTCGGTAGGACATACACTATATGGTAAATTGCAGTTAGTATTTGTCTATTTTGTTTAATTGTACATAACTACCACTTGTTGGTAAACACAGATTATCAACATGCAACTAATGCAGGTGATATTGTTGCTCACAAACATAGTATAGGCATACTAACATAATGCTAAAAAACCTGTTTTAGCACCAATGTTAACTTTTGTAAGCATATGTTTTACAGTAAAACACATACCTGTAGTTGACTTTTGTCTATAAACTGGCTAGGTGGGAATATGACGTCAAACATGACATAGAGATTGCCTTTCTCAAATGGATTTCTGTGCATTGGCATTCCTTCACCAACAACACAACGGTGACAACCTGCGATCCGCAAAACAAAAAACTAGATAAACAGCATCGACGTGAATGCCTCTGCCACCTCGATGGCCTGCTGTGACGTTGACCCTTGACCTTCAGAATCTAATCAGGTCATCAGTTGGGGCTACTGAATAGTCCCTGTAAATTTTACTCAGACTGCTCAAGCCGTTCATGGGATGTCGTGGTAACAAGACGTGTGTGGATGAACGGACAAACGAACTGACAAACGTGACGGTCGGACAGCCCGAAAACAAAGCCTTTGCCGACACTGTCGGGTGGCAAAAAAATAAAAACAGAGTGTAAAGTCAGGAACAGTTTCAGTAATAACAATAACAACAACAACAATAACAATATAACAATAACAATAACAACTGCTTGTCTGTCTGCCTCTTAGTGAATCTACAAATATATTTACTGTAATAATACAGTAGGCCGTCGAGGTGGCAAAGGCATAAAGATTTACTTACTTACTTACTTTAGATAGACTTCTGTTAACATGCTGCACTGCACACTGATATGTGTTATCTGAGAACAAAGTGATTAACTTTAAGAGTGCACCTATGAAGGCAACAGTTATGGTTCATATTCTGAGCTGTTAGTAGAGACATACTGTTCTAAATGTCAAGTTCTCATTTGCAAATTGCACTGTCAGTAGCAACCCATTCAGAACAACTACACTAGAAAATATGCAGAAGGAAGCCAGCATGTTGCAACTGATGTTCGCCAACCAGCAGTTGTTACCTGGTTCAATGACCATGCCAGGTGGACTTTGAATAACTAGGTTACGGCCATCAAGATGCCGCACAATGAATACAAGCCCACACAAAGCTTCTGTTAGGCTGATCTCACGAGTCATCATAAGATCGCAGTTGTGACGCTGGAACACTTGATGCTTCTGTTGCTGAAGTACAATGACAACATCTCCAGGCTCCACTCCTGGCTGCAAACATTCACGTGTATCACAAATGCAAGCATTTTGTATGAAACACTATAAAACATGGTAATATGACCTAACGGAAAGCCTAAATTGCATCACTTTGCAATAATAGTCAATACAGAAATAAATAAAACATACGGTGTATATTATGCAAACATAATTGAAAACAAAGAAAGTAAAGACTTGTTCACCATCTGGTAGCCCCGCTAATCTAGTTTTCTCATCAAATTACAGGTCCAACTCCCGAAGGTTCACCTGAGGTTGGTAGCAAAAATTTGCTATCTTCGAACAATATCTCGCAAAGCAATATACATACATAGTTACCAGGTACTGTGAAACACTAACACAAAGTCATACGGTACTTGATCTATCAAACTGTGACATTTCTGAAGGTCTGGAGAGACCCTTAATAGTCATTTCAACTACTGAAAACTTCTGAAAAATACACCATGTATCGTCTACAAAACTAGTTATGAAAATTAGCCCCATACGGGACTGACGGTCGACTCTTCGCAACAAACGGACCGTGCCAACTTCAAAGTCACGTAACACAAAAAACTAGACCAAATATCAAAAATCTGGCTCGATCAAATTTAGATATTGTGTCCTAGTTTAAGAATCGGTGGTCAGTTGCCAGCTCACGTGGTAAATGGCGTAGGAGATAGCTTTCGAAAATGTCCAGATTTCCAACTTTGAAGGGCTCGTGACCTTGACCTTGACCTTGGATCGGGTCATACTGCATACCGACGTGCATCACTCAACGACCTCTACCTACACGCCAAATTTCATTGAAATAGAAGAAACTTTTTGTGGACGGACGGACGTACACACGTATGTACGTACCGTGGCGTATGTATGCACATACAAACGGCCGGCCGGACGGACATTTGAGACAGGCTTTATTAGGTCGACTCTGTTGAAGAGTCGACCTAATAACTGGATGTCATGGCAGAGCTACTGCTTATACTGTCACATTGATCTGAAGGACTGTTCTAGGTCATTTGTGATGATGTAAGCTCCTAATTCATAGTCTAGTGGTAATATTTTAAAAATGCACTCGACAGAGATATAGATACAAATACAACGGAATACTAATTGGTAGTCATATGTAACGTATCAACTAATTCTATTACTTATGACCTAGAAGTATGGTGACCTTAAAAGTAATTTAAGCTATTTCAAACATTAAAAATTCAACATTTCCTGGAGAAATACAGCATATATAAGCAATAAGGCACTTAATTACAAATTGTAAATCACACTTGGACTATAAATTCAATTATCATAAACAAATTGTTTGCTGTGTGTCAGCTCTAGTGACTCAGTCATATCATGATAAGAAAATTCAAACAATGCACTGCATAAGAGCAAATAAAATCGTCCACATCCATTCATACCGGCAAAATTCAATTATGAGAGGATAATTTATTAACCAACCTATAACATTCAAAACGATAAGCAATATCGTGTTTGTATATGTATGTGAAAGTAATACACACTGCCTGGTCTCCTTCACCTCTAAGTACAATCTTCTGACCATCCCTCATTCCTTTATCGACATGAACCTCAACGACCTTCGACTCCTCTTTCACCTTCTTTCCGAGACAACTGCTGCATTGATCTCTTTCCCTGATTATCTCTCCTAAACAATAAAAGAACTTGGCTCAAGAATCATTATTTGCTTCTACATGCTGCAGCACTAGAGACACAATGAAGTTATATATGAAAACTCAACAAGCTACACGTTTATACAATGTATACATAACAAATTCTCTCTGTACATTACAATAAAAGAAACTATATAACAACATACACTCAACATAAATTTAACATGCTATACTTTTTTTATTTTACATTATACATCGTGTCCAGAAAAAAGGTGTCACTATATTTTTGCCATTAACTTTGTCAAATGCTGACCGCTTTTCATAATTCTTTCACCGATAGACTTGCCAATAAATTTGGAGTAAAGTGATAACAAAATATTTCACCACCCCTAAAATGCATCGCTACACTACCTTGTAAAATGTTTGTGCTCAAAAATCGCCATGTTCCAGAGCTGAGTGGAGCGAACTGCCATGCAAAACTCAGCCATTTGAAACAGTTGCTGAAAAATATTAATCCAGTGATATTAGCACAATTCTGTTAACTGATAAAAATATTCACAGCAGTCACATCGAAAAAGCCAAAGAATCACCAACTGTACGATACTGCAGCAACAAAGAATAAAGACATTATGACAAAACGCTTGTGCACAAGATCAACGTTCAGACAGTCACTGATGGCATCAGTCGGCGAGTCACAAGTGGTCGAGTTTGATACTGGTCGATCGCGGAGTCAAAATTCTTCAGGACTGTTATCGTGCATGATGCTATTATAACAGTTACTGCCCACCATGCATTAGATCTCAAGCGAGTTATTCATCTTTCAGTAAGACAGTGCCCGGCGCACACGGCGCTCGAGGCAATCAACTTTCTTACGATAAATTCGCCAGATATCGACTGATTTCTAAAATTCTTTCAAGGCAAACTCAGCAGTGAATTTGTAACAAGGTACTAGTAAAAGATCCCACCATTCCTAAATCACGCTGTTACACTACCTTGTGATTTATCATTACTCACCTTAGACGTTTCAGGTTGTTTTTCTGACATTAAAATATTTCACAAGGTAGTGTAGCGACGCAATTGAGGGGTGGTGGGATATTTTATTATCGTTTTACTACAAATTTATTGCTAAGTTTGTCGGTGACAAAATTTTGAAAATCAGTCAGTATTTGGCAAAGTTAGAGGCAAAAATATAGTGGCGTCTTTTTTCCCAGACACGGTGTAGTATTCTTAGGACCAGTGTGGATACAGAAAGTGTATTTGTAGTGCATAATTTTGTATTATATGTACTTCAAAGTTTTTAAATAAATAAATGGCGGAGAAGATAGCTGTTGAAAATGGACGGATTTCCAACTTTGAAGGGCTCGTAACCTTGACCTTCACTTTGGATCGGGTCAAACTGCATACCATCGTGCATCACTCATCGACCTCTACCAACAAGCCAAATTTCATTGAAATCGAAGAAACTGTTCCTGGCGTATATAAGTGACCACGACTCTTGTTTAGTAGAGTTCGGTTCAGAAGTTTGCTGATGACATGAAGCTGTTCGGTGCTGTTGAGGATGACACTCATCGTGCAATGCTACAGAAGAATTTACTGTTACAACGTCTATGTCAGTGGTCTGAAATGTGGCAGATGCCCTTTAACACGTCTAAATGTACAGTTTTGCATCTTGGCTGCCACAATAAAGCTTTTGATTACTTCATGAATAATCACAGGCTGGATGTTGTCAGTGAAGAAAAGGATTTGGGAATAATTTTTATTGCTAGTAATTTGAAGTCAGCTGGCCAGTGCAAACAAGCATATGCCAAAGCCAGTAAAGCACTCGGAATTATTGCTCGAACAATATTATGCAACACTCCACATGTTCTGCTGAAACTTTATAAGTCTCTGGTGCGACCCCACTTTGAGTATTGTGTTCCATCATGGTCGCCACACTATGAGAAGGACAAGCTTCTCCACGAACGTGTTCAACGTCGCTTTGCAAGGATGGTACCTGGCTTAAAGCAGTGGACATATGAACAGTGACTCAAATGTTTGGGACTGTGGACCCTTGAAGTTGAAGAACGGCGTAATTGTGCTGACTTACTTGAAGTCTTCAAGATGTATAAGAGATTGTCAATGACTCCATTCAGTCGATTCTTTACCATCAGTAATGTTTCTTCTACATGTGGCCATACAGCTAAAATTGTCAAGAGTTATTGTCATCTGGATATACGCCGATTCTTCTTCTCACGAGTTAATAGGGAGGTGAAATGGATAACCACAAAGTGTCATCGGCAGTAATTCGGATTAACTCGTTCAAGAATGGTCTCGATGCGAAGAGGAAGGTCTCAATAGGGTACTTCAAGGACAAACCGGTCTGCTTGGCCCTCTGGTCACACTTGTTCTATGGTTTCATCTCCAGAGCAGGTGGGGCCGCACCTGGTGAGTCACTTTTTGTGGATGGACGGACGTACGCACGCACGTACATATGCACGGACAGACAGACATTTGAGACTGGCTTTATTAGGTCAACTCTAAAGAGTCAACCTAAAAATGCCGTGTGTTGCACGAATAACAAAGTAGAGAGTGTAAGAGTATAAGACCTAGCGGAGGACTGAAGAAAACCTGTAAAGAGGTTGTGGAAAGAGACTGTTGGACTGTTGATGGCAATTCTACACATGTAGACTACGATTCATTATTACATTATTCAACGCAACATTTCAAGAAGACATCACTGCACCTTCGCCCCTGCAGTTGGAACACACAGACTGAGCCTGCTGCATCATTCCTGGACCAAGTGGTCTCAGCGTTACTTTGATGCCGGTTCCGCGACACATCTTGCATGGATGCACTGCACTGGGCTTTCCACCGACGCTGACACAACAAGTGAAAGCAGGCTAGCTTTATCAACAAACAGTAACCTACCAAAAATGCCATGCAACTGCATTATCAGAGCACTAAAGAAATGCATAATCCTGCACGTATACATGGCTAATTTGCTTTTTAAAAACAACGAAATAGATTTCACAGGCTGCAGTAATCTCATTAATGTACTGGCACAAATAATTTTACAAGTAGCGGCACTTAGAGAGCTTACATCTCTGTGAAGCATAAAAATATTCCTGCATACAAAACAAAATATTAGCTTACTTCAGTTACAAGGCAGTAATTGTTGTAGTAGGTTAACTGTACATCAATGCAAATTCTCCCAAGGGAAGTATGGTGTAAAAGAAGAGAGAGAAAAAGGGATGGGAGGGGAAAGTTCAGGAGAAATGGGCAGGTAAAATGTGAAACATGAGGGGATGGAGTGGGAAAGAGGTGTGAATTGGAGTCAATGGATGGAAAGACATATAAGGAGAGCGCAGACAGGCGAGGAGGAATAAATGCAAGAAGGGGATGGTGATGACGTTATCTGGTGATCAAACTATATAATAAGATGCTAACGTCATTTGGCAAATTGGGCATGCAGGATAGGGAACAGTATTCCACACCACAACTGCCGTGAACAAAGTCGCACGCTTGGAGTTATCAACACACCTCGACAGCTGCACTGTTGACAACATCGGTCATGTGTGACAAAAATGGTAAAAAATGGCAAAGAGCTCTGATTCTGGGAGGGTTACATTATGTGAGAAGTACTCTTATTTTTATGGGAAACCAAACATTTATAAAATAATGCAGCTGTGGTCTAGCATAGGTGTGTCCAAAACAAGCTTGATTCACCCTGCAGTTTTGGCACAATTCGCCAGAGAATCCAAAAAATTCTAGTTTCGGATGTCTGCTGGCCTCCAAACTCCAAAAATATCAGAAGGTGACAATATCACTCTCAGATTCAACTCAGTGATATGAATAGGCCCTTATTGCTTGGACATTCTTAAGTAGTTTTGACTCTACTCACGAGATCAAAATCTAAAATAGAATGCAAAACTCCAATTTCTTTCAAAATCATGCCAACAGAAAGAAAAAAGGCATTAAATATCACTTCTTAATTGGTATGTACTATGTAGAGATGCCATGAGATGGCAAAATTGCTGTTACTAATAACTTACTACATGTGTTGCATGCACTAACCAATTAGCAGACCTGTAACGTATAAAATGTGATGGTAAAAACAGTACACACCACACGAGCAGTCGCGAACAGAAAAATTCAGCAATATGTATAATAGTAATCAAACAACATATTCAAAGACTTGAGACTTGTTTTCAAACGTAAAAATTTCTAATCCACTAAGACTTTTATGGCGAAACTAGCACATCCTATGCTCCAAGTGTAAAGTAATTTCTCCATTTTGTCCAAAATTTTAATTATTCGTAGCTTTCCATCAACATATCCAATTTCTCGTCATCGAAAACTTACCACAAAGATTAATACAATAATTCCGATGTGTACTCTACAAACACATACCATACCATGACTACTCACCCTTGACATTTTGTGCATACAACGGATCTTTTTATTTGCAGCTGTGAAACGTGGCCAAGATAGAGATTTTCCAGTGCTACTCTACAAACAAAATGCAGCCTAGTACTTGGATTGGATATTGTGTGCTACCTGTAATTAGTTTGTATGCCTTTACCACCCAACAGCGTCAGCAAAGGCATTATGTTTTCGGACTGTCCATCTGCCGCGTCCATCCAGACACATCTTGTTACCACAATATCTCATCAACCACTTAAGCAATCTCAATGTAACTTACACGTAATATTCGTAAGCCCCTAATGATAATCTGGTTAGATTCCGGAGGTCAAAGGTCAAGGTCACAGCAGGCCGTTGAGGTGGCGAAGCCATCCACGTCCACGCGGGGGCGTCTAAGTCTATCTAGTTGATTTTAGTTTTTAGTTTTCACTATGGTTGCTTGCTCTAGCTTCAGCGAGAGCTGGATAATAATAACAACAATAATAACATGCAAATTTATAACGTGAACAAAGACAAGCATGCTTGAATCGGAGGCGTAGGCAGTCACCAGATAGCCAGATGTGTTAATGATTGATATTGAGTTGGGATATAAGATGAAATTTTAGATGACGCTAAAAACTGTACAGAGATGAACAATTCTTAAGGGAAATAGGAATGCAATTCCATATAGCAGTCAAACTATAGCTAAAGGAACGCCGACCGAAATCAGTTGATATGCATGGTAACTGGAGAAGTGGCAGGCTTGAAGAGTGAAGAGCTCGTGATGGCTGATATACTTGGAAGAGATTGTAGAGATAAGACGGCTGACAGGTTGCTGGTCATATAGGTAAGTGTAGCAATTTTGAACTCGTATGCACTCTATCCAATGGCGTTATTTCCAGTGACCTTGTGTGACCTCTAACTAGGTAAAAACAGGTAGAATATCTCAAGTGCTAACCTTGGGATGACAGACTAACCCATAGTGGGCGTGGTCAGGGTCACGTGACCCATTTTTTACCCGGGCGACGCTGGCTAGCACGGATATTAGCTGTCGTCGTGTGTCTCTCTATGTGTCTGTCTATCTGTCTGTCACACACTGGTATTGTCAAAATGGCTAAACTTAGGATCACACAAATAACGCCATGTGATATGATAGCCCAGGGACTCCAGTTTTCTGACGCCAACAGTTGTCGTTGGGCGACGCCCCCCCATTCCTCCTGAAATTTGCACTCAATGTGACCCACCTCCCTATCAAACACAACAATCTCGACCAATATCCGCTCATGGTGCCTCAACCGTTGAGACCTAGTGAAAAATGTTCAATAAGCACTAATAGGAAGTCAACCACGCACTTTCCAACGAGCCATAAATACCCTTAAGTCCCCAAAAGTGACACAAAATGTGATTTTGCTGGTTTTTTCAGTAAAATTAGACTTCTGTCGAAAGAAGTCTTCTGCAAAGTTGCTTTGTGTGAAAACTTCCAGAGGCAAAGTTGTAGCTACATCATTCCTCTATCTAAAGGTCCACAGAGGAATGTGGGCGACGTTCCCATCTACCTAAAATTTGCACTCAAAGTGACCCACCCCTTCAGAAAACGCCAATTTCGACAGATTTTGCTTACTTAGTGCCTCAGCGGTGACAGCTAGCGAAGAAAGTTCAATTATCACTAATAGGAAGTCGACAGTGTGCTTTCCATCAAGCCCTAGATAAACACTATGCGTTACCCCTAAGGTCCCAAAGGGTGGCTCAAAACAAAAATTTTTACATTTTACATTACAATTTTTCATTTCTTCGTTGAAGGTAATCGTAGATACTTCAAATTTGGTATGTGGGTTGACCATAGCTAAGCTGCTTGTTTGTATGGTCAAGGGCAGCATCACGAGTATAATTACTACTGCTATAGCCATAACACTTATAGGCAAGCAGAAGCCACTATTAGCTTTTGAGATAGCACTTTTTACCCCCGAGACTTCTTTTGATAAAAGTTGAATTTTACTGGCAAAGGAGCAAAATCGCGTTTTGTGCCGGTCTTAGGGGTAACGTAGACTGTTCATCTATGGCTCGTTGGAAAGCGCGTGGTCGACTTCCTATTAGTGCTAACTGAACTTTTTTCTCCAGCTCTCATGGTCGAGGCATTATGAGCGGATATTGGTCAAAATCGTAGTGCTCGAAAGGAGGGTGGGTCATTTTCAGCGTAAATTTCAGGGAGAAGGGAGTCGTCCACCAACGACTGTTGGCGTAAGAAAACTAGAGTCCGTGGGCTATCACGTGGCATTGCTTGCATGATCCTATGATTAGCCGTTTTGATACAATACCGACAGACAGACACTGTAAAACACAGACAGACAGACATGCGATGACGGCTAATACCTGTGCTAGCATAGCGTCGCGCAAGTAAAAATCCACTACATGAATTTATCCAAAGATAAAACTGATACTTTATACTATCTTTATGCGCGAGAAATACTGCAGAGCAGACAGTGGCAACAGACTTGAGTGGATAAATGATGTTGTCTGCTTTCTGTGGTTTCCTTCGTCCTCCAAATGGTCCACCAAATAAGCCACCAAATATGTTGTCAAAAATGTCATTGTGATATCCTAAACAGCAAGCATCACACAGCATCATAACTGCAGACAGCGGAGCGATGAGCAGTCAAAACTGTACAGAGAATTATAACAGCTAGCAAAAGTATATTAACTAGAAGGCTGTATTGTGTTGAGTTGAACACAGTACAGTATTTGCCCGAAGTGGTCCACTATATGTAATAGGTCTTTCCCTGGGCCCACCCGAGTCCTGCACACAAACGGTATCTCGATCGCTTCCGAAGTTTCTGCAGGGCTCACTAGATGACAGACCGACAGACCATGCTACTCAGTCGTTCACAATAGGCGGCATCTACCTACGCAGTAAAAGAAAGGAAAGGAAGAGTAATTATATAGCACCATTTATATACTATGTATATCTCAAAGCGCTCAGGCATGGATCACACAGTTTGACCTGCAAATACACCATGCCTGTCTTTCCTTCGCAAGACCTGGAAATTTTGTGAGCAATTTTTGCATTTTTTTGGAATAACGACCCCTTATGGTAAAAAAAATTATGCTCCAAAAGTTTACATGGCGACACTGAATCGACATTGTTGCGTTCAAATGTCTAAAATTTGTCCGACGGGTAACTGGCTAAATTGTGCTTATTCGCACAACAACAAAATTTAGACTCCCTCTCAAACTGTTGCTACTGTGCGGATCGCACCCAAAATCTGTAAACAGTGGGTAAGTGACTTATAATTGGACTGGGTCTTGCTACAAACTAAGGAGTAATTCCTGCACAGAGACTTCTTGGCACGAAAGTCAGAGGTTAGTGCGAGATACATTCTATGTGATATCAAACTGTTGGGAGTTTGATGTGTATAACACTCACTATATGCGAACACATCTACACTAGAAACTGGGATAGTGCAATATGTACCCTTGTCACGAGGATGCTACTGGGCCGATTAGAGAAATGTAATGTAGTTGGTCATATGATCAAAGCTAATGTAAGCCATTGTGGAAATAGATTGCTGCAAATATGCTTAACACAAATTTCAGGAGGAATGGGGCGTCGCCCACCAATAACTGTTGGCGTCAGGAAACTGGAGTCACTGGGCTATCACATGGCGTTGTTTGCGTGATCCTAAGTTTAGCCGTTTTGATAATACCAGTGTGTGACAGACAGATAGCTTACCACACTGAGCATCTTCTTTTAAGCCTTCAACTCCACGTCGATCGTATGTGTCTCTTTTCTTCGGATCAGACAGAACTTCATATGCAAAACTGATCTCCTTGAACTAAAACACAGCCGGTAATAAAGTCATACACTGCCTTATAAAATACAAATGATACCAGTCAAATACTTTGAATCTTAACAGCTAGTATAAAACTTTAGTAATTTTACCACCATGCTGAGCACTGATGTATCAAAAATTCTACCGTCAAGTCTAAAAAACACAGCATTTGTCTCATTTTTGGATGCCAACATCAAACTTTGACATGACAGCATATTGGATCACCTTGTGTAGACACCTGTTCTATGACACACTTCCACTGTGTGCCAAGTGCAGACAGCAAAAAGCTAATTCCTTGAAAGCAATTATAACTTCCTAGACAAAAATATGGTACACGTAACAATATCATTCTCAATATTATAGTAAAGACAGTATCATATCTCTGCGGACATATACATACATATATACCTACACATTTACTTTCACAAGAAGCTTCGCGATATGTTACTAAGTTCATGCTATGTTTCACGAGGTGTGGCAGTTAGAAAGGTTCCAAACAACAAGAGACCTTCAAGGTCATTCAACGGCATTGGCAATGGTGCCATTTGATACGCTACATATGATTTCCTATTAGTCTTCCACTGCAACCATGTCTCCATCTTGCACCGCTTCCAAGATATTATCACTTATTTCCCAAAATTTAAAGAGGGCAAGTAATCACTCTGAACACATCCCTTTTGGGGCACTCTAGTTTGCTGTTGCCAAAAATCTCGGTGAAATTCCAACGGGTGTCACACCCAATGGGGGTGCCAAATAGAGGTGGGGTAGGTTCAGATCGGTGGTTTTCTACCAATACCTCACTATATCTCAAAATAGGTGCAAGATAGGGACATAGTTACTATGGAACGCTAATAGGAACTTGTATGAACTTGAACTTCTATCAAATGGCACTATTTTCAGTGACCTTGAGTGACCCCCAACTACCCCAAACTACCCCTTTTCCAAATTTTTTTGTATCCCAATTCATATATTCATAGTGAGCAAAGATAGAGACTTCAAATTTGAAGGCGGGTTGATAGTAGCAAGTCATGGGTGACAAATCATAATTGAAAGGGGCATGGTCAGGTCACATGAACCATTTAAATTTTGGTGGGCACCAACCATATCTCTGGAACGGCTGAAGCTAGAGTGATCAAATTTCGTACACTAGTACACTGTATCAAGTCCAAGCATACAGAGGATAAACCGCTCTTAAAAGGGGTGTGGTAAGGGTCACGTGGCCCACTGTAAATTTTAGGGCTCCCAATGATATCTCTGAAACGGCTAAAGCTAGAGTCGTCAAATTTTGTACAAAGGTAGGTAAGTAAGTAAGTAAGTAAGTAAAAAGTACACTTATATAGCCCATAATACAACTACAAATTGTCTCTAATGCGCTAGATGCGTTTTGCTACTTGAACAAGTATGTCTTCAGAGAGCGCTTGAACACGGAAAGGGATAAAGCTTGGCGCAAGTATTCCGGCAGCGAGTTCCAAGCACGAGGGCCGGCGAACGAGAACGCACGTCGGCCATAGTTTGACATGTTGAACCGAGGGGAGTCTAGGAG
>Ga0209780_1001919_pt1 | contig 14306 bp, 5 predicted proteins | sample WorMetexBAHAMAS2_FD_187384 | JGI IMG/M metagenome (GOLD analysis project Ga0209780, IMG submission 187384) | Marine gutless worms symbiont microbial communities from Max Planck institute for Marine Microbiology, Germany - Inanidrilus exumae... | ecosystem: Host-associated > Annelida > Digestive... | reverse complement strand
CCCCCGTACGTGGACAGATTGACACGGGGGAAGTCCAGTTCACCACGACCAGCTGAGCGTAGGTGACGGCGACCAGGAACGCCGGACACAGGTTGGCAGAGTGCCGACAGGTATCCAGGTGCCATGATGTGTAGACACTTGTACACCTGGACACACACTCTGAACCGCACCCGGTCGACGGCGTCTTATCGTCGTAAAAAGGTTCACGTTCGTATCTCTCATCTGCTGATGAGCGCTTGTTACACTCGCGTATAGAGTAGACGACTATGGACGAGTGAAGCTTAGGGAAGTTAGGGGGCGCCATAGCAATAGCCTATATAGATTTGCGCCAATGAAACTAAACCTAACCCTAATCCTAACCCTACTAAACTCTACCATCTGACGGCACTTTACAAAATATATAAAGACCGTCCAAATGATTGTTACAATGCATTCCTATGGCGCCCCCTAAACTGCACTGTAGCCGACGACTATCGGACACTTCACATTCACGCCAGATGCGTACGCGTTGCGTATAGCGCGGTGTTGCGAGGCACAGCAACGCAACGGAATGCATCGCATCTTGTGTGAACGAACCTTAACGCGTAGGCCTATTCATCGCAAATCTAGAGGTACTGACTGCATGTAAACTGTGTTCATGAAGAGCCCATGAATTAACTGATAGCTTTTACTGTGTGTCGGGCCGTGTCGTGAAATACTGTGTATTGCGGAATATTGCAAAATGTTAATTTTAGGCTGCATCGCATGCATTGCATAAAGATGCGGCCTGTTGCTACAGATGTCGCACGTAGCGTGGTCTGTCTGTCTGTCTGTGTGTTGGTCACACAGATGTGCTCTGCAAAAAGAGATGAACCGATCGAGACGCTGTTTGGGGTGGGATCTGACTCATGTGAGCCAAAGGAACCATGTATTAGATCAAGTCAACGTTAAGATCGGACGAATCCATTCGCATCTGCGAGGGGTGACAATTCGGCGACGCGGCTTCTTGCGAGATTACTTTGGAGAATCGTTATTAGTTATTATTTAGGAAAATCGTGGGTCCAATGTAAATCCGGAACGAATGTTGCCGACATTGCTCAGCTTTGCAACAACAGTGCTCCCAATAAAAGGAGCTTGATAATAGCATCATCTTCCCTCTTCAATTGCGCATCAGTAGTGAATCGTTACACTTCGTACCCAGATTTTAGTAGGCCTATTTCCGACTCGCAAATAGGCCTACTTAAATCTGAGTACAAAGTACATTGCGACACAGAATTTTAAACACTAACACTGATTGCGCTGACATCCCGCGACTTTAGGGCGCTATACAAATAAGATTATTGTTATTATTATTTTTTAATACCCCAGGTAGTAAAGATCCCCGGAGTTAAAAACAAAAAGAATTAAAACCAAAAGCTGGATGGCTATAGAACCGGCGAGTCGACAATCAGAGTGTCGTGCATAAGCACGGAACTGAAGCGCTGAATCGCGACCGAAATGCGTTGGAGTGAATACGCTGTCTCTCTGACATCTCCAGAGTTATCGTTAATACGTCGACCCAGATCAGAAAGCACGTTCAGCGTTGACGAGCTGAACGCGCCAAGATTTTCCACAGCAATGGGCTCGAACAGATATGTGGAAGAAAATGATGAATATTTCTCAGTTTTTCTGGTCGCCGCCTTGTCGGCCACTGTACCGGCGTTAGTGGCTGCTTTGTCAACGTAGGACGCCGCTAATGGGCTAACAACTGTCACGTCCCAAATCAGCGGACGACTACCACGCCATGGGATTAGGGTTAGCCCATCTGGACTTTTGCCATCTTGTCTATCTAGTATTATTATCACGGCTGGTACGATAGCACCGGCTGTTGTAAAATAGCCAAATTGATGGGAAAGGAAAAATTTCGATCCTGGGGCTCCGAAACCCGTAAACGAATTTCGATAAAACTTGGAATATATAACTATGTAGTGGGTATGTCACCGTATGTGGCGCGGTGGAGCAACGGGTAGAGCGTTGGACTTGCCATCAACAGGTCGTGGGTTCAAACCCTACTCTGAGCAAATCTGCGTAGCAACTTTGGGCAAGTTGTTCACACCTATGTGCCTCTGTCACCAAGCAGTACCTTTAAAGGGGCGGTGATGCTTTGCGGCTGGGAAGGTAACCACAGGCCTGGCGGAAAGTAATGGCAGCCTACCGCCGGATGGATTGTACACCGGGATCAGCTCCGGGCCCAACGCTCGGTAACGCAGGTTCAACGCACAGAAGCTAGCCATATCACATTTATTTCAGTCGGCCTGTCATAAATGTAAAAGCTAGCTTCTGTGCTTAGAATTTGCGGAAAAAACTGATATTTGCTGTTTTAGAGCAGCGGCTTTTACAAAGAAGCCAGTTTTTAAAAACATTTTTTGCGGTTTTATTACGCAAAATAGTAAGCGTAGTGTATGGGTGGCAAAGTAAAGTCGATCATTGGGCCAATATTTCCCAGCGATCGGCCAACACATTGCTGAGATATTATGATTTACCGGTTACGCCCAGAACGAATGCGTTTGGCCTGCTTCGTATTGTCTACAGAGACGAACATAGCTGTTCGGAATTCCCGGAATCGATGCGACCGAACCAAACTAACGAACGGGTCCCAAGCCAAACTATGAAGGGTGGGTTGGCCGAACTGCCTCCAAGTTCGCTGTCGGGCTTACGCGAACGACTGCTTCGGATTCCTCAGGAGACAAAGGAGACTACGGGAACTATTGGAAACGAAGCGAGTGTTCGAACCGGCAGTTGAACGAAGAGACCGTTCCTTCCTATACCGAAAACACGAACTTCTCGAGCGAACGTCCGTCTTCGTTTGCTTCGCTGTTCGAATACAAGCGAGTACGGACGAAGCCGAACTAATCCGAACTACAGCGAAGCACCCGTACGACTGCAAATCAGTGCCGAAGCACGTTGATTAGCCTTCCCAATAGACTTCGTACGAACTCCCGGTTAATCCCTCGTTAAGATAGGACCGAAGCAACACAAAAAAACTTAAGCCAGGTTTTAGTCGCCTCCTGTGACATCCGGCTGGAAACGGAGTGTGACGGAGAAATGGGAAGTGGAGAAATGAAGGGATGAGGGGAAGGGGGATTGCCCCGGGCCCAAAGAATGGCGAAACCGAAATCCAGCATGGGCGACATATGCATCGAGATTTTGTAAAAAAAAGTTTTTTAGCTCAAAGAATGCCGTGTAACATCGACTATAGACAGCTGTGTCACTGTGCAGACACATCATGGACTTGTAGTAGTCTAATAGATACCTTTATTCCGTATACAGTAAGCTTGCAAGAATCTAATCTTATGTTTATCCCTGTATCTCTTCGTCAGCCTCATTCTGGTACCAGTTCCTCCATTTCCGACTCACCTATTCCTTCACCCATCAATTCTTCCTTTTCTGTTTTACCACTGTGCTGATCCATAACTCCCTCTCTGTTTCACTCCCGGCTTAAAACCTACTTGCATGTTTTACACATCGTACCCCTGTAGTTTCACTTCTTCCTCCCGAACTGCGTTCACGGACATATGCCCGCACCGAGCAATCGGTTTTTGTTGTAAGTTTTCTCTTATTTTTTTGTTTCTGTGCCGTGCGCTAAACTAAGCTGGCCATATCGTCAGCTTTTGTGCGCACGTAAATATATCGTATCGTATCGTACAGAAAAAAAATTACTAAAACTGTTACTGTTCAGTTTATGCTATTTTTGTCTTGATATACTTATTGTCTGGATAGACCTATGCTATTGTTTTTATGAACGCTTGATATAGCTAGTTGGCCCTACAGGGTATCAATCAACTAGTAGGCTGTGCCGCCCAGTAAAAAGTCCTTAAACGAATCTATGACACGCCGAATCGTAAGACTATAATAATTTGTAGCGCACGATTGACGCTAGACTTTCTCGAGTGACTGCGTCTGATCTTTTGTAAGACTGGAATGCCTTACAACACTCGCAGTTCCAAGACCGGACAAATGACAGCTTTGATAATGCTGACATTATAAAACAGACCAGAAGCAGTTCCTTACTAACTGTGTTGTAAATGGCATTTTTGTAGTATTTAAAAATGCTTTATGTTATATGGGAGTCCTCGTTGCCTGAAATAAAGGCTACGAATAGAGTGACGTACATCATTCTACGGCCGAGTACAACAGTAACACAGAGTCATATCTCATCGGACATGACGAATGTCATACACTGTACACATTCGCACAAGCCTGTCCTACGAAGGTAATGAGTTGCAGACATATGAGTATGTCGGCCTGTATGTAGGCCTAATTGCCAGCACAAAACAAACAGTGCGCTGTCAACGCCTAAATCACGCATATCTATGACTTCCTGACAACACCTGGACTTCAATTTCCGCATACAGCATTCGAATGGCAGGTCGATGGCATCGGAATATCGGCCACAGTTCTACTTAAAATTGACACTGAGTGAGTGGGTTGGCTAAAATCCCAGACAAAATCCAGAAAACGAACCAGCCGATAGACTTCGCGTTAAATTTCTTGTTTCCGGACTTAATTTAGTCGCGATGTGTTCACGCAGCTCATCAGCGTCTTTGATATGCTTATATTTTACAGCACATCGGAATGTTATCGGCCTGTATTTTGACATAATATATTCCATCTAATATTCCTCTTAAGTACCGTTCGGTGGTCTCATATTACACCGATGTCACACCTGCGATTTTATAGCGCGATTTTTTCGCGCAACTTTATCGCGCGCGACGAAATCGTCGTATGCAACTAGTCTATAGGCATGTTGCAACTTGCAAATGCAACAAATCACATAAACAAACGTGGCTTGTACACCACATTCTGCCCGTTTATGACCCTCCTTCACAAACTGAGTGCGCAAAGTGTAAATTTCTGTCATTTTTTTCTTTTTTAAGCCCTTAGATTGAGCTTACGCAGAGTTACGCTATTAATTTGCAATAGAGCTTACTAAACCATACTTGCAAAAATACCTTCATCAGAGTCGCTGGAAGACATTGTTTGTTAATCACACGCCGGTATTGTACCAAAACAGCTAAACTTATAATCACGCAAATAACGCCATACGATAGCCGGGACTCTATAGTTTTCTGATGCTAAAATTTCGGCGAAATCCCAATCCAACGGGGTCACCCCAAACGGGGGCGCCAAATAGAGGTGGGGTAGGTACAGACTGGCAATTCTCAACCAATATATCGCTATACCTCAACAAGTCTCCGCTGCCGCTGACAAACCCGCGCGACACAGTGCCTCAGGACCACCATATGTTGTACATAGAATATCTACGGTCAGTGTGATAAATTGGTGACCGAGATCGTCACCAGTTTACTACACTGACCGTCCATCTAAGTTGACAGCACCTGAGACGATCAGCCGCTACAGAGATATGGTTCGTTCCCACCAAAATATAAATTGTTCATGTGACCTAGCCACGCCCCTTTCAGGGATGGTTTGCCATCCATGCGCTAGCACTTGCTACCGTCAGCTCATATACAAAATTTGAAGTCTTTAACTCCATTTTCGATCCGCAAAGATATGAAAGGCGATACAAAATGACGAAATGGGTGGTTTGGGGTAGTTAGTGTCACTCAAGGTCACTGGAAATAGCACCATAGAGCACAGACAGAGTTCCTATTAGCGTTTCGTAGTAACTGTGTCCCTATCTTGTTCGTAAACGTTCATCTATTTGGGTTAACTATGATTATGTTCATATTACACAACCAGACGCAAAAACTGTACCTAATTGCAAGGTTTCGTTCGCCAACGGCGAACTTCATCAGGCATATGGTCACTTGACCTTGAAGATGAGCACGTGACCAAAATATGGTCATAGGTCGCAAAATCATCACGTTTACATGCCTGTCGGCATGTAAACATTACAACACAAAATCGGACGAATAGTAGAGTACAAAAATCAGTGCAGTGATATGCCAACATTCAGATTTTATAACTTTCACAGCATGCATAGCTAACTTTTTGTTGTATAATATAGCCGTTCCTCCATTTGGATATATTTCATCTATCACTGCTTACTTGTTATATAACTATGTCGCTAGTGCAGAAAAACAATTGGGCGGTAAATCGAATTTATTGGAGTCATGTTATAGACGCTGGATCACTCATCTTTGTGGGGCTATCTGTGGCATATGAGGCTTAGCCCCCATGTCCCCTTGTCCTCGCTTTTGGAGGCTGTCAGATTCGTGTTTGGTACTATAGCCATAGCAGATAAACCAAAACCAAAATATCTTCGTGAATATCATTTAGCATATTAAGTTTTGGATTGTCTGGTTGTTAGATGAAGACCTGGATTAGCCACCTTCGCTGCATCTCAGCATTTGATTTCCGTGTTCGTTCCACGAAGAAGACGCTAACTTAATCTAGCCGACAGACTTCGCGTGTACACCAGCAGCGGAGGGCAATTAACTTACATCCATCCGACACAGACTCACGTAGGCCTACGCCAGATGCAAAGTACAATCCAGGGTGAGTTGAATTGTATTACTAGCAAGAATGGCTGTCAGGGGCGAGGCCAGAATATAGGCCTACTGTTTGGGGGGCTTTAGCCCCGAGTCATGGCGATCGAGGTAGCACGAGCCTATATTGGGTGTTCGGGGGCTATGTGACGTCCCAGTGGAATCCAGGAGCAAAGCACTCGGTCAGGGGGAAAGCTGAAAGCAATTTTAAAGCTGAAAGCAATTTTAAAATTAAGTGAGCAATATTGCGCTCTAGAGTTGACCATTTGACCTTTTGGAGCTTTGAGATATTTCATCAATCACTGCTTACCTGTTATATAGGCCTAACTATGCCGCTAATACAAAAAACAACTGGGCGGAAAAGCTAATTTATTGGAGTCATGTTTTGAGGGCTGGATCACTCACGTTTGGGGGCTATCTGTGGCACATGGGGCTTAGCCCCTCATGTCCCCTTGTCCTTTGGAGTCAGATTTCTTCTACTCGAATGAAACATGTAACATTTACTAATAGCAAGCAGACAGAGGAACATCGATCATTGTATAATGAATATAATTTAGGTTGCATAATTTGCATAATGAATCTCTAGATGAATGGCTTCTTCTGTAACCCTTCAAGTAGATTGGTTTCTCAAAATTTTAGCAAAAGCAGTGTACTTCGGACAGGTCTTTTTAATGTGCAGTTCTATACCGAAACGGCAGTTCTAAATGGATTTGTGCAGTTCTAAAAGGAAGTTTGTGCAGCTCTAACATGACTTAAGTTAAACCATCATCGTATATCCATTAAACGCATCAACGTTTCTCAGTTCGGGATGTAGTTACTTCAGCTGACAACCAAACAGCTATAAACATCATTTTCTTACTTACTGAATTTAGTGGCAACTGTAGTGGACATGGTCGACGTGACTAAATGCGTTGGAGACACGTCGTTAAACAATGAATCTTTCGTTCATTGTGTGATTTAATGATTTTGTCAAATATCGATCTTGGGGCACATTTGCGTCTTCCTTTGGACACGCAAAATAACGAAAGGGCTTCAGCTTCAGGGGGCTTTGCCCCTGAATCCCCCACCGGGGGCTCTGCCCCCTGGACGCCCGCCGGCGGCTCCTCCCAAGACCCCCGTTATAGGCTAGCGCTACGCGCTCGCCATGGGGTCCAATTAAACCCTGTGCAGTTCTAAATTCATCCTTAAAACAGCCTGATTTCGGAAAATGATTTGCCTAAGTTGTTTTGCGTCTTCTTAAAAAGGACACAAACTGTGAAGTCGCGATGCTGCGGAAACAGGGAGATGCGATTAGCAGCCGAAATCGCCAGCACGTGAAGTGTAGCCAACAAGATCAGTAACATCACGGCGCGTTACACGATCACAGACTGTCTACTCGACACGTTGACGTCGGTGACAAGATGCGACTCTTCTGCAGATTCACATCCATCAGTCGTTAAAGTTCACTTACTACAAGACGCCAGAAATCTTCGCCATCTGTCGCTGGCAGAAGACACTGACAGACAAATTTTCGTACAGCGCCATACTTTTACTTAGGAATGGATCGATGACCCATAGATAGACATGGATTGCGTCAACCCAAGAGTCTGGGTCAGCTATTTTTACTTAATTATGTGTTGGGTTCGTTAGGTCCTGCAGAATAGCGGTCGAGCCGGTTTCGTGTCTCATAAAATTTCCATGGGGAAATAAACGTGAAATTTTCCATGGGGACTCAATGAGATTCCGTACGTGAAATACTTCATGGAATTTTCATGCCAAGTCAGCAAAAACATATAACAACTCCATGGAGTCTCCACAGAATCCGACGGAGTCCCCATGAAAAATTTCACATGTTTATTTCCCCATAGAAATTCTGTGGGGTATGACACCAGGATCGCTATTCAGCAGGATCGCCCCGATATTTTGTGACAGTCGCACTGTATTAATAATGGCATTAGGAAGACCGATGTGGCGAAAGCGACAGTACAGATGAGGAGTCATTATAATGGAGCTGAGATGAAATAAAACAGCATGCTATGCCTATAGTCCCAGAGATTGTGACGGTAAACGATGAAACGACTGACTAAAACGTCGTAAATTAGCATGTCGCTGATAGCATAAGTTGCTGTACCAAACCGTCATTGTCGAAACACATAGATCACATTAGACGATGCAGTAGCATCGTAGCCAAGAATTGAAGGAGATGCTACCAGCACTAGTCTTAACGGTAGCGATTAGGGCTGAATTTTGGCGACCACTTAAGGAGCAACCTGGAGCAAGGAAAAGCAGAATGGATCAAATATCAGTGTGCTGTCCTCGACAGAATGAACACATAGACATCAAAAATGTTACAGATGTCATGTCATATGGCTATTTTAATAAGATGCCGAAAATGCCAAAAAATACATGTTTCTTTTTTTGTTCTTCTTCTTCTTTTTCACTTTCACACCTTTTGTCCAGGGAATTTCTCAGGAACTACTACAGATACCGCCATAGCTAATACACCGTTAGAACCGTTATGACCTGTAGATTTAATTTTTGGGAGTTTCTTTGACATTATGCCCTATCTAGAGGTCAACCCCCTTCCCAAAAAACACCTAAAAAGGTTCGTGAATAGGCATTTTCAAGTCAAACTCGCTAAACATTAAAATTGGCATATTGTCGCAACTATACGGCACCGAATCAAATCAAATTTTGCACAACGATAACGACCACCAGATACTTTTTGTGGGTGATCCAAACACGAGTATAACAAATCCAAAATGGCGGATGGCCGCCATCTTGAAAAATCAATAAACGGCGCTCAACAGTGGTTTGACCGATCGCCACGAAATTTGGCAAGATGACGCATTTTGACCCTCAGCACCCTATCGACAGAATTTCGAATTTTTAATAATCTCAAGCTGGCGAACGGCCGCCATTATGAAAATGTAAAAATCGCCATATCTCAGCAATGGGTCGACCGGTCGCCGTGAAAATTGGCGCAATGGCGCAAACTGACCCGCTACATATTCATAAAATACAAATGGCGGGCAGCCGCCATCTTGAAAATCGCCATAACTTGCCATATTTTTGGTACTTTTAAATCTCGACTTAAACCGATCTGTTTAAGTCAGCATATATCAACTAGAACGGTTCAGCGCTGTCGCGGGGCTTCCGATTCGCACGCAACTAGGGCGCTATAAAAATTTGTATTGACATTGACATTTTAACAATGGTTTGACCGATTGCGATCTTTCTGTCCTTCTAACCAAATGGCAGCCAAGACCATAATTATTTCTTTAATAACTAGATCTAATAGTTTTTTTAACGATTTTGCATTCATCATCCAGTGCCGTTCCAACATAAACAGTACGTTCTTGGCTCTGTTTGATATACTTCTCATTTACGACTGGTAATTTTTGCATGTGTGTATTCTGCAAGAAAACTTATTATTTTCCACTTTAATTTTTGGCTCGGGTTTCAGAGACTTTCAATCAATCAATCAATTTTATTGACGAAAGGGTAAAAACAACCACTGACATCGTCACAAAATAAACACAGATTACGCTACAATAAAACAGATCGATACAACCATAAAGACAACTATGTATAGTGCAAAAATATACAGAAATTAAATTCTGTTAAACGACGTTTAAACGTATACACATTATGACTAAAAACGACAGCTGCATGTACATAATAGCTGTTAAAACGACCATAGAGGAGGACCGACAAACTGACGTAGTGACGTTATTTGCCGAAGGTGTAAAAATAGGCTGTTTTTCTCATGGCACATGTAAATGGCTTCGTTTCTATAGCTTCGGAAACCAACCGCCTACTCGGTGACTGTCACGTATAACGTGGATCGTCTGTAGCACGAGTAACGTCAATGAATTGCTTGCGGCTATCTCGTATGCATGTTAATAGCGCTCGTGGATTATCCGTTCGTGGCATCTGGAGCGCTGCATGGCTTCACTGGATCACGAAATTTTCCATGAAGCTATACTTGTTGACATCATTGACTGATTGACATTGGCGTTTTTATGTTTTCTCGCGCCGTGCCCTGTCGGTAGTCAGTTGTCGCGTAATGAAACCCAGCGTGGACGCTGGTGGGATCGAATTTACGTTACTGGCCATGCGTCGTGTGTACAGGAACGGTATGAATCTCGTTTCACACTCACGTTCGATGGCTTACGTTCGACCACTGGTCAGTGTCCTATCATTCATGCCATCGCTATACCACGGTGTAAAATAACACTAAAATTACATCGTATCTATACCAGCCTGCAGCTGCTACGTCGAAAACGGTAAAAAATAATTGTTTTTTTGTTGTAACATTTTTACCGCGCGACGGCGACGCTATGCCAGCGCGGTATATGCTGGCGCCAAATAGAGGCTGGGTAAGTTCAAACGGCGATTTTCAGCAAATACCGCGCTATGTCTCAGAAACGGTGCAAGATGGGAACATAGTTACCATGGAACGCTAATAGGAACTCGTATTTGCTCTATAGTTGTGACAGTCTCTTGTTTGACTTACCCGCCGTCTTTATCCAACGACTTCAGTCAGTGCAAAATGCCGCAGCAATGCTCACTTACAGTGATGCGACCACATCAGTGATGCGCTCATTAGTCTTCATTGGCTTCTCGTGCCACAGCGTACTACCTTCAAGGTGGCGGTGCTGACGTACAGCGTACTACACGGCACTGCACCACCTTACCTAACGTCGTCATTTACCTGTGTTGCCGACGCAGGCTCAGGTCCTGACCAGGTCGACGTTTTATTCTTCCGTCGGTCTACGGTCGGAGGTCGTGCCTTCCGTTGCTGGAGCCAAAGTATGGAACAGTTTACCTAGCGATGTCACATCTGCTCCGTCGCTGCCGGTCTTCAAGAACCGGCTGCAACATACTTACTTCGCCGCTGTTATGATACCGTCTGACCATAACTTATACCCCATTGATTTGGCTATCATTTCCCCTTGAAAGGGTAAAGGTAAAAGGTAAAGGTCGGTTTCTTATATAGCGCAGCTTACGCGATGACCGGACCAGCGCGCTTTACAATCTCGGAAGAGGCAGTTGATTGGCAAGAGCCATCCAATTGCACGCGTTAACGTACAACTGGACCCGCGTTATGCAGCTAGCAAACACACAACCGCTCCAATTAACCGCAGCAGGCCTTCACCCCGTAAGCATTCACCAGACGTCGCCACTCGTGCGAGGAAGCAAACATCCGATTACAGCTTACTACTCAATTTATCGACCTCGAAAGGATGAAAGGCTGAGTCGACTTGCGTGGCTGGTTACATATCGAAATAAAGTGCCGCCTTCGGAGTCGAACCCGGACACGTCACCCATCCCAGTACTAACCGGGCTAGACGTAGAGTAACTTCGTTGATACGACCAACGCTGTTACCACTAAGCCACGCCGCCACAGTGGTCTTTGAGGTAGCTTTAACTGTTTAGGCCAAGTTTAGAAACGTCTCTTGATTGAATGATTGATCGATTAGTGCTATTTCTGGTAACTTTAAGTGACCCAAACTACCCAAACCACCCCATTTCGACATTTTGTTTCGATATCTTCGTAGTGAGTGGAGTTAGAGACTTCAAATTTGGTAGGTTGGTTGAAGGTAGCAAGTGCTAGCCCATAGATGGCAAACCATCCTTGAAAGGGGCGTGGTTAGGTCACGTGAACCATTTTACATTTTGGGCATCAACCATATCTGTGGAACGGCTGATGTACTGCGTATCGAACAGTGCCACTTCCGATGACCCTCGATGACCTTCATGGTCATCCACTTGTTGCGAGGTTATCCAATTGCAATATTTCATACACTTGCGCCGCGGTTGACAAGATTTCAACTGATACAATGCGTCGCGCGGTCCCTCTGCAACAGCTGAGCCTGTTGTTAATATTTGATGTTCTGTGTCGTCTGCATGTTTGTTCGTGCTGACTGTGTGTCAGGTAAAGATACATATCATCTCGGCGACAAGAAGATGAAATGAAACGGACGTTTAATACGAATAAACGAATAACTGATTAATCGATTCGAATAACCGATTAATCGGTGCGTGTGTAGCGGTGCGGCGATGACGGATGCGCGACGCGCGGATGCACAAACGATTCCAGCGATAAGATGTGACGCGTTCCGCCAGTCCAGCTGCGCCCATATCGGCGAGCGCCGAGCAAAAGTATCTGTTGATATTCGTCATATGTCACACCTTCGTTAAGACCAAACTCCACAGAACGGATTTGTTGTGGATTGCTGTACAACAGCTGTTGTACCACAATCCACAACATTCCATAGCGGAAACACGACAAATCGAAAGTTGTACAACATTCTGACATGTCAAGATACAACTTGTTGTAGCCTACAATATTGTTGTACAACAATCAGTGCTAGTGGAGTTTAGCTTTCTACAAGTTGTGTTGTTTGCGCCTTTGGGCGTGTCGGTCGGTCGCAACTGTTTGGACGTTTTTCGTCGTTTTTGGTGTTTTCGAGATTGCTTATTTTATAATTTTTCATACTCAGTCGCCGGTCCCCGCCTGTGGAATGACTTTCCACCAAGACTACGACGGCCGGGACTGTCATTTGACACTTTCAAACAATCTCAGAAAACTTACGTGTTTGTCGACCGAAGCGCATAGTGACTCTATTGAATTTATTATGCGCTATACAAGAAAACTCTGATGTATGTATGTATGTATGTATGTATGTTGTGGATTTGTTCGTTACGTTGCAGCCAATCACAGTTGAGTTAGTCTGTCACGTGTGAAATGACTTGGTTTGATACCTGTATGTGTCTGTGGTCGTTATGAAAGATTCAATTTGCTGAAACCACTTGGAGACATCTGTATCCATTCTAATGTAGTTTCCATACTTGATGGACATGTCCAGGTCCAGCAAATCACGCATCGAAGTATTATATAGACCTACTCCATGCTGCGGTCAAAGAAACAGGTATTTACAGACCCAGACTTTATGTTTTAGCCTTTCGTTTGCGCAAACGTTTAATAGCAATCCAGTTCACAAGAGCAGACACAGGCTGGCAAAACGTCCAAAGTATCGTATCACTTTCGTTCGTTGAGGCGGCAAAATGGCTGCAACAGTCAACAGCTTGTTGTGGATTGTTGTATAACAAGCCACAAGTTTGAGAAATAGTCAGTTAGTAAGAATTTTGCCGAGACGCAAATATGCAGGTAATCACAATGCGCCGTGTTCAACGAACTCCAAAATAGAAATGTTTTCAGTAGCCTCTTAAACTGTTCGTAGCTAGTGTGCGGTCGCATGGATGATTATAGACCGACCTACATATACGCTCAAGAGAATCAAAGCTTATGTCGCCGTTAATACTGACGCATATCCTGTCGGATGTTTATCGGAGAATATGGCGACGAAGACGAGGTTGATATTAGTGTGGTATGCGGCGCCTGGCCAACGACTGGTGCATCAAGCATGCGACTGTGTAGTCCACATGTCGCCGAACAGGAAGCCAGTGCAACTGATGTAGCACCGGTGATGTATGGTCGCACCACTCAGTAACGTGCGTGTATGCAGTACATCCATTCATTCTCCTGACAAACAACGTAAGCCGTTGTTGAGTTTTACGTAGTCAGAGACAGTCACACATACAAACCGGTACAAAATAGTGGCTGCTTTTACGCTAATATTATTCTGATGCAAAATACGTGTTGATGGTGTGTGTAGCAGGTGCGTTAAATCTGGTGCGATTTTTCTTTTGCAGTTGCTCATCCTCTTTAGATCGCCCGTTCTATGAACGGTCAATCTTATGTTTTGCGCATGTTTCTTTTTTATTTTTTCCCAACTCACTTTTTCCGATGTCTGCAAACCGACATTTTCGAAACTTTTCCACATGACG
>Ga0209780_1001918_pt1 | contig 14306 bp, 12 predicted proteins | sample WorMetexBAHAMAS2_FD_187384 | JGI IMG/M metagenome (GOLD analysis project Ga0209780, IMG submission 187384) | Marine gutless worms symbiont microbial communities from Max Planck institute for Marine Microbiology, Germany - Inanidrilus exumae... | ecosystem: Host-associated > Annelida > Digestive... | reverse complement strand
TAGAAGTTCCCTGAGAACAGCCGTCAGTGTCTTTGTGCGAGCTTGAAGCCTGCGCAGGTTGAAGACACTGCCGTCTGTGCGGAATTGCACTGGAACTCCCAGGTCGCAGTCCTTAAAGGCTCACTTTCGTCGGGTTAATAGTCTAAAAGTGTAAACACCGCCAAATCGCCCGGTAAAGTGAGTGCAATATTTGACTTAAGCCTAGCCCTAGCTTCCAGTCAAATAATTAAACGTTAGGCCTACTTACACGGAACACACACTAACGTGCATTCCGGAGAAATTCGTCTGCATGATGCCCCATAATGCTGGGCCTGGGCAGAGGTGCATTCGTGTGGCGTAAATGTAAATGTGGCTGGAATTCTGGGGGGACGCAGGGTGGATCCAGACGGCTTCGTAGGGGTGAGGTGTGGGGAGGGGTACCCCTTCCCACCGTGCGAGGAGACTGGGGCGAAAGCTATAAACCTTTAACCCTCCCCAGAAAATAATTGAATTTTTCACATGAATTGGCGTGTTTGGTGCATTCTCAGCGGTACCTTTTTGTCCGTGTCCTTGCCAAAAATTTTGAAAGTAATGATTTGGTGAACATTGAAGACGTACTATTGGGGAATAGTGAACCCTCTGTTAGAATTATGGGGTTGATGAGCTTTTTACTGCATCACTGCATTGCAATGCAAGCAATCTGGTTTGAAATTTTGAAACATGACAAAATCTGGGGAGTGCAATTTTCACTCCAAATTTAGGGCGACTACCGCTTTACATTATAAACATGCGACAGACAGTCTGGGACAGACCGCCGTTTTTCCACGTGTGGAGTTTTTGCCATCACGGGACCGACAGACGGACGCCAGACCGTTGCATACCCGCTATCTGCTAGTTGCAGCCAGCGGCAATAATACCAGAAGCAACATTCATTTAAAGATCTATAATAATTATTAATTACATTCAAAATAATGTCTCAGAACATCACTTGATGTACATTGTAATTACAGTTATGTTACAATGTGTCATTTGCATAATGCAACCTAGGTTAGTAGTAGCTAGCTGTAATGACCGACTAATCTAGATTAGTTAATTAATATCAGTATATAAGTTGACATACAGCTAATAGTTAGTCTAAAACTGTTTCAAATTGTTCAATGCAGCTAAAGATCACTACATGCTGGTAAACAAGGAAACATCTGGATTAACAGATCAGACAAGTAAAAGGTAGAACTATTAACAACTAAACACTTTTATCCATAAAGATGTATAAAAATGTAACATTATGTTCACAGGGAAAAGAAATTTCTTGAATAAATAAGTTCAACTGTGCTAAACTAGCATAAATTAGCCCCATACGGGACTGACGGTCTACTCTTACTTACTGCCAACTTCAAAGTCACGTGACACAAAAACTAGGACAAAAGTCAAAAATCCGGCCCTGATAAGCTTCAGGTATTGTGCCCTAATTTAAGAATCCGTGGTCAATTGCCAGCCCCCGTTATAAATGGGGGAGGAGATAGCCTTTGAAAATGGCCGAATTACCGACTTTCAAGGGCTTGTGACCTTGACCTTGGATCGGGTCATACTGCATACCGTCATGCATGATGCATCACTCATCGACCTCTACCTACATACCAAATGTCATTGAAATAGAGGAAACCTGTTGTGGACATACGGATGGGCGAACGGACATCTGAGACCCACTTTATCAGGTCGAATCGGAGGAGTCGATATAAAAAAGAAAGATATCACAGTTGTGATTTCGTTATATGGCAGCTGCGTTTGGGGAGCACAACATAATAATGGCACTGTAGGTGTTACCTTGACAATGCTAAAAAATACACAGTATACAGTAAATAAGTACCAATAAGTGACTTTCAGTCAGCAAACATGCAGAATTTACAGTAGCTTACAGTAGTCAATATTTATATGTCTATGACAGTGCAGGTGAAAAAATTATGGAAAAAATAACATGATGTGGCAGACAGAAGGTGCATTATGAGAGGTCAGGCAGGGCATGCCCCCCAAAGATGACAAATTGTAAAAACTGCATTTGTGCAATGTACTGTACAATTTATGGGCAATTTACTGAAAAGGATAATAATTACTCATAAAATTCTTGGACAATTTTAGTAATATGTTTTTACATCTGTTATTTTCCATTGCTGTTTAGTCTTATCTTGGGGAATAGGCACGCCTCAACCCCTGCCTCTCACCAGAATCTGCCACTGTTCTAGTTTTTCAGTTACATTTTCCTGGGAAAATATAGTTCCTTTGTAAGCATGGACTCAAAAGATGGAGCCTGTTTCTTGTGTGACATCGCATCCTCTTGGCTGCGCGATTCAAAGCCGAACGCTACTTCATGGTTTACTCGAGTCAGCAGGCCAGCTACCTCCATCTTGTCTCCATGCTCACGGAAAACCTTTGCTACAGCGGTGATGAAAGGTGAACCTTTTGTCGAGTGGCGAAAAGAGTGAAAACCTAAAACAAATGACAAATGACATACGCGATCTATCCAGTATGCAATTTGTCAGCATTGATGAAGTACAGGCTACTGGTATACCAGTGGGTGAACAATTATTCCAATGGTACCGGTGTCACCGAGCTAGCATACAGTCAGCAACAGACCTTCCACCAGGGGTGGTGGACAAAAAAAGGATGAGGCCAAGCCACTGGAAAAACAAATGTACAAAACGTACAGACAGACAAACGCCGCTAAATACCCTACCCAAGTGACTGCCGTTGGTGTGGCTAATGACATTCATGCAACAATATCAGTTCGCATACCAGGTGTTGTGCTGTATGCATACAGAAAATCAGCTTCTTTTGGCAGACGACAAAGAACAGTTTTAGGATGGCTGAAAACCTCAGCATCGGTGACATCAACCCCGTCATCATAATCTTTGCCACGGCATGCCTGAGCAGTCAACATCACATGTAGATTAACAATATTAATGAAATTGGCAACACAACACTACACATGGTCAAAACAATGCAAAAAGCAATACAAAAGAGCACTTTGTTAGGAAAACTGAGCATAATTAGAGATCCCATTGCTTATACATATCCCATCTCGACAATGAATACAATGCTTTACTCAACATAAACAAGGTACTGCTTGACACAGTATATCACTTGAAATCAGATGCTTGAATAATATTTGTTTCATCTTCACTATGCTGAACTGCAGTTTATAACCATTTGACTATTTAATAACACACTCTTGTCCATCCTCAACGTTCGCATTGAACAAGAAATGTAGAACAATAAGCAGACTTGCAAACTTGCATACAGCAGTGGTCACATCAAGCAATTTTAAATCAGCTAAGAGCAAGTTAGGATCAACAGCTAAGCCATGACAGCAGGACGGCTAATTACATACAGACAACCACCAAAATTGCCACTTGCTGTGGGATCTCGACCCCATGTAATGCATCTTTGGGCCCACACGAATCAGCTCCCAAATGGCATCTTGATTAGTTCAGTTCTTTTTGCAGGGCTCACCCATGTGGCAAACAGACAGACAGACAGACCATGCTACATGCAACATCTATAACAACAGGCTGCATTTATGTAACGCATGCAATGCGACCAAAAATGAAGTTTCACTTTGCGCTTTAATGTTTTCAGTCTGCAATTTTCCTTCACAAAATTGTACAATTTCACACTTATCTTTCTAGTTTTCAAAATGTTCAGCATACTTACAGTCTGCAATTCTGCATCCTCAGACTTTAGGGCACTACACAAATGTTTATTATTATCATTATTATTTCGTACAAAATATAGGTATATTGCCAATTATGCCCTGCAGAAGTACAGACCTGCACGAAAAAAAGTTTTGGCTTGCCACGAAGAGATTCACATTGCTTCAGCGGCTCAACGAGTTTCTTGATTTGCATGGCTTCATCTGTACCGAAGACTTGTCCCTCATCGCCATGACTCAGAACAGCCATCGCAAAACAGTCACAGTCCGTGTGATCTTTCCCCGCATCTGGAATGTACAAAACATTTAAAGGTTGCATGTCTTTCAACTTGCACAATTAATGCAGAACCTCAGACTGAACCGTCCAGTTTGGTCCAAGTTGACTTTGTTCAGTGCAATCAAACCTTATTTATGTATAGTAAGCAACTTCACGACATCGAGCACAAAACCAACAAAACCAGGCTTATTTAAAATAGTATTTATTAACACAGTATGCATAATCTTTTTGCTCAGTGTAATTAGAATCACAGAAAGTAAATGTGCCACAAATGAGAGCATATAAAATGTGTTAACAGATAAATACTTAGAACAAATAGCAAAATCACTGGTGGGTCCTGGTGTGAAGGCAGTTGGCATTATTGCCTTGTGGCTGGTCGTGTGCATTTTTACCAATTTTAAATAGTCAGATGTTGCCATAATTAGATTATCTTGAGGAGATAGCACCTTGGGTAATGGCATAAAAGACAGCTGGCATATAAGGCTCAGTGTTCCTTCCCTCAACAATAACAATCATTTTGCCCTTTATCCGTGACAATCCCAGTAGACTGACCAATTTCCTAAATTCTTTCACCCACAGACTCATTAGTACATTTGCAATAAAGTTATCATAAAATAATAAATATCTCCATCACATCTTAAGTATGTCGTTCATTACCTTTACCGTATATATTCGCATATAAGCAGACAATTTTTGGCTCAATTCCGACGTTCACGTTATGGGGGTCGGCTTATACGCGGGTCATGCCACACAGTCAGAGTCGACAGACAGCATGACGGCTATCTGTCAGCTACGCTAATTATGTGTGTGTCGCTCACGGCATGGACCATTAGTAGGTCACTAGGACTACCTGTATGCGTGGGAGAGCACGTCGGCAGGGTTCTGAATGACCACCCACACACTTATGCTGCTGTTGCTGCTGCTGTAACTTGACACCATTCTAACACTTCGACCATGCAAGGCCATCGTTCAGTGATCATGAGATCAAAGACGACAACGACAGCACCCATCAAATTAGTCCTGTATTGACCCAGATCACAGACTACAAAGGTGGCCATTTGTACGACGACTGCGCTGAACCGCTGAACTAACGCATGAACAGTTTTCTGCCTTGTTTAGCGCCGACTTGGACGCATCTGATGACGACTTTGGTGGCTTTGAAGCTGCAAAGTAATGCTGTTATGACAGACTGTGTGGCCTGCGTTCTGACATGCCATGTCAAATAAACGAATAATAATAATAAAGTCACGTGATGCAGCTTGCAGTACTAGGCGTACGACTTCTGCTTACAATAAAATCTATCACGTATGATAGCACGCATGTGCCCGTCGCCGTTGTTGTGAACTCGCCGACACTTACGCACTGTCAAGGCGAGGGTACACGTCCATCGCTGATTGTCGTTACCGGCTTATATGCGGGTCACTAATTATTGCTAGATTTTCGGCCGTGGGAATGGGGGTCGGCTTATACGCGGGATGGCTTATACGCGAGTGTATACGGTAATTGCATTGACAGAGCCGTTAAACCCCAACCATCGACTACCTTGTGAAAAATCAGCGTTCAAAAAAAAATCACAAATCTCAAGAACTGAGTGAAGAAACAGGCAAAAAAGATTCAAAACAGCTGTTGAAAAGATTCTTGTCTGGCGATGTTCGTATCATTGAATTAACTGCCAAAAGGATATTTACAGTGGCCATACCAAAAATACCAAATAATGACCAGCTGTATGTACCAGCCACAACCAAGGAAAACATGTCGCAGCAAAATGCCGTAGCATGCGGTCAGCCACTAATGACAGCTGTCACCAACATCATCACCACAAGGCCAAGATTAATGTGGTACTGTATAAGCAAAAAACACTACAAGACCCTGAAACATAGATAAAACAAGGGACATAACAGTATTGGCCCACCGGGGAGTGTCAGCCGCCCGACCGCCCGCGCATCCGTCCTGCCCGTCATGTGCACGCCGCAGCATGAACCAGCCCAATTTGCAATTCATAGGAGTGTTAGGCTTGTTGGGCACATGTTTTTCGCTGAAACTGCCCTTTCCCCTTCAGGAATCGTCACTTCCCTTGGGCCAAGCCCACTTATCACCCCAAACAGCATCTCGCCTGGTAGTTTTTGTATGGGTCATCCCAAATGCTATGCTGTACAATGCAATGTCGATCGGGAAGAAAACCACCAAAATTGCCCCTTCCCCTTGAGATTTTGTCACCCTGCAGAAGCAGAACCTAGCCATGGCCATAAGCAACATGAACAAAAAATATGGTAAAGATCGCGCATGTGGTTCCAGTGATATCCTCGCGGAGAGACAGACAACAGACACACACACAGAGAGACGTGCTCATTACAATACTTCACAACCACTCCTGTGGCTGAAGTAATAAGATATGCCACTGTAAGGATGTTAGAGCCTATTCAGTCATGGCTCAGAGTTTAGGGCAATGGAAGACCTAGGCTAAATTTCTGCCATCACCCATTACATCACTTGAGATATCGCGAGGGGTATCTGGACATAGCTTGGATATCTCTAACACTCGTGATAAAGTCCCAAGTTGCAGACAATCAGACACAGTTTTAGCCTCAAATGGGCAGTGCAAGAGTACACAGTTTTAAATGGCATCTTATCAATGCAGTAACAGTAGAACATGCATGATAACTTACAATCAATAGCGAGACGTAGCATTTCATGTCTTGTCAAATTGGACTTCAGGTCGACCTGGAAGCCGAGCTGCCTGAATGCTGCGAACAGGTTTGCTGCATCTACATCAGAGCCACTTCGTTCACTTTTGCCAGTTCCTGGTGCGAAATGACGATTATTGACAATCACAAAATGTCCACGATGAGTATGATTCATGTTGTACACGTGTTCTTGATCAGTTGGATTGTAGTCGGATGTTACAGACTGTGGTCCAACTGAATTCAGAGTCATGCTGAATAAACCACAGAACAGACATACATCGCAATAACTCACAGAAACATCCATTACAACCTAACAGTGTACAGTGTCATGCATGGTGACCATATCATCATGTTAGTGATTACATTACAAGTCACGAATGCTGCAATAACTGTTTAACAGAGTATAGAAATGAGCATTGAAGTCTAAACTCGTTGAAGTTTGCGTAGTATCTACTACTACGAAGAAGAAGAACGGCCATACCTCGAGAAGCCAGAATCCAGAGACCCCATGGTGGTTTCATTTTGAGATCCGGAATGTTGTCTGTGCTTGACATCTGTGGAATCAGATGACTGAACCGGGTAGCTGAGATCTCTTTCTGGAAAAGAGTCGACCACGTCACGCCCGTACTTGTGTGAACGATCTGCAGCCATATTTCGTAAAATGCAGTAAAATACTGTTGGTGGGTATAACATGTCGATTATACGCAAAACCAATCAAATACTACAAACTTCTCAACAGTCAATACTGTGCGTCAAATAATAGCTCAGTGTCTTCATAAGTAATGACAACTGTCTAAAACATTAAAAATACCAAAACTGCCATTTAATATCATAAAATTGTGCTCAATAAACGCTACCACCTACATCGATTCATCCCTTCTCAGATTTCCGAATGTAAACTGAAAAACCGAGTCTTTGGGAAAAACCAAAGAAGTTCTAAAAATTACTCCGAAAAACCCGACATCCGTTGATTAGTGATGCACAAGTATGAATTCGAATTTCGGTGTCGGTTTATTCGAGTCGTTGGGAGGGTAACTACTGGACACTTCGCCTACGGGACACTTCGCCCACTGGACAGTTCGCCTAATGGACAGTTCGCCTACTAGACATTTCGCCTACTGCCTGGACAGTTTGCCTACAGATTGCCGATTGCACATATCTGATTTTATTTCATTTTGGTAGTCTACTTGATACAATGAAGAACAATCTGTAGGCGAACTGTCCAGGCAGTAGGCGAAATGTCTAGTAAGCGAACTGTCCAATAGGCGAACTAATAATAATAATAATCTTCGTTTATTACAATTGCAGTCAAACCGCGCAATCATACAGTATCAACATTCGCCACGCAGGGCGGGAAACAACAGCCGCCACGCAGGGCAGCACTATATACATAATGGTTAAGCCGGCTAAATTGCTGCCACACACGGCGCACAGTGATTGAATCAACTGCACTGGCTTAACCTCGTGATCATTCACCAGATGGTGCGACCGGCACACATCCGATAAAGTTGCTCACTACTCAATTTATCGACCCCAGAAGGATGAAAGGCTGAGTTGGCCTTGGGTGGCTGGTTACATACCGAGATAAAGTGCCGCCTCCGGGAGTCGAACCCGGGCACGTCACCCATCCCAGTACTAACCAGGCTCGACTTAGAGTAACTTCGTTGATACGACCAACTCCGTTACCACTACGCCACGCCGCCACCTGACTGGCTCTGTCCAGTAGGCGAAGTGTCCATCATTCGTCGGGAGGACGTTTGTACAGTGATTTGTGTATATGAGTGACTGATAAGGGCTTGCATTCAATGTGTTTGTTAAGAAAAAATTTAGGAATGAGATGAGAGTAATTGCGCGCGTAAGGAAGTTCTAAATCAGCTGAAACCAGTTTATTTCAGAATGTAGAATCCTAGAATATCCGATTATTACAATTGGAGTGAATGATAAAGGTAGCAATGACACTGGCTCTTTTGGAATCGTATACCGCATTTATATACCCTCGGCCACATTCTTGTTGCGGATCTTATATTACCCAGAGTAGACGCTCAAGCGCATGGTTACGATAGATTCGCGGATATTGATCTTTGAGCATTGCCCAGCACTGATACAACTGTCACGTCACATGATTATCGATTTCGCCATCGCGAGTGGCGTCTGGCGAGTGCGACGTTGGTTGAGATTTTGGTTCGCAACTGTGTGCGGTTTACCTCGCTACGTCAGTGAACGTACGGGTGGACGGTGTTACAGTCGTTGATCATTCCTTTCTTGCAAGCCGCGGAAGAAACGAGTCGAAGATGGCCACGTCGCAGATTCGCCAGAACTACGCCACCGAATGCGAGGCTGCGCTAAACAAGCACATCAACATAGAGCTTCATGCCAGCTACGTCTATCAGTCAATGGTATGACCTTCCTAGATTTCGTTGGTAAACGTTAACGATAGGTACGGTGCCGGAAATGGCCGTTTTACGACTTACGAACGACTTTACAGTACATAAATCCATGATGTCAGCTGTCTCAGTCTGTGATGTCGGTCTTGATGTTAACTGTCCTGTTTGTCTGGACTCTGCTGATGACCGCTTATTTACTTGCGACATTTGCAATCTTGCCTGCCATGGACCGTGCACCGGCCTTTCTGAGGAAGTGTGCAAAGTTTTTATTACGAATTTACGATCATTGGCAGCACAGGTTGTGTATATAGAAAGGATAATGCTAGCGGTACCGTAGATCGGCTTACACCAGATGGTGCCATCTGTCTCAACTGAACTGCATTAAGAAATCTGTTAATGTTGATCAAAAGCAACTACTAAATAACTCTAAAACTAACCCTAGCCTAACCCTGAATGTAGATTCACAGTAAGAAGTGGAATGCCGAAAACAAGCAGCTGACATACAAATTAGATAAATTTTTTTCTGGCACAGTCTCATGCTGACGTCAATAAATAATATCAGTTATTGTGCAGTCAGCTGTCTAAACTAAAGAAAAGGGTTTAAAGGGTAGTAAAAGAAAAGAGGGCATAGTCTTTTGGTGGGTAAAGAAATAATAAATTAGTGGAAAATAACGAGATTAAGAAAATAGTATCCGTGAATATTCACAGCAAACAAAGGGGACTGAACACTATTTTCCATTGATATTCACGGAAAATAAATTTATCGATAGAGAAATTTGGCTAAATTAATTACTGGATCATAGATATTGATCCGATCTACCACTAATAAAAAAATGCAAGATCGCCGATCTACCGCTAGAATTATCGATATAGAAACGGTCACACCATTATGGGTGCCGGTGGCCGAGTTGTTAACCTTCGGGCTGCTATGACTGGAAGCAATGAGGAGATGGCTGATATGAGAACTTATGGCTCAATTAAAGCGTGATATTGAATCTATTAAAGACAACCAGGGCTGCCCAGTTAAGGTTGATTCGGGCTGGCCATCGCTGGCTGTGGCATCATCTTCCTTATCCTCTACCTTGACCAGTACAGTGCCTTGTGACACCAATTTGACTCTGCAGCTGTTTGTCGGTTTGAAAATGCACAAAACTGTAAAGGACATCAGTCGTCGTAAGTGCAATGTTGTAATTGGTTCACATGAGTGTTCAGAGACTAATAGCAGCCGGGAGGTTGACTCCAAAGCCTTCCACCAATTGTGCGAAGTATATCTGTCCATCAAACCCGCATTAGCTGCCCAAGGTTGTCATAGGCTTGGACACAGCACTGGCCAACATGGTTGTCCTCGTAGCCTGCTTGTACATCTTCGTACTGAATCATGTACTGCTGAGTGCTGATCTTCTCTTATCTGCCAAGCACCTGCGACTCAGTGATGCTCGCCATGTCTACATTAATGCTCATCTGTCACCTGTCAAAGCTAAGATGGTTATGAAGAACGACTGTGCGTTGCTTATGTCATTCACGTCACCACTGTCGTTCTTCATAAGCCATCTTAGCTTCGACAGGTGACAGATCAGCATTAATGTATTAATGCATTGATGAATAAATGACGTCGCTCACGTCGCCACTAACACTAACGCCAGTCATAGCAACAGTAACTAGTCTAACTCAACTCTTACTACCAACCAGGGCTCCAGTGATATTCGTTCCCATTATTATCACCAATACACTACAGGCAATGAAAACGAGAGGCACTCGCCTTTTCCTGCTAACACCTGAGTGCAAACTCAATTGTCACTAGCCTTGTTAAATGGGAAACCGTAAGCCGGTTAACCGGTTTTTAACCGGTAACCGGTTTCCAAAAGGTATAACTGGTTGTAGAATTTTTGAGATGAATTTGTATTATTTGTGATGACTCGCTACGCATTCACAACTTGGCGCATTGCATTAAAAACGATATATACGATATATCCACAGTCCACACCTTGCCTATCGGCATGTGTGGATAAAAAGCTTTTATGATTGGCTTCCTTCATTGTGTTATCATCAATAGATGACTCGGATAAGTTCCGCCTCTTCCTACCCCTCCGTTTCCAATCTGCTGCATGGTATGATTCATCCTGTTGTCAGTTAGTCAACACGTACCGTGACTAACAAGAATCTCAGCTATAGTAAAGGGACCATGCGATGCATTGTCAGTAGAAATCTTGTAAACTATTGCACAGATTTCTAATAATTCCGCTTGAAAAGGTGGTTTGCATTACGTGAATGACTTTGAAGGTTGCTCAAGTTCATTGGAATTGCCGCTATTTCATAGGCCGTATATCCTTTATCAGACTTTTCTGCACCAGTCCCTGGTGCAGTATATAGTTACATAGGATGTGACCAGTGGTCGAAGTATCGAAGTAAGAAAAAAGTAGTGGGGGACGACACGGAAGCACCGAAAGCGCCGAGACTTCGACCTAGTGTATTACATAGGGGTCCACAACTGCGATGGGGGGAAATCCTCCCGTCTCCCCAGTAATTCGAGCACTGCATGTGACTAAAAAATGATAATGTTACCTTTACCTTCCTTCTGGTTGACAATGTTGAGCACATGATTAATGACAATGGAAACTGACCGAATGCCAGTGGGATTCACCCTTTACCTGGAAGACTATCATCCTTCAGTGCTATTACACTGTTGGTTGGGTCATCTGACCTTTAAAATCGTCTCTGAAATGACCTATAATGTGTCGAGTTGGACATTAAACCCTAGAATACAATACCATACCGAATGCCTGTTATGATGTTTTTGCTGACAGGCCTGGTACTTTGATCGTGATGATGTCGCACTGAAGGGATTCCACAAGTTCTTCAAAAAATCCTCTGAGGAGGAACGCGAACATGCCGAAAAGATGATGAAGTATCAGAATTCACGTGGTGGTCGCTTGGTTCTCCAGCCAATTGATGTATGTTGATCATTGTCTTGCATGTACAGCTTCAGTAATTATTACAAATTTTGTAAGGTGCATAACGTCTGCAGATGGCGACTGACTGAAAGTCACAGATACATGGGAGGTGCAAGATGCTAGATTGGAAGCGTTCATACTTTTGTGTGTTGTCTAGTGAAACACTTTTCAAGTGCAATTTGCAGGCGTCTACTGATGACTTTTTATGTAAAGCAGTTGTCCAGTCGATTCATAACTTCTTGTTATTGCTCATGGGGTTAGTTTTCACGGGTAGTACAATAGTCACTACTATGGAAGTGTTGTCATTATGGTTGGCTATTATGGCTATTCGACCACAAAGTTGATCATTAAACTTGACTTGATGGTTAATGGTTATTGGTGACCGGGTATTACACCTGGTTGCAAGGCTGGCGTCGAAATCTCGCCCAACGCAAATGCAGACTAGCCACCAAAGAGTAGCCCAACTTATTGTGTCCTCTGAATTCACTGTAATTCGACCCAGTTGCCTATCTCAGCACTTGCTGAGCTTTTGTTTACATATGTATTGGTTACTTCACTTCAGTAAAGGCAATATGCATAAACAATTTTATGATCCTGTGTTCTGTGCAATTTGCAAACACTACCACATTTGAAAACAACGGAGTTAAAATTAATCGGTAGTATTCCTGCTTTGAATTGATAAGACTCCTGTTTTGTTTTTTTTTCAATCAGTCTGTACATTGTTTGATGTTTAGAAGCCCGAGAAAGAGTCCTGGGGATCAGGACTGGATGCCATGCAGAGTGCTCTGGCAATGGAGAAAACTGTTAATCAGTGTCTGCTTGACCTGCACAAAGTTGCCGAAAACAACGGCGATCCTCATGTGTGTTGAATTCTTTTCTGCTGTAATGGTGACAACAGAACATTTTGTATATTTTTGGTGCAATAACATTCAACTGATTGTGAGCATCTGTCGGTTATAATCTTCACGACACAGCAAAGGCAGTACCGGTAAATATTCCTTGCCATGAATGTCAAGCTCCTGTTTGTTATCATCTTGGAGATAGTTGTCAGACACATTATTATACTGGCCGAGTCTGGTTAGAAAGCACACTGTAATGGACTGGCATCTGTCCGTTTGTCTGTCTGTCTCGTCTGCATACTCACCTTGTCTCACCTGGAGCATCATGAGATGCGGTGAGCGTACATTTCAGCATGACAACAAGGAGGATTTTGTCTTTATGTTTCTGATTTTATGTTTATACTTTGTTTGGCCTTTCATTTTGTCATTTAGCAAGAACGACCATAATTAATTAATTATGCATATTCCATTAATTTTCTTGGTATTTTCTTTGCTGAGCATTTTTGTCATGCTGACAGCATGGCACAGCGATGCCGAGCGTGATAAAGATATAGTGGCTGTAGTTCATATCTGTGGTCATGGTGTTTGTTGTGGTCAGATGGTTGACTGGCTGGAAGGCGAATTTCTGGACGAGCAGGTGAAGTCCATCAAGGAAATCTCGGAGTACATCACCAACTTGAAGCGCGTCGGCCCAGGCCTCGGAGAATACATGTTTGACAAGGAGACTCTGGATGAATAGGCTCCATTTGTGTTCATTCCCGCTGGCACTAACTGCAATCTCTTTATGTAGGCTTAGACTGAGTTTTGTGTAAATACGTGTTTACACAGTGAAATTGTTGAAAGTTTGTTGATGTTATTGTTTTCCGCTAGGACTTAGTGGAATTAACTTCAAAATTGCTGAAATCGTTATATTAAAGCCACTTTGCTTCTCATGGATGGTGTTGTTTATGCTGAAATGTCTAGCAGTTTAGGATCTACTAGAAAGTGGCATCTGTTCAGCTCTCAAACTCACAGACCATATTCCAAGCCTAGGCAAACAATGTTTGACTTTTATATGGTAACTCAAAATTGGTTATGGTTTTGTCCCACAGTTCCACTCGATACAAAATGGGTCATTTTGGCGACGTTCTTCCCAGCCAATCTCTTGGCTAAGTACTGAAGCTCGGAAATTATTGCTCTGCCTACAGTATGGAAAACTTGTGGGAAGGGCATGGTAGTTATTTGATGTCGTGCAAGATAAATTCATGTGCAGTTATGCTGTTTGTCCTCAAGTAATTATTTTCAAACGACACATATAGGTCTGCACAATCTTACGACAGCTGAGTATATTGTTAGAACAATGATGAAGCTATACTCAATGCTGTCAATAATCCGTTCATCACAGGCTGCGCGGTAGTGCCAGCCCTGTGTTAACGGCCACTGGCTTTGTCAATGGGAAAGGTCAATTTTCGACCCCCCCACAGAATCGACACCCCTCGACCGATAC
>Ga0209780_1001917_pt1 | contig 14307 bp, 7 predicted proteins | sample WorMetexBAHAMAS2_FD_187384 | JGI IMG/M metagenome (GOLD analysis project Ga0209780, IMG submission 187384) | Marine gutless worms symbiont microbial communities from Max Planck institute for Marine Microbiology, Germany - Inanidrilus exumae... | ecosystem: Host-associated > Annelida > Digestive... | reverse complement strand
TGTTAAACGAAATAGGTTCTCTTTTCGGTGTTTTGAAGTACGTGTGCGATATCGTCGTAAAAAAGTTCACGTTCGCTATCTCATCTCCTGATGAGTTCTTGTCAGTTTTGACGTCCGCAATCATATCCGGAACGATTGAAGCGAGAGTCGTCAAATTTTGTACGCAGATAGAATATATCAAGCGGTAGCCTTGGTATCACAGACTACCCTTCACGGAAACATTGCCGAAAATTTCAACCGGCTGAGTAGAGTGCACGAACGTTACAGAATACAGACGACAGACGGACGGGCGACGTCAGCATAATTAAAGCGAACGTGAACGTGTGTTCACGCTCGCTAACATTATTTAAATTGTATTCTGTCGGTGTTAAATTCAAGCTGCGGTGAATTAAGCTGCTGCCGACGTTGATCTTATAAGTTGTAGCCCTAACATAAATTGCCGCAAGCTGCCTACGCCCATACTTCTCGCTATTTGTTTTCAGTGATGCGTAGCGACGTCACGACGCGTGCACTACACTGTACACTACACAGGTACAACAGACAGGTGCGATCACGTAACGTAATTAATTGTTATGCGAAACCGAAAGTGGTATGGTACGTTATTGGTTTGTAATAATATTTGATAGATCTTTTTGTGATATGTAATTTTTAGGTTAATATATAATTATACACTAAAAATTTCTTGTAGCGATTTTCCCGAAACGTACATGTTTGAGTTTATCATCTGATGGTCACAATCAGGGTCATTGGTATCTAGGGACGCCGTTGGCCCACAGCATGTACTTTTCTGTGGTTGCCGTAACTCTATGCTTTTGAGGATAGAGAATTATTTCAGAAAATGGAACCTAAAAGTGACGTTGGGATTATTAATCGTGTTAATGCTTCATAAGGGGCGGTAGATCGAAATCAATGCTAGGCCTATTAGCTAGACTCAGCTAGTCGATCCCCAACTTGAAGCTTTGCTTTGCATGACTATTTTCTTAAAATGCCCCTGAAATAAATAAGGAGCTAAATGGAAGGGTAGAAATTCCACTCTTGTACTACTTTATCTGTTACTGAAGGCTGGTGCTGCTGGTGTGAGTGAGGAATGGATAGGCTGGTAGCCTAGGATGAAAACTGGTCTACGTTCCACCGACTGCGCCGCGTGGAAACTTGGAAAGTCAGTGACTCGTCAGTCAGGAAACCGGACCTGGAGTGGTACTAAAGTAGCATTCTGCACTGACGCGCTCGCAAGTATCAAACGCGGTCGACCGCGTTCGACGGGTCAAACGCGAGCGTACGCGGGGAACAGTCTAAAAATCTATCATTGGTAAATGTTCGAACATCTAACAATGTTAGATTTCTGAGACCGTCCCTCACTTTCGCACGCATTTGACTGCGTCCGCGTGCAAACGCGTTAGTGAGAACGCTACTTAAGGGTCGATTAATGAATTTAATGTGCGAGTCAGAGGGTTGAGCCGTCCGTGCTGCAGTTGATAACTCCCTGCTCATGTAATTTCTGATCCTCCAGGGGGTTGGCGTAACCCATTGCTGCCAGACTGAGGGACTTGTGCAACTGCATCCATGCCTTAGCGTAGCAGAATAACTGAATAAGCCGCCTGGATACCTCAAAATACAATAAAATCGTTGAGCAGCCCGGGCTCTGAGCCGGTCCCCACTGGGGGAGCTGACAGCGCTCCCCTTGCTGGTGGAGAGGGGGCCAGCTGCACCTCCTAAGAACTCCACACTCTCTTTCGGCCCTTCGGGCCTCAGACAGCAAAACTCTGTTGACCATTGCTGTTTTTACCCGCTCGGCGCTAGCGATGCGCGGGTATTAGCCGTCGTCGTCGTCGTCATCTTCGTCGTGGTCGTCGTGTCTGTGTGTCTGTCACACGCCGGTATTGTATCAAAACGATTAAACGTAGGATCACGCAAACAACGCTATGATAGACCACTAGGGACTCTAGTTTTCTGACGCCTAGAGTCGTTTTTGGTGGACGACCCCCATTACCCCTGAAATTTGCGCTCAATGTGGTCCATCCCCCTTTCAAACACCATAATTTCGACCAATATCCGCTCACAGCGACTCAACAACTCACGCGCTTTCCAACGAGCCATAGATGAACCGTGTACGTTACCCCTAAGTCCCTCAAATGGTGACACAAGACGCAATTTTGCTGTTTTGCCAGAAATATCCAACTTCTGTGGAAAAAAGTCTGCTACAAAGTTTCTTTGTGTGAAAACTTCCAGCGGCAAAGTTGTAGCTAAATCATTTGTCTATCTAACGGTCCATAGATGGATTGCGGGCGACGTTCCCATCTACCTAAAATTTGCGCTCAAAGTTATCCACATCTTCAGAAAAAGCCGATTTCGACAGAGTTCGCATAATGGTGCCGCAGCCGTGAGAGCTAGCGAAAAAAGTTCGATTATCGCTAATAGGAATTCGACAATGTGCTTTCCGGCGAGCCACAGATAAACCGTGTGCGTTATCCCTAAGTGCCACTTAGGGTGGCTCAAAGCGAGAATTTTTACATTTGGCATTGCCTTCCATTTCTTCTTTGTAGCTAATGGTATACACTTCAAATAATAATAATGAATAATAATAATAGCCAGCTACTCTTTGTCGTACAGGCGGAAAGCGCCCTGACGGGATAACTGTGATCCCTTGGAAAGCTGGCAAGCCAGTTGTGTGGGACGTGACAACAATCTGTACCACTGCTTCGTCTTATATGGACTCCACCACCTACGAGGCAGGCGCTGCAGCCGAAATCGCTGCTACGCGCAAGACGGCCGAATACACACGTTCTACCCAATAGCGGTTGAAACTCTGGGCCCACTGAACGAAAACGCGCGTCTTTTGTTGAGCGATCTTGGATTACGTATATCGGCAGCGTCAGGTGACCTTCGTGAGGTTTCTTTTCTGTTTCAGAGAATTTCTGTCGTTGTGCAGCGTTTCAACACTGTATTGCTGCACAACAGTTTTGTTAAGGACGACCAGCCGGAAAAAGTGTCATTTCTTAAGTTTTTTTCTAACTTTTTGACTACCTGCGGCTTTGTGCTTGTGGGTTTAAAAAATAATAATAAAATAGCAGTTGTACAGCGCCGTAAAGTCCGAAGATACAGAGGCGCTGGTCGAATCAGGTTAAGACTGTCTGAACAGGTGGGTCTTGAGGTGTCGTTTGAAAGTGTCCACAGTACGGCAGGATCTAATGGCAAATGGTAGTGAGTACCAGGTGCGCGGGGCCGCGACCGAAAATGCCCGGCGAGCGAGCTCGCTTCGCGTTCTTGGGACAGTCAGCAGCGGGGCGTCGGATGACCGCAGAGAACGAACTGGAACAGCCGTCTGGATCAGGTCGCGCCAGTACGCTGGCGTTGAGGAAGACATTGTCTTGAACGTCAGTGACACCATCTTGTATGTCACTCGATGCTTGACGGAGCGACCTCAGAAGTGGTCTGGCGTCAGTTCGACCTCCTCGCTGGCAGACGATTCTGGCTAAGTTGTTCTGAGCCCGCTGCAGTACGTCGAAAGACGCGGCCGGTGCGCCGTAGTGTGGCGTTACAGTAGTCCATTTGGTATGTGGGTTGAACGTAGCAAGTCCCAGCCTACAGATGACAAACCGCCCCTGAAAGGGGCGTGGTCACTGTCACGTGACTTCTTTAACTTTTGGAAAATAAGCGATAATATCTCGAAAACGGTACAAGATAGCCTCATAGTTTCTATTAAATTCGAATAGGAAGTCGTATGCGCTCTATCTAGAAGACCTTAGGTGACCCCTAACCACCTTAAACGACCTCAATTTTTACATTTTGCGTTGAGTAGTAGGAAATTGTGCATCTTCGTAATCGGTGATCGCAAAGACTCCAAATTTGATGTACATGTTGCATGTGCAAGTCACAGCCTAAGGACGACAAACCGTCCTTGATAGGAGCGTGGTCAGGTCATGTGACGCATTACAATTTTTTTTGTTTTTGGGCCTGCAATCATATTACTAGAACGTATCAAATGCAGCGCTTCAATCCAATAACAGAAGAGCGCATACTTTGTCCGAGTCTACTTCACAGAAGATCTTGTGAAGAACGCTAACAACTGCTGTCTCAGTGGAATGTCGCGGTCACATGTATGTGGACTGGTAGAGCGGAAACAGAGTGCGCGCCATCGTGCTTGTGAAAACGGTTGACAACAAAGCGCTTCAGGAAGTTGCCAATAAACGTTAGATTAGACACTGGGCGGTACGACTTCATATCAAATGGATGCATACTCGGCTATTTGAGAAGTGGCTTGACTACTGCTTGCTTCTGACACGCCTGGAAAGTTGACGTGCTGAATGAGCAGTTTATCATAGAAGCGATGACTGGAGACTGGACATCACAGCACTGCTTGACCAGCCACGTAGGAGCAGGATCAAGTTCACACAGCTTGCACGTCGCACGGCGTAGTGACGCTGCAACGTCATCAGCTGTGCCAGTCGTCCCGAAGGTGTCAAACGTTGAAACATCGTGTTCATCGACTGTCGGCTGGCTAGCGGCAGCAGTGGAAGCACCTATGGCAGCAATTTTTCCATTAAAGAACGTTGCAAACTCGCCGGCTGAGAATAGACTGAGGACGGCGCCAGACGGTTGAAGTAGTGCGTTAAGCCGACGCCAAAGGGTTTTCGAGTCTTTCGCTGTCGTTGATCGCCTTGCGCCAGTAGTCCGCATACAGTTTCTGGAACGTTGAACACTGCAGAGTCAACGCCGTCGAGCGTCATCGGATTGGGTAGAGCGAAAGATCTTCTCCAGTCGACGAGTTTTCGCCAGCAGCCGTCGGCTTCCAGAGATGCGCGGATACCGTTTTTTAATATCCGTGTCCTATCCGTATCCGTTAAGAACTATCCGTATCTGTATCCTATCCGTATCCGTGGTTCTACTATGGTACAATATGACACCGTCCGTGAGTCACCCACATTGTTCGTCACAGGTGTTCCCATTTGAACTAACATGGCATGTAGTACATAGTACGTACACTACACGCCTGCAGTAGGCCTACTGGAGAAAGGAGCACCGCACTTACGATAATTACAAGAGTGTCTTTGTATTTTGCTCAACCTGTTTAACTAAACGTTGTGACTGCAAGTGTGCAGTGTTGTTGAAGTGATTGTTGCTCGTTGTTGAGCCCACTAGCTTTTAAAATAACTAGCCTATTTGACAATATTTCACAGGTCTACTAGTACACTACTCGAGTTTCGACCAATAATATCTACACTGCTAACAACTCCGTTGTACTGTACTCGGGTAAAGCTATATCTCGGACAGCGTAGCATGTAGATAATCGTAGATCTTTTGCATCGAAAAACTACTGAGTCGCTGGGCTATCCTGTGGCGTTGTCTTCGTAATCCTCCGTGTACCTATTTTGGTACTACTCCGGCTTGTAACAGACAAACATACGGACACGCGATGACAGCAAACATATAGCGTCGCGCGGGCAAAAATCACATTTGAAGGCTAGCAGCAGAGAATGACCTTGAAGGTGACTCAAAGACATCGGAATTGCCTCTAGTGACTAGTCCATTATATCACTTGTTATTAGCCGTCTCTATTAGTAACAACAACTCTATCTGGCACCGTTTCCGAGATATTTCCACATTTACAGTGTACGTGATTGGCTGTGACCTTGAGAAGTCCTTTGTTTTCGAAAAGATAGACCAGCTGAAATTACAAGCCACGTGCGCTTTTCGATTCATGTGTAAACATACCGTAGATAATACGTGCTGTATTTCCCAAGTTATGTGAGACAAAGCTTTCAAACAGCAAAAGTAATCTTCAAGTCACTAAAGGACTAAAGGTCACCGATAATGGCGCCATTGCCATTCGATAGCCCACATACGATTTCCTATTAGTCTTTTATTGCAACTATGTCTCTATATTGCCCAGTTTCCGAGATATTATCACTTATTTCCCAAAATTTAAAGAGGTCACGTGACCCTAAACACACCCTTTTCCGGGTAATCTATCATGCATGCACTAGTGCTCCTCGGTATCAAACATCACACGAAATTTGAAATGCACAGCTTCATTAATTTAAAAGACATGATTGGGGCAAAATTAGAAAACGGGTCACGTGACCCGGACCACGCCCATTAGGCGGACCACGCCCATTAGGGGGTAGTATGTCATCCCAAGGCTAGCATTTGGTATAGGCCTATTCTACCTGCTTTCAGGGATGCTTTGTCATCCGTGGGCTAGCACTTGCTACAATCAACCCATACGCCAAATTTGAAGTCTCTATGACCAACCGCTACAAATGTGGAAATGGGGTGGTTTGAGGTAGTTAGTGGTCACTCAAGATCACTGAAAATAGCGCCATTCGATAGAGCGCATACGAGTTTCTATTAGCGTTCCATTGTAACTATCTCGCTATCTTGCACCGTTTCTGAAATATAGCGAGATATTGGTCAAAAATCGCCGATCAGAATCTACCTCACCTCTATTTGGCGCCCACGTTGGGGTTAACCTTTTTGGAATTTCGCCGAGATTTTTGACGTCAGCAAACTAGAGTCCTTGAGCTTGCATGGCGTTGTTTGCGTGATCCTAGGTTTAGCCGTCTTAGTAGAACACCGACTTGTGAGAGACAGACGGACAGATAGACAGACACACGATGACAGCTAGTACCGCGCTAGCATAGCGTCGTGCGGGGAAAACTATGAATATCAGGTGTTATAGCCTATATTTTTAGACGTCAGTTGTTACCCGCGCGCCGCTAGCGATGCGCGGGTATTAGCCATCATCGTGTGTCTGTGTGTCTGTTTGTCTGTGTGTGTGTGTGTGAAACTAAAGTCGTCGTCAAATTTTGTACACAGGTAGGGTATATCAGTTGGTCTAGGTCACCTGTCGCTGACAAACCCGCGCAACGCGCTGCATCACGACTCACGGCAAAATTTTAAAACAGTCACGTGACCATAACCACGCCCCTGTTGTTGGTAATATGTCATCCTATTGCTAGAATAATGACATAGCCTACTCGTGTACAAGATTTGACGACTTTAGGTTTAGCCGTTCCAGTGATACGATTGGAGCCCCCAAAATTTGTAATAAGTCACATGACCTGATCACGCCCCTATCAGGGACAGTTTGTCGTCCGTAGGCTGTAACTTGCACATTCAACCTGTATGTCAAATTTGTATTCTTGGCGATTACCAATTACGGAGTTGCATAAGGCAATGCAAAATGTAGAAATTGAAGTGGTTTAACGTGCTTAGGGCCAGTTAGGGGTCATCCAATGTCATCGGCAACATAACCATTCGATAGAGCGCATACGACTTCCTATTCGAATTTAATAGAAACTATGAGGCTATCTCGTACCGTTTTCGAGATATTATCGCTTATTTTCCAAAAATTAAAGAGGTCACGTGACAATGACCACGCCCCTTTCAGGGACAATTTGTTGTCCGTAGGCTGGGACTTGCTATGATGAACATGCACACCAAATTTGAAGTCTCTAGCTTAAGCCGTTCCAGAGATATCTTAGAGAGACTAAAAGTTTAAAATGGGTTACGTGACGTAGCCACGCCCATTTCAAGGATAATTTGTCATCTGTAAGCTAGGACTAGCTATGTTCAGCACACATACCAAATTTGAAGTATCTACGATTACCTGCAACGAAGAAATGAAGGGCAACGCCAAATGTAAAAATTCTCGTTTTGAGCCACCCTTTGGGGGATTAGGGGTAACGCACATCGTTCATCTATGACTCGATGGAAAGCACGTGGTCGACTTCCTATTAGTGCTAATTAAACTTTGTTCGCCAGCTCTCACGGTTGAGGCGCTATGAGCGGATATTGGTCAAGAGTTCGGTGTTCGAAATGGGGGTGGGTCACTTTGAGCGCAAATTGCAGGGGGGAATGGAGGGGTCGTCCACAAAAGACTGTTAGCATCAGAAAACTAGTCCCTGCTCTATCACGTGGTGTTGTTTGCGTTTTCCTACGTTTAGCCGTTTTGATACAATACCGACAGAGAGACAGACACACAGATACACGACGACGGCTAATACCCGCGCATTGCTAGCGCCGCGTGGGTAAAAACGATGCAGTTAGGATCACGAAACGTCACATACAAATGTTTTACGATGAGTCCTGGTAACCCAATCATTCTGGGATCAAAAGGTCAAGGTCACGAGTCACAAAAACAGTGTCGGTGTGGGTCTTTGCATTTTGTGAGTGCTGGCTTCTTCGAGTATGCAATTGCCATTATGTTCTGTGTTGTCTGACAAGGTATATAATTAATTGAGTTGAATGTCTTATTAATTGCAGTAGCGTCAGAAATTATGATGGAATATCTCACACTACTTAAAGGAAGAAAATGAGACGGACGTTGACAACATTTTATTCCTAATCAGAAGTATACCACAGAAAGGTGATGTTTAGAAAACGGCGTGCCAAACCTTCATCAGTAAACTTATATTGCCGTTTACGCCGTCAGTATAATTTACGCCTTGCATGTGATATGTGCATACGTACTAACGACGATAGGCATACGTGCGGGTTGAAAACTATAAACCACAACTGTACGCAGAATCGGCTACTTCTGTTAGCAAAGAATAGGCATACCACTGACAGTGGAGATTTGCTACGCATACGACGAGCTGATTACGATCCAGTGAAAACTGTTCGTATATGTGAACACGTGGAGTTGGATGAACAATGTCTTGAGAAACATTGGTGTCCTTATCCTCACACAGATGTTGAAAGAGATATGTGGAAACAAGATTACAGTGGTAATATAAGCATTGCACGCCTGGTCCGTGACCGACGTGAGTCATCGCTGAAGCTTTCTGTTGAAGTAAAAAACCTGACGAAAGTGTTTAATGGAACATTTAAGCTGATTTGCGCAGTGTGTTACCAGGAGTCTTCTGAAGTTGTTACTAAGCGTCGTCATGTTCCTGAGTGCATGGGGCCAGGTCTTCACCCATGGACAGACAAGGAAGTGAAGAAACTGGTATTTGAAATGGCTTTGGACAGACGACTGATTCACTGTGATAACGTTAACACATGTCAACATGTAAGTGAAGAGGAACAAGAGCTGGTTAGACGCGTAAGATCACTGATAAATGATGTAGGCCTTACTGTAGACGACATAGCTGATGAGGCAGCGCGACTCAGGCAGGCTGATAGGTCAGCAATTTTATTGGCATCCAGAAATGCCACGTATGTAGAAGATAAGCATGAGCCATATTATCCAGAATCTGACGACGACGACAATACAGATGAGTATTTAGCAAAAACTGCTGAAAAGATTTTTGATAATGATGCAAATGACCTTCTAAATGACGCTGTTTTTGGTGAAGACGCTGGTGATAGTGAGGATAAACATTCAGTAAGATGGTCTCACACAAAAAGCGATTATTATGAGATGTTGACAGAAGAACAGACTCAGGACGACTCAGATGTAGCCTACGGATGCGGAAAAATAAAACTTATTAGAGCTTTTAACGGGACTTGCAAGATTGTTAGTGGAAAAATGAAGGGCTGCGAAGTTGAACTACGTGGCAGAGTTAATTGTGGCCCTGCTTTTGATGGTGATGAAGTTCAAGTGAAAGTGTATCTGAAAAACGTGAAAGAAGACAATTCAGAAAAGTTATTTGGAACTGTGGTGAACGTAACCAAGCGCAGTGTACATCGTACTGCACGTACATTTGTTTGCAAAGTTGGACAACATAATGGCAATCTAATGACGCCACTGTGTGAGACTGTTCCAAAGTTTCACATCATTGACACTTGTCTTTTAAAGCGATATGGCCCAAGAAAGAAAGGCAATTACGTGGCTGTATATAATAACGACCTAAGTCTGAGAAAAACAGTCAAGTTAGATCAACGTAGGAGAAAGGAAATGGTGTTTGTTGTAAAATATCTGAAATGGGAAAACAAGTACAAATATCCACTCGGCTATGTATGTCGCATATTGCGCGAGTATGGCACTGCTAAAGACAGTCAGAAGATTCTGAATTTGATGTATGAGTTGCCATTTTATGAAGAAACAGAACTAAATGTAACAGCTGATGAGTTGGAGGAGCAAGAAGACATAGAAAGAGAAGACATGTGCAAGTTATTGACTGTGTCAATTGATCATCCGTGTACCAAAGAAGTTGACGATGCATTGTCACTGGAAGAATACGACGGCAAATTTGTAGTTTGGATACACATTGCAGACGTAACGCATTACGTTCGTAAAGGTGATTGTAATGATGAGAATGCTCAGAAACGTATGTTGTCTTATTATTCACCAGTTCCAAGATGGAAATGTCATGACCCTATGTTGCCAAAAGAATTCGCTGAAAACAAATGCAGCCTTTTGCAAAATATGCGTCGAAGGGCTCTGAGCGTTCGCTTTGAATTGACTGACAAAGGTAAAGTGTTGTATTCAACAGAACCAAAAGCATCATGGATTCTGAATGACAAGCAGTTGTCTTATAAAGACGTGCAAACAATTATTGATCGTGTTCCTGGTGTTTTCAGCACGTCCAGGGCCATTGACCAAATGTTACTCAGTTTGCATAAAATGGCTACAGTACTTCGCAAAGGACGGATGAATGAAGGCAGTCACTACTATGAGTACAACCGAGAACATTATTTCAGCAATGGAGGCATTGATGATCCTTTTGATTTTGATCAGAATCAAGATGCTCATCGGCTTGTTGAAGAATTCATGATTCTCACCAATCAACATGTTGGAAAAATGCTCAGACAGAACTTTCCACACTGTACTCCTTTTTTGGTGCAGAAAGCACCCGACGACGACTCGAGAGAAACTTGGAAAACTGACCATGGCTGTGTCATCCCGTTTTCTTTTTGCCTTAAGCAGCACCAGGAACTATTAGAAATCTCTAGAAAAAATCGTGCTGTAACTCCATTGACTATGTTACCGAATTGTTGGGATGCCATGAAAGTCGCTGTAAAAGAGCAAAATGAGCAAAACGTGAGAAAGGTAAGAACAATAATTGGATCTGAACAGCTGCATCCTCTGCACAGCATTGCGCTTTCGTCATGGTTTGCTATTCAAGAACACAAGCATTACGCTTGTAACGACAGTAATGGATTGCATGATATGAGGCACTTCAGTCTGCAGACTTGTGACTACGTGCATTTCACGTCGCCTCTTCGCCGATACGTGGATGTTATTGTCCATCGCCTGGTGAAGGCCAAAGTCTCTGAGCTAGAACCACCACCATACACACAGGATGAAGTCGAGAAGCTGTGTGAAAAGATGAACGCTCACAAATCGCGCAAGAGATTATACGATCAGTCGTGTGGACTACTGATGATGGCAATGCTGCAGAAACCAATTTTCATGCCATGCTATGTTGAGAGCTTTAATGACTTCAGCATTCAGCTTGCTTCTCCTTACTTTCAAACGGATTCGTGCAGGTTGAAATTCAATGAGATGACAGTGCATGATAATCCAATGACTCCCAGCAGAAGTGGCGGTAAAGTAACTCTCAACTGGAGCAAACGTTATTATGACACTCTTGAGTCACGAACACCTCATGCTCGATCAGACTCGAACACAACGCATGTTCTCGACCCTGGCATGTTTGGTAAAACAGTTTGCCAAAGTGTGTGGCTTTCTTTGCATGAAGCAGTTAATGACCAGACAGGTAATTTGTTAGCAAGAGTGTCCAAAGCAATGCGGGCAAATAACCCAATGCAGCAGCAACGTGAAACTGTGCGAGAAGTGACGTCTGAGATGGCTGGAAACAAACCTCTTGTGAGAAATCTCGTTAGGTTCTCTTGCGACATAACAAGAGGCACAGTTCTTTCTGATCAGTTTACTGCCAAAATTAGTGAAGGAATCCTGCAGCCAGTTGTTAGGCTAGTAAGCCTCACTCATGACAAAAACATTTGTATCGAGCACCAGCGGGATCCTGTTCATGTGTTTGTTGCCTCAGTGGCGACCAAGAAGGTAAAACATACTTATCAGGCTATCGAGGAATATCAAAACATTTGGCTGCCAATTTTGAACATGGAAGCTGCGACGAATGCTGTTCGGAACAATGAGTCCATCGTATGCAGTCATGTTCCAGTCATATTTTTCATACGAAATGAAAATGTATACGGAACATTACAGCTGAAAAAAGACTTTTGTGCTAAGAGATACATCAGTCTGCTCAGCGTGTCAGACGAGGACACACATGATTACATGTGCATACGACACTTCCTGGTGGAACCGACTGCAAAGAGCTTTAGCCGAAGCATCTGGGTTGCTCATGCTACTGTTGTGTGTTGCAATTGTACATCAGATGACATCAAGCTTACTGTTAAGTGTAAATGCACAGTCAGTGAATCTCCGAAGGAACTGTTCAGTGGTAGAAACGTCAAGTGCACAGTGGAGTTCCTGCTGCGTGCTCTACCGGACAAGTGAGTTTGACTGTATTTAAAGTTAAAAGTCATATTTTACCGCGCTGGCACGGGATTTGCTATGACCCGCGATGTCCATCTGTCTGTCCAACAGTCACAAGCCGGTGTTGACGGCTGAACTAAGCTACGTATGACCTTGTAAAGTCCGTCGGCTTCGATATAATATTTAAAATTATAAACATGTACAATGTCCGATTCCTCTATCCTGTTTAAACATATCTTACCGCGGTTTGCTATTTATGCACAAGCTGTTTACTTCCTGCATTCGACGATGGCTAGATTCACGTGCTTGCGAATGAGTGATGACAGTGTTATCTGCCGTGTCACTTATTTTCAGTTTCCAATTCAGTCTGCTTTTCTTCCATGTCTGTCAGCCAGGCAGCACAGCGGCGTACTGGTTTACATTATATGGGACATCGGACGTTGCCGAAAATTTGGGTAGGTACCTTTCTTGCACAGAGCGTACATCTCAGGGTAATGATTTTGAATTGATGCTAACAGTAAAAATGAAAACTAGACATACGGTAGAGGGACTATCTGTTAGTGATTTTCGGGCGATATGTAATCATTGCGTAGTTATAGCGGCCTGAAATCGCAAGACGTTGAAATTTTGTGAGAAATTTTTGAGTTTTTTTGGAAAAATAACCCTCTACGATAAAATTGTTAAAATTCTGCTCAGAAAGTTTTTATCGCGACTCGGCGTTGTTATGTTCAAATTAGTGAAATTTGGCCAACGAGTAATCGGTGAAATCTTGCGGTATTTAGTGGACCAAAAAAAACAAAATGTCGCCTGCCTGTCAAATTGTCGCTACTGCGCGGATCGCGCTCAAAATCTGCCATATGGCCAGCCCCAACAATGTACGCAGAGTGCTCCAGATTTCATCCAAATCGATACGAACGCGTGAACACCGTCAAATGGCCCCGTAAGGTAAATCCAATATTCAACCGAAGCCTAGCTTGATCCGAATAAAAATGGAATCTAGACATCCTGTAGAGGGATCATTTTGTAGTGAATTTTTAGCGATCTGTAATGAGTAGTTATGGCGGCGTGAAGTCGCACGACGTTGAAATTTTGTTTTAGGATGTCGCATAATTTGTCAGACGGGAAATGGGCGAAATCACGCGTTATTTACCTGACAAAAAACGAAATTTCGCCTGCCTCTCAAACTGTCGCTATTGCGCGGATCACGCCCAAAATCTGTCAGGGCTAGCCACCAACAATGTACTCAGAGTGCTCCAAATTTCATCCAAATCGGTTTACTTTTCACGGAGTTAGCCGAACGCGTAAACACCGCCAAATTGCCCCGTAGAATGAATCCAGCATTCGGCGGAAGCCTAGCTTCCAGCCTAATAATGATGTGTAGGGAGTAAGTCATTGATACATCGTTTCTGAAGAATACACAGACTTAAAACGACACCGAACAGTGATCAGCATTATGGTCTGACTGGTAATCTTCACCAACGTCACCACTGTATTTGTCATCTGTCATTTCTTTCTGGCGGACTCGCAGTCCAAGTCGGTTGGCTTGGTCTGAGGGTTGGAGGCCACCTCGGCGCTTAGTCTGCATTCATCAAATTCAAATGAACCGGGTGAACTCTCGCAATAGCTTTGCCATGATGACAGCACCATAAATATCATCTTGGTTATTATTATTATTATTTGCACGGTAATGGCTACGACTGTAGTTGGCATCAAGCAAAACTTTATTGATGCAGCCAGCACATGACATTGCAGCAGCTGCGGAGTCCTTGATCTTTTATTAAAATGGTCATTTGTTTCTGTTGTAGGCGAATGACTGAAGCAGTTAAGCTGTTATCGTCTGATGCGTCAATACTTTGTCGATGCATTGCTTTGAACCAGGGCTTGAAGTGGAAAGGTAAAAGTGCCGGTATGGTCTGAGGATCGAGGTGCCGAAGGCGCCGAGGGGGTGGGGTGCGGGG
>Ga0209780_1001916_pt1 | contig 14307 bp, 8 predicted proteins | sample WorMetexBAHAMAS2_FD_187384 | JGI IMG/M metagenome (GOLD analysis project Ga0209780, IMG submission 187384) | Marine gutless worms symbiont microbial communities from Max Planck institute for Marine Microbiology, Germany - Inanidrilus exumae... | ecosystem: Host-associated > Annelida > Digestive... | reverse complement strand
ATATATATATAAACTTTTACAGGAGGCTCAGCTGTGGCAGAGGGACCGCGCGATACCCTGTATCAATTGAAATCTTGTCAACTTCTGCAAAACTGTATGAGAAATCGCATTTCACTGCTAACTGCAGTTTTTTTCTAGTTAGGCTTACTTGTTTGTTTGGGTTTGTTTATTGATTATTGTTAATAATTGTTTATTACAAATTTGCATGTTTGTGATAATTGCGTCTGACGTTGACAATAAACTTATTTGTGTCTTGTCATTTCTTGTCTTTAAAAGGCTTGCATGGATTGATTGATCGATTTTTGGCCAGTATTTGTCGTAGTCGATTCGTCTACGAAAGTTGAGATGCTCTAGCTTCACCTGTTCCATAGATAGAACGGGGTCCAAAAACTTTAAAATGGGTTACATGGTCCTTACAATGCCTTCTTTGAGGATTATTTGTCATTTCTGGGCGAGCATTTCGTTTTTATTACACCACAGTGTAGATTACTCGGTCGATTTTGGGGTTATTTGCGACGTGTTGCACCGATGAGAGTGAAATTTGGCGACTCCGGTTGACTTTTCCATGCCATATTCCACCCTCATCGGCACAGAGGTGGGATGTGGGACCCAAAAGCTGTAAAATTACAAAATTTGGAAATATAAACTGCCCTTCTCCTTACGTGATTCTTACGAAATTTTGCAGGGTTATGGGTAATTTCATGGCAGTTTGATGGTTTTTATGCGTGGAGAACACCTGTGTCTAGAGCTCGAAAGGCGACTGGGAATCGTCAGATCAGCGGTCGTCGTTTCATCAGACGCTGCTGGAGGTCGGTGCTGCTGCCGCGGACTCGCAGTCCACCGGCGAGCAGTCTCGTACCGCAGCCGTCGACGTCGAGGAGCCAGACTACGCCGCGCTGAGCAGCGAGAAGCTCGGACGCATCCAGTTCAGCGTGTCGTACGACTTCGACGAGCAGACTCTGACGGTGAAGATCATGCGCGCCGAAGGACTGGCGGCCAAGGACCTCAGCGGCACGTCCGACCCGTACGTCAAGATCTCGCTGCTACCCGACAAGAAGCACACATTGTCGACGAACATCAAGAGGAAAAACCTCAACCCGCGATGGAACGAAGTCTTCGCATTCGAAGGCGAGTTGGAACTTGTGGTTACTGGTTAGCTAATACTGTCGAACGCAGCCATTCCGCTAAACGACGGAAATTCAAGTTTTAATGAGCATTTTCTCGCCACCAAATTTAAAGAATTTCTTTCTAACGTACATGTAGCAACCGGGTTTTTGTTTTTTGCAGTTAGAGTAGCTGACGGAGAGTCATCTTAATATGTCAACAAAGTCACCACATTTTTCTGGTAGGCCTAATAAGCAGGCTTGTTTTAAAAACAGCTTTGATGCATGATCCAGAACAGATTTTCTCAACAGGGCCTATTAAGTCCTGAAGGTCGATTTTCAAGCGTACGCTATAGATTTTGACCTCAGAACATAGTGACTTCGTAATCATTGTAACAACATTCACACAATTTTATAGCGCGTTTCTCAATTATCTACTGTAGATAGTTGGTAAGTCACAATTGACCACGCCAGTCCTGAAGTAGACGTGTAGACCACAAGGCCTGGCCTTGGCCTCAAGAATTTTCGAGGAAATGTTTGTTGCCTTGGCATCGATGGCGTTGACATATGGCGTGTACTGCATTTCTGTTTTATTATTACCTCTCCCCAGCGTGTCTGTATGTCTGTTTTTTGTGCTATTCATTGCATATCTCAAAGACCGCATGTCCAAACTTCACGAAATTTTCTCTACATGTTAACTGTGGCCGTGGCCCGACACTGCTGATGCCGTCAACACGTCGGGCAACTCTCTGCGACCACGCATTTACTGTGGCTCCAGCGCGGGCATGGAACCGCCTCTTTTTGACAACATTCCGGTGCGAAATCAAATCTCTTCTTTTGCATCAGTCATACGGCTGACGGAAGTCTGACGCTGTCCAGCATGCTGGTGGCTAACTAAACTTGAGCATACGTTTTATTAATTCTGTAAGGTGCCCCGCAACTTTTTGTGATTGCGTCACCTAAATGTTGACATTTGTAGTAGTAGTAGCAGTAGTTGCTCTGTCATCTTCTGACCGTTTGACGACAATTGTACTTCTGGTTTTGTGCAATGGGGCAGAATCAAACACGACGTTGTTTTGTCGATTGGCGAAGTCTGATGTCTACGATCGCCTTATTATTATTATTATTATTATTATTGTATTGCTGTTAGGCTATTGTTCATCGTCATCATCGTCGTCGTTGTTGTTGTTAAACTGCTATACATAACATGACCGGCAAGGACAATTTGAACGAAACGTTTTATGACGCTTAAAAAAGTAGGCGGAAGACTGTCAGTCAGAAATACATGTTGTTGTTCTCGGCACTCGCTTTCTTTGTAACCTACGCCGACGGCAGTCACAGGGGTATAGTTTTCACCGGCGTTTGTCTATCTGTCTGTTTTATATTCATCTTCATTCACCATAATGTCTCAAAAACCGATGCAGCTAGACACAGAAATGGTCCACCATGAGTCTTGGAAATACATTTATTTTAGCGTCAAAAGGTCAAAGGTCAAGGTCACGAGGCATAAAACAGTGCCGTCGTTGGTTTTTGCACTCTTGTGAGTGCCGGCATCTTTTCTTTGTCTTCGATATTTTTTTACTGTTATTATTGTTATGCACAGTACACTATACAGTATTACGTTGTTATAAAATAAATAGAAGTAAACATTTTGCAGCAACGTAGTCCTTATTTACACACTTTATAATGCTATAAATTACGTAACAACGGTTATATCAACAGACGTAATACATTCTGCGGCGACTGTGCAGGATTTCCGTACAACAAAGTGGTTACGAAGACGCTGTGCCTAGTCGTTCTCGACTACGACAGGTTTAGCAGAGACGATCCAATCGGAGAAGTGACTCTTCCGCTGGGAGATCTGGACCTGTCCTCTGGTCAGACCATGTGGAAGACTCTCGCACCGTGCAAAGGATCATTAGTGAGTCTTATATCGATGTGTTCTTCAAGTATAACTAGATGCATGGCAAAGCCCATCTTAAGGCCGCCCGGCATTTTGTTGTTCTAGACTGTAAGCTCATGCCACTACATAACACGTGCTGAAGTTTGCTTGCTGTTTGTTATATAACGTCCATGCGGTAAGGCTGGCAGTGTCGTCCAATGCGAAAATCGGCGTTTTCTGAAGGGGTGGGTCACTTTGAACGCAAGTTTTAGGTAGATGGGGACGTAGCCCGCAGTCCATCTATTGACCGCTAGATATGGGAGTGATGTAAGTACAACTTTGCCGCCGGGTTTTCACACAAAGAAACTTTGTAGCAGACTGCTTTCGACAAAAGTTGAATTTTACTGGCAAAAACAGTAAAATGTAGGAGGTGGACAATAACTCGCTAACCATTCTCTGGACCAAAGTTTACCAAATTTGGGGGCATGTAGGGGAATCCCAGTAGATTAACAAGTTTCTTTCCGATTGTTGATTTCGTGTTCCATTGCAGATATATGTTCGGTCAAAGTTGGAAGTCGGTTCCAAAAAGCGATTTTTTGCGCCTCAGCCCGTTTGGAGTAAACGCCCGGGAGAGTTCGGACCAAATTTTTCAAATAGCAGTCATAAGTGAATATGTGTCCAAGTTTGGTTGAGATCCGTTCAGTGACCTCAGATATTAGGCGTCGAAAAAAAAGAAAGGAAGAAAGAAGAAGCCACAGCGGTAAAATATAGGCCCTTCGGCATCGCGATGCCGGGAGGGCTAGTAATTACTAGTTATTATACAGTCTATCTAGTGGTCCATATTGTTTTAAGTAGCCTATATTAGTGAATATGGACTATCATGATAATGACAGTCGATCGCACCGTATTGTCAACATCTTGGAGTGGACAACTTACAAAACTACTACTGACATCAGCACTGCAGTATTACCAAAAGGCCGCCCGAGTTTTGGTAAGGTTATTCGGAGAAGTGCTGTATCTATAATCAAAGAACCAGACCTTTTTAATATAGTGTAGAACCGGTCGAGCGTAGTTCCGCTTCAGAAACCAGCTCGAAACACGGATACTACAAAGTACAGACTACTAATAGGACATCGCACTCGTGCACCCTCTGTTGATTGGCACTATTAGCCTATTTACGTTTTACCTTGCGAGTTTGGCTGCACGTGTTTTTCTCCACGTCGCGCGGTTTCTCTGTGGCAGCTCTGCTTTTTGTTAGAGATAATGCTGATCGCTAATTTAGAGGCTGAATTATGTATGAGAGACTGTAGCAACGTCGAGTATTTGGTACTGTTTCCGTCCAACATACCGGTACTCCCGTCTCTTCGTCCAACGTCGCAATTTTACCTACGACAGTCGGCGGTTACAAATAGCTGGCTAAAACTAGGCTAATAACACTTGGCGTTCTGTGTGCATCTGCTGCAGGGAAAGTTGGGGATGCTGTTATTATCACTGTGCTATCAGCCGACGGATAACACCATCACAATCACCATCATCAGAGCACGCAATCTCAAGGCGAAGGATATCAACGGACTCTCAGGTGAGCAACGCGGCATCAAAAGCTGTATAGGATACGCGGGCGTGGCGCCGCCTGGCGACTATACGATTCCATTCATGTTACGTCGTCGTCCCATTTATCGCCACACTGGCGGCCATTGTATGTTGCGTCGAATGGCGGAGAATACCGTATGCATTTTCCGTCTCAATGAGAAGTACGACAGCGGTTTTCTTTATACCTGAGTGAAGTGCAGGCATTTATTCATTCTGCGAGTCTGTCATCGTCACATACAATGTTGTTTGTCGTCACGGTTCGTGACTCATTGTAGCACGGTCCGCCCTGACGCTGACCTGATAGTGTAAAAGTTCACAACCCTGGCGAAGTAACAGCTATAACTGATGAATGTTACATAACGACTGGACCGTGATTTCACAGTTTAAAACCTAAGTCATGTTGTACATGGGCTAACCTTCAAATTTTCTCGCGCAAATCACATGAGTGGTAGCCTAGTGGAGCACAGAGGGCATTCACACTCTTGTCCCTGAACGTTGATCGCAGTGCTGCAAAAGTGCAAATAGCTTCGTTATTGCCCGCACGACGCTGTGCTAGCGCGGTATTAGCTTTGACCCTGTGTCTGTCTGTCTGTCCGTTCGTCCGTCCGTCATAAGTCGTGTTCTATCAAATCGGTTGAACCGATCGATCTGGATTTTGGCACAAGGCTACGTAGGCCTACCCTTCGCTTATCCTACACTGCGTACAGGAATTCGGGTATATTCAAAAATAAGTTTACTTCCCTCTGGAACTTTGTCCCAAAGTCTGGACAAGTGTTATGCGTTGTCAACTTAGGTGGACGTTCAAAGTTTGATAAACTGGCAACGTTCATCGGTCGTCAGTTTATCACACTGAACATCTGCCTTTGTGTAGAGCACGATGGGCGTGAGGCAGCGCGTCGCGCGAGTCGGTCTGCGTCAGCTGAGACTTGTTTCAGAGTGCCATGTGTAAAGCCGCGTTCACATCGGATTTGTCGCAGCAACGCAATGCAACGCAAGACAACGCGAGTTATAAGTGTATGCTAATGTATGCTAAATACATGCAAGAACATGGCTGACGATAACCATACGTGTGACCGGATTACTGCTGTTGCACAGAGAGTCTTATTTACGTGTTTACACGACGAAAACAAAGAAACATACCGCATGGCGCCGCACGGCACCACGCGGCACCTGATCGATGTGAACGCAGCGTAAGTCTATTTGAAGTCGACCAAGTGGATCGACTTGATTGCAAAACACCCAAGTCGATCGAAAACAGCGATTCTGTCATTATTGCTAACAGTCATACTTTTGTGGCGAATTTAAGAATTGCCGCCACAAGTAATTTTTCGTTAGGACGAGGACGAGGACGAGGACGAGGAGCTCGGAAGCCTATATAAAGGCGGCAGCAACACCAGTCATTCATTGTCGATTCGACGGTCGGACAGAGCGGATCTGACGGCCAACATTGTGGATCCGACGGAGCTGGCGTCAACATCTATAATGGAAAAAGATAGGAAATAATAACAGATCGTAGATCCGATTGAGCTAGCATTAACACCTCTTAGGAAAATAATAAAGACTAATACTAAGTAGTAAGAAAACCTACATAGAAGTGGCAGTAGTGCCGGCGCGTTTAGAATGGATCCTACAGACCTAGGGTAAAAGTCCTTTTACGGAGAATATTTGAAATAGCAGTAATGCTATAATTTAGTATAGGAACTCTTTAACGCTAAGGTAGAACAACGTGACAGCGAATAGGAAGTCAGAGTTAGTGAATGATAAACGTGAATAAGAGTTTTAACAGTGGTATTCCATGTTCGCTAAATATTATCGGTATTGACGATCAAGGAAGACAAGGACAAGAGTTTGCAACTGGCGCCCAACGAAGTGATGACCCACCGAACCCAGCAGGTATTAGTATTGGCCGTCGACCTGACCGACGCGAAATCCGGGCCGACGTTACACTTTGTCAAACATAGACAACATCACTCCATCGCCTCGCCGACATTACGAAATCGGCGCACGTAATTATACGTATTGCACTGTAAGAGAGTAGTTCAGCGTCGGGCCAGTATTTTACCTGGGGGTTTACCCACTTGGAAATTCCCTTCGTTATTTAATCTTTTCTTCTTTTATATGGTTAACATAGTCCGGAATGACGGTTTCGCGTCAAAAAACCACTTGGTTGCCGGGCTACCCTAGAGTGGGACCATCCGCGGGAGAGCTTACTGACAATGCCCCAATGTTTTTGACGTGTCAGTAACAAAACTTCTCAAATTACAAGACGAAGATATTATCACCATACGATAAAAAGTTCTCCGAAAGTATCGAATATTTTCTAATTTTAGGCCTATACCAATCACTTCATCGGCAATATTAATGTACTGCTGATAGGAATTACATTAATAACGAGGCTAGCTATTTGTCTGTATTATACATTAATACTACTAATGATACTTTTAACTTCTCATCACAACTTCTTCCAGTAGAATCACTCCAATTATTTCTTGAAGATGGACCTCGACGTTCCGGCGTAATGCGGATGGCTTCGCCACCTCGACGGCCTGCTGTGACCTTGACCTTTGAGCTTTGACCTCCAGAATCTACTCTGTTCATCAGTAGGGGACTAGGGCTAATGAATATTTCCTGTCAGCTTTTCAAAATTGTTTCACGGCGTTCATGAGCTGCCTCGGTAACATTATCTGTCCGGACAAACGGACGAACGAACCAACGAACGAACGCGGTGGACGGACAGCCCGAAAACAATGCCTTCGTCGACAGTGTCGGGTGGTGAAGGTATAAAGACGTAGATTTGTGTAGCGCTTAATAATGAAACTCATCTCTAAAGCGCTCAGGATGGCACGTGTTAAAGGATCACACAGTTTTACTCTACATGCCAACCACACGTTTATCCACGAATGGAATGGGTCATCCTGCTTGTACTCTCAACCGCAGAGCATCATCGCACTTTGGCAGGTACCTTTTTCCGTCCTACAGATGTAAGGAGGCTGAGTTGGCCTGGGAGGCTGGTTACATACCGAGGTAGTATACCCACCCGAACCGGTTCCAACCGACCGATAGTGCGTCGGCCGGGGATCGAACTCTCCGACACCCTACTGAGCCACGACCGCGTATAGAGTGGAGCGAACTTGTGTTGGGATCGTTGCAGATCCGTACGTGAAGATCTGGATGATGGTGGACGGGAAGAAGGCAGAGAAGAAGAAGACGGAGATAAAAGAGAAGACGCTGAATCCGACGTACAATGACTCGTTTACTTTCGACGTTCCGTACGAACGCATTCGCCAGACGTCGCTAGTCGTCAGCGTCATGGACTACGACCGCATGGGCCGCAACGAGGCGATCGGCCAGCTGGTGCTCGGCACCAAGAGCGGACCGATCGAGATGAAGCACTGGAACGAGATGTTCGCCAAGATACGGCAACCGGTCACGCAGTGGCACATCCTTAAGGACTTCGACTAAACTCCACCTTTTCGGACGTTGTATTCATCGGCCCCTCGTCCGTGACGCACGGTCACGGCTGACCAAGAAGTCCAGGGACTCGGACCTCAGCAACGACTGAAGTAACGTTTGAGATTTTCACGAATCCGATGAGTAAGTTCTGAGATGGTGAATACCCCTGCTTTCCCCGATTGCTATGGTTTCATGCTAAAGTCGTAGTGAAAATGCTGTCTACAAAGCCTCCTGAATTTGGACCCCCCATACAAAAATTCCTGGCTACGTCCATGCGTAAGTTGCACAGCATGCACAGCGTTCATCCTGTTGTAAAATGCAATCAGAAAAGTCTGAGAAAGCCGGTCTTACTCCTTGCTTTTTGTCAGTCTAGATCTAACTTTCCCACTCTTGCATGAATCCACTCCCGCCTTTTATAACGGGCTCTATGACGCCTGGTCATGTCAATTTAACATGCGACAGTTGTTCGCTTATCGAACTGCATCAACGTGCGTGTTCTATTTTTAGTTTGTCGCATAGGAGCAGCATGTACGGCGCTGGGTTCGCCAGATTTCACTCGCTGCCGTAATATGATATCACGATAATGCACGTGTCACTCCGGACACGTTGTCGGAATAAGACTCAACTCTGCGACAAGTTCTTCTGTCAGTCGATCGATTTATTTGTCGACAGCAACAAGCAAGCAACATAGAAAAACAGAGAAACTGCAATATTTTGACTGGACACCAAGAAGGGATGACCTCTTACAACGGGTGCCCAAGAAATGACACACACACACACACACAAGTAGCATTCTACTACTAACGAGTGGAGAAAAACTCAGACCCGACATTAATAATAAAAAACATGTTGATCGCTGGTTAGGTTCAGGTTTCCTGCCAACTGCAGATTGAGCAAGTATGTCGGTCCTCCTTATTGTCGCGCCGAAATGTACACTGGCCGCGTTGCATGCTGCCATCTGGTGAGTCATGGTGAGTATGCCGACAGGACAGACTGACGGACGGACGCCAGACCGTTTCATTACGCTTTCCCGCTAGACTCGGCCAACGTAACAATTAACTGGACTTCACTTCCGGCAAGTACAACTACTAAACCTGTTACCATCATTATCTGCATTCGCAGTTCATGCACACACATTATATATGTGCGTTTGTCACATTATTCAATAAATACAATACAATACAGTGTGAATTAGCCGATGTGTTCAAACGGTGGGTTTTGAAAACAGATTGACAGCACTTGAATTTTGATGAACTTTGTCTGCGTAAAAGAAGAAATCACTTGACTGGATGTCGAGCGCGTGCGTGTACAGAACGTATGTTCATCGTTTGTTGACCGACCGTGTCGGAATGACTTGACTGACCACTCCAAATTGTCATTTCAAAGAGCTATAGTATACATTAGAGAGTGTACATTTGTATAGGCCTAGGTAATGCATTTGTGTAGGTAGTGGTCGTAGTTCGAGACACAACAATCAGTAAACGTTGTTTGCATGCCACTAGAAACGAATAAGTCCTGCCTATTCGGATTATACCCGGTGAACGAATTCCATCCGAAGCAGTGTTAGTGTAGTCTAAGGCTGTACGAAAATAACGAATTCACGTAATTCACGGAAGCCGTGATTTTTGGTGTTAATTTTGCATTCGTCGTGAATTTTATGGTTTTTATTTATGTGATTTGCCGTGATTTTTTACATGTCCTGCATTTTCATATCGAAGTACATAGATTTCTGATTTACACTTTAAAATTGGACGTAAGGCATGATCGTTTAGTATATTAGGAGTCGTGCCGTCATGTATTGATAGCTTTTGCTTACTGACTAAAGCTATGTCACACATGCCGTGTCCAATGCATCGTGACTCACTGTCAATGTCTGCGCAAACTTAAACAAATCGATACGATAATTAATTTGTTACAGAAAAATTTTAAAGTAATTACTGTACTTTATTGTTTATTAAAAAGTTGCAATTTAGTGTAATTTGTGAAAAAAATGTTTGTTAGTGCGATATTTCATCAACACAATATAACTGTGACATGGTGCCGTGAATTCGCTGATAACTTGGCAATTTTTGCAGTTTACCGTAATTTTTTTCACTTTCTGACTGTAATTTCGTGCAGGCCTAGTGAAGTCTGAGTACTTTTACGTTCATTTGTGATGCATGCGTCTTGACCCGAGTCCTAAAACGACATTTCGAACCTTGTGAATGCTTTGTTAGGTTCACGGATTTTTGTAAGTGTTAGAACGTCCACGAGTTTCAAATATTTGTAATTTGATTATTAACAACGTTGCTATTAGGCCTTATACCAAAATGTTTTCGAAAGAAATGCAACCATAATGACGGGATTTCAGACGACAGTATGCTCAAGAACAGTAAATACTAACAACTTGAAGTTTAACTTACACACATAAATTACATCTGCTGTTTAAATTTAATACACTTTAGGGCGCACGCTATGGACACGCTATGTAATCATGTAATTTAAGGAATGTTGTGTTCTGTTCTTTAGCCGGCCTCGATCCGAGGATTGGCCACACCATGGACGTACTTTCTCCATTTATCTCTGTCCTCTGTCATTCTGATTGACTCTTCCACAGGATTTCTGTCCACGTATTGATGTTGTCCATCCGGGCAGTGCATGGTCTTCCTCGCCTGCGTACACCTGACATTGCTGCTTGCATTATCTCTTTCTCCAGGCTTGTTTCCTCATGGTGTGACCATAGTATGCTAGCTTCCTTGCTTTGAAAGTGTCTAACAGTTACGTCTTTACTCCAGCTATGTTAAGAACCCGCGCATTTGTTTCTTTGCTGTCCACGAAACCCGCAAGATCTTTCTCAGCCCTTTTATCTCAAAGGCGTCCAGACGTGTTTCTTCATTCTTTCTGAGTGTCCAGCTTTCACAGCCGTACGTTGCTACAGGCCACACTGGCCTATATTAGTCACTGGTGTAGCTTATACTAGCGAAGTAAGTTAATCTAGTGTCAGTGTGTGCAGACACCGAATTTTAACGGATTTTAAATTCCGAAATTCACGATTGTTAATGAATTTTAGAACAGTAAGTCACGAACTCTCGATCTATGACGCACCTGTAATTTCATGAAAATGACTTACGACATACACGGACGCCGCTTTCGTAAATGACTATGGAAAAGTGGCACTGTAGGCTGCCGTTTTATTTGTCGAATCTTATTATGTTTTCCTAGTTTTTCAACGTGTTTTGCTTTCAAAATTAAATTCGAAGTTAATTCTCGGATTCTTAACCGGTGATGTGTAGCATAGACCCTATAGCCCTGTGAATATGGAAGTGGCAAAAGTATTAGTAGGCCGACGAGACTCACTAAGCGTATCCTGGCACCGCGCCGAGATATTGTACACTAATTGGAACTTTTAGTGGAGATGATTTCGACAGGGTGGCACCGTGAATATGAGGAACGGTGTGACCATGTGAACAATTCGCGGACGTATAATGGACATGGAGAACGAATCCGTCACGCAGGTGACATAAAGTGACACAACGCATCCAGTTCGAGTCCGCAACAAGTATAGCTACGCATTACAGAAATTAAGCTGCGCACCGCTAGGAATAACTCGTAAATTTAACAAAAATACAGAGGTGATAAATTCAACGACTTTGCCCAATTACGTGTTAATGACAGGCTTATCAGCACGCCACTTGTTCACGTACTATTGTTATTCTTGCGATATATTTTGATGGTTTGTTGTATCGGACTATTACTCTATTTTATGCAATTCATATGGTGCAGGTGTTTCAGGCAAACTCATACGTTGCCAAGAATTCGCTATAAGTGTTTGTTATAGTGAAATAAACTTGTATCGATAATGAAACTGACTCTGAATATCATTGTTGTAAACATTTATTCTTTCGGGTTTGTTGTAGTACTAGCTTAAAATGAACTAATATATCATTACCATCTGTAAAGTTTACTGCATAAATTTCAAAATGACAATTAGAAGTTTCATTTTTGTTTCTTTTAATGCTTTTTGTATGAATATCACTTTGTAACAATTATTATGGCTTAGTGTCTGTCAATACATTGATATGAAAACATTTTGCTTTTATTAGTATAAATGCTTAATAATTTGAGTTCTGCTTTCACCGCGCTTTTTAAGACAGCGTGTTAACTGTTCCAGGTTCCGTCAATTTTAATTACTGGCCCGTCTAATGGGCCAGTATTGTTTTGCTCGCTGACGTCTGTCGTCGTCTGTTGTCTGTCGTCGTCTGTAACACAGCCGGCATGCAAGCGGGCGAGCCGGCCGCCAAGCGCGCTGGCGGTCGGGCGGCCGACATTCCACGGCGGGCCAGTAGTGTTACGTCCCTTTAGGGCGACACCTTGTTTAAGTCGATCGTGGCTCGCCGTCTTATATTTTTAGCCGTCGTCAATTTCTGAAAAACAAGTTCGCTGCATGTTGATCAAACGTTTAGGAGACAGCTGTATATTACACAAGCCTGCAAGATGCTGCTTCGCTTCCAGTGCTGTCACCTGGCGAACTCGACGAACCTACGCGTCGTTTTTGATTCTGGTCATTGCTCCATTATGCGACAACTTGATGACATCCACAAAACCGGATTTTCATAATATGTTGCACTGTATAGGACCGAAACACGGCCACAGAAAACATGTACACAAAAATTTTGTGAAATTAGGACACGCGGTTTTTGAGATATGCGAGCGGACAGACAGACAGACAGACACACACGCATACACGCTGATCACAATATATCGCATTCCTAGGGCGAAGTAAATGTATGTCGGTCTCGTTATTGTCTGGCCCAAATGTACGCTGGCCACGTCGCATGCGGCCCCCTTGTGAGTCACGGTGAGTATGCCGACGGGACATACAGACAGACGGACGGACACCAGACCGTTACATTACGCTTTCCGCTATGGATTCGGCCAGCGAAATAATAGCCTGCTAACGGATAAGGTCGGCATTTACTCGTGTGTTTGTTATCGTTAATTCTATTACTGATTATAATATTATTATGCAGCATGTAGTTATCGAATATCATTTCTTGACAGCACGCACTGTCTCAGTGCTGCATGCTCGCATCATTTCGTGTTTCTTGCGTCTCGAAGAACGTCGTCGAGTTACGTCGTGTCCATACATTAATCATCGTTGGATGCCTTCTGATTGACCATTGCATGCTCGGTTCACCAGCAGATCTCCTCCCGTCTGAGACTCTTCTTGCAGTTAGTGAACCACGCGTATATGAGAAACGAAATCGAAAATGGTAAGTAACACGATCACTTCATATCGACTGCATGTAGGCTATGTGTTGAACGCATGACTGTACGGCAGCAACTTTCAATCAATCAATTTATTTTTAAAGTGGCCTAAGTGCCACTGCTAGGACCACTATGGGTGTTACAGTTAAGAAAGTGTCACATGAAAGTGTCTGGAAATGACTGCTGGAACAGTGTGTGCTTCAGTTGTTGCCTGAAGGTCATCAACGAATTGGCTGACGTAACGTTGTCGTCGGGCAGCCTGTTCCAGAACTGTGCTGCTGCGACCGGAAACGCTCGACCACCGATGGTTGACAGTTCGATCAGGCAGAGCGGAGTGCTGGTCGACCAGACACTTTGTGTCAAGATATAGCGACAAAATGCAGCGACGAAATAGGCCATGTTTGTTGGTCTAAACAGAAATACTGTTCTAAATAACCGACATTTTGTGCGTAATGCACATTCGATGGGAATTCACATTCACGTAGCGGGTCAAAGGTTAACGTTGAGAGTAACACAGCAGAAGCACGGTCGCTAGTGTTCTTTGACGATCAGTGTGCTAATAATCATAGTCATAGTCATATCACTACGCCGAAGCAGCACAACGTTTAAAAAGAAAACACAAAATTATGAAACATACAAGCATACATCAACAACCAAAGTAACGAAGACGTATGTCCAAACATCGTTGAGCGAGGAGTCATTAATTTCAAGCCTGGTACCGAATACTCGTGCAGTCGTATTATTATCAGTTTTCAAAAACTCGCTTCCTCAGCCCTTGTTAGTTGCTACAGAGCTACCGCTGTTGTGTTATATATTGATTGTGGCTATATTGATCATTGACTTAGCAAAGCATCATCAACGTCAGACCACCTTTCATTATTACAGTAGACCTACCGACTAGATTTATGTTGAATTTCTCGGATATACAATTAGTCTATTAATAACGTAACAACTTCAAGTGTCAGTTAGATAGGTAATTATAATTTACACATACATATACAGAATTTTCATTTTGTTGAATGGATATATATA
>Ga0209780_1001914_pt1 | contig 14313 bp, 12 predicted proteins | sample WorMetexBAHAMAS2_FD_187384 | JGI IMG/M metagenome (GOLD analysis project Ga0209780, IMG submission 187384) | Marine gutless worms symbiont microbial communities from Max Planck institute for Marine Microbiology, Germany - Inanidrilus exumae... | ecosystem: Host-associated > Annelida > Digestive... | reverse complement strand
CCTTCTACTCTATCTTGTGACTTTAAAATGCCCCTTCAAGTAATTATCTTCCATAATTTTCATTACTGAAGTTTTTGTTAAATGGGATTGGCAGTTTATGTGGAACAGAATTGCGATTATTGTGGAGTTTTTTGTAAAGAAAATGTTGTAAAATTCAACCCGAAAAGATGGGTTTTATGACTGTGGTGCCATTTTTGTCAGCCAATATTAGCAAATAGTTCATCTCTGGTGTGCTTGCAGATGACTGGATGGTTCGATCGATTGATTGAGTTAAGGTATTACGTCCCATCTGTCACAAAATTGGTCATTTCGGAGACATTCTTCCCAGCCAGTCTTGGATTAGTACTGGAAAACTAAACACTAACACAGCGAAAGCAAACATGCATCCATAGCTAAATATACTACAATGCAGACTAAACCCAAAAGGGAGGAAGTAAATAAGGTTGGTTGCGTGGCTCAGTGGTCGAACGTCAGTCTTCGGCCGGCGTACTTTCTCTGTCCTGCGCTCCACCTGTTGTGAACAGGTGACAACTTATGTGGTAAACTGTCCACTATAGGTCAACCAACCAGGCCAACTCAGCCTTTCATCCCTTCGGGGTCGATACATGAGTAGTAAGCTGCAATTGGATGTCTCTTACCTCAGTTAGAGGTGGCGCCATCTGGTGAACGCTTACGAAGGAAAGGCAGGCATGGTATATTTGCAGGTAAACTGTGATCCATGCCTGAGCGCTTTGAGATATACATAGTATATAAAAGGCGCTATATAAATACTCTTTCTTTCCTTTCTTTTCCTAAACGATTTATCTAGTGCCAGAATCAACAAATGAATTGGGGGCACCTTACAGCCCCAGCGCCCATGCGGGCAAGGTGACTGGATAGGTAGGCATTTGTGCTATCTAGGAAATGGTTCATATTGTTAGATATGCTTTGTTGTTATATGTCTGTCTCTGTATGTGTCTGTCTATGTCTATGTTTCTGTGTCTGTACGTGTAGGACAACATGGATATAGACATGGCGTGGCTGCGTGGAGTGGCGCTTGTCACGTCAAACGTTCCGTCACTCCGCAGTGTCTGTCGTCTCTGTGCCTGCCTCGGTAAACCACCGGTCTGTATGCCAGCATTTTACTTACTTGTTTTCATGCATGATCAGTCTGGCAATGATGTCAGTGACGACTGCAGATCACTAGATTGGGTGCGCTGTATGTACTTTGACAGTTCTGATAATGACACGCTTGCTGTGTCTATGCTTGTGACGAAATCTGAATCTGAATGTTGTCGGATTCCCACAATTTGGGGCAAATCCGTTGGATTTACCAGACTTATTTTAATTTAAGTCTTATTTGGATTTATTTTAGTGTTTGTAATAAACAAATGCACATTGAGTAATTATTATTCATATCTCTACATGCCAAATCAGACCGGAATTTTCCTTTCCGTCCGACTAAATTAGCATAACGGAACTAGTTGTGATCGTGTGACAAATCTAGATATGACGGATTTGAAATAACAAAATCTGACAGAAGCACCGTCACATCCCTAGCTCTATTGTATCTTTTAGTATCTTACATTTCCCTTTTTCCTCAAGCGAACTAAAACTGGCTTTAGTTTTTTGTGTTGATTTTATGTTATACGTGTTTCAGTTAAGGATGCATGCTTGTTTTTATCATATTTGACTTAGTTTTGTCCTGTGGTGTGACAGTTGTCTCCCCTGTTGTAGGTGCTAGCGTAATAATTTAAATGAGCCTCTCGATCCTATTGCCTTCTTGGGTGGCTGCTGAACAAAACGTTAGTTCGTTGGCATTTAATATCCCTTTTCCACACGAATATGGCTATATCAGAGACGATGCTGAACATAAAGATGGCCGTGGTTGAGGTTAATATATATCGCTGGCCTTCCTTTACTGGGTAGGAATAGCTCTCCATCCTTGACCTTTTGTCTCTGATATAGCCATATTTGTGCTGGAAAGGGACGTTAAGCTCCAACTAACTAACATTAAGACCAGTTGTTTTTCCTCGTAACGGTCGCACATGTTTTGCTCAGTGCTTTGACACTGTTGGTTCGGTGTCAGGAGGAGCATCCGGCCTGTGTAAAGAGCTCAGCTGTCACAGAGAAAAGGAGTCATGCCTCTGTTAGATTATTCATTATAATGCAGCACTGTCGTTGTACAGTTCGGTTCGTAATCTATAACACTGGCGTGATTGAGCATAAATCTGGGGAAAGAAGTTTTTTTTTAGAAATCTTACAGGATTTCTGCAGGATTTCAACTCGGCACTTATGGTACAGCAAGTCATCATGCTATTATTCGACCGTGGAATCCACGCTGAAATCTTCTGCAACATCAAAGAGGCAGCCCACATATGAGTCAATCATGTCTTGTAAACAAGAAGCTCAATTACTACAGAGAGACCGTGCGACGTGCATTTTCAGTTTAAATCTTGTTAACTGTTGCTAAGCTATATAACAAGAAGCTCAGCTATCGCAGAGGGACCGCACAACGTGCTATGTTAGTAAGTTCATGCTATGTTACACGAGGTATGGGCGTTAGAAAGGTTGAAATCAGCAAAAGTGACCTTCAAGGTTATTCAAGGGCATTGTCAATGGTGCCATTCGATAGGCCACATACTATTTTCCATTAGTGTTCCACTGCAGCTATGTGTCTATATTGCACACGAAAGAGGCAATTTTGGGGGTTTTCTTTCCAGTTGAAAATGCATTAAATGTGCAGTATATGAATGAAGGACCGATTTTGCTTAAATGTACTTGTTTACCGTAAAGTTGGACAGAATTCAATTTCCTGTTATTAAATGGCATAATTGTGACTGACTATTTTGAAATTATTCGCAAAAGTAAACTACAGAAGGAACGGAGAAATTTGACAATTAATGGGAAGAATTACGGAAATGCATGACAAAGTTTTCAATGTATGTTGCAGAAGAAACAAATATATATATATATATATATTGATGGTTGTAGGAAAGTGAAGGAAGTTAATTTAGCATTAGTGGGAAGGAACGATATAGAGTTAACGGTACGATTGCACGCCACGGGTGAAGTCTGATATCTACGATTGCCGTATTGTGTTATATTATATTCTGTGATGGATGCGTGTCTGTTATTGTTGTGTTAGATGTAGTTTTTCAGTACGAAGCCGAGGGGTTGGCTGGAAGAAAAGTTCAAAAATGATCTATTTTTTGTTGGTGGGACATAAAACCTTAACGCAATCAATGAACCAACCGCTTAGACAAAAAACTGAGTGTTTGTATGTGTCTGATATGTTAGGACCACACATATGGTCAGTAGGTGTGTGTTTGTGTTTGAGTGCTGATACCGTCCACTCCCACTGTCACCGTTTATTATTATTACTGCACTGGCTGTGTGTAGCTGCTGTACTGCTGCATCTGCTGTGAGGCATTCCACGAGTTCTGTCTGGAACCTGAGTACCTGCCGTCGTCGGAGCAGACAGACCGCTGGTGTTGTCAGCTGTGCCAGTACTGCCGTGTCTGCTATGGACAGAACAACGTATGTGTTTTCAGCCCGTCAGCTTACTTACTTAGGCCACCCTGAAGGGCTCCGCTGTAGTGCGTATACAAGTTCTAAAAAGTTCAGTGTCATGAGACTGTTGGTTGGGTTACAGGATGGTCATTTGTCCTGTACGAAACCTGCTTCCGAAGCTGAAAGGTTCACTGTTGAAAACTCGCCTTGTGTGGGTCCCAGGGCTGTAAGTAAGTGGGTAAGTGTCTAAGTAAGTAAATTAGTAAGTGACAAATTTATGAAGCGCCGAAACCAGAATAGGCCCTCTCCGTTTCCAGGCCGGATGTTGTAGGAGGTGACCGAACCTAGCTTTAGTTTTTAGGTCGATTCTTTTGAGTTGAGCTAATAAAGTGGGTCTCAAATGTCCGTCCATCCGGGAGTACGTCCGTCCGTCCACAAAAAGTTTCTTTGATTTCAATGAAAGTTCACTTGTAGGTAGAGGTCGATGAGTGATGCATGACGGTGTGCAGTATGACCCGATTTAAGGTCAAGGTCATGAGCCCTTCAAGGTTGGAAATCCTACCATTTGCTAATGCTATCTCCTCTGCCATTTACAATGGGAGCTGGCAACTGACCACTGATTCATAAACAAGGACACAATATCTAAATTTAATCGGGCGGGATTTTTGATATTTTTGCTAGTTTCTGTGTCATGTGACTTTGAACTTGGCAGAAACGTCAGTTATGAAGAGTTGACCGTCATTCCAGCATGGGTCTAGTTTTTCACTAATAAAAATGCACAGTTGTTGTTCACTTAGTGTTCTTCTCGGCGGTTGTTATTACTGGTACTCTAGTCTAGGTTGGATGTGTTCACTTGGAAGAAAACTGTTTCTGATTACTGGAACTGGTGTTTCCGATCGGCAAACCAACTTTGTCAGAACACTGAATGAAAATAGTCCACTTGCCCTGATTAACGCACTCGGCCGCCATGTGCAGTAGAGCATGACGCGCTCAGTGGCCGGGGTTTGACAAGGCCCGGGCGCGTCCACCTACCAAAGGATAATTTCTAATACCAGTTCCCTTTCTTTCCCTGGGCAAGTGCAGTGGACCGCTATATAGTCTCATCACTGGGGTCTAGAGTAGGCTGGACCCCTGCCCTCAAAGAACGAACAAACTATGGAAAATTGTTATTAATAAAGTTTTTAGGAAATGAGACAAAGGGCATTTAAGTTTTTGTGCCAAGTAAGAATATATTACATTGCATTTGTTCGCTTTGGTAATTACTGATGCTAACTGCGCTGTGTGTGTTGTTGTTGTGCTTAGCAACTGCTGCGTTGTGACAAGTGTCAAGAGTCCTATCATCCGCAGTGTCTGGGACCGAATTACCCCACCAGACGCTCGAAGAAGAACAAAGTTTGGGTATGTTTGTTCTGTCCTTTTGTTAGGGATGTGACGGAATCTGACACTTTTTCCAAAATCCGAAATCCGTCGGATACTTAAAATCCGATCACGATGGATTCTAAATTTTTGTTTTGGTCCAACTCTACATTGATTTGATCGATGGAGAGATCTATTGTTGTGTTTTCTTTACTTTTTAGAAAACAGTCTCAATGATGTTAATTATTCACTGCTAGTTTGTTTGTAACTGTTTCATTTTGAGCAACTAAGACTTAAGTCTGTATCCGCATCCGACGAATTTTGCACGTGGAATCCGCATCCTACAGATGCGGATTTTGGCTGGCTCCGTCGCATCCCTACCTTTTGTTGGCTTCTTTATGTGTGTTTATTATATTGCCATAAATTGTCAAGTGCCGGCCAGTGTGATTTAAGTTAATGGAGATGGCTGGATGACCTCCAGACTGACTGTCTGTACACCAAGATCAGCTCTGGGCCCAACGCTTAGTAACGAGCATGGGTAGCCTTTACTTTTATGTCATCTTAGTCAGAATTCGATTACTTGTTTTTAACCGGCTCTAAAAATGGGGAGGGCAAATTTGCTTTTCGCAAACCTAGTTCTGACATTGGCTGATGTTTGACGGTCATGTTGCAGATATGTTGCAAGTGCGTGCGGTGTACCAGCTGTGGATCGGCAACTCCCGGACCTGACAGGGACTCCGTCTGGACCTACGACTTCTCTTTGTGTACACCGTGTGGTCGTCTGATGGACTTAGGTCTGTGAATCTGTCTTTGTGTACACCTTGTGGGCGTCTGATGGACTTAGGTCTGTGAATCTGTCTTTATGTACACCTTGTGGTTGTTCATGAACGAAGTATCAGATTTCTGTGTGTACAACTTCCGTTGTACAAACTGGGCAGCTATCAGTCGAGCGCATACTTCCGACACACAGCGTTGAATTTGGCAGAGTTTCGTGACTGACAAATAGAAAAAGCTTATCGGCTAAATTTTCCGACACTGCACCATAACTGGTTTTCCCAACTTCAGTTTCACTTTTCCCATCAGTTGACTACTAGACGGTCTGCAAGCAGCATGTGCAATAATTATAATCTTCCAAATTTTAATCATTTTTTTTCGTCCATAATCTGCCCATTTCCCATGAATCATCAAATCCACCCATAACTTTATATATTACTCCGACCAAACAGTTCAGCACTGATTAAATGTGTGTGTTAGTTTCATGCTGTTCTCTGAAGCGACCTGTTATGTATCAAGTTGACCATGAAGCCCTACTTACTGCTGTTTGCATGATGTCTTTCTCATAATTTGCCACTCATGAGTTATTCGGGGTTCGTACAGATCCTGGAAAGTCCTGGAATTTTGTTGTTCAGAATTCCAGGCCCTGGAAAGTCCTGGAAAAGGCATAGGTCCTGGAAAGTCCTGGAATTGTAAACCAGCGGTTCTGGAATTTTTAGTTCTGGTTTGAGTAGTTGATAAGCCGGAATCCACTTATTGAACTTGCTGGACCAATCTGGGTTCATTGGAGTACGGTGATGCTCTGCGGCTGTGAAGGTAACCGCATGCCTGGCGGAAAGTAATAGCAGCCTACCGCCGGGTGGATGATTTACGGTCACCTGCGGGCTGACTGCCTGTACACCGGGATCAACTCCGGCCCAACGCTCGGTAACGAGTATGGGAAGCCTGTACATTTTTAAAGATGTTGTTATGTGGTGTTTTAGGTAATTTCTGTCCAGTGTGTCGCCGCTGTTATGTTGATGATGATTGGGACTCACAGATGATACAGTGTTGTACGTGTCGTCACTGGGTCCACGCTGCATGCGAGGAACTTACTGGTATCAGCATTTGCATTGTCTTTTATAATAAACTAGACACGATGGGACATTGGGGCGCATCCCATCATTGTCCCAATATGCATTTGAATGGGCTAGACATCCCCCAAAAACTGCCCATTCGTATTGGGGGATCTCAACCCCATCTAATACATGGTTCCTTGGACCCGGATGAGTCACTTCCAAAACGGCATTTTAATCGGTTCTGCCGTTTTTGTGTACACCGCAGTAAGGTCTTTCAGTGCTTTTGAATGGGCCGGACAACTACCGAACATTGCCACTACCTACCATTGGATGGTGTTAAAAGTTCTAATGTACCAGTCAATGTACTAGTGATCATTATGTCTATGTGTCTTAGTGTACCACTGAGTGTACCAATCGTTGCAGTGTCTGTGTGTGGTCTGTGTATATTTGGTGTTAGTGTACCATTGAGTGTACCAATCATTGCAGTCTGCGTGTGGCCTGTGTGTGTGGTGTAAGTGTACCAGTGAGTGTACCAATCGTTGCGGTGTCTGTGTATATGTGGTGTTGGTGTACCAGTGAGTGTACCAATCGTTGCAGTCTGTGTGTGGTCCATGTGTATGTGTGGTGTAAGTGTGCCGGTGAGTGTACCAATCGTTGCGGTGTCTGTGTGTACATGTGGTGTTAGTGTATCAGTGAGTGTACCAATCGTTGCAGTCTGTGTATGGTCTGTGTGTACATGTGGTGTTAGTGTACCAGTGAGTGTACCAATCGTTGCAGTGTCTGTGTGTATGTGGTAGTAGTGTACCGGTGAGTGTACCAATCTTTGCGGTATCCATGTGTATGTGTGGTGTTAGTGTACCAGTGAGTGTACCAATCGTTGCGGTGTCTGTGTGTATGTGGTCGTAGTGTACCGGTGAGTGTACCAATCGTTGCGGTGTCCATGTGTACGTGTGGTGTTAGTGTACCAGTGAGTGTACCAATTGTTGCGGTGTCTGTGTATGGTCGTAGATGAGATGTATCAGGTGGTGGTGTACATGCCGGAGGACGTGCCGTTCAACTGTCGTGTCTGTTGTCCGGCACGACCCAGCCCGTGGGAGATGGTGGTTCGGCAGGAGATGTACAATGGGATGAGGGACATTCTCAATGCTCTGATGAATGCTCACAGCTCCATTCTGCTGCAGCCACTCACTCACCCTGTAAGAACCGGCTAATTGCTAATTGTCTTTCATCACACGGTGACAGAACTTGTGATGTTGAGTCACAGTTGTAGTTCTGGTTTTGTGTTGAAGTGGTCAAATTCATACCAACAGCTATCGATTTGAAATGTCCCCTGGATTATTATTGTTCTGTTCTGTTTTGTTCTTTAGTTGTCCTCGATCCGAGGGTTGGCCACACCATGGACGTACTTTCTCCATTTATCTTTGTCCTCTGTCATTCTGATTGACTCTTCCACGGGGAGTCCTGTCCACGTATTGATGTTGTCCATCCAGGCCATGCGTGGTCTTCCTTGCCTGCATGCACCTGACATTGTTCCTTGCATTATTTCTTTCTTCAGGCAACTTCCTTGTTTCCTCATGGTATGACCATAGCGTGCTAGCTTCATTGCTTTGACAGTGTCTAACAGTTCCCTCTTTACTCCAGCTTTGTTAAGAATCCACTCATTTGTTTTCTTTGCTGTCCACGAAACCCGCAGAATCTTTATCAGTCCATTCATCTCAAAGGCGTCAAGACGTGTTTCTTCATTCTTTCTGAGTGTCCAGCTTTCACAGCCATATGTTGCTACAGGCCACACTAGCGCTTTCATTAGTCGCATCTTTGTTGAAATCGGTATGCTGTGACTTTTCCATACTACACATACTTAATTGGTACCTCTTTGTGATGCCAGTCTTCAAAATTTTGTTCTTGGCACTAGGAAAACGAACCTTTTGAATTTTGGGAGAATATTCATTTACAAGTTGAATGTAATTTCTTTCACCTTTACGAGTCTTGGTTGCGGCGTATGCAGCAAACTGCAGAAGGTCTCATTCACTCATCAAGAACTGCATGATAGCACAAATGCTGCAGCCAACTGCAGTGGTGCCAAATGGTTGGTGTCACATTGTATTGTGCCCCCGTGAAAAATCTGCCCCGCTGCGATGCAGCCTATCGTCAAAATTCTTCAACCGCTTGTTGCTGTTGATGTGTTGTCTGTTAATTTAGAGCTGTGCGATGAAAGACATTGGTGATACGGAGGCGGAGGATGTCCGTCGTCATGGTAGCACTACATCATCATTCAACGGGCCGGTCCACGATGCTCCGCGGATCACGCGCAGGGTTCGTGGTCAGAAGTCCGGTGTTGAAGGTGGTGGTGCCGGACATCCAGAGGACTTGGATCACCGTCCATCAAACCGGAAAGACGTGCCGGTGGACTTCTATGCCGTCCAGACTCGACTTCAAGCCGGAAAATACTCCTCCATTGTATGCACCGCGTTTCTGCTGTTGGGTTTTGTAGCAGTAATTAACAGCTTGTGACAGCTTTGCAGGCATTTGAGACATGTCATAAAGAGAGTCCTCAGGAGTCTGTTGATTTATCTGTTTGGCACGAGTGGTTTGGGTTCATTTCAGTGCTGCTTTGGTGTCCCGTGCAGGCTCCGGAGCGGAAAACATCTTAAAACTCATCTTTTTAGTCTGCATTTAATAGCCCCTAGCGACTAGTCCAGCGCCTCTAATGAATGATTATGGCGCTTAATCAAATTTTTTTACTTACTTACTTGCTTAATGCACTCTGATTCATTTGTTGATTCTGGTGCTATATTAATCATTGTTTGCTTACTTCACTTTCTTCCTTACTTATTTACTTTCCTACTTATCTACTTCTTTAAGAATAGGCCTGTTATGTTTTCAGGCCGGAGATATAAGAGGTGACCATACCAGTCTAGTTTTTAGGTCAACTCTTTGACAGAGTTGACCTAATAAAGCCGGTCTCAAATGTCCACTCATACATACGTGCATACGTCTGTCCGTCTACAAAAAGTTTCTTCGCTTTCAATGAAATTTGGCATGTAGGTAAAGTTCGACGAGTGATGCACGACGGTATGCATTATAACCCAATCCAAGGTCAAGTTCACGAGCCCTTAAAAGTTGGAAATCCAGCCATTTTCAAAAGCTATCTCCTCCGCCATTTGCAATGGGAGCTGGCAACTGACCACAGATTCTTAAACTAGGGCACAACGTCTAAATTTGATCGGGCAGGATTTTTGGATGGACAACATCAATACGTGGACAGGACTACCAGTGGAAGAGTCAGTCAGAACGAAAGAGGACAGAGATAAATGTAGAAAGTATGTCCATGGTGTGGCCAACCCTCGGATCAAGTACGGCTAAAGAGAATGCTTTTGCTAGTGGCAAATAACACATTTGGGTTATAGCGAAAGAGTTCTTCTTAACTGTGTCATGTGCCGCATCGACATTCTGTATAAAAGGATGTAACTAAGTGGCCTAAATTTGTGCAAAATGTTGCAATTCGTTTGCGGCTTTGCAGACCAGTATGAGTCGTGTCTGTGTGTGATTGTGCACAGGACAAGTTCTGCTGTGACGTAGCACGCATCATTCAGTTTAACGCCGAGTTAACAGACGAGTCAGTTGCTTACACGTCGCATGTGGCCAGTGCTTCGGCGAAATCTCTGTTCACCAAGGTACAGCAAACGTTATATGTTCTGTTCTGTAAGTAAGTTTATTAAAAATTGTAGCATAAAAACAATGCTAGATATCAAAAGCTAAACATAGGACATGCAATCAAAGTTCGAACACATACAAATAGAAACACAAATACAACTAAACTGTAGAAAAGCAAATCAAATGAAATAGTCGGTTCATAATATTACGTAACTAAAGAGCACTGTAAACAGCGACAGCAACTGAAAAAAACACTTTTGGTTACCGGAACTACATAAATTGTTGTGGAAAGTGATGATTATTTCATTTTTCCAGTCTTTGGCTTTTTTCGGTGTGGGTAACTAACAGGGCTGGCTGATAGAAAGCTAAACTTAGGAAAAACTTAGGATATAGTGTGACTTGGGAAAAACTTAGGATGAACTTATGAAAAACTTGAGATCAACTTAATAAGAAAAAAATGCAGTTTCTCGAAAATAACTTGACATTTCTTAACAGAATTTGTCTGCATATATATAGGAAGAACTTAGCAAGTCTTACGATTGATTTAGTAAATTACATGTAAAAATCTATATGAAAATCTTAACTTTATAACTTAGGATAAACTTAAGATAAACTTAGGAAAAACTTGCGCTAAACTTAGGATTTTTCCTAAGATTTTTTTGTAAATTGGGCCCGTGAGTTGGAATAGGCATGAATGACATTGTATGACCAGAATTTCTATAAACTAGTACTTTAGGAAAGGAAAGGAAGCATATTTATATAGCGCCTTTTATATACTATGTATATCTCAAAGCGCTCACGCATGGATCACACAGTTTTACCTGCAAATACACCATGCCTGCCTTTCCTTCGTAAGCCAAACCCCGACATTCTGCCACTGTGCCACACAGCTGCTAGTGGATGAAGAGAAGATGTGGTTTCTTCATTGCTGGGTTTCATGACAAAATCAGCTGACACTGCTGTATGATATTGTGTGTGTGTGAACTTTAATGGGCGTCGTTATGAAGTTGTAAATTAACGTTTGTTTTCTTTGGTTAGCAAATGGAGAAGTATTTCTCGTGGTTCAACTTGCAGAAATTGTGGCACAGCTATTCCACTATGGACAACGCTCAAGAGTGCGTGTACACATGCTGCTTAATAATATTATTTTACTTACTTATTTTCGAAAATCAGTCATCGTTGGTCTACTTAGATGTTTGAATTCATCACTTGCAGGGAAGCATATTGTCTCTTCTGGGGCTACATATGTTCCAGTTTGTTTTTGTTCTATCGCATGTAACTGACTTACATACTGAAGAACTTGTTTAGCGGCCTTTTAACCCAGCTGAACTGGGTTTTTAAAAAAACTAGGAATAAATATTCACTTCCTGTCTTTGTTGGTATTGTACAATATCGTTTTTTAACTTCCTCCATTTACCATGATGAACCATAACATTTTATTTGTTTAGTTCTTAGGCCGCATCGCCTGCACACAATGCATAAGATGTGGGCTATTGCTGTGTAGCGTGGTCTGCGTGTATGTGTGTGTGTCTGTGTGTTGTGCACATCGTTGAATTGTGCAAAAACGGCTGAACCGATCGAGATGCCGTTTTGGAGGCTGACTTATGTGGGTCCAGGGAACCATGTGTTAGAGGGGTGTCAAGATCGGACGAATGCATTTGCCACTGCGAGGGGTGACAGGACAGTGATGGTGATGTGACCTCTTGCCAGATAACTTTGACACTTGTAATCGATCAGTGGTTTATTTAATCTTGCTACATGACTGCTGGATTGGTTACAATGTTACAATCTGGGCCTAGTAAATACATGCATGTTGGACATCACAGATAAAACAAGGTGTCGACCTAACGGGACGTAACACGACTGGCCCGCCGTTTTTTATGGATTGCAGCCTCTTTCCATGTTTTTATTGGTCTAACTCTAGGTCTTACATCCTCTAGTTCATAATCTGCAAGTCACTGTCTTTCTGTATTTCAACATTTCCACATCATATCATATACCTCGTTCACTGTAGCACTGTAGTCATATCGTCATGGTTTTCTAGTCTCTTTTCGTTAGTTCATCAATGTTAACCTAACTCTTACTTGAACACTGCATGCATGGTCTATCTAATCATTCGCTTCTCAGCCCACTGAAGTGCCATCATGTTCTCTTTGTTCCCCAGCCAACTTTCACTACCGTATTACGTTGTAGCATACAACTTCTGTAATTTACATGCTTATGTATAATTACGGGTACTGGCGTCACTTTTGTTTGTGGGGCCTTGTTTTCTACAGTTGCATTATTCCATGCCCCGTGTGGGTCCCCGGGCTTTAAGTAAGTGTCTAAGTAAGTAAGTGACGAATTTATGAAATGCAGAAACCAGAATAGGCCTTCATTTCCAGGCCGGAGGTCGTAGGAGGTGACCAAATCTGAATTTAGTTTTTTGGGGGTTTATGGTATGTTGTAGTCCTAAGCCAAGAGATTGGCGGGGAAGAACGTTTCTGCAGTGACTGGTTTTGTGTTGGGTGGGATGTAAAACCTTAACTCAATCAAGCAATGTGCATTATTCCATGCTCTGTCAAAACCGGTGACTTGTATTTTTGTGGAAGTAGCTTTTCGTAGGTGAAACTGGTCACTACTCACTACACTGGACTGTGACATGATATGCGTTGTAACGTGACAATGGTGTTACGCAGTGCGACCGCGGAGTGTTACGTGGCGCCGCCAAGTGACGATCATTCGTATGCACACTGCTCGTCGGCACGGCGACTGGCTGCGCCGGAGCCTCAGCATCCTTCTCTGTTTCGACACTCGGCCAGTTCCACCACACGCCCTCCAGGTGTGTGTACATAATCGCATACTCGCGTAAGAGTCTAGAAGGCCCCCTGAGTGCGTAGGGCCCTTGAGTTTCCAGAAAAAATGTCCGGTTTTATTATATATTGGTCGTTCGCCACGTGACAGTGTCGGCAGAGGCATTCGGTTTGTGTATCTGTTTATCCAGACAAATCTTGTTGGCACAATATGTCATGAACGGCTTGAGCCGTCTCGATGAAACTTGCAGGGGATAACCACTAGCCCATACTGATAAACTGATTAGATTTTGTAGGTCAAAGGTCAAGGTCATAGTGGGCTGGCGATTTGGTAAAGGCGCCCAGTCCACGTTGACGCTGAATCATCGAAGTCCGTCCTTTAGTTGTCGAATGTTTGTGAACCACTGCATATGTAGAAGAAGGCAATGTTATCGTCCGGACAGACACACAACGACTGATTTCTCTAACTGGACCACTTAAACGGTCGGTAATAGGAAAGGAAAGGAAAGGAAGCGTATTTATATAGCGCCTTTTATATACTATGTATATCTTAAAGCGCTCAGGCATCGATCACGCAGTTTTACCTGCAAATACACCATGCCTGCCTTTCCTTCGTATGCGTTCACCAGATGGCGCCACCTCTAACTGAGGTAAGAGACATCTAATTGCAGCTTACTACTCATCTATCGACCCCGAAGGGATGAAAGGCTGAGTTGGCCTGGTTGGTTGACCCATAGCGGACGGTTTACCCACATAAGTGGTCACCCGTCAGCTACAGGTCGAGCGCAGGACAGAGACAGTACGCCGTCCGAAGACCGACGTTCTACCACTGAGCCACGCAACCAGTCGTGTTGGAGACATGTTCAGTGGTCGTATTGCGACTACGAAGGCAATGGAGGCGAGAAAACTGAGACGTGAGATATTTGCAAGTGTCTGCAGCTATGCACCTGAGTTTACTGTAATTAATTAGCACATATGTCAATGTCAATCGTGGATTTATATAGCGCATAAACGCAAAGCCTCTAATGCGCTGGTGCGCTAGTAAAAGGAGAAGAGAAGAGTCTTCAGATAATGTCTGAAAGAGCAGGTTGACAGCGCCGTATCTCTGATGCTGTCTGGCAGTGCGTTCCAGGGCATCGGACCCGCAACAGAGAAGGCCCGACGGCCGAACTGCGTGCGACGGTGAC
>Ga0209780_1001913_pt1 | contig 14316 bp, 6 predicted proteins | sample WorMetexBAHAMAS2_FD_187384 | JGI IMG/M metagenome (GOLD analysis project Ga0209780, IMG submission 187384) | Marine gutless worms symbiont microbial communities from Max Planck institute for Marine Microbiology, Germany - Inanidrilus exumae... | ecosystem: Host-associated > Annelida > Digestive... | reverse complement strand
TCGAACCCGGACACGTCACCCATCCCAGTACTAACCGGGCTCGGCGTAGAGTAACTTCGTTGATACGACCAACTCCGTTACCACTACGCCACGCCGCCACCGTTAAAGAAAGCACATTTTACCATTTAAACAGCAACAAGAAATGCGTGTTCGTGCTATGCTTTGGTCCATAAAAACGTGCCACTATATTTTTTGCTATAACTCCCGTATTTCTTGGTAGATATTTACACTTTTAACGCCAGTATGGAAATACGAATGGACACTTTGCAGAATTGTTATAACTTCACAATAATTATGTCTTCAATTGCGGCAATGTTATCTGCAGTTCAGGATGACTGTGGCTAACTGCTGCCTGTAGTGTGTTCGATCAAACTGATGTGTGTGCAACTTTTGCAGAAAGTCGTACGGTGTTTGTCTTTTTCAATTTTTGGTAGGAATTTTTGGATATCTGGGCAGAAAATCTTTTAAATTACCACACGTTCGCAGCTGCTTGGCGATGCGTACGTTTTCTAGTTCTAGCTATAATATGTCATCCATGCACTGACAATGGACAGCTGGTTTTGACGTCTTCAGTTGCTGCAAAAAGGTTGAATTCTGCTGAGTGCCTTTATGTTAGCACGAGGCCACACAACAATTTCACATAATTTTTCGGCATGGCGGCGTGGCATAGTGGTAACGTTGTTGGTCTCGATCAATGAAGTTAATCTACGCTGAGCCCGGTTAGTATTGGGATGGGTGACCGTGTCCGGGTTCGACTCCCGGAGGCAGCACTTTATTTCGGTATTTAACCGACCACCCAGGTCGACTCAGCCTTCTACCATCCGTGGGACGGTAAAATGAGTACCAGCCAAAGGGCGGTGATGTTCTGTGGCTGGGGAGTAAAAGCAGGCATGGTGTAATTTGCAGGTAAATCTGTGTGATCCATGTCTGAGCGCATGAGAGGTAGTTACGATGATGCACTATACAAATCGACGTATACTTACTTTGCACCAGTCACCATTCAGCATTATGGGGCGTCTGGCTAGTGCAGGTGCATATGCCACATGGAATGTGGCTGCTAAACTGGCGCACTGGTGTGCTGTGTTGATTGACAGCTGGTGACTCGCTGGAGATTCGTCGAGGTAACAGTTCCATCGGTGAACTGTTACCCTGGTCACCTCACTCGGAACTGAATGAAACCGCCGGATTTTATGTCCGCTTGAGAATGACTTGTTCTCCGGGAAATCGCTTTGTTGCCACTTTTATGTGGACGAGGTCGTCAACAGTGAATGGTAAGTCGTGTTTGTACTGCAGCAGCTTGTTCGAACGCATACACCTTGTCCCAAAAAATCGTTCCAGCTTTTTATATTTCGAATAGCTCTGTCAAAAATTACTCGATTTTAATGATTTTGGTATGTGCCGTACAGATTTGCCCACCTCTCATATAACATAGCTTTGGAAATCGAAAAATAGTCATTTTTTTCAACAATACTACTGCATGCCACCCTTTTATTCAGAAATTCTTTTTAGCGTCATAACCCTTACACAAGTGCAACTGTTCTGTCAAAATACGGTCTTCATTCGAGGGAACCGTGACGTCAGTTTCTGTGTGGTCTGCAAAATAAACAAAAATGGAGATGGATACTGAAAAATTGACCATGGAACAGGGCTACGTAGATATCTGGATCTGTCCATTAATTGGCAAACCTCCCACTGGGAGTATCACGCCAATGAGAAGGAGATGATGCTATTGGCAGTGTTCAGACTTCAGGCGGGACTTGAACGTCGCCACCGTCGTGCTTATCACAGTCTCGTCCTGTAGATTGTTCCATGCTGGTATAAGATTGCAACTGGAAGCTGTAAGCGACAGTAAGTAAACATTAAGCTGCACTGTAACAGTTTCAGTTCGTTTTATTCTGAGATAACGCAAATAATCAGAAGTATACACTAGTAGTAGTAGTAGTATTGTTGAAAATGACTTTTATGGATTTCCCAAGATAAAAGAGACAGATTTTTTGTGACACGGTGTACATATAGATATATGTTGATTCTTGAACAGTATTGCACTGTACAATAAATGATGCAGCACAGGCTGTCTGTGGCAGAAAAATTGTAGTTAGATCGGTTCCTGGTGATCTATTGGACAGCGCCATTTAATACCAATGATGTCACAAACCTTCTTGAGTCAAAAATATTGCAGAAAGTGTAGCATATATTTGCTGTGATGTGCTCACGGATGTGAACTGTAATTTTAACTATTTAACTGAAGTATTGCTAAAGGTCGTAGGAACTGCGTATGTTAAAAACATGGTGATATTTTCATAACACTGTAAGATAGAAGCAGTGACAAGCCCTCTTGCTAATAATTTTTGGCTAGACTCCGCCCACCCAGGTACCACCTACAGAACCTCTCAGTAAGGCAAGGTGCAGCTTTGGGTCGAGAAAATTATAAATGCCAGTGCCAGCTTTGTTTAATTTCTGTTTGCAGTTGTCTAGCAGGGTCGATACACTCTACCAGTGCTCTTGGGCCACGTTAACAGTCGACTCTGCCCGTGGACGCAGATTAGTTAGAAGCGTACAGATCAACATGGCATGAGCAGGCATCCCAGTTGTCACAAATTTCCCGAAATTTCAAAGTTGTCCTGAAATTTAAAACTGTCCTGAAATCATGGTCATTTGTCAAGAATGTTCTGACATTGGCCTTTGTTGTTCTATAACATACGGCAGTTTACAGTTGCAGTTGTGGCATTGGTGGCTTATTGCTGTCGTTGACTGTCCTGTACTCTGTGAGATTGTGACATTTCATTGTTACATGTGTAACTGACCTCGCTAGTAACATTGTCATTATTGATTTTTATGATTGATTGTGAATCAAGAAAAGTACGCATTTATTACTGGCCCGTCTACACATAGCGTAGGCGGGCCAGACCAGTAACCATCAGTGGCGTCTGTCGTCGTCGTCTGCAACATCGGCGCACATGCAACGTAACTTACCAGGGGGCAGCACGCGACGGCGAGCCAGTAGTGTTACATCCCGTTAGGGCGACACCTTGTTTTTCTATGTGTTGAGCTTCTTGAAACCTACAAATGTCCTGAAATTTGCTAAAAACATGTTCCTAAGATTTAACTTTTTGCCGCTTGGACCCCTGGGCATGTCCACAGGCCGTGTCGACAGCCCATTAACACAGCCCGTGAACGTAGGTAAGTATTATTTATTTATTCATTACTGACCCGCCTAATGGGCCAGTATTGTTTTGCTCGTTGGCATCTGTCATCATCTTCCACGATCGTCGTCTGTGTCGCTGTCGGCGGGCGGGCGCGTGGGCGGTCGGGTGGCCGATACTGCATGGCGGGCCAGTACGGTTACGTCTCATTAGGGCGACACCTTGTTTATTATATAATCGTATGCATAGTACATCAGAGTTGAAAAGCAAATGCCTAATAAAACTAATGCACATACAAACAGCTAACTCATAATTTGTACCGACCCTAAATGTGATTTTGCCTTGGTTGTTGCACTATCGGCTGGCTTAAGTGTGATAGTGAAGACATAGGTGAGTTGGTTGCAGAGAAGATGCTGTAGAGCATGTGGTGTGATTGGATATTTTCAGGATGCCGACCGCACAGTGAATTTCTCTGCGCTAGTCGTCAGTATTGTATACCGTCTTCATTACGCTGTGATTACGTCGATCACTGTGGAGACGACAGTGACGAAACTAATTGTTCTGCCGTCCATAAACCTGAAGGTTTGTGTTTGTTAGTCTTATGCTCATTGCTCATTTGGACAACCTTTGCAGTGGCGGCGGAGCCAATACGCCATTTGGCCCCTGGCGTATACGACTTTACATAATGGTACGCCAGACCATTTAGCCAGCGTACCACTTTTGTCGTTGTAGTTAAGGTATCAGTTAAAATTATATATAACCTAGCGCACCACCCTAGTGCTTATGGCGCTCGGTTACATCTCACGCTCGCGCCTACGGCGTTCGGCCATTCCTCGCGCCTGCCATCTCAGAATGGCATGAACAAACAAATTGCACAAGGCGATTCCCAAAGAAAATTAGTTGTAACTGGAGGCAAGGACTAATCACATTTTAAATGCTCTTAACATATTCCCCAATCCTGAAAACCTAGGTTTAGATACTTTGTTTGTCCATCTTGAGCAATTTATAGGGGAGTTATAGGTCAAAATAGGATCCTCAGTGAGTGTGGTAACTAATTAGTATAAATATGCAAATTAGACCCCCTTCCACCAATTATAATTCTGTATACTTTTTGTCTGGAATACCTGGGACCCGTTCGGCCTCATTAGAAGTGAAGTCATTTTTGTTGCAATTTTGTCCCGGTTGTCCAGTACTTTGACTGGTCTACTGAGTTCTTCATAGCAGTTTGCTCCACTCAGCGCTGGGGCATAACGATTTTTGTGCACAAACATTTCGCAAGGTAGTGTAGCGACACGTTCGAGGTATGATGAGATATTTTATTATCGCTTTACTACAAATTTTCTGCTAAATCTATCGGTGAAAGAACTTTGGAAATCGGCCAGCATTTGGCAAAATTAGAGGCAAAAATATAGAGGCACCTTTTTCCGGACACGGCGTATATAAGATTTTCTCCATTTTTCCCAATTTCTTTATAATCAGCTTTTACATTTAACGTCTCAGTTATAAAAAATGCTTCAGCTTCTGTGGGCTCCGCCCCAGACTTCCGCCCCAGACTCCCTGCAGGGGCTTCGCCCCTAGACCCCACTGGGGGACTTCCATCCCCCAAACCCTCTAATTTGCAGGAATATCAATCCCCATCCCATACCCACAAAAACACCTGTGGGAATCCCCACAAAATTCCCATACCCACAAAACGCAGAAATCATCAAAACCCATACCCCACACCCTAGCTGTGTCTCTTTTCATTAGATGTCATGTATAGTGTCGGTGTGTACAATCCTGCATAATGTATGAAAATTAATACTTCAACATCTACGAAACTAACAGGGCTGAAAACTATGCTGTTAACACAGCAGCATTACTATGTGTATTCACTGTTCAGTAATAATAATGAAGAAAAAATGCCTGTAAAAACAAATTAAATATCGGACTGTATTTGGCGACATTCAGACGTCGACAACAACACTTATCGCATGTTTTTTCTTAACCTCACATCCACTCATAATACCCATAGAATCCCCACAGGCCCGTGGTGTTTCATCACAGTTCCCATACCCATGGGAATCCCTGTGGGGATCCCCATACCCATAGCAGCCCTGCTAATTTGGCGTATCTATATATAATAATCGGATTGTGAAGATGTCACGCCATGCGGACGTGGACGGACGGACGGTCGGGCGGCAGGCACGGGCGCAGGTGGCGAGCGCAGACCGGCTGCGGGCCGGAATAGAGGGCTTGGGCGGCGTCGGGCAAGCCAAAATCGCGATGACTTACGAGGACGGATGGACGGGCGGGCGGGTACAAGCAATCCCGCCGCAGATCGGCGTGACGTCTTGTCACTTATAAAGTTCAAACACGCTCTGCCGCGCCTCAACCATTGTGTTGCAACATTTGTCCAATTCGAGTAGGTTTGCAGTCAGGTATGACTGGTTAGGACACGGCTACAACAAATTTGCAACTTGCGGATGTGGTTTCGTACAGAGAATCTCGTTTTCTGGTGCCAAAAATCTGTGCGCAAGGGGTCATCCCAACGTAGGTGCCAAATATAGGTGGGGTCGGTTAAAACTGCGATTTTTGACCAATATCTCGCCATATATCAGAAACGGTGCAAGATAGGGACAGTTACTATGGAACGCTAATAGAAAGTCGTATGTGCGCTCTATTTATTTACTTATTTATTTAAAAACTTTGGAATACATATAATACAAAATTATACAATACGATATAGAAACTAACATAAAAATACGTATATGTACTCCACGGTGTACACAGGGCATTAAAACGCCACTAACATGACACCGCAACAAAGAATACACACAAAGAAATTGTTTTTTTAAACATAAAACGGGATTAAAGTTAAAATCTGTACTGCAAGTAATTTGTTAGGTCTACATATGCCAGTGCATTTCTAAATCGTTTCAAGGAAGTAGCACTGGTAACAATTTTGAAATGGAACTGGCATGTGTAGACCTAACAAATTACTTGCAGTACAGATTTAACTTTAATCCGTTTTCTGTTTTTTGAATTTCTTTGTGTGTATTTTTTGTTGAATGACGTTATTTCCAGTGACCTTGACTGGCCCATAGATGCCCCAAACCACCCCATTTCCGTCACAAGCCGCGGGACTGTATGAAAACAGCTGAACAGATCGAGCTCGTTTTTGGCACAGACGTTCCATCGGCTTATTCTAAACAGTGTTGGAAAAGAATTCGGGTATCTCCAAAAATAAGAGTACGTCTACTTATACCTCTGAAACTTCGTCCCGAGCTCTGGTCTTAGAAAATTTCGCAACTGCACGTCGATCCTCTCAGGTGCTATAAATAAACTTCGGTGGACGGTCAGTGTGATATACTGGTCGTCGGTCACCAGTTTATCACACTGTCCGTCCACATCTGTGTACAACACAGTGGGCGTGAGGCACCGCGTCGCGCGGGTCTGTCCGCGGCAGCGGAGACTTAATGGGTAAACTGTCAAGTCCCAGCATAGGGATGACAAATAACCCTTAAAAGGAGCGTGGTCCGGGTCACGTGACCTATTTCAATTTTTGGGGGGTCCGGGCCCCAATGATAGGCCTAATTTGTAACGGCTGATCACAGAATAAAATGACCATTTATGGCAGTTTAGAGGCTTTTAGTGCTGGTCTGTCGCTCTTAAATTGGTTGTAAACTAGGCAGTTTTTACTATTTATAGTAATAACACTGACCAGTAATAATTTCAGAATGTCCACAAAACGCTGTGGAGTAGTCTGCGGTGGTTTATCTCCAGTGTGGGGGTGGCTCACCATGGCAACACGCGTTTTGCACCTGTATTAGAGACTTGGGTGGCATTTGTGCTTTTCTTATTCGTATTCGCCAGGGGGCAGCACAATGGAAACATACCGTAGTCACTCAATAAACAAACTTAAATGTTTTATTTTCGTTGAAAATGTATAGGTGCACAAAGTCTATCCTAAAATATACTGAATAACTTTTTTGCTTAATTCTTATTTGTTGTTTAATTACACAAAGTTGAATACCGTAATTAGGCGTTCTATAATACATCTTTATGTTTGTCGTACACGAAAATTTGGCAAATTATTTATGATTCATCAATATTATTAACAATTTTTGTTTGCGGGAATGCGACAATTCCCGCGACTGTGCTCGGCAAGTTTAATGTGCAAGAAGCTCGGCTATCGCAGAGGGATTGCGCGTCGCGCTGTGTTACTTGAAATGTTGCTGTAAAACTACGAACGTCCTATTTGAAAAGGCTTAGGCCTACAATAGGTAATGACTTTGAATGTCACTTAACGTGATCGAAACTGCCGCTTCCCTAGATGATAGATTACTTCCTAGATTCTTACTGGTCTGTAGATTGTAACAACGTCTCTATCTTGCACCATTTTCACCGTTTTGCCATTTACAGTGCACGTAACGTCCTGAATTTTAGGATAAAAGTCACGACTTACGGTCAAAATACAGTATGAACTTGCAATAGACAGCATGCATCACGTAGTCATACTGGTTAAACTATAGGCAAGGTCTACCGTTTATCTGTATCGTTTCTGTGTGTAGGGAATCAGCTGTGTTTTTTAAACTGTCAACGTTTAACAATTCCCTATTAGAAATGGTTTGCATTTAGGCTTCTTATCTTAGGAATACAAGAACCTCAGCTATCGCCGAGAGACCCACGCAACGCAGTGGCTCAGCGCATGCTAAATATTCCGTGTCGTGTGATCGCATCACATGATAATCAAACAATTTCTTCTACTCTGCCATATGGTAATCAAACCATTCTTTCTACTCGGCCTGTAGCTGCTGAATACAGAACTCGACGGCGAACAGTGCCTGATACGATCAGCCGTTCCAGAAATATGGTTGGTGCCCACCAAAATTTAAATGGTTCACGTGACCTAACTACGCCCCTTTCAGGGATGATTGTTGTCCGTATAGGCTAGGACTTGCTATGATCAACATGCACACCAAATTTGAACTTGAAGTCTCTAGCTTAAGCCGTTCCAGAGATATTTTAGAGGGGACAAAAATTTAAAATGGATCACGTGACGTGACCACGTCCATTTCAGAGAGGGTTTCTTATCTATAGTTGGGACTTGCTATGTTTAACCCATATATCAATTGGAAATGTCTACGACTACCTGCAGCGACGATGTGAAAGGCAACGCAAAATGTAAAAATTCTCGTTTTGAGCCACCCTCTGTGGGACTTAGGTACATGGTTCATCTATGGCTCGTTGAAAAGCGCGTGGTGGACTTCCTATTAGTGCTAATTGAACTTTTGTCGCTAGCTATCACGGTTGAGGCACTGAGCGGATATTGGTCGAAATCGTTGTGTTCGAAAGGGGTGGGTCACTTTCAACGCAGATTTCAGGAGGAAATGAACGTCCAAGTCGCCGACTTAAGTCACGAAAACTTCAAGTCAAGTCGAGTCATGAGGTGGTGATTTAGTCGACTTTCAAGTTGTTTTGGTGCCAAGTCAAGTCGTGAGCGCAAACCCAAGTGACTCCCAGGTCTAGATGGATATGACTAGGAGCTTCAACAGTGTTGGAAATTTTTCCGCTAGGTGGCGCATGCACACAATCGTGACACCGTCTTGGATTTTGGGACCCCCTCATATCTCAGGAAGTAACTGAGAGAGGAAGCTGAAATTTGGTGTGTGAATTGATATGCATAGGAGCTTTAACATATATTAAAATTTTCTCCACTAGGTGTCGCTTTTACATCACCACGATGCAATCTTTGATTTTTGGGACCCCCCTCATACGTTATGAAGTAATTAAGATAGAAAGCTCAAATTCGGTGTGTGAATAGATATGCGTAGTAGCTTTACTACTGTAGAAAATTTTAGTAGGCGTATTTGTGCCACCCCGTAATGTTAAAACAATGGGAAATAGAGGACTCCGTAGTAACAAAGCAGGTGCGAATAGCTGGGGGCAGGTTTTGGTGTGCTGCATGCAACTCAGTTAATCGGACATGCAGCACGTCTACTTTATTAGTTGAAATGTTGTTCTACTGTTGTACGAATAACGCAAACACATCACCTGTTAGTGTGAGGAGCACTTTCAGCAACTGCCAGGTTTTATTCCGCTGCCTGCATAGTGTTGTACACGTAGGCCTATCATTCAACTATCGCACAGCGAGCACGGGATGTTGTAGGTGTCATCAATAGACTTTTGTATCAGTGTAGAACCATGGGCGTAACTGTGATCATCAGATTTTGACCAGCATCAGAGTTAAATGTTGAAAATTTTATCCGCTAGTGGGCGTGATTGTGATGAGAAAGTCGTATTTCGTAATGTTAAAACAATGGGAAATAGAGGACTCCATAGTTATTAGTAGGTAAGTAAGTAACAAGGCAGGTTTTGGTGTGATGCATGCAACTCAGTTAATCGGACATGCAGCACGTCTACTTTATTTATTAAAATTCTCTGGCATTTTTAAGATGTGTGATTTTTGGGGAATTTTTCAAAATACATAAAATACCTATTGTTAGGCTGCATTGCGTGCACGCAGTACATACGATGCGGCCTATTGCTACAGGTGCAGCACATAGCGTGGTCTGCGTGTCTGTTTGTGTGTCTTTGTGTTGGTATTTTGGTAACACTGATGTACTATGCAAAAACGGTTCAACTGATGGAGATGCCGTCTGGTGGTGGGCTGACTCATGTGGACTCAAGTAGCCATTAGTACGTGGGGTCGAGATCCTCACGGGAATGGGCAATTTGGGGTTGTCCGGCCCAATTGAAAAGCATTGGGAGTCTCCGCTGCGGTGTATGCAGCAAACGGGATCATTCAATCCTGAATAACAGCACAACATGCGAAGCGGCCTTTTATCAAAATCATTTGACCACTATGATGGTCAGTACTTTCTAGTCTTTATGATCTTTATCTAATAATCGGACGGTGAATTTGTTTGGCCAGAGGCGTGGCTTAGGGCGCGTGGGCGGCCCTAGCCACAATCGCGCGTTTGTGTCTTGTATTCATAAAACCGAATGCGTCTGTCTGAGCATGTGTAGCCTACTTGATGCTAATGACTGTTAATCCGACGAGGATGGAATTTGTAGTTGAAACCCGTATCGATGTTTGTTTGATCGCAGCACAACCGACACCCGGATTTAGTCTGTGCTCGGAGTATTTCCGGTGCCTGTCTGGCGAGGTCATCTGCGCGCAGCAGCGATGTGATGAGAAAGTCGACTGCGAAGATATGACTGACGAACGCTCCTGTCACGGTATGCGCCCATCGAATGTTTTAGCGTTCATTCACCAGGTGGCGCCGGTGACGGGTGCCTTGTCGTCAGCAGTAAATTATTATCCCCGCGAAAGCGACGGAATAAGTTTTCACCGGCGTTGATTTGTGTGTGTGTGTGTGTCTGTGTGTCTGTCTGTGACCACGATAACTAAAAAGATCGTGGACGGATTTGCACCAAATTTTATGCGAACGTTCCTAGGGGGAAAGAGAAGACCAAGTTCATGTTTCGTTACGATCGGTAGAGGGATGTGGAAGTAACGGTCAAAAAACTCCGCAAACCGGCGATTGTTTACAAAATAGCTTTGTCGGGAAATTCGGAACTAGCGGGCCGCAGAATAGTAGGTGTGGCACGTGTTGCCAAGTGTTGGCGACAAAAACGCTTTCGCGGGGATTTGTACTCTCTCAGAGTACTTTCCATCTAGTTGGTTGGATGTAGTTAGCGAGTGATTTTTGCTGGTTAACCTGAGTGCTTTTAGTTCCCTTCAGCGCTATGACACTGTTGGCTGGGCGATGAGGACATCTTGTAATACGGGCATTAGGATCGTGGTTGCGGTCAGTGCCTTGACACTGTCGTTTCGATAACAGGAAGGACATCTGCCGCTTATCTCCAAAAGAGCTCTGCTTGAACAAGCGGAGGAAGAACGTGAACGCGAGGACAAGCGGGGGCTGGAGGAGGCTAGGCTAAGCCCCCCAAATACCACAAATATAGCCCCCCAGACATGAACGATCCAGCCCCCAAAACATAACCCCAGTACACTCACTTTGCCGCCTACTATATAACAAATAAGCAGTAATGGACGAAATATCTGAAAGCATCAAAAGGTCAAATAGTTAAATTCAGAGCGCAGAATTGCTCACTTAGTTTTACTAATTGCTTTCAGTTTCAGGGGGCTTTTCCCCTGACCCCCGACCAGGACCAGGGGCTTTGCCCCTGGATCCCACTGGTCATATAGCCCTAGACCCCTAGTATAGGCTCGCGCTACCGCAGAGATGGACATGGGTCCATATTTGTTGACTCAACCAACCCAACCCAACAGCAAATGGACCCAACCCAACCCAATCCATGATTTTTTGAACTGGCGTGACCCAACCCAACCCATATTCCAGACCGTACTCCGCAAGGATACTGTTAACAGCTTGGGCTATAATCTCCAGTATGAGCCGCGGTGCCCAAAGTGTCTGACAGCCAGAGCAGCATGGTGTTTCTGAAATTGTCTATCAATCCATGACACATGCACATCTAAGTAAGATACTGTGCCATCTTCAATAGATGTACAGTGTATGTGATTGCGTTTGTTTGGAGTCACAGTTAAGAAGTACGTTATAAATAAACCAGTAAAGTATGAATAAAAAACATCAATTTTTTAGCTGGACCAAACCCAACCCAAACCCATGTCCTAACCCATATCCATCTCTGATTCCACATATTAGACCCCCAGACGCATTGCAACACTACCTTGTGAAACGTAATACCGCGGTTACACTCAACAAGTGAGTGAGTTAGGCTAAAGTGAACTTGTTCGCAAGAATCAGTCGGTGGAAACAGCTGCTGAAATATTCTTCCAGAGATGTCAGCACCATTTCGTTCGCGGTGGTTACACCGAGAAACGTACAAAAGACTGATGATATGCCGTGAGCATCTGCAGCAAGCAAGAAGAAGATGTCGTGGCTAATGCTTTCGCACGCGATCAACTTTCACTGAGTCGCTAATACTTTCACTGCGGACCAGCATGAATTTGTTACAAGTATGTCGGTTCTCCTTATTGTCGGGCCGAAATCTACGCTGGCCGCGTCGCACGATGCCTCTGGTGAGTGGTGAGTCACGGTGATTATACCGACGGGAAAGATGGACGGACGGACCGGACGCCAGACCGTTACATTACGCTTTCCCCCATGGACGCGGCCAGCGTACTAAAACACTCGTCAGACTTGTCGCTACAATATTCTGCGACGTACCATTACTCACAATGCGTGTTTCAGATTCCCGCCAGTTTTCCTGCGTTACACGTACTGGCGTCATCTGGGAGGATAAAATATACAACACGGGACACGGGTGTATCAACTTGATGCGCCAGTAAAGATGACATTTTATTGACGAAATAAGGGGAAAAAGGCAGAAGTTTACGGCATCTTCGATGGCGATCTGATTTTCTTTTGAAACAAGATAGCCCAGCCCTAACGAACTAGTTTCAATAGTTCCATCGCCCTGAATATTCCGTTCATTAGCTATACCCTATTACTAAAAAGTAGGCCTATTTAGCAACGTCTATAGACGAACTCTTCATTTATTAACTTTAAATTATAAATACAGCTAATGCATATTCACATTTGTCCACCTGCACGATTTGTGCTGTCCCATTGGCTCTTCGTCGCTCGCTCGGCGTGTTACGACATACGCTATGGCGGTATTTTGCGGCATCGCATCGCATGGTGCGGCGAAAACGACGCGGCGCGCGGCACCGTATCGGTGTGAACGCAACTTTAGCATACTCAATCTACATGCTCCATCTCCACTGTACACGTACTTGTATTGTGCAAAATAATGGACAGAAAATAATAACGAAGTACCCATATCTTGCCAGTACTTTACCTGCCACTTTGTGGTCCAGATAATGCGATCGGTCTGCTGCTGTGTGTGTGTTTGGATGATAACTTTTGAAAACAGATCTCTGACGTATAGATATTATAGGCATGGTGGTTCACCTTGACCCTAAATAGGTCGAGTTTGCAGGTCAAGGTGTTGGATCAAAGTTCAAGATGACAGGAGGAAAAGTTGGAAATTTAAATTCTAAAAATCAGTTCCGTTTCTGTGTTTGAAAAGCAGACGGCAATATGAAACTGTAAATGAGTAACAAAATGGTCGCAGGAAATAGGGGACTTTCGCCTCCTTTTTATCTTTCATAAGCAGAGTCGAAAATTAATGAAAATACGAGCAAATTCTGGTAACGTATGCCAGGATCATAATTGTCAAGACATGAATATTTCAGTGGACTTTAAACGACTGAGGTGTTGGACCGCGTGTGAAACTTGAATTTATTGGTATTTCGATAAAATATAATATTACTGCTTAACTGTACAAAAAGACGCTGGAATGCTGAGTGTATATGTTAACGTGGACTTACCATTCCGATAGTCATACACGGCTGACAAATAGTTATCCACGTGATTATGCCAGTCAGCAGAAACTGCAACACACCAGCACACAGGGCCTAACAGTTCATTCGTCGGCCTGACAACAGATATACGCAGGCAGACAGGAAGACGATGGAGAAATATTATGGCGTAATAAAGCTAATCCAGAACCTTTCACCTACTCACTCAGTCACGTTCGTGATGGCGTCGAATACAAGACTGAATACTCGGCAGTGGCATAAAATGCCTATCTTCGGCAACCACGTCGGTAAGCAGCGACCCGCGGGGCAATAACCGGCAAAAATGAACGACTATAGGCTTAGTATAGTGCTGCTAAAATGGGGCAAAACAAATTTATGATTTTCAAAGAAACGAAATTAAACTACAAGGCCCCAGTCTGAAAAGTTATGAAAAATATTAACTGACGGAAGAATTGACGAATTCGTATTCACAAGGCACGCTTATTGGACAGTGAACATGTGTATATTTCAGAAACAAGTAGATCCCTATTGATACGTCTACCTTGTCGCTATCGACCTGCTGCCGAAGTATCGGTCCGCCTACCGAAGGAAGCATTCTACGGAGACAGCTATGCTACGCGTCTGGTCTGGTCGGACATGCAGTCCACAGCAAACACTCGACAAGTCACACTGCTCGACCTACTCTTTCAGCGGCGTTCAACTGCGTCGATCACGTTTCGCTGTCGCAACGCTTAGACGGCACTTTATCTCGGTATGTAACCAGCCACCCAAGGCCAACTCAGCCTTTCATCCTTTCGGGGTCGATAAATTGAGTAG
>Ga0209780_1001912_pt1 | contig 14317 bp, 14 predicted proteins | sample WorMetexBAHAMAS2_FD_187384 | JGI IMG/M metagenome (GOLD analysis project Ga0209780, IMG submission 187384) | Marine gutless worms symbiont microbial communities from Max Planck institute for Marine Microbiology, Germany - Inanidrilus exumae... | ecosystem: Host-associated > Annelida > Digestive... | reverse complement strand
GTCCAGTTTCTAAAGGTCTTGGTCCGGAGGCAAAGGTCGTGCCTCAAGACCAAGACTAAGACCAAGAACTGATTCAATGGCAGTAGTCGGTATGCAGTTTGTCATATCTAGCCGTTCACAGATCCAACATCTTACACGACATAATCGCACTGTTCATTGACAATACCAGTCTGTGATCTCAAGACCAAGGTCTTGGTCTCAAGTGCACATGAGTCCAGTTTCTAAAGGTCTTGGTCCGGAGGCAAAGGTCGTGCCTCAAGACCAAGACTAAGACCAAGAACTGATTCAATGGCAGTAGTCGGTATGCAGTTTGTCATATCTAGCCGTTCACAGATCCAATATCTTACACGACATAATCGCACTGTTCATTGAAAATACCAGTCTTGTGATCTCAAGACCAAGGTCTTGGTCTCAAGAGCACATGAGTCCAGTTTCTAAAGGTCTTGGTCTGGAGGCAAAGGTCGTGCCTCAAGACCAAGACTAAGACCAAGAACTGATTCAATGGCAAAGTTATGAAATATATACATATATTGTGATATTCAAAAACAGACTGTGCACTGTTTGCGGTGTTCAGTTCATCTAAGCAAAGTTGGTTGCAGTGTGGATGATTGCAAATTTTGAATATGTTCACAAATCTGCATCTATGTGGGCTTAATAAGTGCAGTTATTAGCGAATAAATATAGATGCTCGTATGCAATGCTGTAGCTGATGTATCAGTTTCTCAAGCTTGTTGGTCGTGAAATGTCCCTTTATTTTGCATTAGATGAATCTCTATTACACCAACGTTGGCTTCTGTCAAAGTTTGCTTCAGTGAATTCAACAGTTCCTGGATTATTTTATTCTCGTTTGTCATTTACTGTTCCTCCTGAAGGTGCTAAATGTAAACTTTTGATGTTGATCTGCAGACCTCAGTGCATGGTCTTGGTGTTGGTCTTGAGACCCATTCTGCCTTTACTCTGTAAGCATTCACCAGATGGCGCCACCAAAGCGAGATAAGACACCCAATTACAGCTTACCACTCATTCATCGACCTCGAAGGGTGAAAGGCTAAGTTGGCCTAGATGGCTGGCCTTGTAGCGGACGGTTTACCCACGTAAGTGGACACCTGTCAGCTGCAGGTCGAACGTAGGACAGGGAAAGTTCGTCGGTCACAAACCGATGTTCTACCACTGTGTCATGCTAAATTGATTCTATACAAAGTCTTCACACACACACACATACCGCATGTACACTACACAGACACTCGCGCGCATATACACATGCCTGCACACAAAAAAAATTGTCACTTCTCATATGTAGCACCATCCTTCAATACAACACAAATGGCTATTAGCAGGATGGCCCGGAAAACCGACCAAAACAGAGCTAACTGTAACCCTGACACTAAACGTAACCATACCTCTAACTTTACTAACCCTAACCATCACCCAAAAACGTTCATAGATGACAACTACTAGACGGCCTGCTGTGACCTTCACCTTTAACCTCCAAAATCTAACCAGGTCATCAGTTGGGGCTAGTCATTATTCCCCGTAAGCATCGTCAAGACTGCTGAAGTAGTTCACAAGATTTGACCTCAATGGCATGTTGTGACATTTGACCTCCAGAATCTAATCAGGTCATCAATAATCCCTGTAAGTTTCATCAAGATTGCTCAAGCCGTTCATGAGATATCGTGGTAGCAATATCTGTCCGGACGAACAAACAGACGAACGTGGTGGACAGACAGCCCCAAAACATAGTCATCTCTATTTGATGAATAGCGCACAACACGTCCACAACGCCGCCAGATTCCTATAAAACACCCATGACAAAAGAAACCTGTTTGGCAGTGTAGAGTTTTGCTAGTGGCGTCAGTAGACGGAAGATGTCTTGCTCCACGGAGGACAGCTTGTTGCAGTCGTCAAAGCCAAGAAGGCGACCAAGTTCAAATGTCAACAGCATGGCTGCACGAGTCTCAACCTCAGCAACCACATCAACAACACTACTACCTCATCATCAGCCAAGTTTAGCACAGAGTTCTGTAATAATCTCCGGCAAACAGAGCCAATCAAACATGTCATTCATCTGTGAAAACTGATGCTAAGCAGCCATAACTTTGTTTACTTTTTCTGCAAGTTATCCCCCAGAAAGGGAACGAGTGAATACAAAACTGTAGATAAACTAGAAGAGCGCAAAGACCCACGACGGCAATGTTTTTGCTGCTGGCTGACCGTGAAAAACTCCATGCATGGAAAAAACCGGCAGTCTGTCTGTCGCACATGGTTAATGTCTTGCAGCAGCAGCATCCGTGGGGAAGTGATGCAGAGAAAACCCGGTGTCACTGGCATGGCTTGTGCGGCGGGGAATTGCAGCAGGGAAAACCCAGCGTGGAAGCCAGCACTCATGAGATTTCAATGACCTACGCCAGCACTGTTTTTGTGACTCGTGACTTTTGATCTTTTGACTCCAAAATAAACGGGTTTTCAAGACTCATCGTGCAACATTTGTACGTACTGCTTGGTGATCCTAGCTGCATCGGTTTTTGTGACATCACGCAGAAAAACACTCAGACACACGACGGTGGAAACCCTACTCCTCCGCGACTGCCGTCAGCATGTGTAAAGATCTCAACAAATCTCGACAAAACGACAGCACTTTCTCCTGCAGCAGAGGACAATGTCATTCAAGCTCCGATGACGAGGCCCGATTTGTTTCATGCCCACTGCATTTTAGCACATTCTATAGTGCAAAAGATCTCAGTCTCACACTACTCAACTGCTGGCTGTACCTCCATGTTGGCTAGGTTCTTCACATGAAGTTTGTGATCTCTGATTGTCTTGCCAAAACAAACTCTCTTTGTGCTATAGTCACGTGCAAGATATACCATCCTACACTCATGCACACAACACACACGATTGCTGATATACCATCCTACACTCATGCACACAACACACACACACGATTGCTCTTTATTCAGCAATTCAATTACCACATCTACTATTAGAACTAATCTATTATTAGCACTACTACCAGCACTGCTGCTGCAATCTCACGATGGGCAGTTGTGTTTATCATGACAGGCACTGCTATACACATCCTTGGAAACAGGCTGCACACCTTTACCGCAGTGCATAGGTCGACCACGACCTTTGACTCCCGAATCTAACTGGGTCAATGGTAGGGGCTGGTGAATATTCCCTGTCAGTTTTATCAAAATTGTTCAAGTAGTTCACGAGATATCAAGGTAACAATAACTGACAAGATAAACAAACAAAAAGATAAACAGGACAACAGAACAGCCTAAAAACATAATGCCTTCACTGACACCATTGGGCAGTCTTGCTGTGCTTGGTACTGGTATTTGAGCTGTACTTTAGTACACTTTCAGGTACTGGTACTTGTACTTGTATGAAAAGTATTGGTACTGGTATATAAACCTTCACTGCTGGTACTTGTAACGAAGTACTTGTTGCTAAGAAGAAAATTTTCTGCTGCAGTTGAGACGCTTATGCACAGCAAGCGGAATGCAGAAAATATCGGTTGCAAAGAATCCGAAGCTTTTGGCAATTTACAGTGCACGTCTGTCATCACTGCCGCAAATTTGTTTTACAATTTCTGGCACTCTATAAATATGTGTATATATGTATCTCAGTCAGTGAGTGGGAGCAGCTTGTAACAGCTTAACACGTATCTCGAGATGGATGATGATGACTGCTTGGCATTCTGGCACCAAAACAAACCGCATCTCAACAAACTCGTTTATCAAGCCATTAGCTTGCCTGCCGCAAGTTCTGCCACTGAACGTGTTTTAGCCAACGTGGTGTTATTTTGATACCTCAAAACACACGAATTTCTGAAAACTTAGAGTAAAACTTCGTTAGAATGGACCCAGTTATAACAGACACTCGCTTAATACTGACATTTTTCAGGTCCCGGTTGAGATTCTATTAATTTCAATGTATGATAATACGGTTAGTATGGACTTTCGTTTATTACAGACCAGTTTATCGGTCCCAACATTAGAGACAACGCTTGACACAACAGACAGATTGGGATCACAACCACTGCCGGCGTGCTTACGCAACCATGGCGACTGTCTGGCTAACAGAACAGTAGTTGTCGTGTCGTGATTGCGTAATCACGCTGTACATCAGCCATTTTTACGACGCGGCCGTCGGCGGGATCAACTGATATTGTCGCTAAAGACCCTGGTGCCAGTCTACAATTGCCCGATGCAATAGCATTGGCTTTCATGTGGTCGTGTCACTCGTGTCACTAGCCATCTCCTGCCCTCAGTAAACAGACGGTCACTGCCGGGGTGGGGGCAAACAATTGTGTCGATTGTTAACTGTCTGGCAGCCAGTGAATCTGAACAAACATTTCAGGGTCCTGTCTTTGTTACGACCTGCAGCCTGGTTTGGATATAATGGACTTTGGATATAATGCACCTTTTAGCACTGCCCCCAGAAGTCCATTATATCAAAGTTTTACAGTATGTCACGACTTATATTTTTTCAGTGTAAACAGTCATTGATGCCATAACACTGACCAACTGATTGCTAGATTGATGGTGTTTACAGCAAATGTTTGCGTTAGCATTCATGACTGTTTTTAACCTTTGTTTTCAGTGTGACAAACAACAACTTTTACTTTGCACTGTGTAATGCAGTGCCAATAATTTATACAAAGTACGGGTACTGGTAATGGTACTTAAGGTTAGGTAATGGTACCAGTACTTTAGCCATAAGTACTGGTTGGTACTGGTACTTGTTTATTGAGTACATGATACAGGACTGCTTTGGGGTGGCAAAGGCGCAAAAACTCTAAAGTCACAGTTGTGAAGACCGCAGACATGAATGAACCTGCGCATAGCAGCGGTTGAGCAGACAGCATTGTATATCCGTGTCAGTGTCAGCATGTTAGCAATGCTGGCTACGCCTCGACCCTCATCAGAAACCTATCAGTATCACACATCCACTCAAATCAGTTTAATCCACAACTGTCCAGTGTGGCAGTATAATGACAGATTGGTCAGCCTATACAGACATATTCTACCAACAGAGTACACTTACTACTGCAAAACCCTTTACATTTGCGTGCCCTTTATTTTGCGAGCTTAACAAAACCGTGAAATTGAAGGGCATAAATATTGACACAATACCATCTTTAATTGGCATTACTCGTGTGTTCGAATTGTGCGGCTTGAATTCGCCAAAATAATGCTGCACACAAAATCGCCAACTTTTAGGGCAACCTGAACCAAATTAAAGGTTTTTACAGTAAGTCTCAGTTGCAAAAATACATCAACAAGACATCATAATCTCACATACATGTAGGTCCTCGTGTTATTAACACAGGATATATACACACATAATATGACATGTGACAAAATATTATGATTCATAACTGCATTTCACTTAAAAACTACCACAAGTAGCCAAAACAAGGACTGAATAAAAAAAACCTTTAAAAATTAATAAACTCGAGAAATCAGTGCATGAAAGAAAGTCTGGTTGGTGGTGGCAAATGCACAGTATTATGTACAACCAGTGAAATTAAACGAGACCAAACCATCAGGATAGTGTGATTTAAATTGTGGATATTTTTTCCGTTTCAGTTAATTTATCAGTCTAGATGTTCATTTTCAGTTTTTTCAATTTTTTTCCGTTTCCGTCATATCGTTATAGTAAACGTATTAAATTCTATCTGTTAATGGAATGAATCCGTTTCCATTAACTTAACTACGATCTGCGTAATAGCCGATATAATGCAAACGGTACTGCACCACCCGAGCAGTTCGGCCCAAAACTGAAAATTTTATGGCGTACACCTAAATATATACTGTGTATGTGTAGGCGTCCTTCCACCTACGTCGTGTACAAGGCGTCTTGTTGTACAATGTCGGCGACGCTTGTACAACAAAAACTGAAATAATACTTGTTCAGTTTCAGTGTTAATTCTTCCGTTTCTGTTTCGTTCTCGTTTTTTTTCAATTTTTTCCATTTCCGTTATTGCGAACGAAATTAAATTTTAAATTTTTTCCGTTACCTTAAATCACACGGTGTACAACATTGTGTAAGCTTATCAGCTCGGCTGAAGACCTTGACGGTGTTCTTGTTTAGTAATGACACACACAAGCACACTAACATAACTCCAAGCACAGCAGCCTGTCTCCATCAAAACTGACAGTTTACCCGTATGGCTCGTGTGCCATCGAGAAGCAATTCAGCCGTTGGCACAGCTCGTGTTCCAAGCTTGTCCTTGAGTCTTTGTACTTCAATGTTGTTCAAGTTACCATCGTTGTCCCTCACTTGCACGTAGAACATCGACAAATGGCCAGTTCCCTGAATAATCATTTTCAAATATGTACACGTGTATCAAACAAGTACTAATTTTATACAGCACTAGCTTACTTACTTACTCACACCTCACGTCTATGGTGCTTGGCACTCGCTCACACCTCGCGCCATCAATTCTCATGCCTACGGCACTCAGCCCATTGTGCTTGTGGCTGGCTAGTTCCGAATTTCCACTTGGAGCTAGTGTGCACCCCGCTAATCAGATGTCCACACACTTGGCTAATGATTTGCTGCGGTGTACAAATTGCACATGGAGCGCAAGCCTGCGGGCTCAGCATGTACTGAACCAATCTTCACAAAATTTTCAGGATAGATATACATACAAGTGGGTATGATCAATCTGACCTTCTTTTCATGGTCATTCCAGGGACACTGCCATAGAAACCGATTTCTGGTGTTAATCGGCGAAAATTGGAATACTGGTCTTCATTCTGTGTGCTGGCATTCCACAATGGATGGGAGGGAGGATCACAACATGGATGTGCGCGCTAACAACGGTGATGACCCATCCATGTCTGATAAAAATTTGGTAAACTTTGACCCAGTAACCTCTGAGTTTTGCTGGCACATTTATGCCAGACGAGCTACACGATGGGCTTATTTTGTTTTAATCATATTCGCCAGATGGTGCCTATAGTCGACGCAGATGCCACAAGCGTGGTTAGCATTGTCAAGGCTGAGCGACGGGCTGGCTCATGATGGGCTTTGCTACGCAGCTAGTATTCTTCGAGACACTATTTGAATGCTCTAGATCCCATCTGCAGTGGAATGCAGACAGTAAAACTTTGCTCCAATAAACTCATCCAATTCTTAACTGGGAATGCTGACTAACATAGCTGACTTGTATCAAGGTCATAAAAACGGTCATTGTTGTTTTTTTAGATAAATGAATTTTTACATGTTTCACATACATTAACATGGTAGGTCAATTGTCAAAGGATGATGCACAACATGTTTCCAGCAACTCAAAGACTCAGAAATAATCAAGTGCTGAAAATAAGTGAATGGGTGTTTTGTATCAAAGACATATGCTTCCATCTTAGAACAACAACAATTACACATACGGTAAAAACCTTCAATTTGGCAGCCCTAAACGTTTGGTGACTTCGCCTGCAAAACTTATTTATCTCCTTATTTTGTTAAGTCAAATCACACAATTCCAAAACACGACTAATGCCATTTAAAGATGGTATAGTATCGATATTCACGCCCTTTAATTTTGCGGTTTTGCTAAGCTGGCAAGGCACACAAACATTAAGGGTTTTACTGTACACGGCATGATGTACCTCAGTATAATGCTCATTTACATCACAGTCACAAGCCAGAGTCAGCGCCATGTCAGCATCTGTAGCTGATGAAAACCATTTGTAGCCATAGAGTTTGTAGCTGCCATCGGACTGTCTCACTGCAAACGTCTGAGTTCCACCCACTGTAAACATCGAGTCAAAAGCACAAGACATTACTGTGTAGTCTGTGTGTACCAATTTTAAAAGCATTTTCTACACATGCTTCCAATTTTTACTGACTTTAGCTACAATGATCCCATTTTTTTCTAAAAAATTAACACTTTCACAACAATTTATCTCGAAACTTACTCAGAACTGAGAAAACTGCTTAGTATGAAACAGCCACATACAGAGCAAAATAAATACACTGGATATTGATTGAGTTGTGGTTTTACGTCCCACTCGACACAAAATAGGTAATTTGGGAGACGTTTTTCCTAGCCAAAATCTCTGGGCTTAGTACTGAAAAACTAAAACAAAACACAACACAAGCAAACATGCATTTGTAACAAAATATACTTCTACATAAAACTAACCCCAAATTCACAAATTTATCATTTGCTTACCAACCTATACACTTACCCACTTACTTACAGCCCCAGGAGCGACATGGGGCAATACATTGGATGTAATGTGGTTTGAAGCATGTTGCACTTCTTTCACGCAACACATAGTGAAGGTTAGGAGAATTCAGCAGAATCACTAGAAAACACAACTGCTTTGATATAATCTGATTTAACAAGAAACTTGGCTACCACAGAGGTAATGCAAGATGATCTGTCATTTGAAAATTTTAAGTTAACTCTACGATAAACTGTAGTGTTCCACTGACCTTGTGAACTCGTGATCACGAGCGGTGGGTTCGTGCAACCCGCATTCTCCACTTCGTGATTAAAGATTGTGGTGGTTGATGATAATCAAGGCGAGTATCTAGCTATAAATCTATCTTTTTTTCAGTATTTTAACAGGATTCGACAACATTTTGGTTGTTTAACTATATCAGATTGCCATTATCGAACTTATTCATAGAAATGTCAGTTTGTAAAGCTTTATTGCACAATACCGTGCTTTCGTTCAATGATGACATCATGATGACGAAATTGGCAATCTCGGAAAAATGTGCATTCGATCTGCAAGTCGTGAACTTGTGATTACCATCTCATGATCACGAGTTCACCAGCTGAATGGAACACAACATAAGTAAAGTTGGGTATTCAGTGCTATCAGCTCGTGATGGTCACAGTGGCTATACCGTATACCACCAGCACATACAGACCTACATCAGAACCTCCTTTTCTCTCAGTCATCCACTGGCCTGACGTCCAGAACTCGCTAGGATCATGACTGGTCAGATGCTTGAATGCCTCGTCCAGTGCTCCATGTCGTCCCATCACCTGAGGACGTACGTACGCATCCACACGGCAACCACACACACTCAACTCACAGCGCTCATACACTGCACCTATATAATTGTATGCCGTTTATTTGCATGTCCCGTTTATTTGAACAAAAGTGCCCGCTGCCTCTAACAGACCCACGTGACGCAGTGGCTCAGTGCATGCTAAATATTCCATATCGTATCATATGGTAATCAAACAATTTCTTCTACTCGGCCTAGATGCTGAATACAGATCTCGACGGTGGGTGTGATCAACAGTTGTCCAATGACCATCAAACGTTTATGACACTCACTGGCAAACTAAGCTGAGAGCACCAAATACGATCAGCCATTCCAGAGATATGGTTGGTGCCCAACAAAATTTAATAAGGTTCACGTGACCTAACCACGCCCCTTCCAGGGATGGTTTGCCATCCGTGGGCTAGCACTTGCTACCGTCAAACTACCTACCAAATTTGAAGTCTCTATCTCCAGTCACTATAAAGATATAAAAGGTGATACAAAATATCGCAAATGGGGTGGTTTGGGGTAGTTAGGGTCACTCAAGGTCACTGGAAATAGCACCAATCGACAGAGCACATACGAGTTCTTATTAGCATTCTACAGTAACTTTATCCTTATCTTGCACTATTTCTGAGATATAGCAAGATATTGGTCAAAAATCGCTGCTTTAACCTACCCCACCTCTATTTGGCACCCCGTTGGGAGTGATCCTGTTGGAATTTCGCCAAAATTTTTGTTATCAGAAAAATACAGTCCCTGGGCTATCGTATGGCATTGTTTGTGTGATCCTAGGTTTATATTTGGAGAACCCCGACTTGTGACAGACAGACGTATGGACGGACGGATAGACACATGATAACTGCATATACCACGATAGCATAGCGTCGGGCGGTAACAAAATGTTGAAAGCCAAAACCAAAATGAGTAATGCCTCACAGTGGTGTGACAGAACCCAGGTTCAAATTTCACTATGGGCAGTTGTGGTCATCACGACAGCCACTGTAATATAAAGCCTTGGACACGGGCTGTACATCTTTACGGCAGTCCTCAGCCTTCCACCTTCGGTGGGATAATAAAATGAGTATCAGCGTTCGGGCTAAGTAATAATAAATGGTGATAATGGATGCGGGTGATAGCTGCCTCTTCCAGCAGACTCATAGTCCAAGTTGATTGGCTTACTCCAGGGTTGGCGACCACCTGGTGCTTAGTCTGCATTCATCAAATGAACTGGGTGAACTCTCGCAATGGCTTGCCATGATGACAGTACGATAAATATCATATCTCTTATTATTATTATTACTGGCCCGCCTAATGGTCAGTATCGTTTTGCATGCTGACGTCTGTTGTTGTCGTCTGTTACGCTGCCGGCGGGCGGCATGGCGGTCGGCCGCTGCCGGGCGCATGGGCGTTCAGGCGGCCGACACTGCACGTCTGGCCAGTACGGTTACGACCCATTCGGGCAACACCTTGTCATTGTTATTATTATTAATAAGTGCTTGCTTAATTGCACACCAGTTTATTGAATAGTTCTGCTTATTTGATTGCTTCTACCAGTATGCAAAAACGTTTCCATTTAATCAAAAGAGTTGGCCTTCAACGCCAACTGCTGTCTGTTTCTAATGAACCATCAATGCATCCACTCACCCACTCACCTCATCCCTTCTTGATTCACCACTGGAACCCTGAAGTAGGGAAGACATCAAACTCCATTTATGTCGACTTACAGCGTCAGTACCCAAATCCATTTATTCTGCAGTCTTGGTAAATTAACAACACAACCTCAACATTGACGTTAATGACGTCACACAAGTGAAGTCCAAAAGATCCATAGAACTTTGTGTCAAAAGTGTGTATTAACATGCAAAGAAATGTATCCCACAATTAGTGCTGTTTAAACAATTAACTTATACACATTTGCCGTTTCTCCACTGTGAATGAAACTAGCATAACATAACCCGATTACATGTAAACACAAAGATACCTCGATGGTCTTTGCAGCTCCATCTGTCATTGCTAACGGACAAGTATAGACACTAGACGATGGTGCAAATAGAAACAGTTTCACCAGCTGGTAGAGACGACTGAAATAACACATTAACAGCCAAAAATATGGCTATATCAGAGATGAAAAGACAGGGGTGGAGAGCTATCCCTACCCAGTGAAGAAAGGCCAGCGATATATTAACCTCAACCCTGGCCACCTCTTTGTTCAGTAGCCACCCAAAAAGGGAAAGGGATCGAGAGGCTCATTTAAATTATTAGACTAGCGCCTAAAACAGGGGAACACAACTATCACATGGTGCAAATAGAAACAGTTTCACCAGCTGGTAGAGACGACTGAAATAACACAATAACAGCCAAAAAGTTACATTAAAAGTTTTCTAACTAGAAAACATAGACAGTCGAATCAGCATGCACAACCACACCAGCATAGACACGAACACGTCACTAGCAACCGTGCAAATGTGACGGTTTCCGTAACCGTGTGACCTTGACCTTTTGACCTCTAGGTCAATGCATGCCGAGCGACCGCTATACAGTATACGGGTACCAAGTTTGGTGTTAACAACTCAAGCTGTTTTCCTGTTAGAGCGTGGACAAACATACAAACAGACAGACAGAGAGACAGACAGACGCGACTGAACGCCCTACCCATGGCAGCGGCTATGCCATTATGCCAGCGTGGGTAACAACTATACAAAACCGGAACTGATTAAAGCTAGACATGTGTAGTTTCATAGCACGTTCTGATCAAACTTTTAACAAATTATCATCTCTATAAACTGTTATACTGATGATCACAAACTCTCTTACTCTTTTTGTAATCAATGCCACACATTTCTTTACAGCGAACTTCACTGTTAATAACCAACCTCAGATAATTAACACACAATATGCAGTAAAGAAACCTCCATTCTGCATATTTTCGCTCGTACGCAATGGCGACAAGTCCTTCCTCAGCAGAGATGTGTTTCATCTGTTTCCACGCTGGACTTGTGATGATATTGTCCACACGATTTCCCCATGCATCAGAGCACTTCAACTGAGGTGGACTTAACTCACATTCATGATGCAGTGTGTAAATATCAGTAGCAACTCGCCAACCAAAGCGCTCAAGGTCCGGAAAGATTTCCGCAATCACCTGTGACAATGGCACATAGCAATGACATAGTTTACTCAACTAGCATCAACAATAAACACAATATTACTGTAGCACTGTTATCTTTAACAGACCACGTGTAGCTATGGTGCAACTTTTAGTAAGAAATGATTTAACTTATCCAGTAAATATCTCCAAACTTTTTGTGCTCGACTATCACTTGCATTATGAACGCAGGGCCTATGTACGCATGTATGTATGCATGTATGTATGTACTGCAAAACACTATATTTTTGCTGCATCTTAATTTCGCAAATGTCTTATGTAGAAAATTCACTGCGTTTTAATTTGGCATATTTTTCAGGCATGATATTCTATGCAGAAAAAGTTATGGTTATGGGCAAATTCCAGAAATTCGCGTATACTTAATTTTACGATTCTAATCAAATCGTGAACATTTGATGCACACGAAATATAGGTGTTTTACAGTATAATACGCACATTGCTGACAACTTATGCTCTGTTTCCATCACTCTGCTTAACAGCCGCTGTTGACTAGTGGTGGCACAATATACATGCATCGTATCGAATATCGCAATATTGAAGAAGTATTGCATCATATCCATATCGCAATAATTATCTCTCTTACAAACGGATATTCCGCACTGATCTAATACAGCACGTCGTCGGCAATGGTCACACTCAGCGCTATTGGCATCAGCAAAAAACTGAAAGCAGTGGGCGAGGAGTAATTAGTGTCATATTCCAAGGCTCCGATGTGTTCCACAGACAATTCGAACATGTAAAATGCCAGTAACTGCCCGTTGTAGGGAGCTGATGTTTGTTTAAGCATCTTTTCCCATCCATCTTGAAGGCCATCACTGGCTCACGTATGCATTCATTATTCCTTTTCATATTATTGTCGCTGAATTACATGAAATGAAGTCGCATTGTGGCTGCCCAGTGTCACACAGACTGTCAGGCACTTGTTGTGGGAACCAAAGTTGTCATCCAGCCATTGTGCGGTCACACTCATATTCAAGCAGTGAATGGACGCTGTCCACGTATCCGTTGTGATGCTGTGGGGAGGCCTGCTAGAGTGAATCTTAAGTGGACTTCTAACACATGTGAACACTGCTGACGATGTTCAAATGTTATTGGCAGCGTGCGAATGCGGGGATGGTCTCAAAAAACTGTCATTGCTAGATTTCAGTATAGCTCGCTGCACCGTCAACCGCAATCCACCGTGGTTGACAAAAATGGTCTTTAACTGTGTCTGAATTGTTCTGTGGCAATCTACCATGTGCACAAACAGACTGACCGAAGAGACGTCATGGCCAAGGAGATCTCCCAGTTACCGGTCATAAAGGCTCCCTGTCAAAAACAACCTAAAAATGGCCCTGGAAAAGTTCAAATGACCCAGAGTCCGAGAGTCGGTTCAGCGGTAACTGCTGTATAATATTTTATGTATCAGAAATATGTTATTCTGTCATTATTTCTCGGCTACAGATGCCTTTGAGGCCTGCTTCCATTTTCTCCATGTGATGAGTTGAAATAACCCTAAGTCTGTTTAGCAGTAACTAAACAACTCACGGATGCACCAACTGGTGGATTACCAACTCGTGGACTAGTAAAATCACAACCTAGTTACTCTAAATATATTGAACATAACTAATGCTTTGGTTTTCAAGCAGGCCTGCTTATTTGCATTGTTGTATTCAAAATGCCCACAGAAGCAAACAACTACTGTAGAGGCAGCATCCACGAGCTGATCAGTCCACGAGATGACTAGTCTGCCAATTGTCCAGCAAGCAACCTGTTTAGGAGTGACACTCACTTCTTTATTAACGGTGTTATACATTTATATGCTTATATCATTTGTATGTATATGAAGTGCAGACATACTCTGCAGTATGGGGAGTCCAGAAAAAAAGTTACGTGGGTATTACGTGAGGGCCGTTTTGACTTGCAACAGCCCAAGAGAAAAAAACCTCCGTATCGTACAATCCAATCCAATCCAATGCGTTCAGACGGGCGCAGGTAGTCCTCTTTGCCCGCATCTTGCATACATTCGATCACATACAAATTAGTGTACTTCCAGTTCCAATTAGGTCGGCATTAAAATCAAATAAAACGTCTTGATTATACCAATGTTTATCAAGTCTGTTCTTGAAAGTATTAACAGTA
>Ga0209780_1001911_pt1 | contig 14323 bp, 5 predicted proteins | sample WorMetexBAHAMAS2_FD_187384 | JGI IMG/M metagenome (GOLD analysis project Ga0209780, IMG submission 187384) | Marine gutless worms symbiont microbial communities from Max Planck institute for Marine Microbiology, Germany - Inanidrilus exumae... | ecosystem: Host-associated > Annelida > Digestive... | reverse complement strand
GAAGGTGCACAGATCGTCGGCAGAGACTCCGTCACAAGCACGACGTCCACGACCCAGAAGTCGATCGACAGTAGACCACATGTCGCGTGGACTGGCTGCTGACGTAAACTTATCAGACCAGAACGAGGTTGGTTGACTTATAGCGGACGGTTTACCCACATAAATGGTCAGTCGTCCACAACAGGTCGAGCGCATGACAGGGAAAGTTCGCCGGCCAAAGACCGACGTTCTACCACTGAGCCACGCAACCAACCAACTAGACGTTCACAGTCGCGATCACACGCCGTCGTAGTCTGTCCGTCGTTGACTCACTGACTCGGTGACTTGTCGGAGTCTCGTCATCAAAAACTGCTAAACGTGCTGATATCAACGTCTGTTGTTAGCTTCTATTTTAGTCCCGTTGCTGTACGATACGATACGGTAGATTAACGTGCGCTCTACGGTACAGAAACTAAAAAATAAGGAAAAATTAACAACAAGAAAAAAACAAAGGACAAATAAAAACAAAAACGAATGATGCTAACAGCTACCGTCAACTGAACGTGCGGAATGTGGCGCACCTCCAGGATGCGAAAGTGTTTTTGCCGCTGTGCAAAAGTAACATGATTTTCATCTTTTCTTACTTGGTTGGCTGGTGTTGAGTCAAAACAGCTAAACATTTCGAAGTTTATGTAAAAGTTTTGGGTGGGCGCGTGTGAATTCTATATATGCTATTTTGTATTATAAGAAGTATTATTTTCTTTAAAGAATTATTTTATTGCATGTACAGCAGAATGAAACTTATTCAAATTTTTGCAACAATTACAGCGCTCCAATAGGCAAGATTTGGCGAAATTATTCTATTACTATTGGGCCCTGTCAGCCACGACATCCGTTGCAGACGTAGGTGGCCGTGTTTTACTAGTCTAGTCTAGTCGTGATAAGACGCATGTTTCCTGTTGCGCGCGAGATAGTACCTGTTCGCGACGAGCAGCGACTGTCAAATTGCACGAGCGTCACGTGGCGTCAATCGATGGACATCATTAAGACACGTGGAGAGCAATGCCGCTGACGGCGGCTGATTGCAGCTGCAGACTGCACTAGTTGGCCACTGTAGTGATGCCACACGACGTCTGGTCGGCGTTAATTGAGCTTGAAGCGCGTGTCTCGACGGCTGGCCTGATGCTAAATTGCTGTCGGCGACCGAGCGCTGTACGCTCATCAGCCGCACTTCACTGCAGTGCGTCTTAACCCTCCACGGAATCTTGCTGATATATACTTGCTACAATGCTGAATCATGTCGCATATCGAACACAGTGACGCACCGAGCCGACTGCAATGTTCATACGATTGTGCGACGTTATATTGACCTCTATTCACGTTCTTATGTGACGTTATGTTGACTAGTGGTGTAAATTTTCCGTGAATGTGAACAGATCTGATGGTCAAGGTACCAAACGGCGTAGAAATATTTACGAAAATTTCAACTCGCTGAGTAGGGCGCACGAACGTTACAGACAGACAGACGGACGGGCGACAGCATATAGCTTGAGTCGCTTAAAACGTATCACAGTGGTAGACGTTCGATAACGTAGGCCTAACAAAATAATACATTATCATACAAAATTAAAAATAATTCTATGTACTTCAAGAATTAAAAGTGGAAAATGCATTGTAAAATGCAACATACTTAAATGAGATATTTTACAGAAATTCTCAAAATATGCTGACACGTTTATTCTTGTTATACCAGAGAACTTAGAATCTGTTCGATTTATGTTCATCGCTGCACATCTATGCTGTGGTGTTTTATTTATGCCGTTCAAGTCACGTTCAATATCTTTATTACTTTACCCCCGCTAGACCATCTACCAATCTATAGCCGTGTCAATCAAAGCTACTCTATGCATCGTCTGCATGGAGCGGATTCACCTCAGCAACAGACCGTCAGCGTATCCACGCATTTCTGTGCCGTATTAAACGTTGCGGCTTATTTCCGCCAGATCTGATGACATTTGAACAGCTGCTGTTATAAGAACAAGCAGACCAGCAGCTCTTCAACAAACTGTGCTCTGTAACAACTCCGACCACTGCCTTTCTGAAAGAGGTGGGCATCGTTCGTTCGTTCTTTGCAGGCGGGGGCCAGCCTACTCTGGACCCCAGCGCTGAGACCTTTTGCATTGGTCTAATGCGCCAGTAGGTGGGCATCAGTTTCCTTACACTGTTACGCACCTTATGTGAACACACGTACCAAATAACACTTACACTATGTCATTCCTAATTTTAACTGTTCACTGTATTTGTGACAGTTGCGTTTTGCCAAATTGTCTTTATTAAAGATTTTATGTATGTATGTATGTATGTATGTATGTATGGGATGCGAAGCATTGCAATCAGCGTATCTGTGTGTCTGTGTTGTTCTCTGCCTGTTCGTCTATCCCCTCACATATCTCAAAAAATTACATGTTGTTCAAATTTCACCAAATTTTTGTACATGTTACCGGTCGATCTTCTTCTGACGGCAAGCAATATATTACGTACTTCCGATTTTGTGGATGAAGTCATGTTTGCAGATAATAGAGCGAATGGGCCAACATTAAAGACGACACTGTTTCGTCTAGTTCGCCAGGTAACGTCACCGGGGCGAAGTCTACCGTCTTTGACTGCATCTTGTTTTAAAAGCATTTAGAATTTCAGCTGTAAAATATATAAGTTCCATTATTTTAATTATTTTAATTTTTTACCTTTCAGGCACGTCCAATGGTAGGCCTATAAATAGCCAACTCCCGACTAATGCCAACGCAACGGCGTCATGCGACGAGAAATACATTAATTCCAGTACTGTTGCACTGTTTGCTGCTTTGATCGCTTTGAAAACAGCGATAGACCTACTTGGCTGTCTGGCGCTGGCGCTATAACCACTCGCAAATAGTCCATAAATATGGTTTATATGAATATCCACTGAAGTGTTGCGTCCCTGCTGAAGCGTTCCGCGTGTAGCGTGCTGCGTTGTGGACGGTATCGCTTCAGATCAATAGATTTGTGTGAATCGGCGCTTCGATCAGCCGTGCGCATTTCACGCATTTCAACACACACACACACACACACACACACCGTAAATCCATACAACTGCAAATGAACGTAAACAGAAGAATTACAAACCATATGGTTATATACATTAGTTAGGCCTATGTAACATGAAGCTCGATGTCTACAGACACATGTATAAGCCTAGATAAATGTTTAGATCGTTTGTTCTACTTAGTAGAAAGGCGATCCTATGATCTGCGCATGCTTCTCTTTATTTTGAAACTAGCGGCTTACCGACTGAAGGCCGTTTACTCCTCGCGCCTGCGGCGCTCGTAAAAAAGCACCCGGTCGCGCAGTTTACGATAAGTTCGTAAACGTTTGATTCATAAAATTCGCCAGTGCGCTGGCGAGTCGCCGACGCACGGCACACGTTGCCCGTGCCGCCCGTGCGGTGGCTGCCGTACCGTTTGTCAACCGCATAACTTTCTCGAAATCGGCAATTTTGCGACGTTTTCCGAATTTTTACGCATTAAGGGTCGACATTTTCCGGAATTTTTTTCTGTTTAAGTCTACGTATGACCCATATGAACCATGAAAAGTTTCATAGAAATCGATCCGCACGTTTTTCCGAAATCCGGAACACAGACACACAGACAGACAGACGCGGCAACTTATATACATAGATCTCCCAACTTACTTTCTCCGACGTCCGTCACGCCATCAACCGACATTCTTGAAACTTTTCCATATGACATCGCTTTCGCCCCTAATCGAGTAGGATTTGAACCCACGACCTGTTGATCGCAAGTCCCGTTGCGCCGTCGCGCCACCTTAAGTAACGAGTAGTGAGGTCGCAAAGTGAGAAGTTCATGAGTTATCAGCCAAAATTCACTGTTGAAAAGTGCCACTGGTGGCCAATGGCCATATTGCATAGGTTTGATTAAGGATGCGCGGTATACCGGTATCAGAAAAATACCGCGGTATTAAAAGTGACGGTATTATATACAGTGGGCTTGCTAAATACAGTCCGCTGCATTCTACGTAAATCGCTGCATGTAGATAAAATCAACAGCAGGTTTTTGCACGGTTGGATTTTTTGCAGAAGTTGTCAACAATTGATGACGTCACGTAATACCGCGGTATACCGGTATCACGGCATTTTTGAGACGGTATAGTATCGTCGAACATTTCCTAGTACCGCGCATCCCAAGGTTTGATGCTATCCTGGCTGCAGCCCAAAATGCCGAACGCCGAAATGCCGAAGGGCCGATTAGGCGGCTGTAAAGTGAGAGGCGACATTATGAAGCTGAGTGAAGAGAAAAGTGACCATCTTTTGAGCAGATTTGCGAGAATTGCAAATATTAGGTTAGATGTTCTACGTAATACTGCGGCGATGGTGAAATATAAGTCCAGATAATGAATAACTGTCTGTTGTGATTTAACAGTATAACAACAAAACCGTTTTAAACAGGGTTCACTTTGCTGTCTTACCCTGATGTTCTTTAAGAGCTACTGCTGCTAATGCGCGGCAGATAACCATACACTGACTATAGCAAAGACGAAATTTTCGACTCCGGTGATAGGCCGAATACAGTACTGTCGTTTGACGGATATTGATTTCACTAAGCTTTGACTGAAAACTGTCATTTGTTCGAATTTGTGGTACGGCTGCATGCGTGGTTGACGAATATTCACTCTTACGTATACTAAGGCTGGCAAAAGTACTTATTGTAGGTTTTAGGTTTTTAGATTTTTAAAAACTTAAAATCTAATTTTTAGGTTTACAGTTTTTTTAATTTCAAGAGAATTTCAAGAAACTGTAAGTTTAGGTTGTTGTTCACGTTAGTTTGCACAAAATATAAATAACTGTAGTAAGAAGGTCTAGGCAAGGTATGTGTAGTTAATGCCGCAGATGGATGTCTAACATACAGTCTGCACCGTAGGTAAGCTACACCTTAAAGCGCTTAACTAAATATAAAATTTAAAAAAAAAATAAAAAAACCTGGCTGTCTGTAACTTTTCCACGATACAGACATCAACATTCTTAAAAGTTTCCGCCATATCAGTTAGTAGAAAATCATGTTTACAGCTTGCCACAAAGAGAAGCAGAGTTTATAATGGCTTAATGACTAAAACGGGAATGTTGTAATTGAAAGTCAAGAGCACTCAGTTTCCGTGCTATTGCAATGCACTCTGGAACAGCAATCAATAGATTATTGGGCTTGTCAGGTGCAACACGACTAAAATATTTATAAAATTAACACTGTACTGTGAATATGGAAGACCCAATGGGTCTAAGCGAGGCTAACAGCCAAATCACACCGGGTCTGTGACTCCGGTCCAATTCGTCGATCGATTCCTATCCTCTGGCATTGTGCCGCACCGGAAGTTTAATGGCAGCGGATTAAGTCTTCTTCAGTTGTGTTGATGACATAATGTAGCCAACTCTGGCTCATAAACATATCAAGTGTTGCACAGTCACCTGCCTGCTCTCGTCACTTTGACAGCGTTGCGACTTGCACTACACGTTTTACTTTCCTCCAGGAAGGGGTGCTAAGTATTGCCATCAGTGCATATCTTATGTCTGTCTGTCCATCTGTCCGCTTGCATATATCTCATATATGGCAATCTGTGAGCTTCCGGTGAGCTTCTGACACCATCTTTCAATTGGGCGACCCCGATTTCCTAAAAGTAAGGGATTTTTTTTATCGAATTACCCATGCACGCCGGCATGGGTAGGGCGTTCAGTCGCGTCTGTCTGTTTGTTTCTCTGTTTTCTATTTGTCCGCGCTGTAAAAGGAAAACGGCTTCAGCTATCACCACCAAAGTCGGTAGAAATATAGGCCTAGTCCATGACAGAACCTCGGCATGCACTGACCCTGAGGTCAAAAGGTCAAACCATAACCGTAGGTTTAAACCTTCGCGATGGCGATGAACCGGAATGCGCAGCAACGTGAGTGTGCATATCGATACAACTGCACATTTTCTATTTGCTCTTCTTATTCACGTGACCTGACCACGCCCCTTTCAGGGATGATTTTGTCATCTGCGGCTAGCACTTACTACGACCTATCTACCAAATTTGAAGTCTTTATCTGTACCCACAGAAGATATCAAAGGCGATACAAAATCACGCGTGTGCGCGGTAGCACAATACACAGTGTTAGAAGCCAATGCCAAAGTCAATGGGAGAAGCCTAATTTCGCACCCTCACCCTCCCAAAACCCCTTAACCAATTTGGATAAAGATTCAAATATATCACTATGTCCGCCCAGGGAGTGGATGTGCAAAATTTGGTAGAAATCGATTCTGCCGTTATGAATCTGCGCATGCGTAAAAACGCGTTTTCGTGTGGATTTTTTTGTTAACTTATCCATCCATCCATCCATCTATATGTCTATTTATCTATCGCGTTGTAACTTTTTCGTTGGGGCTACAGGTCACATTTTTGGACGATTTAATCGCATAATGGCTCAAACGACGTGTTTTCGCAACCATTGGTGCCTTTTGGGGGAAATCTTAATATCTCGGCAACGGTTTAACCGATCGCCACGAAATCTGTCACGGTGACGCAATTCGACACCCATGAGTCATGACGCGTCCTACCATTAAAAATTTGTAATTTCAAAAATCCAAGATGGCGGAGGCCGCCATCTTGAAAAATCGATAAATGGCCATAATTATCTCCGCAGTGGATATTCCGATGCACGCGAAATTTAGTACGATGACGCATATTGACGCTCTGAACCTTACGGGTAGTTAAAAGTTTGAAATTTTGAAAATCCAAGATGGCAGACGACTGCCGCTGCCATCTTGAAAAATCGACATATCTATCGAATGGCGCTATTTGCAATGACCTTGACTGATCCCTAACTGACCCCAAACACCTCACGTTTGTATCACCTTTTATATTTTCGAAGTGAGTGGAGATAGAGACTTCTATGTGGTAAATCTGTTGGTCATAGCAATTCCTAGTCCGGGGACAGCAAACCGTACCTGAAAGGGGCGTGGTCAAATCACTTGAACCATTTAAATTTTGGTGGGCACCAACTATTTCTGGAACGGCTGAAGCTAGAGTGGTCAAATTTTGTACAAGTAGGTTATGTATCAAGTCCCAGCATATAAGGATGACAAATCAAAAGGGGCATGGTCAGGGTCAAGTAACCCATTTTAAATTTTGGGGCCCCGATGCTATCTCCGGAACGGCTGAAGCGGGAGTCGCCAAATTTTGTATGCAGGACTAAATAAAAGTCAACTTAGATACTTGGCACCTGTTTAGGTATTACTAATAATTAAATAAAGTTCCTGACACCGGTATTAATAACTAATTGCATAATAATATGAATTGATTATAACATTATAAATTATGAAGTTGCGCTACACTACTATACGTGTTCGTTACGATCATGGATCGATGGTAAAATATGTCAGCCAATGACGAAGAACGGAAAATTGTTTTGATGGCTATACAGACTACATAGTCAGTTCATGCGCAAAACGTTGGAGAATTAACTGAACTTCTGTAGACAGTTGAGCTCGCCAAGAGTTCAAAAGTTCAATTCGAGAAACCATTTCTCGTTGGATCATCGACGTCGATGCTTCGTTCACAAGGTAAGCTATACAGTCGGTGTGGTTCGACGGTGAACACCACATCTGGTAAATCTTTTGCATTCTATGGACACTGGTCGACCCAGGTCGACTCAGCCATCTACCCTCCGTGGGACGGTAAAATGAGTACCAGCCAAAGGGCGGTGATGTTCTGCGACTGGAAAGGTAACCGCAGGCCTGGCGGAAAGTAATGGCAGCCTACCGCTGGGTGGATGACTTAAGTCACCTGCGGGCTGACTGCCTGTACACCGGGATCAGCTCCCGAGCCCAACGCTCGGTAACGAGTATGGGAAGCTTTTACCTTTACGTGTGGACACTGCTGTAGAACTCGCAGTGAAAGTCAGGGACGATCAAAATGCCAGACATGAATACGGTACGATACGATACGATACGGTATATTTACGCGCGCGCAAAAGCTGATGAGATGTCCAGGTTAATCTAGCGCACGGCACAGAAACGAAAAATAAGGAAAAACTAATAACAAAAACCTAATAGTTCAGAAGAAACGGTCGTATTCTGTAAACACTACTGTCTAGTCATTGAACAATAACTGTGCTGCTTTTGTGTATACTGATTTGTATTTTTAACCGTATTTTAGCTTAATTCATTATTTTTTATTTTAATTGTATTTTAGTTTTAAAGGGACTGGTCGGCGCTAGCCGTAAGTCGCCTTGTTTACTTATTATTATTATTATTATTATTGTCCGGGCAATAGTCCGTGAAGGCAGTCCGGGAGGAAGAAGTTAAACTACGGGGGTAAGATTTGTGAAACAGGTAGATTTTATGCCGGGAGTGAAAAAGGGAGGGAGTTATGGACGAGCAAAGTGGTGAATCAAAAGAGGAAGAAGTAATGGGTGAAGGAATAGGTGAGTAGGAAATGGAGGAACTGGTACCAGAATGAGGTTGACGAAGCGATAAAGGGAATTGGTTTCAGAGACAACCTCAGACACGGTAAAGCATAACGAAAATACGGGAATACAGAATGTGGAAAGCTGATACTGTATAAACACGTGAAAATGTTCGTCGTTGGTAGCTCGGTTTAATTTGCAATCGACTGCGCCTTCATTAAACGACAAACCTGCCAACGTTGAGTGGTAATTCGGGCAAACTAATTCAGGTAAACGCGACTGCGAGAGGATAGCGCCAATCAAAGGCTGTTCCACGTTTGCCGTACCCCAATTACCACGCTGCTATATCTATTCTGACACGAGTCATAAAGTAATATGTTGCTGATGTCAGTCATCATGTGAACTGTAGTAGTCAAGTAATTGCGTGAAGGCGTTCTCTAGTGAGTTTTGCGAGCGACAATGCAATGCACTGAATAAGCGTTTTCTGACCGTATGAATTCAGCTATATTGAAAATCCTGTGTTGAGGACTTTGGCCTACTTAAAACATAATAATTTTGTTGCAACCGGATCTAAATACGGCATTGATAATTACATGATGAACGTTAAATATGCCGTTTGGCGTAATTTTAGTAATTCTCTTTTATAAGTTTGTGTATGTAATGTTACGTCTTTGGTTTTTATATGTTTCTGCAGTTTTCTGTTTGTCATAAATACTACGACGTATTATCTGATTTTGCATATATTTTAGGGTTTTATCTCTTACGTTTCTTTGTCTGTTTGTGTGTTATTTTGTTTGTGTAATTTGTGTATGTTTGCTGCCTTTATTGGCGTAATAATAATAAACGAATTACGTCAGCTTTCTGTAGTTAGTGAACTTTGTGAGGACGTAAGTTTTACGATCACCAATTGTTTCGCCTGTATGATTTTATGACTTCATGCCTTGGCCTCACAACAATGTCGGTGAATATGTTTTCGGGATGTTCGTCCGCCTTGTCTCTGATATGACCATATTTGTGCTGAAAAGAGACGTTAAACTCCAACTAACTGTTTGTCCGCCGCATTCGGCACATTCGTAGGCCTACGTTTGTCCGGTCAAATTTACCACGATATCATTCTTATGAATGGCTTGAGCAATCTCGATGAAACTTGATACTCTTCAATACTTGAATACTCATTGGCCCCTACTGGTGACCTGATTAGATTCTGGAGGTCAAAGGTCAAGGTCACAGGATGAGGCCGTCGAGGTGGCGAGGCATCCACGTCGATGCTAGTCGCAGTCTATCTTCTAGTCTGTTCTGTCTTCAGCTGACATCTTTTTATATGACGTTGTGTACGATTGACTTACGGCAATGTATATACACATGATGTTTCGTGAGTCTTGAAAATTACACATTGCAGCACTGTAAAACGTTTCTTTGGCTTTCCATAGCAGTTTTCCGCAATTTCCAGCACCGCAATACTGTGCCGCATTTTCATGTCTCGCATTTTTAGTTGACCCATATTGTCAGGTTCGACGTTAGTTATGTAATATTTACTTTATCTGGTAATATGTGCATTTTTCCGGAATGAATTGATTGACATAAAAACACAACGACTTCCTGATCGTCTAAATGCAGTGACTTCTACGCCGTACTTAATTACGAGCCGACTTCCGTTGACAGTTTATAAATAAAACACTATACCCGGTAGTTTATTTCTAATAAAATATGCAGGTGCCAGGTATATGTAAATTTTTCTGCGTTTATTTGTGAATGTTTGCGAATGTTTAATAATTTATTTTCTTTTTTAACTTAGGCCTTCGCATCGCAGCTTTCGGGCTCCCACTCTTACCACTGCATAATAAGCGTACATGCAATTGTTTGAATAAGGCTAGTTTAATAAATCTTCTAGGTAGAAGATTATAGGCCTAACACGATCAATACGATCAATATATAGGCCTACAGGCGGTGAGGTGAATTGCACTGCAAGCTATACGACTGTCTGAACGAGACTTGGTGTCAGAATGGAGCAAAATCTGGCAGAAAACTCTCCATTATTCCATACCGAGGCAAGGAAAAACAGCAATATGTGGTTACTGGTGAAGGAATTGCTAAATCGTGTCGTCCTATGCGTCTATGTATGAATGGCAGATTGCATTATGGTGACACATCGGCATTGAATGTGATAATTATGTGTTAATATAAGCTGTCGTTTTGTTTTTCACTGCTGCTGTAGTCGGTGACGGCGTCGCAGAGTAGCCTATACGTTTTGCTGGTGCAACCGATTTGCCCGGAAACGTCGAGACGGTCAGTGGTACCGAAAATTTCCCACCGAATTGCAGAGTGCCAGGACAATCAAGCCAATGTTCCGAAGTATGCAGTGCTTCGCCACATTTGGGTCAACTGAGCTGTCCTGCTGTTTAAGTTGGCACAACGAGTACAATTTTTGATTTCACACTCTAAACGTCTGCCACACTAAGCATATTCATCAAAAATAGTCAATACGCTTAACATCACATAAAACGATAAGAAAAAGAATGTTTGCTAGAATGAAGGCGATAAAATACTATTTCCTTAGTTTTAGACATGTTTTAACATAGGCCTACGTTTTCTTACATAAATTACAGTTCAAAAACATAGTAAAATCGATTATGAATATGTAAGACAAACGCTACGGAAAATCAGGCTTAGATGGAGATGTAACCGTAGATAAACCTCAGAACGATCGTTGAAAATTTCATAATAAAATGTAATTTCTGAGAAAACGCAGCTTTCGTTTCATTGTAACCGACCGCGCGCCGTATTATGCTGACAAAAAAACAAAATACACCTGCGTCTAAATCGTATTCAGCTTGTGTTTCAGTCATCATGCAACATTTATTCGGTGACCGTTATTGCAGCGACGAGTGACAACGTATTTTCGTTAGGCTATACGATTACCTGTGCAGGGCTCGGCTCTGCTCTAAAGCAACACTGCGCTGACAGTCGCAAGCGCCCGCTGGCCGGCAGAAGCTCGAGTGCTGACACGGTTGGCAATTTCGCAGCCGGTGATGACCAATAGCGTTGCTGTACGGCGTGAATCGACTGTCGTTTAATTACAGGGCGTAGATGATATTTCGTTAGTTCCGCAACTGGCGTTTTGTTTGCGGTCGCCTAGCAGCGAGTTGATGTCAAACGGGTGGACGGACGGACGCTCAGCTTTATGTCATCATTACATGGCGCGTCGACCTGACTGGTGGGTTGTGTTTACCTTGCATGGCTTTGTCAGACGTGGCTACCGGTCGCGCGCGGTCATAGGCGCCGATATTATAATGCATAGGCCTATTTTATCTGCTACTTGCTTGGACGATTACGAATTACGAGTAGTCACAGCTAAGTTTAAGTTGAAAGATGAAATGAATACCCATAGTAGGCCTACGGATATTGTTCACTGCTAATGTTAATACGCGCGTTTTCGCTGCGGTTTAACCGACATATTAAATAAAACAGAGGAAAATACAACGAGGAAACGAATGCTTATAGGTACGCAGAACAAGTTGCTTATGAGTTGACCCCGCAATGCCTCAGCAGATGAGGTTAATGCTGGCGCGAGGCTGTAATCTAGGCACCGTTACGACCTCACGACAAAGGTAATGTAATAATGGGCAGGTAATATGATCTGATAATGTGAGTACCTGGCAATGTCTGTGCCAGAAATGACAACAGCGCAGTTTTTAAGCTCGGCGGCAAGCAACAGGAAACGAGTTGCATGTGTCTGTCATCGGGATTTATAACAAGAAGCTCAGCTATCGCAGAGGGACCGCGCGACGCACGACGCGCTGTCAGTTGAAACCTTGTCAGCTGCTTCACAGCTGTACGCAAACCGGCATACGAAAAGGTTTGCAATAACGAATGACCTTGAAGGTCACTCAAGGTCATCGGAAATGCTGCTATTCGATAACACTTCGGATCAGTGGTCTGTAGCAACAACGTCTCTATCTTTCACCGTTTTCAAGATATTACCACTTCTATTTTGTACATGACTGTCTGTGACCTTGAGAAATGGACCAGTTTCGATAAGTCAGTTGTAGTTACAAGACACATGCGCTTGACAATTTATGTGTAAACATATCGTGGTTAATTCGAGCTATATTCCCAGAGGTATGGGAGTTACAAAGATTTTAGACAGCAAAACTTCAAAAGTGACCTTCAGGGACACTCAGGGGCATTGGCATTAGTACTTCTGATAGAACACCAGCTGGTGATAGACGAACAGACAGACACACGACCACATCATATACCACGCTAGCATTGCGTCGTGCGGTAATGTTGGGAAAGATTTATTCATGAAATCGTGGAATTGGTCGCCTTGATATTATAATTATAATAATAATAAACAGCGCCATTAGGTCGTAACTTCAGAAGAGAGCAGTCGATTCCAGCTGTCCAAAATTTGGAGTTTACACCTTTTATTTGTGTTGCAATAAACAGCACCAAAACTGTGTCATTTTAGGCTTACTGAATTGCATTAGAGTACGAAATAGCGGCGACCTTGAAACGGTTTTGTAGGCCATTGACGTTTGAAATGGCAGACCGGATCGACTTGCCGCCCGATTCACAAACGATCTTATGACAATATTTAAGACATGTGTTGCGTGGTGGATCAGCGGTAGGGCGTTGGACTTGCGAATTGCGATTTACAGGTCGCGGGTTCAATTCCCGGCCGGTGGCTTTCGCGTAACATAGGTCAACTCAGTCTTGCATCCCTCCAGGGTCACTAAATCGAGTATCTGCTTCGGCTGGGGGCAACGGCGGGATTCTCACCTCTGTCGGGTGGCAGGTAACACTGTGTGATCCCATATAGCATGTGAGTTTCCCGTAGCGGTGAAGAGCTAAGTTGATGCTAAACTGCTATACACTGTTTACTTTACTTACTTACTTACATATCTAAGGCCTAAGAGAAAATCTTATGACCAATTCACGGAACACTTGCGACATATCTTATGAATAGATATAGGCTTAAGCGCATTTTTATTTCGAGGAGATCGAGGTGCCGCTATAATATAATCTAGTCGAAGCCGACAATAGCCCGCTTTCGGAAACTCGGCTATCGTCGGCCTCGACTACGTTATATTATAGCGGCACCTGGATCTGCTCGAAATAAAAATGAGTTTAGGCCTACTACTATCCGGAGCGTTACTCAGAACTCCGCAGCCTTTAGGCTTCTTTTCGTCTCGTTCTAGTGGCAGTGAGTTTCGCATTAAGACAAAGGCGTGTTCGCGAATGTACAACAGATAATTATTCTAGCTCGGTATAAACAAGACAAGTTGTTAATTGTTAGTACGAAGTAAGCGCAGCGGACGCACTGTTGACGGATGCTAAACGTGGCATGTGCCTGCGTGTGATGGCGCTCATCGACCATGTTAATGATACTATTAAAATGCTCTACGAGTGAGAGTGCAGTATATATTGCTGGCTACTGGAGGCATCTGCCTGGCATACCACCCTGAAGCATGCGCGTTAATTACTTTGCTCCCGGACGTAGGAGTGTGAAGTACTGCGATCAGCATGTTTGTGTGTATGTCTGTCTGTCTGTCCTCTCGCACATCTCAAAATCCACACGTCCAAATTTCAACAAATTTTCTATTCACGCTATTGTTATCCGTGGCCGTGGTTCAATCCTCCTCTGACTGACGACAATGCAATATGTTGGGTACTTCCGGTTTTGTGGATGATGTCATGTTTCACGGAGCGAATTGATGGAGCGAATTGGCCAGAATCAAACACTACGCTTGTTTCGTCAGGTTCGCCAGGTGGCGCCACTGTGGCAAAGTTGCTTCTACGATTGCAGGTTTGTTAAAAATAACTGCAATGGTCAGACCTCCCACGCATTAATAATA
>Ga0209780_1001910_pt1 | contig 14324 bp, 6 predicted proteins | sample WorMetexBAHAMAS2_FD_187384 | JGI IMG/M metagenome (GOLD analysis project Ga0209780, IMG submission 187384) | Marine gutless worms symbiont microbial communities from Max Planck institute for Marine Microbiology, Germany - Inanidrilus exumae... | ecosystem: Host-associated > Annelida > Digestive... | reverse complement strand
TCTGTATTCAACAGCTAGGCCAAGTAGAAGAAACGGTTTGATTACCATATGATGCGATATGGAATATTTAGCTTGCTCTGAGCCTCTGCGTTGTGCGGGTTTGTCAGCGGCAGCTTAGACTCTCGTTAGAAATCGGATGACCTGCCTTGTCATATTGAATTTCAAAAAAATGTCACAAAGTGCACTATTCCGACATGTTCCTTCCCGCAACTGTTTTCCATTGAAGTCGTACAGTGTCTGTGCAGTGAATAGTCATTTCAGCAACTATAATCGTCTAGTGGTCTACCAAATTTCAGTTTAGCATTTGGATTTGATGATCAATGTTGTTAATTTATGACTTTCAGTCAACATATGGCTTTAGCCAAATGCAAAATTTCAACTTTATGCAAGTCTCTCGGAATTTGGATTTGGCATTTGGTGAGTTACATTTAGTAGGCCACTGGACTTGCGATTTACAGGTTGCGGGTGCAATTCCCAGCCAGTCCGCTTTAATGTGAAATAGGTCAACTCCATCTTGCACCTAACTGGGGTTGCTAAATCGAGCACTTGCTTTGGCTGAGCATAAAGGCGTTATTCTCACCTCTGCCACTATATGATCCCATATGGCATGTGAGTTTCCCGTAGTGGGGAGGCTAGGTTGTTGCCAACTGCTATACACTGTTTACTTTGCTTTACCTGCCGAACATAGGTCAGCCTGCAAAATTTGAGGTATTGGCAATCAAATGACTACAATTCGCAATGCTTCAGCCATATACAGCTTTGTTTCCCACTGGTGACTTCAGTCTTAAACTTCTTTTGATCTATCTAAGCCTACGTAGTGCCGACCACAGCACAGCTTGCGATTGTTATCTCACAAAACTAGTAAAGCCGTATGTTTGTATAAGTACAATGTGTGTTTTAATTTTCTAGTTGTTTGTTGTGCATCTACTGAGAATACAATGACATGACCAAATGCATAAATTCTGTGTGAAACGCTTGCATAAAGTTGAAAGAGTGTCATTAGTAAGGCACTATATGCAAATGCAATATGCAATAAGGTGCATTAGCTCGGTAGCAATTAGCCAAAATCACAGGCTGCATGGTAGCGCCAGCCCTGTGTTAATGGCAACTAGGTTTGTCACACACTAGCACGGTAGTGCCAGTGTTGTAAGGTCAACGATCAAAGTCAATGGAGAAGGGCAAAATTTGGCCCCCGCCGCCCCGAAACCCCTTAACCGATCGTCAGTTAGTCACCATAATTTACACAGGTGATTACGTCACAGACATCTACCACCCACCAAAATTTCATCAGATCGGATAAGGCATTTCGTTTTATGCGACATCACACATCATTAAACTGTTTACTCCGCTATTTTGGGAAGTTCTAAGATCATCTAAAGATCATCTACGGCTGAGATGCTCGCACAGATTTTGACAGAAAATATGCCAAAAGACGCCGTTCCGTGCAAGGATGTGCCTTTTGGGGGTCGTAAAACCAACGTATAAACGTAAGACCTCCTTTTGCCCCCAAAACTGCCATTTTGGGGCCCGTTTTTGATGGGACTTGGAAATTTTTGCCCAAAACGGCTTTAAAGATGATATGCAATGATTTTTTGGTTGTTAAAGTAAATTGCCCATAGTATGTCTTTAATATAAGCAAATCTATTTGAATATTTAGTAACATCAAAAAATTAGGAAATTTTAGAAAAAGTGCCAGAAAATGCGCACCCGATGATTTGTTTACTTTTGCAAGTGATGATGTCACACCAGGAAAACAAACAATGGAACAGGCTACTGAAGTGTTGAGTGAGATATTACACAACATATAGGCATAATGATGTAGAAATAGGTTCTTAAAACATAGACTGGTAAAATAAATAACTAATCTCAATAACGCATAACAACGCAAACAAAACGAGCGTATCCTGGTATGACGTCACACATGACGGAAATAGCCGAAGAATAACTATACCAAAAAGACCAATAAACTTGTCCTTTTTAGCATTTTACGGCATAATTTATCAAAATTTGTTACACAGACGGGTTTATATTGCAGTAAGCAGCTACTTTTAATCAAAAAAAATCGTTGCATATCACCTTTAACATTGGACATGCTCACATGATTGATTGAGTTAAGGTTTTACGTCCCACCTGACACAAATAGATCATTTCGGAGACGTTCTTCCCAGCCAATCTCTTGGCCTAGTACTAAAAAACTGAAACAAACACAACAAAAGCAAACATGCATCCATAATAAAATATACTAAAACATATAATGAACCCAAAAAACTAAAGCCAGGTTTGGTCACGTCCTACAACCTCCGGCCTGGAAACAGAACAAGTCTATTCTGGAAGAAGTAGATAGATAAGTCACAAAGTTAACAAGTAAGGAAGTAAATAGAAAGAAATAATAAGAAAAGAAGAAAGTAAAAAATGAAGAAAAGGAGGAAGGAAACAAACAATTTATATAGCACCGAAAACAACACATGAATCACGGCGCATTACTGCCCCGGAACCCATACGGGGCATTAAATTCCGTGACTTGGCTTGAAATCCTGCGGCTCGCAGAAAACTGTGGGCCCTACTCATAACTCAATAAAGGACCTATGACCCACCATATATGACAACTGTCCGAGGCCAAAAGGTCAAAGGTGATGGTCACACGGTCATATAACATATCAGCAGCAAAATTGCTATAATTGAGTAACAGCCTATCATATCAACTTCAAACTTGGTGGAAATTTATCATCATGGGGACAACACGTGTGACATTTTCTAGGTCAGTGGGTTAAATAAACCGGAAATAAAAACATCAGCTTATCTGATAAAAACTGAATGAAAACGTCCTCAAATTGCCCCTATCAAGAAATTTGGAATGTCACTTGGGGATACAATACAATACAATACGTGGTTAGCTGAGTGCACAGTCTATGACAAAAACGGAACAGCTAGGCATTACAATGTTAATAAATGATAAAAGCCAGTTAAAACAAAATACTTAATGAATAGGTTTTCAGCTTGCGCTTAAAACTAGCAAGAGTTTCCACTGATCTAATAGACTCAGGCAGACTGCTCCATACTGTCGGATTGGCAACAGAAAAGGCTCGTTCTCCAAACTTAGTTCTTATTCATGGAACAATGAAGTCTAGGCTGCCAGCATGCTGAAATAAGGTCCAGAAGCACAAGTGGTACAACCTTCCCTCAGTCAATCGATCGGACAAGTTCACTGTAAACAATGACGACAGCCGTTTCAGTCAAATGATAACGATGGTAGACTGACTGCCTGGCAGGCAGCAGTTTGTGCTCGCCGCAGTGGTGAGCAAAGCGACTGGCTACTGCCCGCTCAACCAACTTCGACGCGAATGGAAGCTGCAAGATCGGATGGTAGGAACTGAGGTCGGCTGGATCCAACGTCGACTTATTTAGTAGGGCAGAGACTAAGGCATGCTTCTGTGACAAAGGCAGACTTCTGGCCTGAATAGTGGAATTACAGAGATGGGCAAGAATAGGTGCAAACTGTTCTGCAGCACACTTCAGAAGCCATATCAGTACCGGATCCAATAAACAGTGTTATGCGGGCGACCTGGTCAACAATCTAACAGCCTCCTCGACAGTTAATGGATGTAGAGTTGAAAATGTGTCAGAGTTGCGTTTGCTGATGACAGGTGGCATAGCGCAATAGGTAGACTGCGATACCTTGTCCACCTTCAACATAAAGTGATTTGCCAGAACACTGGCAGAATGATGTTACTGGCACAGCACACTAGGCTCCAACAGGAGACCGATCTTCAACCACAGCAGTCGAGTATCATGACGACACTCACGACTCTAATGATGGTGTCAGAAATTTAATCGAAAGCTCATAAATAGCCATTTTTGCACACGTGCAATCAAAATATAGCCAAAATCATCTGAGATGTTGCCCAACTGCCAAAACTCCAATCGTTTTACACGAGGAAGATGGTAATATTGGATCTTGGAGCAGAAGTAAAAATACTGCTGTTTACATGTATGCATAGCGAAACAAGAACCTTAACAATGACAAAGGGACTGCAGTTGACAAGATTTCAACTGACATAGTGTGTCGTGCATGATATAACTGAGAAGTTCTTCATTTTTGATAAGACAATTAAAATTACAAGCCACATGCGCTTTCTGATTTTATGTAGATAATACCACTTACATTTCCAGAGATATGGGGAGTTAGAAAAATTTCAAACAGCAAAACTGACCTTCTATGTCACTCAAGGTCACTGATAAATTGTGCCATTCGATAGGATTGTTAGTGTTCCATTGCAACTATGTCGCTATCATGCACACTTTCCGAGACATTTTCTATTATTATCCAAAATATAAAGAGGCCATGTAACCCTGAACACATATCCTTTGGGAGTATCATGCACGTACTAGTACTCCTTAGTATCAATAGGCACATGAAATTTGAAGTGTGTAGCTACATTGATTCGAAACATATGATTAGGGGCCGAAAATTTAAAACAGGCCACATGACCATGGCCACACTCGTTCGTTCGTTCGTTATTGTGGGCAGGGGTCCAGCCTACTCTGGACCCCATGGCCACACTCACTATGGATTGATTTAGTTGAGGTTTTACGTCCCACCCAACACAAAATAGGTCATTTCAGAGACGTTCTTCAAAGCCAATCTCTTGGCTTAGTACTGAAAAACTAAATCAAACACAACAAAAGCAAACATGCATCCACAACAAAATGTATCACAACATAAAATGAACCCAAAAAACTGAAGTCAGGTTTGGTCGTCTCTTATGACCTCCGGCCTGGAAAAGGAATGGGCCTATTCTGGAAGTAGATAGGTCAGTCAGGAAGTAAACAAGTAAGGAAAAAAGTATAAGGAAGGAAGGAAGGAAGGGAGGGAGGGAAGTAGTGAAGGAAGGAAGGAAGTAAGGAATCAACAAATCAATCAGGGTGCATTACCGCCCGTATGGGGCGTCCATTTCATTCACAGAAGCAGATCATAAATCGTAGCAATATGAACCAAAAAATACGTTAAAACAGATAAAGCAGATAACTGTCGATTAACTGAAATATCGTTTCTGCACCACAAGTTAACGGTCAATCGTCAATTAAATCGTCCATTATCTTAACTGCCGATATTTCGCAAGTTAACTCGTTAATGGCCAATTAAGAATGGCGGATATGCAGAGTTTTTTTTGCTTTTTGTCCGCAATGAAGAGGAATTTAAGCGAAGCAAATGTGGTGTTTTGCCACAGAGGAATCCGTTTTAGGAATATGGTGATGCTAAATTCAGCCAGCACTTCAGACTGTTGAAGTTTGCTGTTACAAAATCCGCGAAGCCGTGAAATGTCATTAGCGATGGTTGTGTAAACACACCGGCGCTGTTCAATTTAGGTCACACCGACAACCTATCAGAGAAGATGAAAGTAGGTGCAGTTAATCCAGCGTCAGCTAATCGCCGATTTACTAATTGGAGATCAAAAAGGCATAGAAAAAAGCAACTTGGCTAGTCGACAATTAGCTTCGACCATTAAATTAATCAAAGATTACCTAATCAGAGATTAATTTGCAGTGGAAAAACCGGCCCTAAAAGCCATTTAAAAGAGCAGCCATAAGGTGATACTACATCAAGAAGTCATTGGAGTTAGACTGACCTTGAACAGTTATCTGCTGTCGATCCACTGGTTGGCTATGACATAATGTAGACGTTTGTGGCTCACCAGCACTTTTTAATTTATAAATTAATGATGGCAATGTTGCTAATAAACTAAGTACTGATGATGGTACAGCTTTCGATGAATTTCCACCGGAAATCTTATCTACTGTAACTTGCTGCAGTGCTTGTTGTAATTTTCCAAGTGTGTTCAGGAATGTCGAATTTGAAGTGGAATCTTCAGTCAAAGTTGCAACAACAGTATATGGATCAGATGACTGTTGATCACATGGCAAAGTAGTTGTACATGTTTGTTCTGCCAGCCTGAACTCTTCAGGTGCAATGCATCCAGGAGATATATCCATGTCTTCGCCATCAACTTCAATACAAAAACAAGAAGATCAGCTATTGCGGATAGACTTGCGTGATGCGGTATGTCAGTTGAAATGTTGTCTATACTGTTGTACGAATAATGCAAACAGATCGTGTGTCAGCCCGAAAAACAATTTCAGCAACTGCCACATTTTATTCCGCTACCTACATAGTTTTGTACACGCATCATTCAACTATCGCACAGCGAACACACGATGCCATCCATGGCTGTCATCAACATACCACCAACCTTGTTGATGTCAACTGGACTGTAACTGTGATCATCAGATTCAACTACCACCACAGTTGTTGACGACACCTCCTATTCCTCCGCCTTCAGGGATAATCTATCATGCATGCAGTAGTACTCCTCAGTATCAGTCAGCACACAAAATTTGAAGTGCATAGCTTCACCGATTCCAAAGATACGACTGGAGATTCAAATAAATATAGGTCACATCATGACCGTGAACCGTGGCATCTGAACTAGTTTGTCATCCCAATGCTAACACTCGATATATTCTACCTGTGTACGAAATTTGGTATCTCTCACTTCAGCTGTTACGGAAGTGATTGCAGGTGACAAAATTTACAACTGATCACGTTACCTTCACTACACCCCTTTTATGGGTGTTTTTCTGTAGGCTATCAATTGATACTGCCTAAATGTGTACAAAATTTGACGACTCTAGCATCAGCCATTCTACAGATATGAATGGTGACCCCCACACTTAACACTGGTTCACGTGACCTTATCATGCCCCTTTCAGGTATATCTGTTCATCCAATGGCTAGGGCTTCCTATGATTAACCTAACTACCGAATTTGAAGTATCTACCTCCATGCACCCCACCCCCTGTACGTTAAGCATACACTAGCACACTCCTACGAATTCCCCTCCTCTCCATGGGCTAGTGCACTGGACCAATGCAAGGTGAGGTCCAGAAGTAGGCTGAACCTCTACCGCAATAACGAATGAACAAACCTCCATCCACTATGGAGATATGAAAGATAATGTTATATGTGGAAAATGGGGTGGTTTGTGGTTGACAGGAGTCACTCAGGGTCACTGGAAATACTGCCATTCAATACAGTGCATACGAGTTCCCACTAGCCATTCACAGTAACTATGTACCTATCTGCCACTGTTTTTAAACATAGCTAATATTGGTCAAAAATCGCCAATTTTAACCTACCCCACTTGTATTTAGTGCCACAGGTGGTTGTGACGCCACTGGAATTGCACAGAGATCTTTAGCGTAAGAAAACTGGAATCTCTGGACCATCGTACGGCGTAGTTTGTCTGATCCTAGTTTCAGCTGTCTTGGTAGAACTTCAACATGTGACAAACGGATGGACAGACAGACAGACACATGATGACAGCATATACTGCGTTAGCATAACATTGCGCGGTATAAATTATGGCTGTCTGCTATCTTTGAACTTTCACAAATCCGAAATTTTAACTGCCAATACAATCTGGAGGCAGAATTTGCATCACTATGCCAAATTTCATGCTGATCGATCAAACCACTGCTGAGCTATGATGTGATTTTTCAATTTCTCGATATGGCGGACATCCACTATCTTGTATTTTCACAATTTCAAAATTTTACTGCCAGTATGGTTTTGCATCAATGTGCAAAATCGGCCAAACCATTGCTGCCATATGACCAATTCATAATTTTTCAAGATGGCAGCCAACCACCATCTTGATTTTTAAAATTTGAAATTTAGACAGCCGGTAACGTTAAGAGGGCCAATATGCATAATAGCACTAAATTTCATGCTTATCAGTTCAGCTGTTGCTGAGATATGGTGATTTATATTTATAAATAAATCTTGGATTTTAAACAAGGAAATTTTAATTGCTAATGAAGTTTGGAGGGACAATATGTGTAACTGTGCCTAATTATATGCCGATCGGTCAAAGCATTGCCATGATATGGCCAGTTTTAGACTTTTGAAGAGAGAAGCGGTCCACCAACTTGCATTTATTATAGTATAAAGGTACACTGTGTCCAGAAAATAAGATGCCACTATGTTTTGGAAGTTTTTTGTTTATTGGGGGATATAAAAAGGTTTCAGAGTTCCTATCAGCCATCCATAGTAACTATTATAAATATTTATAATAATAAAAACTGGATTCAGTTTCTCTTCGTTGTAAAAGTTGCCACTATACAACAGCAAATATCAAAATTTTATCCGCACGTTTAACATACCAAAGCTATCGATCATATTTATTTCAGTTAGCAGCCCGTCAAAAATGTCGGAAAAATATGACATGATATGTAGACCATCAAAATCGGTCAATCACTATGACCCGTGAGCGTGAGTCCAGCTTCTGTGCCACGAGATACTTATTCTTTAATCTTGACATGTGGCCAGCCAACAGTTCTTACCTAAATGCAGTGGATTATCATATCTTGTGACATGGTTTGCCTATAATTCAAGTTACTATACAACATAACAACTGGTTGTTTTCAAAGCCATCCCAATTTTGAGGGGAAACAATATAAGGTGAATGAGATCTGCAATCCGAAATGTAGTGCAGTGATATTTTTCATATGAGGTGGACAAATTCACAAACACTTATGTCAAAACTTCTTTGGGCTTCCATATAAAAAATGTATTAAAATTGATCCACCTCTGACTGAGTTGTTCAAAACATAAGAAGGGTGATGTTTTTTTATTGGACCATTGTGTACTATTATACAAGCTGACAATGCAACTGTATAAAACATTAAGTGTAAACCATAAACAAACCTTGTGTCCGGTCTGAATCCATTGATGCATTGTGTTTGTTCATCATTTCTACTTGTAAACTGGATGACATAACAGTATTCAGCAAACAATGGGTGACATGTGTTGGAGACAGTGCAGATGTATTTTCAACACACAGACAACCTTGAAATGAATGTTGCCGATCACCAGTGTCTGTGTTGTCAGCCAGAGAAACAGAGCCAGTAGTTGTAGCACCATCTGATGCAAGTACTACTGGGCTTCTGCTATATTCATCTGCTAACAGAGATTCACACTTTTTAGAATTAGATGTTGTTTCCGTACTAATCAACTGCATATCATCCTCATCTTCTGCAAAACACATATCATCGTCAATATTTTATCTGCTACACAGTTACAACATATTTATGAAAATGTAATACATATTACTGCAAAAGTTTCACAGTTTCAAATAATGTTTACGGATGACACTGGCTACATCCCAGTGATCCCACATTACTGCTACCACATTACCTGCTTCTACTGCCATCATTACTGCTACAGTGCTGCTGCTGCTACTATCATCTGAAGCAACTAAGCAACTGACCTAGTGCCATACCATTAATCAAATCTAGCAATGTGACATTTTGTAAGGATTAATCCATGTTGAACGTTTGTTGCATCCTGCCCACAGAAAATATGCTTCAGTAATACCACAGTTTTGCTTCAATTCAGGACACAAGCCTTCTTTCCCTTCCATCATTCAGTGACAGGCATCTGATGATGGGATAGATGATAAAAGATCTCCATTTTTGTCTGTCTTTCAACAAGCCCACTGCTTCCTGTGTAGGTATACTGCCCAACTGCATGAGGTCTTCATTCCACCTTTACTTTGCCTTCCTGTATTTCTTTTTTCCCCTGTATTCTTGTATAAACTCTGAGTGTTATCATCTCTGTATTCGTTCATTCCACATGCCCAAACCATCAGCCTAGTAATTATCTTGTCACATGTTGTGAATGTATCATGGAACGATAACTGAATTTTTTGGATTAATTGTAATTATAACTAGACGGGTTGCAGTGTATCTGGGGAGTGGGGACTAGCTGCAATATAGGCTCGAAGAAAGTGCCACTGGCATACTCTGCAGGTGACATAACTGTTTACTTATTTACTGACGCAACGGCACACAGCGTGCCACTCCCACATCGGTTTATTTACTTTCGTGTCATGACTCAGCAAAATGTCGACGGCAGCGATCGCTAAAATTTGTTTTTTGTTCGTGTGCTTATAGTGCCCAAACCATACGTCCCCCACAAAAACTCCCCCACAACTAGTTCTGAAATGATTCGCACTGCCCGAAATTGTGCAGTTTGAGCTGTACCCCTATCACTAACACCCCCTCGAAAGTACCCATTTTCAGTTGTTTTTTTTGACCTGTAAAACACCCTGCGCACGAATTCACATATTTTTCAATGGTTTATGCATGCGCACGCCAATTCAAGTCATTTAGTTCAAAAATGCTCCAAATTGGTGCAGGATAAGTAGCCGAAAGTCGGTGTTGTATTGGTGAGAGAGAAAAGCATGTTTTGGCATACTAGGAGGAACCCTTGGGGCAATTTACCCTATTTTTTGTGTGAGTGCACACCATGACCCCTCACTTATATTCCAGGATTCATCCAGATCCGTTTATGTATGGGGGGATATATTACCGAAAAACCCCTCCGTGACCCCCAGAGTAAATGCAATACAAGCTCTTTGAGTGTATAACAAATAAGAAAAACAACCAATTACTTCCATCTATGTTAGCAATTTTAACCTTCTAACTGAAGGTGACTCAGTGACTCGCTGACTAACCCGCGCAATGCGCTGCATCACAGCAAACGGCAAATTTTAAAACAGTCACGTGACGATAACCACGCCCCTTTTGTGGGTGATATGTCATCCTGCTGCATTGGTTTGTATTGCAGTATAGCAGAATCAATCACTGCACTATAGTAACTGCTAGATTATTATGTTAATTACAGCTTCAACAAACTGTATCAAAAGAATACTGTCATCGCTGTTTTTCATTAGACAATTTGGTAGCATCGTAGCCAAGAATTAAAGGAGATGCTGCCAGCACTTAGTCTTAAGTATATCAATTAGGGCTGAATATTGGCGACCCCTTGAGAAATAAGGAAAAGCAGAATGGATCAAATATTAGTATCATTGTGCAGTCCTCCACAGAATGAACACAGATTTTAGACGAGCTTAACCCTTCTGTATATAGTGCCGCCCTGCATGGCGGAAGTTGCTACTGTAGATTGCGCTTTATGTCGTAAATTGAATAAATGAACATTATTTTATATTTACTTTGGGACAAAAAATTTTGTTATGACAAACCATCCTAAATTACTTTATTTTGTCATGAAACGTCAAAAATGTGCTATACTGTGTGTACAGTTCGTGTACAATGTCAAGTTCACACACAGAAAGAGCTATACAGATAAAATTCGCCTGCCTACTAGTGGTCTATCGAATATTGCAAATGAACCGGTATGCCCAGTGTCAACATCGAGATATACATGGCCAAACATAGCACTTTACGCATATCCGCCAGACCTGGTCACACCTTAGAAAGGTATGATGACCCTGACCTAAGACCCCCGCCTTTTGCCCAATTATTTGGGTCCCAAACCTAACATACGACCACAAATATGGACCTTGTTATGTACTCCCAAAGCAATGGAGTTAAGTGAGCCAAAAAATCCTGAAAATCAGTTTTTTTTACCAAAATTGTGGAGAAAACTACTTCTGGTTACAGTTTTCACTTCAGATTCGTGTTCTCCACCCGATTTGGTCAAAATCGCCTACAATCTCGAAAAGGCCCCCTATACTTTTTCCAAACAAGTACCGGTAGCTTAGCTGTCGCTGACTAACCCTCGCAATGCGCTGCATCACAGCAAACGGCAAAATTTTAAAACAGTCACGTAACCATAACCACGCTTCTTTTGTGGGTGATATGTCATCCTGTTGCTAGAATCGACATAGCCTACCTGTGTACTAAATCTGACGACTTTAGATTCAGCTGTTACAGTGACATGATTTGCACCCCAAAATTTTGTAATGGGTCACATGACCTGACCACACCCCTATCAGGGACAGTTTATCATACGTAGGCTGTGACTTGCACATTCAACCTGTACATCAAATTTGAAGTCTTGGCAATCACCAATTATGAAGATGCATAAGGCAACGCAAAATGTAGAAATTGAGGTGGTTCGAGGTGATTAGGGTTCACCTAAGGTCATCGGCAACATAATCATAAAGCGGATACAACTTCCTATTCAAATTTACTAGAAACTGTGAGGCTACCTTGTACCGTTTTTTGATATATTATCGCACATTTTCCAAAAGTTAAAGAAGTCACGTGACAGTGACCACGCCCCTGTCAGGGAAAGTTTGTCATCCGTAGGCTGGTACTTGCTATGATCAACACACATACCACCAAATTTAAAGTCCCTAGCTTAAGCCGTTCCAGAGATATCTTAGGGGGACTAAAAATTTAAAATGGGTCACGTGACGTGACCACGCCCATTTCAGAAACGGTTTGTTTGTTATATGTAGGCTGGGACTTGCTATTGTTCAACCCGCATACCAAATCTGAAGTGTCTACGAATACCTGCAACGAAGATATTAAAGGCAACGCAAAATGTACAAATCCACGTTTTGAGCCACCATCTGAGAGACTTAGGGGTAACATACAGGGTTCCTCTATGACTCGATGCGAAAGCGCATTGTGGACTTTCGATTATTGATAATTGAACTTTTTTTCCTCGCTCTCATGGCTGAGGCACTATTTAAGCGAAATCTGTCAAAATCGGCGCTTTCTGAATGGGTGGGTCACTATGAGCGCACATTTTAGGTAAACGGGAACGCCCACAACAACTACAACTATGCCGCTGGAAGTTTTCACACAATGAAACTTTGTAGCGGACTTCTGACGACAGAGGTTGAATTTTACTGGCAAAAACATCAAAATCGCGTTTTGTGCCACCTGTTGGGGGACTTAGGGGTAATGTACATGGTTCATCTATGGCTCGTTGGAAAGCGCGTGGTCGATTTCCTATTAGTGCTAATTGAACTTTTATGCCAGCTCTCGCGGTTAAGGCACTATGAGTGGTTATGGGTCAAAATTGTGGTGTTAGAAAGGGTGTGGGTTACGTTGAGCACAAATTTCACGTGGCATTGTTTGCATCATCCTACCTTTAGCTGTTTTGCTACAATACCGGCATGTGACAGACACACAAACACACAGACCGACACATGATAATGGTTAATAGCTGTGCTAGCATAGCGTCGTGCGGGTAAAAATGTGGTCAAAAATCATTTAAATAAGTTACAAAAATTTCCCAATCGCAATTCTTCGACATTTTGCGGCCACTGTGGCCCTCTACCATTGTGCCAAAATTCACTAACTTCTGTCCAGTAATAAACTTTCTATAGAGATTCGTGTTTTAAAACTTAGTCGATTTTTTGGCTCAATTTGTGCCTTTTCCACCGCTGGACAATTTGAGCATTAATAGCTTCAAAAATAAACGAGCTACAATGCTGATTCTCTGCATTTTTATTGACCACCCAAGTAGTCTCAGAATTGTGAAAAATATTCCACGCATCTACCCAAATAAGGGGTCGACAATGCCCCAAACTTGGGGAAAAATGCCAAAATACTAAAATTTTCACATTTTGTGGCGGCCCCTGTGCCAAAGTGTGTCGAGCCAGGGTTTCCAAAACAGTTTTGTTTTATACCAGGGAGGCCTCCTAGTGATCGCCCCTAGTCGCCCAATGATTACCCCTAGAATTTCGTCCCCAGGGGCCCACACAAAAAATTTGACCCCATTTTCTGAAAATTCTTAGGGGTGTGGCCAAAAGCTGAATTGTGTTATATGGGGACCCCAGCCCATCTGGGATAAAATTTTGGTAACTTTATCTTGGCCCAATTCGCTGCAAAAAAACTGAAATTGTGTGGAAAATCGATGATTTCTCGAGTTACAAAAACTTTCGCCCGTCATAAGTCAAAAAAGTTACGTGCATGTGCAAGGGTCCCCCCTATGACTGTGCCAAATGGCAACCTGATCGGTAGGGCCCACAGTTTTCCGCGGCAAATTTTGCCAAATTCCGCGGCACCGTTTGCCAAATTCTGCGTTTCACCGCGGCAAATTCTTGGAATTCCGCGGCTCACCGGGGCCGCCCATTTTAGAGTATACTGTGCCGACTTTGGCCCAGTTATGCCCCCAAACTTTAGCATTATTGTCACATCAAACTATTAAACAAAACTTTTACACCTAAACTTTGGGGCGGTTGTCATACTTGAGGGGCGGTGAATGGCCTACACAGAGCCGTTGTGCCGTTCTACAACTACCGTACTCACTCACACCTAATGAGTTATGAATGATAATTAATAAATTCCAACGATGGTCCTGCGTATAGCATATGAGTGATTGCATCAATGAAATCACTCCGCGTGTTTACTAATTAAATACGACAATAACAACTTTATGTCAACGCGATATTAATTAATATACTGACAAGTAATATGCAGTATTACTATATATATATATATAC
>Ga0209780_1001909_pt1 | contig 14325 bp, 5 predicted proteins | sample WorMetexBAHAMAS2_FD_187384 | JGI IMG/M metagenome (GOLD analysis project Ga0209780, IMG submission 187384) | Marine gutless worms symbiont microbial communities from Max Planck institute for Marine Microbiology, Germany - Inanidrilus exumae... | ecosystem: Host-associated > Annelida > Digestive... | reverse complement strand
CCGTTATCTTGGATTTTAAAAATTTTACATTTTTTCGGTGGGACACGCCAAGAAGGTCGAACTGCTTCACTGTGCCAAATTTCGACTAAATCGCTCCAATCGCGACCGACATATGGTAATTTGTTATTTTTCAAGATGGCGGCCGCCGCCATCTTGGATTTTTTAAATTTCTAACGGTCGGAACACACAAACTGCATCAATATGCCAAATTTCGTCGAAATCGCTCGAACCGAGGCCGAGATAGGCCTATGTGACTTCCAATATTGTGCGAGTTTGGCTTAAAAATGCGTATTCACGCCCCTTTTGGGGGTTTTTTGGGGCACATTTTCCCCGAATGATATCACTCATCGTCCTAAACCCAAAAAGGACCGTCCTTGGGCTGATTTGTCCTATCGTTCATTTGAGCCATAAAGCGCGAATATCGGTCGCGCGGTTCGAGCTGGGCGTTGGAACGAGAAAATAGGACAGGACAGGACAGGATAGGATAAGATAAAAGTTACAAAAGGGTTATACTTTATCTATTTCTAGAGAAACCCCCACTGAAGCGATGTACATGAAAATTTGTTCAGTAGGTCACGTTCTCGACGTAATCACGTGTGCCAAGTTTCAAAATAAAATTTTCAGGGGTATGATTTTACAAGGGGTTAAATTTTCCGTTGTTACCCGCGCGGCACTAGCGATGCGCACTATTGGCCATCATCGTGTGTCTGTGTGTCTGTGTGTCACACGCCGGTATCGTATAAAAACGGCTAAACGTAAGATCACGCAAACAACGCCACGTGATAGCCCAGGGACTCTATGTTTTCTGATGCCAAACGTCGTTGGTGGACCAACCCCACTTCCCCCTGAAATTTGCGCTGAAAGTGACCTTTCAAAAACCTCAATTTCGACCAATATGTGCTCATAGCGCCTCAACCGTGACAGCTGGCGAAAAAATTCAATTAGCACTAATAGGAAGTCGACAATGTGCTTTCGAACGAGTCATAGATGAACCGTGTACGTTACCTTTAAGTCCTCCAAAAGTTGGCACAAAACGCGATTTTGCTGTTTTTTCCAGTAAGAAAGTCTGCTACAAAGTTTCCTTGTATGAAAACTTACAGCGGCATAGTTGTAGCTACATCATTCCTCTATCTAACGGTCCATAGATGGATTGCGGCAACGTCGCCATCTACCTAAAATTTGCGCTCAAAGTCACCCACCCCTTCAGAAAACGCCGATTTTGATAGACTTCGCTTAATAGGGCCGCAGCCGTGAGAGCTAGCGAGAAAAGTTCAATTATCGCTAATAGGAAGTCGACAACGCGCTTTCCAACGAGCCATAGATGAACCCTGTGCGTTACCCCTAAGTGCCTTAAAGGGTGGCTCAAAACGAGAATTTTGACATTTGGCGTTGCCTTTACTCTCTTCGTTGCAGGTAATCGTAGACATGACCAAAACTTACTGTTTGGGTGAACATAGCAAGTCCCAGCCTACGGATGACAAAATGTCTCTGAAATGGGCATGGCCACGTCACGTAAACCATTTCCAACTTTTAGTCCCCCTGACATATCTTTGGAACAACTTAAGCTAGACACTTAGGGCCGTATGCATGACACGGTCTTAAGCGTTAGTCCCAGACTAAAGTCGACTTACGACGACTTAGCGCTAGTCTGAGCTCAGCGACATGGCGTAGCCTAGTCCCACTCGCGACCAGGCGTAAGTCAAGGTAAACAAACGTTATCTGCCATGCAACTTCGACGATGTTATTGTGTATTTCGTCAAGAAAAAGTGCTTAGAAGTCGTCAAAACCTTTTATATCGTCTTTATGAAAAATAATGTTGTACTGGTACGTATGCACTTTAATACTTTGTTAACTGTTATAGGTTATAGAGCTAGTTGATTCGTTCGCATGAGTTACATGGCTTATAGTGCAGTGCGGCCAAGTGCATGTATGTAACGTCATTAAGTTAGCCTTAGTGTAGTTTTCTAGGCTATTTCAGGCAATAACAAATAGTCGTCCATGGCTTGCATACGCTGTTATTCTGTCAAATCTGTAGGCGTTCAATAACTTTATATCTCCTGTCAAAATCATCATCATCATCATCATCATCATTTAATTCGTTAATTCAAGTGAACAATGCAATACAAATAATGCAGAGAGTAAACAGGAGTCACAAGGCTAGATAAATAGCACTTACAGTGATCCGAACAATAAAAACTGCTAAGCCTATTTAAGTAGTAATGGGTTGGTCTTGGCCCACACGACCCAGTAAAGCGCTTCCATGACAGAGTCATATACGGATAAAGCATGTAGTTACATAATGCCGCGTGGTTTTCGTCTGGCATCCTGGCAGTGGTAGACCGTCGCGACCGATTGGACAAGGAGCGTCGAGACCCGGAATGCCCTGCAAACACAACGCACCAATCACAGTGACACGCGACGCAGGTGCTGGCAGGCCCGGCGGAAGCAGGTGCGTGGACATCGACAAGGTTTGGCTGACTTACTAGCCAAGCATACCTCTAGACGTTATATTACAGTAGGCCTATATTTGTGAGATAGATCCAATATTTGTTGACAGCTGACACGCTGTGAACGCCTGTTCGTGATTTTAGTGACAAAGGCAATGGGCGAAAATGCATCATGTGCAAAATATACCCACATTTCATTTTTACTGTACAGAATGCGGGGCCCCCAGACCGCCGGGCACTAGGTCTGTGCCTGCCTCGCCTACCTCTTCCACCGACTTTAAATTGCACATACAATACAATACAATATAATACAATAATACAGAGTCTATGTTGCCACCCACAAAAGACCGGTGATCCAGAACAATGTTAGTGTGTGCTTAGGGTATGCTGATGAAAACTAAAAAGATTTAAGTTTGCGCCTAAAACACGAGTGTCCGTGATGGCTTTGAGGTCAGTGGGCAGCTGATTCCAGACGCGCGGCACGGCGACAGAGAAGACGCGATCACGAGGTTTGAGTCTGGTTGACTGCTTGACATGTTGTTGTTAATGGCCGAGCGATTTGAGGCACAACCAGACACGGATGCAGTAGTTGTCAGGAATTTCTCTAGGTAGACAGGTGCCCGTTTGTTGATGACTAGATGGACTGGCAGACAAGACACAATTTGACAGGCATTGAACGAAAATACGTGGCTTTTGGTTTTAAAATGCGTTAAAATGCACCAGAGTCTGAAACATTTTACAAAAAGCTCAGCTACCGCAGAAGGATCGAGCGACACTTTAAACGTTGTCCATTGCAGCACAAATGTATGAAAAATGATCACATTTGTAAAGACTCGCGAAGGTCACTCAAGGTGGTACTATATTTCATAGGCCATATCACTTCCTATTTGGGGTTTGTAGTAACAATTACGTCTGTATCTTGTACCGTCTCCGATATATTACCACTTACAGTTACAGTGTACGTGACTTCCTGCGACCATGACAAGCCCTTTAGTTTCCATACGACAGTTGAAATTACGGGTTACATACGCTTGAGCATTCACATGTAAAATATTGTAGCTATTGCGTGCTTCATTTTCCGAAGTATAAAGTTTAGAACAGTTTCAACTTTCAAGCAGCTGAAATCATCAGGAGCCTGGCGCACATGGTGCTTGAAGCAATCGACGTTTTTACCGATAACTTCGCCTGACATCGACTGATTTAAAAAATTCTTTCAAGGCAGACTCAGCAGCAAATTTGTAACAAAGTCAGTAAAAGATCCCACCATTCCTAAGTCACATTGCTACACCAGCTTGTGATAAGTTCTTATGTTGTTAATTAATATTAATTTCAGAACCCGAAAAGTGTACTACGGTACACGTTTCGGGTTGTTGCTGTTTTTCTGAAATTAATATTTCACAAGGTAGTGTAGCAACTCATTTGAAGGGTGACGGGATATTTTATTATCGCCTTACAACAAATTTCCTGCTAAGTCTGTCGGTGAAAGAATTTTGAAAATTGGTCAGTATTTGGCAAAGTTAGAGGCAAAAACAGAGTGGCACGTTTTTCCGGACACGGTGTAGTAGCGTTCTTATACGGCAGTAACGTGTCGTAACGCCGTCTACTGCACGTTACGACACGTGAAGGCCGTCGACGGCCGTAGCACGCCCGCAATCGAACGTAAATCTAGCATTCACGGCGTGCTACGGCCGTCGACGGCCGCAACGCGCGCGGACTTAAAGCCCCGTCCACACCAGCAACAATGTCGAAGCCACGATCGAATTTGTCGAAGCAACGTTCGACTTTGTCGAAGCAACATTTGACTTTGTCGAAGAGTCGTTCGACTTGTAGCATTCGAAAATGTTGCTTCGACAATGTTGCAGGTGTGGACTGGGCTTAACGCGCGCGTTACGGCCATAACGCGCACGTTACGTCCGCAGTGAGAACGCTACTTATGCCTGCGATTAACTTATAACGCCTGCGACTGAAAGGTTTTCAAGCATGTTCGCACGATGAAACAGTGGTGTATTTGTATGGCTGATCATTTATATAATAGATGTCTAAGAAAGTAACTGGATATCAACGGTTGTATTATAAGTCATTAAGTCGTACCTGTTGGCCTTTGTTTCCTTTCATACCGGACGTTCCTTCTTCTCCTTTCGGTCCCTGTCACGCACGTTACGTAAAGGCAAGTGAAAAGGCAATCTGCGTGATAAAATGTTCGGTCAATTAAGTCAGTGTAGACTGCATGTTTAGTTTGTATTAAACCGACGTCACACCTGCGATTTTATCGCGCGAATTTGGAGCGCAAATTTATCGCACGACAAAATCGCCGAATGCAACTAGGTTTACGCGTCGTGCAACTGCAAAATCGCATAATAAACATGGCTTCCATTGACTCTGTAGATGAAAAAATTTAAGTGTGTTACAGAAGCCATATTTGTAATGCGGTTTATTGCAGCTGCAACATGCGCAGTTGCATACGAGGATTTTGTCGCGCGATAAAGTTGCATGACAAAATTGTGCGATAAAATCGCAGGTGTAACATCGGTCTTATAGGATAGGTAAATATTTGGACTGTACTGAATTGCCGCTGTCATTTTTGTACAAATTAACCAGTTGCAAAATCAGAACTGCAAATTTCTGCGGCTGAAATGTTATTGTCTAATTCTGGGGCTTGTAACAAGTAAGTAAGTAAGTAAGTATAAAATTTGATTAAGCGCCATAATCATTCAGTAGAATGAATCAGAGGCACTGGACTAGTCGCTAGGGGCTGTTTAATGCAGACTGGAAAAGCTGGGTTTTATAGATGTTTTCGGAAAGTGTTTAAGGTTTGAGATGAACGAAGAGTAGAAGGGAGAGAATTCCAGACTGTTGGAGCTGCAATACGAAACGAGCGTGAACCAAAATGAACATTAGTGCGAGGGATGTGCAAGTTAGCAGAGTGACATCGGTCTTATAGGATAGGTAAATATTTGAACAGAGTGAACAGATAGTGACAGCAAGTGCAAGTGACATGGTCTACGATTGCATACGAACATAAACTCCGCGTCAGCAATTTGCCGTATTTTCCCAATATTAATCCTGATAATTAAAATAAATAGCGCCCACTAAAAATACGGTTTTGACGTACCATTATTCCTGTCTCGCCCCTCTTTCCTCGTGGGCCCTATAAAAACATTCAAGAATGTAGACTATACCCACAGAACTACTTTTATATTCAGTAAGACTATGGCACTATTTTCTTCTTAACTTCTGCTGATGGTGCACTTAACCGTAACTTAAGCATAAACCGTCATCATATTAAGCTGCATTACAACAAATTAGAATAACAGACTGCATCTCGTCGTTATAAATCTCTCTTTCAACGTTTCCTGTAGGCCTAACAGCTTAAGTAAGCAGTATTAATGCTTCTACAGTCTACACATTAGATAATGTTGCTGAAATTACAGGACAAGAAGAGTATGACGACGACGATGAGGATTTTACGCCTCGCGTGACAGTACTGCTGGTCATGCTAAAGTATCTGTCGTATTCACAGCTGAGCCTGTTTTGTAGCACAACGTTTGTGCTCGTTATCATTCGGCATTTCAAGTGTAGAATATCAAGTGTAATTAGGCTGCATGTAGTTTTTCGTCTAATTACACACGCCGGCATAGCCGCCGGCGTGGGTATGGCGTTCTGTCGCGTCTGTCTGTCTGTCTGTGAGTTTGTCCGCGCTCTAAAAGGAAAACGGCTTGAGCTATCAACACCAAACTTGGTACACGCATCGGCCTACTCTCTGGCAGTCGTTCGGCATGCATTGATCCAGAGGTCAAAAGGTCGAAGGTCAAGGTCACACAATTGCGAAAACCGTCACGGCGTTTTCTAAGTTCCATCTATTTCCACTGCTGTACTTGTACGACGTCTGATCCAGTCAGCGACATCTTTGCATTGTACGTGTTCAAACCACCTCAATCTTTCGTTCTTAATCACACCTTTACTGGTTTTAGTCTATAAAAACTTTCTGAGTAGGTTCTACTAAATGTCTTCTTTTCCTTCAATGCAAATTAATACATCCATGTGACTGTAGGCCTACTCGCTTAATTTCTATCTAACAACCTTTCATTCGCCAGTCCTCTCTACCATAATATGTTATCCAATTTTCGTACACAAGACGTACTTTGGCTTTCCTTTTTGGTTTCAGTTGAGTTTTACGGTTAAGCTAATGCTTATCTATGTAGGGTGTAAACTAAATCATTTTTCGCTAATTCTAACTGCCAAGAATAAAAATCTGTATATAACTTACCACTGGACCAGGATAGCCCTAAAACACAAATTATAACGTTTTCGTATTATTGTTCATCATTCATACTGCCAACCATCTCGTGGCTTATATAAAAAGCTATACATATAAGCTTATCTCTTGGCGTTCGTTTGTTCATCCGTCAACATAATATTTAAACTAAATAGGCCTAGTTATGAGACAATACTCGTAAATATGAGAAAGTGAGAATACGTAAAAGTTGCAGGGTTCCAAAGTACCGTTTTCATGATTATTTACATCAAAGTTTTATCTCATATCTGAAAAGCTAACAGAGTGCAACAGAAGGACAATACAGGCCTAAATCATTTGCTATATTAGGTACGCGAAGCAATATTGACACTAGTGAGCGAGTGAGCACAGTTTAACGCTTCACATGGACTCAGGTCATTTTAGATACCAGTCTAAGCAGTCTAACCAGGCACTGGTACTGATGATGAAACTCATAACTACCAAGAAATAAATATACAAAACAAAAACTAACCACAGTAGCCTATAGACTGACTAGATGTAGGCCTAGTTAACATGCAAAACTAAACAAAACTAAACTCAAATAAACCACACTTATCTGTGAAATCATCAGTCATGTAAGAACCAGTTATGTAGGCAACACGCACAAAATGTGCTACATGATACAGCATAGAACAATTCTGATAGTCATCGCTCTTACATGCATCCTCAAGACAATCATCATTGCTCTGATTTGTCTAGCGGAATGGAGGGAGCAATGCGAGACCATCAGCACTTTTAGCGCATGCATTACTGTCATTACTACACATCACGCAAAAGTTACGCAGCGTTGCGTGCAGTTTGTTAGATCAGCAAATACGCACAACAGCACGATAACAGAACAGTGTTGTTAGAAAAAAATGCAAATTTTGATCAGTATATCCTACACGCAGTGCGCAAAACGATCTAAGGCTAAATACGCCCGAAATGGCAGACACTGTAGTCGACGAAACTTATTGCAGGTGCTATTTCAACTAGATTATAGACTGTCTCGGACTATCATAATGGGCAATTGCAATTGCAGACGTCACTGCAACGGGGTGAAGCCCGAGTTGTGAAAATTACGCGGTAGGTATATAAATAACTCACATCGGCTCCAGGAATTCCGTCTCTGCCTTGTTTTCCCGGCTTACCAGAAGATCCGGTTGCACCCTACATGACGGAGTGAAAGTCAACATCACGCGAAACGCACACATGAATGCTGTACCACTAGCAGTTTCGTTAAACAAGTGCGACGGCCCTGCAGTGAAATGAATAGTACGAACGACGGATAGAGGCCCAATTTGCAAAATAGTAGGTAGTTGCAAGTTGGATACCTGTTTTTTTGATCACAACTTCGGCAAATGTAGACCTGATTTTCAGAATTCTTACAAATTCTCAAGTAAATTTTCGATGTATGGGACTCCACCTCTCTCAAACACTATTACTGCACTGCCTTGCGAAATTCCAAAGCTCAAAATCACCGCCGAACTTTTACTACTACTAACCGTAGATGTTTGCGCCATTTACTGAAATCTTATCTTCAATCTGCTGCTGCATCCTATGCTTCACCGCAGTCAACCACTGCTTCAGTTTGCTGAACATGGATCCTCATCTGCGCTTGTTATCGAGACTTTTAGTCATTACGATTCAGATTTGTACTATTAGGCAGACACAACTCTGGTAAGATGAAATCTGAGGTCCATATGCAAGATCTCACTGAAAAAAAACAGTAGCAATTTTAATTTTCAAGTTTCACAAGGTAGTGTAGTATCAATTTAATGTAAAGTGGAAACTCTGTAAAAGACATTCGTACAAAATTTCATTGGAAATCGAATAGTGGAAGAAGTTTGAAAATCAGTCTACCTTTGCCGAAGTTATGATCAAAAGTCAATAGTTGTCTTGTTTTTTGAACGCAGTGTAGTATACGCTATGCAGCTTAGCCGTCACTATATTTAGTTTTATTTTATTTTGTCCGTAATACACAAAAGAACATGAAATTTACAATAAACAAAATTAATATAGTATCTACTCTTTTGAACGCATATGGCTGTTAGATATATACTTGTGACGGCTTAGAAAGTATACACGTAACAAACCGTTATAGACATCAAAAATAAGTTTTTCGCGTATACCTATAGGGGCCTGGCAAGAAAATATCGCGATGAAAGCAGCGCGGTTATACATTGACATCGATCAACAAAAAATACGTTACATACGACATCTACAAGTGACAACGCAGTTATACACGGTGTCCAGAAAATCCGAGCCCTACATGCTTTACAACAATAAAATCGTTAAACCGCAATTAGCCTAAGTCATAGAGTTTATGAAGCTAAGGTAAAATTTCGAATGATCTTACTAGCAAATATAGCCCATACCACAGAAAACATAAGAAATATGGAACATGGGTGAAGGTATTATTAATCTTGAAATTCTGACGACTGAAAATCTCAGTTTTCAACATGGTATATCAATCTTCAGAAGCGAATAAGCAACGCAGAGAAAATGATTGATACGAGTCAATCAAAACGATTTAGTTTCAACTAAACTTTTACCTTCACAATCCCAAATTTCGGACGAAATAACATGCAAACTTAGAAGTTGTGGCCGCCGCTGTTTGACAGTTTTTAATTTTATGTAATTTTTAAATAACAATTTTGCCATGTTATTGATACATTGTTAAAATTATTTCTGGTACCGGCAATTAAATTCTGTATTCATTTGTGATTTAATTAGTTTATAGCATTGTGTTTACGTCATTACTGAACACATGGAAACGGAAGTCACTAACGTTTGAAGATAAATAACTCATTAAATTTTCATTAATTTTAATGCCTTTTAATATTATCGACAGAACACTCCAAACAGTTCTAGCTTAATAGCCTATTATCTGATTTCGTTGAAATTTAGATGTTTGAACTGCTAGTACGGAATAGCTAGTTTCCTGTAGACACAGTGTAGTTTTTTATCGCAAGATTTGCATCTTATATGAAACTGAAGTTATTATCAAAGTAAAAAAATCGGCTAACAAAATTGAAAAGAATGTGCAATTATAACAACATACACTAAACACAAGTGTTATACGTATACTTACGGGCAAACCAATGCTGCCTTGATCACCCTTTTCACCTTTAATACCCTATAAACAAACAAAAATGAAATATTGTTAATGTCACGGAAATATTCGGATGTACGCTGGCCGCGTCGCTTGATGTACCCTGGTGAGTCACGTTGAGTATGCCGCGCGCCCTGTTAATGTTATGCACCGTACGCTCTATTAAGGTTACAAAAAGACGGCAGAGACAGACGGACGGACGGACGGACGCCAGACCGTTGCATTACGCTTGCCGCTAAACGCGGCCATCACTTCTAGTTAGTGCTTTTTTTGCTTTTGCTACAAATACAATCTATTCTTGATGTACAGTTATTTTCAAGCTAAGTCAGTGTAAAGGTCGTGTTGTATACATACCACTTCGCCTTTTTCTCCAGGATAGCCTCGGTCACCCTGTGACACGCGACAATATCACCAACGTTAAACGTCGAGAAAGCTATCGTAGCGTACTGGCGTTGCACGCACATTCGAACAATAAATGGCGCAAGCTAACAAACTGCAAAAGTCGAAAGAGGCGCAAATTATAATGTGAAGCATTGAAATACATTGAAATATACTTGCTTTTACACCACGGTAGCCAGGAAGTCCAGCCGGACCCTGCAATAATCAACAATAATAATCGCTGCCATAATGCGTTTATTGTATTTCATTATGTTGTGTTCTACGCGTCTTTCGTGGTAGTGTCCTGTTCCTACAGAAAGAACTTTGGGCACGCTAGGTGCCAAAGGCACCGAGTCTTGACGCCAAAGGCGTCGAGAACAAAACGCGGAAGTCTATGAGGAGGTGGAAATGAGGGCATATCCCTCCGCAGCCGACTAGGGGGTCTGGGAAGCGTCGAAGGCCCCTAATTTCCCACAGCGGGGTTCGGGGCGGAGCCCCGGCCGAAATGGAATTTTGTAAAATCTGAATGTCAAAGAAGCCATCCGATGGCACGTATTTCACTGAATTTATTTGCCGTAATTCTACGATGGTAGAACAGCTGTGTCCAGCGCCGTGCCCGCGAGGCCGTGGAAGTACGGGCAAGGCGTGCCCAGATATTGGGCACGCCGTGCCAACACGTGTCCACCGCGAACGGGACCCTGCTTCGTGGCAAATAAACTTCATCTAAATCACGCTTAGACATATGGCCAGAAGGCCAGCCACGTTACTAAAACAATTTACAGATTAATTCAGTAGCATTTACAGCGTGTTTAACCGTGTCCGAAGTAGGCTAAACATTGGATTATTTTTGATGATATCAAACTGTTAAACGTACCTGTAGACCTGGAGCTCCTGGTGGTCCAGGAATCTGCAGACACGCAAACAATATATATAGCATAACAGATAGACAGACACAGACTAATAAGTCATAACTGAAGCAGTAAAGTAAAAATGACGTTTGTATTGCGCGTTATAATAAATGCAAGACGTGGAGTAACTTCGTTGATACGCCCAACGCCGTTACAGCTACGCCAAACCGCCACCGTTAATAGGCTACATTGTAACCAGAATACCGCCAGACCGACAATGATTGATTGGCAGAGTTAAGGTTTTACGTCCCACCCCACCCACACAAAATAGGTCATATCGGAGACGTTCTTCCCAGCCAAGCTCTTGGCTTAGTACTGAAAAACCACATTAAACACAAACAAAAGCAAACACACATCCATAACAAAATACAACACAAAATGAACATAAACAACTAGCACGTAAATAAGGAAGAAAGTAAGTAAGTAAGGAAGCTGAGTAAGCAATTAAACAAACATTCATATAGCGCCAAAATCAAATGAATTAGGGCGCAATACAGCCCCGGAGACGAAGCGTACGGGGCGAGAGACAATAATAAGAATGCGGACGCGGTAAATGTTTTATTGACTACAATATATTTTACTAGCTTACATTCTATTCTACTGCGACATATATGACTGATAACTACATGTAAATGTAAAACTATGACGTTGCGCAGCAAAAGATACACTCACCCCAATAGCATTCGGCAAACTGCCTTCTGGTAGCGTTACGACGCCCGGGTCTCCCTAACATAAAGCAATACATATTTCTAATATATAACTTTATTTCACCGTCAAAAAACGGTAGCAAGAAAAGAAACAAAAAAGAAAAGGGAAAAATATGTACAGTACAGTCAGAATAAGTCAACATTTAGCAGATATCAGACGGCATAGATAGTTGTCCGCCGCACCGTAGCTGATCTTAAATTTCTCAAAACGATTGCAAACTAATTCTTTTACAGTGTTAATGCCAAAATAGCTAATAAAACAAAATAATTAAACAAGCCAATATGATGTGTTCTTGTTTACGTGACCTCCATTGATTTCATAAAAAGCGATAATATCTAAGAAATGGCACAAGAATACGATCTAGTTACAATGCAAGACTATAATAGGACATGGTATACTGCCTGTCAAATGGCGACATCATACAATGACCTAGAGTGACCTTGTAGGTACTCCCACTATACTGAAACCTTTGTATATATCATGTACCTCAGAAAATATGTCACGTAAGCTTATTGTCTAAGATGTGTTTGCACACGAATCAGAAAGCGTAATGTAAGACAGGCCGTATAGCCTTGGTATACTACTGATATTGCGATATGTATACGACGTTCGCTGTTATTTGAGAACATTTTCCACCTATGAAAGGCGACATGCAGCAATAATAATTTCCTCTGCGTTTTTGTAAAGGCTTAATACAGGTAAGAAGAAGACTCACCGGCGGGCCTATCGGACCAGGTTGGCCGTCAACTCCATTTATACCTGGCGGCCCAATATCGCCTTGTTCTCCTTTCTGTCCAGGAAAGCCCTGATGACAACAAAACTAGCTGCGTCACAAAATAATAGTAACTGCTAAGAAGTTCAAAGTTTACAATAATCCGTATAACTGTATGGAATCCGTCAATTCCGAAATCTATAGTTATTGCGACCAGAACGATGTAGTGAGGTGATCACAGGAACCGGCTAAAAACATACTTGTTTCGCCGCTGTTATGATACTGTCTGACCATAACTTATACCCCCACTGATTTGGCTATCATTTCCCCTTGTCTAGTGGTCCTTGGGATAGTTTCAACTGTTTAGGCAACTTAAAAATGTCTCTTGATTGATTGATTGATTCCACCTTAAAGACTACACACAATGATCAACGAAGCATGTTTTTATTTAAAAGTTAATCGTCCTGTGTTTGTTCTGACTGTATTCATCAAATTACTGCAATTGTAAACCAAAAGACAACAGACGGAACTGACGAGGGGAATTTATAATTATGCGCATAAAAATTGCAATATCTCTCAAAGTTTCGAATTGTTATACTAATCACAAATCTTATTATCTCACATTAATGCGTTGCAATAATATACTAAAAAAGAAAAGGTACAGGCTTCCCATACTCGTTACCGAGCCTCGTGCCCGGAGCTGATCCTGGTGTACAGGCAATCAGCACCCGCAGGTGACTATAAGTCATCCACCCGCCAGGCCTGCGGTTACCTTCCCAGCCGCACAGCATCACCGCCTCTTGGCCGGTACCAAGTTATACTGGTTGGTGACAGAGGCACGTAGGTGTGAACAACATGCCCAAGGTTGTTACGCAGCTTTTGCTCCGAGTAGGATTTGAACCCACGACCTGTTGATCGCAAGTCCAACGCTCTACCCGTTGCGCCACCGCGCCACCTAATATACGGATAGTAAATGCATTATTACTGGCCCGCCTAATAAGCCAGTATTGTTTTGCTCGCTGGTGTCTGTTGTCTGTCGTCGTCATATGTCGTTTGTAGGCGTCGTCTGTAACGCTGTCGGCGGGCGGGCGGCCGGCCGCCGGGCGCGTGGGCGGTCGGGCGGCCGACACTACACGGCGGGCCAGTACGGTTACGTCCCGTTACGGCGACACCTTGTTAAGTAATATGACGCTGACATACTGGAGGTCCCTCGGGTCCAATTTCTCCTGGTCTTCCGTCCATGCCCGGTGTTCCTGGTACTCCATCAGTTCCCTGCACAGCAGGCACGTCATTTGTAATTTATAACACGGTGTGAGTAATGCAAATGCTTTTAAAATTGTTTAAAAATCAACACTTACTACCTTCTCGAAAAAGGATCGTGCTCGTGTTTCATCTTTCCGTGTGTAGAAAAATTACTTAAAATGATGTGAATATATTTTTTTTAAAATTTCAAATAGTACTGTTTTATACAATCAATTAGACGTCGGAGTGGATCTTGATCCGGATCCAGTTAGTATCTGGTTGCAAAAACATTTTTCCGGATGCTTGTTAACACTTACCACTATCGCCATTCGCTAAGATGACATCATTTTTGGAAGTTTTACCTCTCCGAGAAGTTTTTAGTATATTTATATTTTATTAAGTCGTCAACAGTCAGACATTGGATCTGAATTTATTTCGTTCGCAAACACTTGTTCATCGTTTCTTTGATGATAAAGTTGCTGGTGTCCGCTCTGCTACTGCTGGTGCTGCTCCACCAGACTTCATCGCGGCGCCTGCTGGCT
>Ga0209780_1001908_pt1 | contig 14327 bp, 11 predicted proteins | sample WorMetexBAHAMAS2_FD_187384 | JGI IMG/M metagenome (GOLD analysis project Ga0209780, IMG submission 187384) | Marine gutless worms symbiont microbial communities from Max Planck institute for Marine Microbiology, Germany - Inanidrilus exumae... | ecosystem: Host-associated > Annelida > Digestive... | reverse complement strand
GTGAGTTGCCTTGTAAGGGTGTACACAGATTCACATCACAATGGTCATAACAAAATGATTTTTGCTGTTTCCTACGTGTGATAAATAACTAGACCCTTACACTTAAGTGTTAAACTGATGATCAGTCTTTGTTATTAATGTGGTATAGAAGCCATCATATTACAGACATTGCTTTTGAGCACGAGTGACAATATTGCACACACAAGTAACAAAAAATATAAATGACTAGAAACAACAATCCGAGATCACATGGAGTGTCACAATCATTAATACTAAGCGCAGGTGGGAAGGCAATGTTCAACATGCAACACTTATCAATAGCAACAGGCACTTGCAATGTATGTATAAACCCTATGACAAATCTTACACAGATTGTCACCATGATAAATTATCGTTCATGATGAATTATCACCATGAACAATTCGCACATTGTTTCGTGCCATCTGCATTCTGCAAGGACACAAACTGAAATAAGACTAGCATTTGGTATAATACAGAGTATGGAACAAGTGTCGATTGAAAAATAGAAGATGTAATAACCTAAGGCCAACATTTCCTTAACGCATTTAAAATAGATCCCAACATTTTTAGCTGTAACTTAAGCAACCATTGTCCAATTTTAAATATTTTTGGCAGAAATGCTACAAAGAAATTAGGCAACTATGTAATGCATTTGAGCATAAGAAAATACATCACTAAAATCAAATAACTGTGGAACAAAATATATGCTATGTATAACACAGCTTAAACGTTCTGTCTCAACTGAAGCCCAATGATATATGAGCCTGATGCCTATTATTAAGTCAGTTACAATAAAGCAATTAACGAGCAATACAGAATAACAGGAAGAAATGTCTTGAATTATTCATAAAAATGAAAATGAGCCTTATAATATCGAAAACAGTCAACACGACAACTAAACACTCCTCAAGACACGCATGGAAATACATAAATACATCACAGATCATTGTGTATCACATGGGAATACTGGTATGCAAACTTCTAATCTAGTAAAACACGTATACTCATCAATCATACACTTCAGTAGTGTGAGCAAAATCAGAATAAGATATTTGCATGGGGCAGTAACAATTATCGTCAAAAAAACAATTACAATTCAACAGACGACAAATTATGTGCGTTCCTCAAAACTGCACATCTCTTATAACGATGCACATTAACCACGAATGGATTTGGCAAAGACCGTAAAAATTGCAGAGAGCCAGATGACGCAGGCTTTTGCACCTGCATCAGGTTTCTTCAACAGATCGGCACTGACGTAGCTAGCACGACCAGCACGAGCCTTCATCTGCGACGTATGCACGGCAGCTTCTGAAGCAGCCTTCAGCACCGACAAACGTACCATTTCAGTGATGAATTACTATACTGTGTCGCAAAAAAAACAATACACTTAACTTCTGGTCATAACTTCGGCAAATGTCAACTGATTTACAATTCTTTTACTGTCAGATTCCTGAGGAAATTTTGTGCATATATGTCACAAAGATTCTCCATCTCACTTTAAGTACGTTTCTACATTATCTTGTGAAACTTGAAAATCACGATTGTAGGTAAATCTGACTTAGTCAGTTGCCTGTTTATTTTTATCACATGTCAGCATAGCACAGCATGATACTGATATAGCAATTTTGTCCAGCTGTCACACGCTGGTGTTATGCTAAAATGATTGAATTGATCACCAAGCAGTCAATGCTATGTTGTAGCTAAGGGACTCATTTTCTTACACCAATGACTCTGGTAAAATTCTAACAGGGTAACCCCAACAAAGATGGCAAATAGCCTACAGGTAGGGTTGGTGAAATCTGTGATTTTCGACCCGTATAGAGTTCTGTGACTGTGACAACATACTGCCGTACCGCAATTATCAGTGACCACGATGTACATACTTCGGTCACAAACATGTAATTGACATTAACTTATTACATTATGCAACTTACAACAAAGTCTGCATTCTTCTCACACAAACTGGAAGATCACAAACAGACTAGATTTCTCAAAAGGTCATTATGGGAAAACACACTTAAATAACAACTAATAAATTTGATTCTAACTGGACATTCAGCCAAATTAGCTCCAATGCTTCAGCATAACTTGCACCTTACAGACAGACAAACCTAAGTCCTCAAAAAGGTGATTTCAAGACACTGACAGGTGCCCTTTTTACCACATGATGCATATGCAATGCAAAGGAATAGTGCGGTATATGCTATGGCCCAATGTCCATCTATATCTCACATACTAGTATTGTATCGAAACAGCTCAATGGATCAAGCTGGGTTTTGACACAGAGGCTATCCACGGCTTATCCTACACTGTGCTGTAAGGGAATTTGAGTATCTCCCAAAACGAGGGTACTTCCCTCTTAAACCTTGTCCCAAAACTCTGAACTCGGCCGATTTTCGGCCTTTTCTGCCACAACGTGTTGTTGACTCTTGCAAGTGTAGTCAACTTAGCTTGACTGTTGCAAGTTTATCACACTCAGCAGCATCTTTGTTTGCAATACACTAGCCATGACACGAGCGTCACGTTGTTTGTTTACGACAGCTGAAATCTGTTAACAGTAACGTGCAACTTACATCAACGACGGCTTTCCATACAACATGTGCATTGCTAGAGGTTTGCTGACTAGCCGACAACCAGGCGGCATGCAGCGCATCCAGCTAATTGCACATACAGCACAACTGTCTATGTACACAGTGCTAAAGAACAACAACATATTTCAAGAAACCAATAAAACACTATCACTTTCACTGCATCAACTGGATCTATCCAAATCACATTTCAACAGAGTGACAAACTGCCTGACGTTCTGTGCATCATATCATTGCTATACTAGTAATCACATCGGCATATGCTGCATTTCTTATTCCGGTTGAAACAGAAGCTATCTAAACTGCAGTAACGTAACGTCGATAAATTATTCATCCAGCCTCTAGCAATATGTCTCACACTACCACTAGACGGTAGCAGTCTGGTGTGTTACACTGGTTTTCAGTCCAGGCTGGCATTGCTTGCGTGATCTTACATTTAGCTGTTTTGGTACAATACCGGCGAGTGACAGACAGACAGAAGGACGGACACACGACGACAGCGTACACCGTGCAAGCATAGCATTGTGCAGTAAAAACTTCACCCATTGTTGAAGTTTGCACCCAGGTTTCCTTTAGCACTTTGACACTGTTGACTGTGTGACAGGAAATGCATCCGGCATGTAAACACCTGCTCAAATTATCCAAACGGTTCTCCTGTATATGACCCGAGTCAAAACTAAGACAGCATTAGTACTCGTTAATATCTGTGCTATATATCCAGAACATATACATTCACTTTTGGACTGGACATGGATCTGCATCTTGAATCTACATTCAAAAAAGCATACAGAAAACTGAAAAGAAATAGCACTAATACAGTACTTACCATTGTCCTGTCGCCTGGCTCAGCACCACCATATCTGTGCACGAAGCAGAAAAAAAATTTAACATCAAGAGTTTCTAAAAACGTTCAGTTCAGAAATACTGCAAAGACTACTCAAACTCACTGTCTCAAAATGTCCTGCTTTTCTGTTTGAAATGGCTCCAATAAAACTGATCCAATTTTAATCATTTCAGTACTCAAATTTTGAGATAACACACGCAATTTTGCAGTGCACATGAAATGTCACTGCACTACCTTGGAAAATGCAGAACTCGTTTTATTCTCTGTCCATAAAGTCCGCAAAGTCTTTAAGAGCCATTCACTTCTGAAAAAATAAACGTAACTTCAATCAAATAAAGATTACAAGTTATAAAGAAAACACACAGCAAATCTTTAAACTTTGCAAAAATTATTTCACAATGCAGCTGTTTGATTAAAATATATTATTGTAATATTCTTGTTAAACAAGTACGTCCATCTTCAGGGGATGGCCGTATATCCACAGATGCCGATCCTACGTCCACACGCTGCACAAACTTGATAGGAACGCAATTATGGTAGCTCTTCGCACCCTGAAAGTTACTTCCGGGTGGGTAGCCAATTTGTCCGATTTTGGGCTTCTGGGGGAGCAGTCCCCACCCCAAAATTGGAGATTCCCAGTCCAGGACGCCCATGAACCAACGTGCAAAATTTGATGCTGCTAGCTTTACCTCGCCGGAGACATCCGTAACCGTACAAACACACACAAACCTACAGTAAACAATACATCCACACTTTTCCTATCAGCACGTGTGGATAAGAAACTGAAAACTGAAAGTGAAAAATAGTTCTGTGTTTCATGAGTTAGTGCAGACAGATGTCAGGTGGAATAGACAGCCATAACTGCTTATGCCACATTGCATTGTTATTCTTGTGTACCAAAAAATTATTGATACTGGTTCACATCTGATGAAATTATTAACAAATGAAACAGAAGTTTTTTTTAGCTCAGTGTTTATACAGCTGAACTGACAGAACATTCACAACCACATACTTGTCCACCTAAAGAATAATGTTTGACAAGCCGTCACGCCGCTCTGCAGCGGAATTGCCTATACCTGCCCGCTCGTCCTCGTAAGCCACGCCCCGGGCGTGACATCGCGACTTTTGGCTTGCCCTCCGCCGCCCGAGCCCCCTATTCCGGCCCGCAGCCGGTCTGCGCCCGACCGTCGCCTGTCCACGTAAGCCACGCACGTGGCGTAACATCTTCACAATCCGATATATACAGATGCTACACAACAATAACTAACAAAAAGTATCATATGTGATACAAAAATCAACAATGCAGACAACAAACCACGTTAGTAAAAGCAAATCACAAATGCCACACACTCCACTAGATCCAAACAAAAAAATATACCGAGAGATGGCTTCAATGCCTTTCTTGAGGGCAGATATCCAACTTTTTGATGTAATTTCAGACTCCAGGCTCAATTCCTTCGACGCTGCCGTCAGAAACAGACTGTATAACTGCCAAACAAAACCATCAGGTAGAAAGTAAGTTAATTTACACAGTCAAAATGATTGGGTGAAAAGATGTGTGGATTATGAAGTGGAAGGTGTTTAACCTAGAGGCAGGATAAAGATAACATGAAACACTGATGGCACCGACAGTGACTGATCAAATGATTCCTTCAATAAATCAGGCACCGGCTCACAAACACTATTCACTGAATTTCACCAAAGTCACTAATGCCTGTAGTGACAACAGTGGTATGAGTAAGTACAGGCTTAAGCCATTTACTGCCTACCATCTAACTTATCAAAATTTAAGATTTAATTTTAAATTTAATTTAAGTTACCAGTTCCAACTTAGGTGAAATTAATCTTCTTAAATGTATAGACAAGAGCCCAAATAAGGGCCATAAAGCTAGTTTCTTATTACAGTTATTACAGTTATTACAGCTGTATGTTGCAAATAAGGAAACAATCTTTATTTCTCTTTCAGCGATATCAACCATGCTTAAGTTGCCTATGAAGTAAAGTCTGCTCTAGTCTCAAATGACACTGTGTGGCATCTATGTGGGTTCAGGATACTGACACCAGACTATACCAAAAGAAACAGCCAGGCCAGGCCGGTCTGAAAATCACCTAGGTCTGTTACTAAGCAGTTTCATCTAGCCTACCTGTGGTTCATCGTACAATGTAATCGATGATTTTAGTACAAATACAGACTTCATGACTTTTAAGTGCCACTATTTTCAAGTCAGTAAAGGTTACAGAGTATAAAAGGACAAATTTCATTAAACCTATTGCATGCCAGAGAATAAATCTCAAAGAATAGAATGCTGATTATTTTGACAAGCTGTATCATCATACTATAGTGACGCCGTCTGGTCTTATAATTTGTCTGGATAATCAGTAAGCATGCTAGCGGGTGATCCTTTTTCTTCAGTGCTTTAAAACTGTCGATTGATGGAAGGGCATCTGACCCACAACAAACCAAAGGTTCTGTCTCACAGCAATAGGAAAAAGGAAAAGCCCAGAGCAAGGTTGGTTGGTTGGTTGGGAGATTAACGTCCCCTGTCAGCACAAACATAGGCTATATTGGAGACAAGGTCATAGTCTTGGGTGGAAACTTAGTCCGCCAGGTTAAAGATGGCAAATGATACAGTAACCTCCCGACCTTGATGCCTTTTTGTTTACCAATGACCCTAAATGGGAAAGGATAAGGGAAGCTCATTTAAGTTATTATGCTAGCGCCTACAACAGAATGGAAACTAACCAACCACCACAAGACCAATTTATCAGTTCATTGTGATATCTTGTGTAACTGTTGTTCTTCAATTCCTATAACATATCACTGCCTAACGACTCTTGTTGTATAATACCTTTGCTGTGTTGGTTAGGCTTTGGGATGCTTCTCTTAGGTAAAACCCAAAAGAAGCATCTGGGGGACCGCCCACCCATGGTACCAAACCTGGTCCTCCACCCCAAGCCCAGAGCAAACCGGATGACCCAGGATCACATGGAAAACGGTTGTTAAAATATACAGATAAATAAGAAGTGATCCCCAAAGACCGCAAACACTCAAATACTCTGCTAAGCCACCAGGGTGGGGTGAGACAGAGATGAAGTTTTAAACTTACAGCGCCCGAGCAGCCTCCCATAGAGTGTTCCACTGCTTCGGCAATAGCCAGCAGGCACTGATGTGGTACACTGTAAGGCAACTGATTGCTCTCCAGCAAGCTCAGTACAGCTACAGCACATTACAGGTGACGACGTCAGAATAACCAAAGTGTTGCACAACGGTCACACTATCTGCCTTAACAATAAACACAATCAATGTCATTCTCCACCACAGCAAAGACTAGCAATTAACACATATCTCTGTAACATCATATTCATACTGTGTATATCATACTCAACATCATCCTATTAATCCCCGATGGTTTTTTACTATGTAGGAAAATAGAAACTAAATGGCCAGTTAAATCAAAGCATGAAACACTCTTGAATGTAAGTATGGTGTTCAAGCAATCAATCAGTTAACAAAAGCAGTAAAATGTACTGCAGATTAATAGACAGATTAAATAAGTAAAAAATTAAACAAACCATCCCCATCACTTTCATATCAATTTCATATGTCACATATCAGAAAGGATGACAGTTAATTGTTTCAGCAACATTTTCACCAAGATGCACCAGCAAAAATCTTCTGATGTCAAACTATAAAGCAATCACTGGAGGGCACACCGACCACTGTAGCAACAGCTTCCTCATGTGACCCTGAAGTGACCAACGACCTTGACCTTTCAGCATGACCTAAATAGTGTCAAGGAGAACTAGCAAGCCAAATATCTAGGTCAAAGATCCTTCAGGTAGTAAGTTATTGTTAGGACATGCTGGATCAATTGCTCCATCAAGACCACTAAAGTGGTCCGTAAACAAATCTCACAATAAAATAATCCACATTCAGTACGTAATTCGCAGTGTGACACATACATCGAGCTCCATTAGCTAGAGTGCTGCCACAGTCTCCATCGCCAACTTCCGAATCAAGCTCGTTCAAGAGATCGGTATTGGCAATCAGGTCATGACATGCTTGAGCTAATGCCGCCTTGAACACAGCAGAACCACCTAACAGCGGCAATTTTACAGCAACAATCAGCTTATTCAAATTAAATGGAATTTACTGCAAAACCGCTAGCTTCACAGCTAATAATTCCTATGCACATGATGAACAGAGAGATAATCCCAGCAGGAAAAGAGGGTATGACGATGTCCTCCATAAACTGTGACAGCTGCTGACACCTTGATTAGCAGCATCAAAGTGCTGGCCGCGCTGGCGTGTCTGAACAAATATACTTGGCTGGCCACTGGCTGGTACAGCACACAGCGCAGAAAAGGCTGAGCCAGACAGTAGGCCATGTCTAAAGGGGGTGCGCTATAAATATATTAAATACCAGACAAGCTGTTCACTCCTACTTAACCTCACCTTCTCCACATGTCACACACACATCGCACACACCTACCAATTCCCCTCCTCTCCCTGGGCTAGTGCACTGGACCATTACACTGTCTCAGCGCTGAGGTCCAGAAGTAGGCTGCAATAAAAAAAGAAAATTAGCCCCACACGGGGACTGACAGTTGACTCTTCATAATTGACGTTTGTGTCCGATTCAAAGTCATGTGACACAAAAACTAGGCCGAATATCAGAAATCCGGCCTGATCAAATTTAGATATTGTGCCCTAGTTTAAGAATCAGTGGTCACTGGCCAGTTGCCAGCTCTCACTGTAAATGGTGGAGATAGCTTTTGAAAATGGCCAGATTTCCAACTTTGAAGGGCTCGTGACCTTGACCTTGGATCGGGTCATACTACATACCGTGCATCACTCATCGAACCCTACCTACATGGCAAATTTCAATGAAATCCAAAAAACTTCTGTGTGGACGGACGGATGTACATACGTATGTACGTACGTACGCAAGGACGGACGGATGGACAGACATTTAAGACCGGCTTTATTAGGTCGACTCTGAAAGACCTTGCTTATGGCAACAAGCACATTTTGATTAGATAAGATGCTGTTGACAGTGTTACCTATATTGTCACTGTACCATTTACTAGTAATAAAATATAAAATAAAATTCTCATTCAGTGCATATCTCACTATCACCATCATTCGAACAATCAACGATTAACCAGAATACATATTCATGTTAAGTTTAACAATGGAAAAAAGTGGCCATTAACCTGAGCAAATACTCAAGCATTTACGCAAAAAAATTAACTCAAATTAATTTTAAAAGGTATAAATTAACAGTACAAAATAAGAAACCTTCATTAAGTCTTGCTCCAAGCACGGCATCTTGTTTCTGCGATGATGGGTCACTGCCAGTAACTGTTAAAGCAGCTGGCGTTGTGCGCACACTTGACACTGATACCAGGTTTGACTTGAGCCAAGCCGTGGCAACAGTTGATGAGTCTATGCAGTAATCAAACAAACAAACAATACTGCCAACACAAGCACGTGAAATGGTTCACTTACTTCGATGCCCCAGCGTCGACGTGGATTCATTCGCCACCACATACTTGAATCAAGGTGTGACCTTGACCTTTGACCTCTATCATCTAACCAGGTCAGTAGGTGACCAGTGCTTATTCCCTGTTAAGTTTCATCAAGATTGCTCAAGTAGTTCATGAGATATAATGTTCACAAGATTCGACCTCAACAGCCTGCTGTGAACTTGACCTTTGACCTCCAGAATGTAACCAGGTCATAAGTAAGGGCTAGTGAACATTCCCTCTTCCCTGTAAGTCTGATCAAAAGTGTCATTCATGAGATATCGCAGTAACAATATCTGACCGGATGAACAAATGGATAAACAGCACAACCTAAAAAACAAAGCCTTCACTGTCAAAGACATAAACCAGCAGCACTTGGTTTACAACGGTGGTGCAAGATGTGACTAAAGTATCAGAAATGCTGAAAAGCACCTAGTGAAGCAGTTTAGCAATAATGCACAATTATTCAAGGTCTGTAAAAACGGAACGGATCAAAATGGCGCCCCAGCTATGAATGGCGGTGACAACACACAACTGGAAGGCAACCACAGGTCTGGCATTGCAATGGCCTAGCATCACAGGCTCAAAGGCTTATAACAGGATGTAAGCACGTCGCCAATAGGCACTACTAGGGGTTCAGTGGCTTTAGCTGTAAGCTGGGCATGGAATATTGCTGAAGCAACTATTAGCACAAACTATCCCACTGCAAAAGTTTCACTAATGCTATTTATGGACAAGCAAACACAGGCTGAGATGCATCAACCAACCACTGATATCATTCTGCCTAACAGAAAACTAACAAAACTACTCAAAATCGATTAAATAAAAATCTTGTAATGGGCACAAAAAGTAATAGCTAAAATGTCGACAGTAAGAAGGCGGGAGCTTTACCCAGACATTGAAGTCTTTCATTGTTGAGCAGCATCAACGTCAAACTGAATCCAGCCATCTCCATTGACGCCACGAACTTCCCAACGTATGCTCGATCAACATGCAGTCCATACTGCTGCTCTAATGTATGAACAAATTAACTGACTGCGGTTGCTCTTCAATGAAACAAAAATAACTGTTGAAACAAACAAAACTATTAAAAGGTGTTAACACAGTTACTCGTTACAGATTCCTGAGGAGGACAGGTGAGGTGGTGTCAAGGACAATATGAGAAGTTTTGGTCTGTCCCAACACAATGCAGAGGTTTGGAACCAGTGAAAGTGGACAATCTTCCTAAGTCTACCTGAAAAATAATAAACCGGTGTGTGTTTGTGTCACTAAAATTTCACTCTTTTTACTGGAAATACAATCATTAGAGTACTCTACTACTATGAAAGCTAAAGCAAACGTGCACAATTCATTTCAATCAAATTCCATATGAATGATATCATATTTGCTTCATTTAATACTGGTCTTTAGTTACAGTCTCCATTCACTGGCATCAACCGCCTGAACTGCAGGACGAAAATATTAGCAGACTGGACTTTAAATATGGCCTTAAAACATGATTTTTCGAGCATGTGCACCCAAAGCAGTCACCTCATAGGCCTTGATTAAGAACTGCTATGTAAGACACCTGCTTATCAGCTGATAGTAAGCTTCTGCTACGGACAGCCAACATAAAGTGAACAATGGCCGTTCCATCAGTTGTTCTATGGTGATTTTCACTGGTTAAGATCATAGCTTCGTGTTTCATTCAATGCTTTAATGCTGTTGGTTGGGTGACATAAAGAGCATATGGTCTATCTATAAACGATCTGTGCCATTTATCCCAAAAGATCCTCTTCTAGAACAAGCGGGAGAAGCAACCATGAGGACTTAGCCAATCCAGATTCATCTGTAAAGTGGTCATTAATATGTAGCTGGTTGAATTAACTGACTGAGTTCTACGGTAGTTATCATTGTTTTTCATAGACGATGACGATAATGATAACAAAAATAACGAATATTTTCTAATCTTTGTCGACAAAGACCAAAATGAAATCAAGACAATATATAGAGGTATGGTTGGTGCCCACCAAAATTTAAATGGTTCACGTGACCTGACCGATCTCCTTTCAGGGATGATTTGTCATCCTCGGGCTAGGATTTGCTACTATCAACCTGCCTACCAAATTTGAAGTCTCTATCTCTGCCCACTACAAAGATATGAAAAGAAATACAAAATTTGGAAAATGGGGTGGTTTGGGGTAGTTATGGGTCACTTAAGGTCACTGAAAATAGCGCAATTCGATAGAGCACATACAATTTCCTATTAGCGTTCCATAGTAACTATGTCCTTATCTTGCACCATTTCTGGATATGGCGAGATATTGGTCGAAAATCACCGCTTCTAACCTACCCCGTCTCTATATGGCGCCCCCATTGGGGGTGATCCTGTTCTATTTTCGGCAAGATTTTTGGCACCAAAAAACTAGTCTCTGGGCTATTGCACCACATTGTTTGTGTGATTCTAGGTTTAGCCATCTTTGTAGGGCTCCGACTTGTGACAGACACACGACACGATGACAGCATATAACACGCTAGCATAGCGTTGCATGGTAATATGATTATGTCAAGAGTATAAATGATTAGTCAACAGTAAAAAACTAAAACTAAAATGAGATGGCCAACTAAAAACGCTATTAGTTATACAATCCCACCAATTAGACTGACTATTTAAAACCACTATTAAAACAACTAAGCCAACATAATCGACTGCTTCATGGTCTCTAGAACCATTTTTCATTTTCAGATTTTGTATGCTCATTATTTTCATAGTAGTTTTTTCGTTCTTTTTTGTTAGGTTCCATGCACCAGAATAAGCTGGCTACCATCAGTTTTTGCACTTTGTACTGTATTGTAAATGGAAAGCATGTAAGAAAAATTCCAAGAGCCAAAAATACAGTTCACACACAATATTTAAATAGCGTTTGAAAAGCAAGACAATAAACCAAAAAACATAACATTACCAAGGAGTTTTATAGCCTCCAGTGCAACAACGTTCATTTCCAGGTCTGACGTTGAACCGGTATTGTTCACCAGCAACGCCACATGATCACCTGCCATCAGTCAACCATACAGCACTTGCCCTGCCTCGGCACAGTTTCAGATACTAGCGTTTAACACTGACACTCGTCTTCCATGTCAATTACTTGACAGGTATGAGCCAGCCACAGTAAACAAGAAGCTCAGCTATCATGCAGGGACCATCAGTGTCAGTTAAAATTTTGTCAAACTTCGGCAGAACTGTACTAAAAATCCAACTTCAAAAGACTTGCAATTGGTGAGTGAAATTCTGGTAACCCCATTCGGATTTCATCAATATCTGGCATCAGAAAACTACAGTCACTGCAGTGTTGTGTGATCCTATGTTTAGCCATTTTTTGTACAATACCGGCTTGTGACTGACAGTATGTATAGATAAAACACACGGTCGCAGCACACATCAAGCTAGCATAGCATCGTGTAATAAAAATTAAAACAACAGACCTAACACCAGAAATGGCTCAGAAAGTGTGGTCCTATACAAAGACTGACAATATCACGCATCTACTGGTCAAGATATCTTTTACTATATCTGCCATTTTTTGCAGGGTTCACTCGTCTTTTTGTTAGCAGATTAACTCAAGTTACAGACAGATTTTCATGAAATTTGGGAAATAGGTAAATAATGGACCAGAGAAGAAATGATAAAATTTTGAAAGTAATCCATTGTAAGTTTACCAGTCGGTCAACAATTTATAACAATTTGAGATGCTACAACATTTCCAGTAAGGCTGCAGTTGTCACTTTAATTTTCTAACTGCAAGTAAGTAGCATGTTTGCAGTGCATTAATGATACCGCCACAACAGAGGTATGCTGAGTGCCATTTAGTTTATCTGCATTCACCAGGTTTCACCAAGAAATGAGAAATTTTCCATTTTTGTAGCAGAATTCCCAGGTAACATGTGGTTTAGCACTGTGCAAGTGTGTCTAAATGGTGATGCCGACATAAGTCCGGGTTAAATGCTCAGTCTATCAGTTTGTATCACTCATATCACACTCCTTCCACACTATCTCACTACTGTGAGTCATAGATAGTCATCCAGCATTAAAAATAGATATCCCTAGTCCAACAGGTAAAGTGCATCAGACCCAAACAAACTTGGTATAAGAACCCAAATGACTACAGCTAGGCCAGTGTCAGTCCACCTGAAGTAGAGAAAAAGGTACTCAAAACGATTCCAGAGTTCAAGACAGGGTTAAGAGAAGAACAACCGTTATTTGTTGTGCAACCAATACCCATTGTAAACTATGCACCTGGGCAAGAGTAGCCCCAATTCCAAAAAACCAGCTGGATGGCGTAATCCAAACGAGAATCCAAACTCAAAAGCTACTAACATCTTCTGGTCTCCAACGTTGTTTCGTATGAACAACATAATTTTCATATTTTGACAAAATTCAACAAATAACTCGAAACAATGTCATTCCTATACCTTCAGTAGTTTCAGCTCTGAGCAAAGGGTCCAAAGAACCCCAATTATGGGAACCCTATAAGCAAACAGACTGTTCTATGTACCACAGTGAACCACTTCCCCAAATTTCACAAAAATCTATATGTAAGTTAAAAAAGATGCTGTTCATAGACAAATTAATATACAGAGAAAATGCTTGCTTATGGCGGTTATTAGCAACTAAATCGTCAGTTAGTAAGCATTTCACACCAAGATGTCACTATACTCCCTTTAAAATACCGAATCATGCATCTAACCTTTTTTAACAGCAAGATGTGATGGATTGTCACTACTGGTCATGTGACCAAGCACCTGTTTTACGACATCCCCTGCCTTTGTCATCTGCAAAAATAACTCATGTCACTTGTGTACATCATATTGTCTTACTGTTGCTATGTAATCTGGAAAATAGAAACAATATAGTAATAACACGTACAAAAACATGACAAACTAACAAGCCATTACCCAAAACCAGAGCAAACATAACCGCAAGAGACTTGTAGTATACTAAAAATTATAACATAGCAGTGTCTTGGACAGACTGCTTGGTAGATGTCAAACCTCAACTCTTCGTACACCTGCTTCGCCATGCATACCTGTGACAGAATAAACCAAACAGATGGATGTTTTAGCATGGTAAAAAAATAAATGCGATACCGGACTTAATATTACAACCACAACTATGACTATGACTACGGCTACTACTGCCACCTCCATTTAACGGTCCTTATCCTCCATGTGCAATTACATGAACAGGGATTTTTATGGGTGGATGTCCTTCCTGCCACCAACCAACAGTGTCAACGCACTGAAGGGAACACATGGCACTAACCCTAATAAATGTAAAAAAACTGCAGTTTATACACAGTGTTAAC
>Ga0209780_1001907_pt1 | contig 14332 bp, 9 predicted proteins | sample WorMetexBAHAMAS2_FD_187384 | JGI IMG/M metagenome (GOLD analysis project Ga0209780, IMG submission 187384) | Marine gutless worms symbiont microbial communities from Max Planck institute for Marine Microbiology, Germany - Inanidrilus exumae... | ecosystem: Host-associated > Annelida > Digestive... | reverse complement strand
ACCTGGAATCAGTGTGACAGTGTGGCTTGACCAACTTCATACTGTGGCCTCGTGTAGAGCTGTCGGTATTGAGCTGGAAGAATGTTGAAACTGGGATATCAGTAAGACCATGCAATATTTTGTAGATACGACTTAAATGAAAAAAAGAGCGCCACTGATAACAGGAAGAGAAATAAGTCATAGTCAGGTGCTCGAATCAGCGATCGCTTCGGTATAAAATTTCACGGGGAAAATAATTTGTCACATAAGCGTCATTAGTTTCGTAATGGCGGGTACCAGTTGGCTACGTTGTTGACATGGATCGTTTGCGAGAAACGATAGAATTACTGTCGAAGCTGTTGTACGAAAACGCAGCGCTGAGAGTTAAAGCTGAAGTTTTCCGAGCTGCAAAATTTAACAACGTCGAAGCGGTACTGTTAGAATGCACGCTGCTGTTACAGATAACTCATGGCTCGCGTGACGAGTCCCTGACAACGTATTGATCGTTTGATCGCCGTAACTAGCGTTCTCGTTAAAACACGACTAGACAGACGGACAGATACATACATATTGCGTGTCCCGTCTCCCTGTACTTTCAGCCCTTATCCCGCATTGTACTCATTTATGCCCCACTTTCCCGCATGTCCATACTTTGTAAAATGCCGCTTTAGGCATCTCTATTTATAGCCGGATCTGCCTAAAAATCGAAATCCACAAACTACGAAATCCAGCTGCCTAAATATCGAAATCCACCGACGAAATATGAAATCCATGGCCTAAAAAGCGAAATCCACTGAAATGCGATGTTGGCTAAATATTGAAATCACAAAATCAATAAAATGAACGAAATCCACCTGCCTAAACATCGAAATCCACAACACATAGGCGTATTGTAAGTCCGCTGTCAAAAAGTGACAGTCACGGCTGTGACGCAAGATCACAGCAATGCCCAAATATATTGAAAATGTGAAAACCGATTTTTTTCACAACTGATTATCGATTTGCTGAAACCGTTTTTTTACCGATAATCGAAATGTCATTATTATTTGAAACTACAGATGAACGCCGCACAGGCCAGACCTATGCAAAGTACCATGTTGGCGTTACTTGATGAACTACATTACGTATTATTCGTAATTACATTGCAAGACCTATTGGCGACACTAAAACGTGTTAGCAACTTAGCAGGTATCTTACTGTCATTACCGTCAACTGTACTATTTATACAGATTTATTTTATTCATCACACAATAAACAATCATGAACAATATGTACAGTTGAGTAAAAAAATTCAACAATCGGTTTGGGATTTCTGAAACCGATTATCGGTTTTTAAAGCGACTATCGGTAAACCGATTGTCGTTTCACATCCCTACCCAATAATTATTTCACATGCCAAAAATCATGGTGTTGATGTGATCATGATACGGTACTGTGAATTTCTTGCAGCCCTGATAATGTTGATAGTAATCTAATGGCTGAGTATACAGTATGGCAACACGTGCCAATTTATCCCGTCATTTACATTATGGTATCAAAATTTCAAAATAACTGATCGCTCCTTTCGTTATGCTTCACCTTGTCTCTGTTATCAGCTCCCCTTTTCTCTTCGTCAACCTCATTCTGTTACCAGCTCTTTCATTTCTTACTCGCCTATTCCTTCACCCATCACTTCTTCCTCTTCTGGTTCACCACTCTATACATCTATAACTCCCTCTCTCTTTCATTCCCAGCTTAAAATCTATCTCTTTCACAAATCCTACCCCCTGTAGTTTCACTTCTTCCTTGTGGACTGCTTCCACGGACCTTTGCCTGGATCGTTTCTTCTGAGCTACTCGGTTATTATTTTTATTTTTTCCTTATTTTTTCGTTTCTGGGCTGTGCGCTAGATTAAGCGGCCATCTCGTCAGTAGCACTGGGTATCACTGTTGATGTGTGGATTGTTTATTGGTCTATAATTCTGCTGGAGTATCAAAGTATTACTTAGTGATGGATTTTTCTGTTGATGGAGTATGGTGGAGTATGCAGCTTAGGAAACGGGTAAAAATCACTGTAGTGGAAATGAAAACGTGAAAAGTTGTAAAATTAAGTTGCAAAAATTATCCATTTTAGTGACACTGATCGCAGAATGGTTCGTGCAGGTCAGTTCAGTCGGTCCCATGCTGTTAATTTAAGTAACGTATGTATGAAATGTTTTGTGTTTAGGTTGAGCCACTATGGAAGTTATTGTTTCGACTGCTGAGTTTCTGCGAATTTGGTAAAGTTGACGATATCACAGAGAGAGCCTGTTATGAACTGCAACCGGGTTAGTTGCTGTTTTCTTATCTGCAGTATTTTTTTGGCTCTGTATTACATTCAGTGCATTGACTAGATATGATGAGTGATATTATGGATGGTGAAAATGGCTATAGGAAACACTAAAAGAGAGGTTGAACGTTGGATAAAATGGACTGCTAAATAGATCAGTTAGTTAGAAGCCTGCTGACGATAACGGATTCTCTTCAGAACCGGTGGCGGAGGAAGACACAAAGAGGGCAGGCCGACCCAAGTTCACCTGAAAAAAAAATGGGCTTTTAAACGTAGTTAGTTCTGTTATGTTCTTTAGCTGTCCTCGATCTGAGGGTTGGCCACACCGTGGATGCACTTTCTCCATTTATTTCCATCCTCTGTTCTTCTGATTGACTCTTCCACGGAGAGTCCTATCCACGTATTGATGTTGTCCATCCGGACTGTGGTCTTTCTCGCCTGCCAACACCTGGCATTGTTCCTTGCACTGTCTCTTTCTCTTGTTTCCTCATGGATGGTGTGAGCGTGTGACCATAGTATGCTAGCTTCTTTGCTTTGACAGTGTCTAACAGTTCCCTCTTTTACTCCAGCTCTGTTAAGAACCCACTCATTTGTTTTCTTTGCTGTCCACGAATACAAATGAGTATGTACGTAGAGGTAGAAGTAATACTGCTGTTATTGGTAATGGATCTTAATGTAGCACTTTTTGTAGGTTTGAAAACTTTGTACTTTTGTCTCCATTGTATTTTTGATGCTGCGACAATGTTGATTGACCATCAGGAAGTTTGTTCAGTCTATAAAAAACTTGGCTTCGGCTAGGGATGTTAAACTTGGTTTGTTTTTATATTTGAAACTCGGATTGTAGAATTCAAAACTCAACTCAGTATTCTATTTGTTGACTTTTTACATCGATTGAGAACTAGGCCTACAGGCTTGCGTGGTAGACGACCGATGGACAGCAGTGTAATGGCGGGCATAGAGTAGCATTTTCACTGTGGCCGACAGCTGTAGCATGCCCGCAATTGATCGTGTGCGAACGCGGGGTCGGTCTCAAAAATCTGGCATTGAAGACATGCTACAGCCGCTGTTGTTTGGGTATCAGGAAGGGCCTCCAGGTTGCAGAAATCTGCTCTGCTTTTGGCCGATTTGGCCTGACCTAAATTAACTCAGGAAAACTGGGTCGGTTGAACAAAACAACCATAAGCGTTAGCTGTGATATGTTCTCTGATACAGAGGAGCTCGCTGTTTACGTCAAGCGGGAATTCCAGCGTCTCGGCTACCGTTCCGCGGACTTTTCCCACGTGCCGGTTGATATGTCGGATGGGAGTCGCGAACTGTTGCTGGCACTTGCGTGGCTGCTTCATTCCGAGCAAGTCTTCTACAAGTTCAGCATAAACTGCACGACACTGTTTGACGACGACACAACTTCTCTGTATGACGTACGTTGACTTTGGTGTAGTTAATGTGTGATGATGTTGCACTGTCATTTCCTGTTAGTAGTGGTGTCTACCTCTGCCATCACCAAACCCAACAACTTTGTGATCTCGATGTTTTGGTTACGTCCTCCTAATACTCGGACAGAAATGTATGCTGGTCACATAGCATGCTGCCCCCTGTTGAGTCACGTTGATTATGTGCCATTAAGGTTAGAAAAAAGACAAGACAGATAGACGGACAGATGCCAGACTAAAACATTACACTTTCTGCTAGACTGACCAGTGCGCTCAAAAGCTTACGAAATGGCCAGCTTAGTCTAGCGCACGGCACCGAAACAAAAAGTTAAGGAAAACCAAAAACAAAAACCGATTAGCTCAGAAGAAACGTTGCACGCAAAAGTCAGTGAAGGCAGTCAGGGAGGAAGAAGTGAAACTACGGGGAGCAGTATTTGTGAAACGTGTAGGATGGGAAGTGAGTACTGGCCAAAGTGCGGTGATGCTCGGCGGCTGGGGAGTAACGGAAGGATGGCTCATGGCATTCCTGGATAGACGTGTGGGTGAAAGGAAAACTGTATGAACCCTTGTTAACACGTGTCATACCTGAGCACTTTAGAGATGAGTATCGCACTCACTATAAGGCACTGTACAAACGTCCTGTTTACTTACTAACTGGATAATCCAGGTATGCCCTGAAAACCGTCATTACAATGATGCTGATGCTGATTGTCAGGATCAAAGTGCGTGCTCCTCGTCTCTATACAATGCCAGCCCAGCCGCATCACTTCCGTTGATCAGGTCCGGTGACAATGTCTGGATGAGAGTTGAGCAGCTGCTGACCTTCAACAACAAACTGCAGATGAGCCTTCGCAGTCTTTACAGCGCACAGTGCGAACGCAACTCACTCAAACATAAGGTCGTCATTGTTACTATACCTTATCAGTTCTGATTTTGTTGCGGGAATATTAAGACAGTGTCACACGTAGTAAACAAATATCTCAGTACTATATGATACAATACAATTACTGTTTTGTATAGCCTAGTGGCTGAAACCAAAATAAATAAGTCTACAGAGCTGCTTGTTGCCTATGCCGACAGCAGTGTGGGGGTAGGGTTTTAACAAACAGGCGTTTGCATGTTTGTCGGTTCATCTGCACGATATCTCAAAAACAGATGCAGCTAGGATCACCAAACGTGACGTAGAAATGTTCTACCATGAGTCCTGGGAACATATTTACTTTTGGGTCAAAAGGTCAAGGTCACGAGGCAGAAAAAACAGCGATGGCATGGGTTTTGCACTCTTGTGAGTGCTGTCTTCTGGGTTTTTGTAAATGCAGCTTCAGTAAGCTGTCGCAAGAACAAATGTCATGTCCTGATGGTGGTCTAAAAAATTTTAATCTGCCAACAAAGAACCATCTGACTATCCTGAACAAATCACAGTGACAATGCTCATGATATGAAATGAATGGATATTATTTCTAATTTTATGCATGGAGTCAGCCTCTTTTGTTATGGAGATCAACAGAAAATGCTGTAAAAAGTAGTTCCGTTAAAGTCAATAAATCATGAAATTCTGCATATAATATCGGAATATTTTTTCTCATTTGCTATGCTCGTTCGATTGTCCCTTGTGGCATCCCCGTCTGTTGAATCCTGTATACACCACTGTTAGAGACGGAGAAATCGTTCACTGCGTGTTTTGTTGGTTAGATTCACGAGGCAACGGCCGGAGTGAGCTGTGCAAATCCCGCTGCTGATCATCTGTCAATGTTTGAGGTCTACATGTTGAGACATCCCGATATGTTGAGAAAGGTTTGCATTCATCTTCCGCTGTGTTGATATTAAACAGAGTACCAGTTCTACGGCAGTATGCTACCGGCACCCAATACCGTACTCTGTAATTGGTCCTAAGTATACTGGTATGTGAATGTGAAGACTGGCATCAGATACAGCAGTGAAATGGTCAGTTTGCAATTGGCACACTTGGTGGCAGTGGGTCAAGTAAGTAAGTAAGTAAGTAAGTAAGTTTGTTGAAACACACTTGCAGCTAAACGTGTACAGCTGAATAGATTAATAAAATACGATGCATGATAAAAGCAGCAATAACACAAGTTGGTTGGGCATTGGACCTGCGATAAAGAGGTTCAAGTGCAACCGTGTGTCAGCCAAGACCATATTTCTTTAATCACTAACAAGCCATCATGCTGCTCTGTGGCAGGATGGCTTGCAACCACCCGCACCCGCCTGCCCGAAAGGCTTGGCTGGCCACTGGCTTGTGTAGCACAGCACCAGTCAAGGCTAAGCCAGACTGTAGGCCACGTCTAGAAGAGGCACACTACAAATATCCGATAAGCTGTGCACTTCCTATTGCTACGTATCCCTCTTTCAACCTACACGTCAAGCATACATTAGCACACACCAATTCCTCTCCTCTCCTCTCCCTGGGCTAGCACACCAGACCACTACGAGGTCTCAGCGTTGAGGTTCAGAGTAGGCTGGACCTTTGCCTGTGGTAATGAACGAACGAACGTACGTTTCACTGATGCCAGTGAAACAAAAAATTGAATTGTGTGAGCAGTTGTGTAATATCTTCCTGTTAATCATTTTTGATGCTATTTAATATAACTGTGAGGTAGTTTTTACTCCGGATGTATGTGCTGGCTAGAACATTGAGCTGCTGGATAAGGACAGTGAGCGACTGCGTCATCTTCTCTGCTGGAGAGAGCTGGAAGGCGTCTTCTGGAAGTGGATGGAAAGTGTAATGGATGCAAAACAAGCTTCAGCTGCTAGTGTCAGTAGCGGTCGTGTCGGCGTTGAGGATGACGGTGTCAGCGGTGACAGTGTTGTGACAGCCGAGGGCGCCTTGCGGCTAATTGAGTCACACCAGTCTCTGCAGCAGGCCATACTCAAGTATGAGTCCATCGTGGAGCATCTGGAGAGAGTCTGTGATGAAAAGGTACATTGCGATCCACCTCTGTCGTAACGGCCATTTTTATGCCTGTGTCACCCGACAATCTCAGCTAAGGCATTATGTTTCCTGGCTGTCCGTCTGCTGCATTTGTCCATTTCATTTGTCCGGACACATACTGTAACCATGATGTCTTGTGAATGGCTTGAGCAAAATGCAAATGCACACCGTCCAACGCTTAAGACTTGACTTAGCAGTCACCAGCGGTGCGACACGTGGCTGAATGGCACGGGGTTCAGTGGTTCACACAGTTTTACCTGCCACCCACACGTTTATCCACGAATGGAATGAGCCATCCTGCATGCATTTTGTAAGCATTCACCAGATGGCGTAGCCCGAACTAGGTGGCGCACATCTGGACCAGCTTACTACTCATCTGTCGACCTAGAAAGGATGAAAGGCTGAGTTGGCCTAGTTGGCTGACCTTATAGCGGATGGTTTACCCACAGCTGCAGGTCGAGCGTAGGACCGGGAAAGTTCGCTGGTCAAAGACTGGCGTTCTACCACTGTGCCATGCAACCAACCGAGCAATCTGAGCAATCTTGATGAAACTTAAAGTGACTATTCAATAGCCCCTACTGATGACCTGTTTAGATTCCGGAGGCCAAAGGTCGAGGTCAGAACAGGCCGTCGAGGTTGCCAAGGCATTTACGTCGACGCTAGTCGAAGTTCAAATGTTCTAGTTTAGGTCAAGCTGGATTAAAGTAAAAGGAAAGGAAGAGTATTTATATAGTGCCATTTATACTATGCATAGTCTCAAAGGACTCCTACATGGATCACACATTTTACTGAATTTCATTGGTTATTGATGTCCTGTAAAAAAGTTTTTTTTTACTGTGGGAGGCCTGAGATTAGATCCTGAAGGTCAAAAGTAAAGGTTACATTGACGCTGGGGCATCGATGTCCATCTCATAGTTTCATGAATATTTTGCTTTGCGAACACTGACTTTTAACTGTACTCGGATTTGTAATCGACGACTCGATGTAGACTGACTTGTATACGTGGATGGGGTGGACTCAAGACTCAATTACATCCCTGTTCATGCATATGGCTCTTTCTGTTTGTGGTTCATTATGCGGCTGTCAGGCATTACAGGTGAAATCCACTGTAAATGCACACCTGAGCCTGCTCCTCAGGTGAGGTAACATGACGAGTTATTTTACCTTTACCCGGTGAATGTCGTTGCTTGTGTCAGATTGAGTCAATTTCAAGTGAAGACATCGACAGTCTCGTCACTTCAATCAGCCTCGAGCTGTCACAGCAGAAAGCCAACCTTGCACAGAGATCTTTTCCATATACCATTCAACAGGTGGAGCCACGGTTTGTGCTGGACAAGAAATCCCAGCAGCCGCGGAGAAAGACGCGAGGTACCTGCTGTGTTTTCACAGTCCTGATTGTACTAAGAGTGATGAGAGAAATACGTGAAAGCTACTGCTCAAGGCCTCACAGTCAGAGGGATATCCCGGAGTTTAAAATGATGAAGATCCAGCTTTGCTTTTTTATTAACAAATATGAATGGTAAAAACTGGCCAGTTTACAACCAAGTGTAAGGGCGACAGAGTCATAGCTCTAAAACGGCGAAAAATCACTTTGGTAGGACTCCGCCTAGAACGTTTAGCACGTTCTTACCTGCCAAGTCATGTGGTAGTTGATGGTTCTGTGCTCTGTTGGTATTGCTACAATGGTCATTTATTCCATGCTGCAGTCACATTCACTGGAAGTATGATTTTTGGCATGACTTTGCTGGTGAGGGCGTGCTACACTGTGATTTGAAAATTGTACCACCCACACACACTACCACTTTTACTACCATTTATCAGTCAACATGTGTAAGATGGAACCCACAGATAAGAAGTGGAGAATTTTGTTGGAGCAAAGTTTGGACTTATAGCTCATATGGATCGGGAGGCGGATGCGAACCAAATACTATTTGAGCCCCCACTGGAGCTCTGGAGAAGACCTCCAGGGCGACCACACTCCACCTGGCTCAGAAACTTTATTATCACGCACCAAACGTTGCAGGGCCACCTAACAAACACTGAACAGTCATGTGTTAACAGTGACACGGATCAGGTATTAGCATCCTCGCCAAAGGATGTCCTGAAGAGTACTGTCTTCAGTTGCCGTCGAAAGGCCGCCAGTGACTGTTCATCTCTGACGAAAGACGGCAAAGAGTTCAGGCACGGGCAGCTGCAGCTGGAAACGCAAGGTCACCCTGGTGAGTATGCTGATGGGACAGACAGACAGACACACGGACGCCAGACCATTACATTATGCTTCCCTCTAGATGCGGCGAGCATAACAAAGCACAGCAGGAAACAATGTTTTGACTGCAACCATTGTCCTCATTTCATACCCTTCTTCATATGCTACCAGACTCTTGAGGGGCATTACCATCTTTATGCCAACTAACTCTCCAGTGCCACTGGTGTCATGACCCAAACTATATGGAAATAGCTGTGGCTATGGTGATGTCGTTTCAGGCGCCGAGCCGAATGCGTTCCTGACGAGTTCTTCGTCCATCACGTCGATGGAGTGTGACATTGATGAGGAAATTGCTTCTCTGCAGCTGGTGATTAATGACATGGAGTCCGAGATTACCTCAATGCAGCAGCACTTCGACGGAGAATTGTGTCTGGCCAGCGATCGTCTGCTCAATGCTGTCTGCATTCCGCCTCTCGACGCTAATTTCGCTCAGCGATTTACCGACTGACCGTCACCGACTGTCCCTGGACAAACTGATCCTCACTGAGCGCAGACCAAGAACTTCTACAAATAGACTAGAACTGAATGCCTGCTTGTTGAACGGTAGCACTGATAACTGTTACAGTGTGGTTACTTGTTGTGGTGCTGAATCAGTGTGATTAAAGTTGTGGATATTCATTCAGTTTCAGATAAGTTATCAGTCTCAATTGTCAGCTTCAGTTTTCAATTTTTTCTGTTATCGTTAGTGGAATTAAATTCTATTAGTTAACGGAATGAATTGTTTCTCTGGTATAATGCAAAAAACTGCACCACCAGAGCAGTTCGGCCATAAACGGAAAATTTTATGATGTACTTTTAAATATATACTGTATTATGTGTAAACGTGCATCCATCTGCCTCTCATTGTACAATGTCGGCAACAGTTGTACAACGAAAACTGAAATTATATTTATTCAGTTTCAGTTGTTAATTTTTCCATTTTTTAAATTTCCGTTTCGTTCTCTAATTTACAATTTTTTTTCATTTCTGTTATCATTAACGGAATTAAATTCTATCCCTTAACAGAATGAATCACTTTGTGTCACTTTCTGTTACCTTTAACTTAAGTCACACTGTGCTGAATGTACTGCCTCCCACTAGTGGACTGCGCATAACACATTCAATTCCCTCTTCTGTGTGGACGTCTTCTATGGATGAGCCTGCAGGCAGCTGACTCAGTAAGTCCAGATATTTCATACTGCCTGTAAGCCCCGACTTTGAATACATGACTGAGTGATGTAAATCTTTGTAGGTGCAAAGGAGAATGTGCAGTTTTTGTTGTGTCTTATAATGTGAAATTTTCTGTCGTTGTTGTTTATCTGTGCAATACTGCCTGTTAGTAGCCGGAGAAAGTTGCTAGTTTTATCACTCGATTCTCGGTAAATGTGTGGGATTTTTACTCGATGCTAAATTGTGAAATGTGCAGATGCTGTTTCTGTGCCGAGCAAACTTTTTGTGTGCCTATGATGCATACTGAGTAATCGTGTTTTTTTTGCCGAAGATTTAGCTGATTATGATTGTGTATATGAGCACGTTTTTTATAAGTTTTCTGCTGTTGAGCATCAGTTGTGGTCCAGTTGCCTTATACCATCCTTATCTTCAACAACCCTGTGTGGGCCCGGGGCAATCCATCTTTCCCCCATCCCTTCACTTCCCCACCTTCTACTCTATTTTTTAGTATCTTTTACTTTTCCCTTTTTCTTTTTCTTACTTACTTTATCTATTTTCTTGCTTTTCCATCCCTTCCCATTTTACCACAATAGTCCCACTCCGTTTCCAGGCTGTATGTAGTAGGAGGTGACTAAACCTGGGTTTAGTTATTTTTTGGGTGTTGATTTTGTGTTGTATGCATTTTTTAGTTAAGGTGCATGCTTGTTTTTGTAATATTTGATTTAGTTTTCTCTTGCGGTGTGATCTCTAGCGGTGTGATAGTTGTCTCCTCCTGTTGTAGATGCTAGCATAGTAATTCAAATGAGCCTCTTGATCCCTTTTCCTTTTCAGTTGGCTCCTGAACGAAAAGGCGGCCAGGTTAATATATTGCTGGCCTTCCTTTACTGGATAGGGATACCCTGACCTTTCGTCTGATATAGGCATACGTGTGCTGAAAAGGGACATTAGATACTAACTAACTAACTATCAGACTCTCGTGCAGCTGACATACTAAAATTGGTAATCCCAAGTACAACTTTGGGTACAGACTCTTAAACAGATTTGCCCCCTGCGGGGTTGCTGTATTCCCTGTGCACCGTGATAACGAGGTTGTTACTTACTTGCCTAAGGCCATGGTGTACCTTGTACACATTCTCAAGAATGCTGTAGAGTTGCGATGTCTCACAAGTAAACCCTCATCTTTTGCTCTTTATTACTTTTTCCCTTTTTTCTTTTCTTATTCACTTTACTTATTTTCCTCTGTTGTCCATCCGATCCCTTTCTACCAGAATCGTCGCACTCCGTTTCCAGGCGAGAGGTCGTAGGAGGCGACCGAACCTGGGTTTAGTTTGTTTGATTTATGATTGTGTTATCTGTTTTGCTTAGTTATGATTTATTCTGGTGTTTTGTTGTATTTGGTTTAGTTTAGTCTTGCGGTGTGATAGTTGTCTTTGCCTGTTGTAGGCGCTGGCGTAATAATTTAAATGAGCCTCTTGATCCCTTTCCCTTTGTGGGTGGCTGCTGAACAAAAAGGCGGCCAGGGTTGAGGTTAATATATCGCTGGCCTTCCTTCACTGGGTAGGGATTGCTCTCCACCCTTGAACTTTTGTCTCTGATATAGCCATATTTGTGCTGAAAGGGGACGTTAAACTCCAACTAACTAACTCTCACAAGTAAACGGTTTCACTATTCTTTGCACCATACACCATCAAATGCTTTCTGGCTCATAAAAACATCTAAAGGTTCTTGTTTTGCGAATCTGAGTTTCCGGGTGTCGCGACGTGGGGAAAGCTGCATGGTATGATGATGCTTGGCTGAGGTTTCCACTCTCTTGATTGCCTTCTGATTTGTAGTTTACTGAGCCCCATGCAGGCCGTGGGGCTGCAAGAATAGGTCCGTTCTATTTCCAGGCCAGACGTCGTAAGAGACAACTAAACCCGGCTGAAGTGTTCTATGTTTATTTTGTGATATACTGTTATTGCGTTTGATATCTTTCGGTTCATAGGGGCATGTTGGTTTTTGTTGGTTGGTTGTGTTTAGTTTCTTCCATAGCATGCTAAGTGATTGGCTGGGTAAAATGACTCCAAATGATCTAGTTTAGGAAATGGCATCAGAAGCAATTCATTTATATGTGGGGCCCATTTTTTGGCACAAAGCACTGGAAACAATTTGGGTTGTGCCCCCACTTTATATGATGCCCCCACCCCCATACGTCTCTGCAGAGAAGATGGCTCTCACTTGCATGTTTTACACAACATTACTAATGTAAGTATCAGTATCTGAGAATGAAATTGTTCGTTACAATGTTGGCAGTGCAATAACTAGTGCAAAAGTAAGGGGGCCAGGCCCCCGCTTTGAAGAAAGTGAGGGGGCCAAAGCTCCCAGGCTCCAACGCTTATGATTTTTTGTCGTGTGGGATGTTGAACCTTAACTCGAGCAATTTTCTTTTCATGCACTTTGGTTTGGTAAAGAATGATGAAAGTATCTTTGCCTAGAGCCGATATGCTGTCCGTTATGTACAGAGGAATTCGAAATCAAACATTTTAAGTGACTGCAACAGTGCAACTGTACTGCTGCGTCAGATGTTGTTATTTCAGTTAATTAACAATTACTTGCACGAACTGTACTTGGTAATTAACTAGACGAAGTATAAGAACTAGAACAAGCCAGCACTTAAAAGAGTGCAAATGCCTACGCTGCCATTGTTTTTGTGACTTCTGACCTTTGACCTTTTGACCTCAAAATAAATGGGTTTTTAGAACTAATCGTGGAGCATTTCTATGTCGAGTTTGGTGATCTAAGCTGCGTCGTTTTTTATCCACATATGACGATAGGCAAAGTGTAGATATATAGTTTACTATTTGTGTGTGTGTTGGTACGGTTACAGATTTCACCAGCGAGGATAAAGCTAGCGGCGTCAAATTTTGCACGGTGGTTTATCGGCGTCCAAGGCAGGGAATCTCCCATTTTGGGGAACTTTGCTCCCCCAGAAGCCCAAAATCGGACGAATCGGCGAGCAGCCGCAAGTATTGACGATAGACGCCAGTCCCGTCCACTGACGGCGCGCTCGCAGTCAGTGGAGGGGACTGGCGTCTATCGGCAATACTTGCCCTCGGCATGTGTGGATATACAGCCGTCCCCGAAGACGGACGTACTTGTTGAGATATCGTGCAGAAAAACAGACAGACACACAGACAAAAGGTGAAAAACCTAACTCTCACGATTGCTGTAGGCGTGGCTAGTGAACGTTGTAGTCTGTATAGCAGTTTAATAGATGACAGTTGTTAACAGATACTTAGCCGAGCTGTGACGTGCCGCCTGCTGAACGGATGAGCTGGGGGGGGGGGCTGAGCCCCCCTTACTTTAAGCCCCGAAAGTGATGATGTAATGAATCGTTACTGAATGCGGCGATTTTGTACGTTGTAGCACTAAGCACTGCCATTTCTGCCACGTTCACCAGTGATAGATAGTTAGTTGTGTATATTGAGTATGTGATACAGTACATGTCAAATGAAAGGTGATTGGACCGGACTGTTGTTTTGGCAGGGCCGCATTAAGGCTAGTGCGGGCCCGGGTGCTGTGCCAAATGCGGGCCCCTTACAGACCTGTAACCAGCTAACCACTCCCACCAATTGCGGCCCCCGAAACTGCGGACCCGGGTACTGCATCTGAGTGCCTTTTTAGGTCGACTCTTCAGAGTCGGTCGACTCTTCAGAATCGACCTAATAAAGCCGCTCTCAAATGTCCGTACGTCCGTTCGTCTACAAAAAGTTTCTTCGATTTCAATGAAATTTGGCATGTAGATAGAGGTCGATGAGTGATGCATGACGGTATGCAATATGACCCGATCCAAGATCAAGGTCACGAGCACTTCACAGTTGGAAATCTGGCCATTTTCAAAAGTTATCTCCACTTAAGAAACATAACAGTAGTTAATATACGTTCACTCCTCTGCCATTTACAATGGCAGCTGGCAACTGACCACTGATTCTTAAACTAGAGCACAATATCTAAATTTGATCCGGCCGGATTTTTGATATTTATCTTAGTTTCTGTGTCTCGTGACTTTGAACTTTGCAGAAACGTCAGTTGTGAAAAGTCGACCGTCAGTCCCACACGGGGCTAATTTATCTGGAATTAGTCATTTATTCAGAGTTCTGCTTTTTAAGCTGCACGCATTGCATGAGATGCGGCCCATTGCTACTGATGCCGCACGTAGCGTGGTCTGTCTGTGTGCCTGTGTGTTAGCCACACGGATGAGCTGTGCAAAAA
>Ga0209780_1001906_pt1 | contig 14334 bp, 12 predicted proteins | sample WorMetexBAHAMAS2_FD_187384 | JGI IMG/M metagenome (GOLD analysis project Ga0209780, IMG submission 187384) | Marine gutless worms symbiont microbial communities from Max Planck institute for Marine Microbiology, Germany - Inanidrilus exumae... | ecosystem: Host-associated > Annelida > Digestive... | reverse complement strand
CGGATCAAATTTTTTTAAAATATACCCCCGGTAGCGGGATATTATATCCCGGGGCTTCGACATTGCCATCACCAACATCCCCAAGTAAACAACGCCACAACCCCCGAAACGCGGATTTTGCGGATTGCGCGGATTACACGGATTAAAAAACATAAAAACACCTATGAGCCGTGACGGGTTTTAATCCGCGTAACCTGTGTAATCCGCAAAATCCGCGTTTCAAGACTTTGAAGTGGCCCCCGTAAAAGGCACAAAAGCAACCGGCAACACATTACGGCTCCTAATCTCACCCTGCTCACTTTTCTCTACCAACATCAGATACTGAACAAAAAAACGCTCGCCTACCGGAATCACCATCCGTCCACCCAGCTTTAACTGCTGAATCAGCGGTGGCGGAATATGACTTGCAGCGGCAGTGACGACAACGCCATCAAAAGGCGCATACTCCTCCCAACCGTGATAACCATCGCCGATTTTAACTTCAACCTTATCATCATAACCAAGCCTCGCCAAACGCTCCTTAGCCTCTTTTCCCAATTCCGGAATTATTTCAATGCTGTACACCTTATCCACCAACCCAGCGAGTACCGCCGCCTGATAACCAGAACCAGTCCCTATCTCCAACACCACATCACTGGGCTTAACCTCTAGCAATTCCGTCATCAAGGCTACAATGTAGGGCTGAGAAATGGTTTGCCCATACCCGATAGGCAAAGGGCGATTGTCGTAAGCATAGGCATCCTGCTCCTTGGGTACAAACTCGTGGCGGGGCACCTTAGCTATGACATCCATAACCCGTTGATTAAATACAGGTATGCCCGTTTCCTTCCCAGTTGCCCGTGCCATATTTTCGATAGTATTAATCATAATAAAACACAGCGGGTGACACGTGAAAACGCCTACTAAGATTTTTAATTTGAGCCTGACTTAAGCTACGCTGCCCGTTCAAGGTTTTTAACACCTCTTCTCGATTACCAATTTCTGGTAATTCATTGGCTGACAAACTATGCTCTTCCATCAAAAACCGCAAAACTTCATGAGCCGGTGCATCTGCCACCCTATGGTGTTCCTCTTCATAAACTTCAATTAAGGTACTCAGAGTCTCCAACAAACCAGCCAACGGATGTGTTTCATCATCAATCTTATCGAGTAACTCATCAAGTAAAGTAACCATCCGCTGATATTCTGTCTCCGAATGTGGGACAGACAAAACATTTGCAATGGGCTTCCAATGAGTTACCGTTTTTGTAAGTAATGGAGTACTCAAACCGAATGCCTCCACCAAAAAACTTGGTTTATCGCCACTATTTATAGGAACGCTACCCAATCTTTTAATCAATTTATGTTTATTTTTTACATCCATTTTTCCACCGTTCTAAATCATATTCTGAATGTGTCAGTATGTGTCTGATATACAACCTTTGCTTGTTGTAATGGATTGCGGCAATTAACCGAACCTTGTTGCCTCCGATATTAAATACAACACATTTTCCTACCAAATCTGCACTTGGAAAAGTCAGGCGCAATCGGTTAAAATCATCATAATGGTTGTTTTTGATTAATTTGTACCACGCCTGCAAAGCACTTTTTGTCTCAGGATACTTTTCGGCGAATTCGTTAATCCGAGCAGGTTTAATGACGCGCATTGTTAGTCTATATCTTACCACTTCAACGACTGTATTCAACTACGGCTGTGGCGTTCGCCGCAATGTAAATTTAAAAATCCTATTTCTCCAAGAAGCTTGTCCCGAAGTATTGAGGGATAGGATTTTTTTTGTTTACGGCGTCAGCGTTTTGACTCAACTTCGCAATCACCCATTCATCTAATATTCTTGTAATTCTCCAACATTGTATCGAACGTCTTTTGCTGCACGCCTAGACGCCGTTTAAAGATATCCTGACGCGACTGAAAGGGCTGAAAGGAAGAATTCTGTCTTTCCTTGATAATCTTCTCTCGAACATTTTTCCTCGTTTTTATCCGCTCCAATTTAGAACTCAGCTCAATGATAGGTAATGTATTGAGCTCCTCTAAAAATTTCTGTTCTTCTTGACTATAATCTATTATAGTTGTTGGTACCGGCTTCTCCGTCGGTGGTGTTGGCGTTTGTACCGGCGGTTTGACTGGCGAGGATATGGGCATTTTCAGCCGGGCTACTTGTTCGCCAAGAGCGGTGATTTGATCGCCCATATGCTTTATCGCATCAGGCAGCACATTCAGCTCACTCACCGCCTTTTCTAAAGCGACAATACGCGCCTCCTGGCTCACCTCACTGGGACTGAACACAGCCTGGGATTGGGATGGTTGCGGCAAAGATTTTCGCCGCCGAAAAACTTCGGCTTGTTTTTGATAAACCTCAAGCTCTTCTTCAGATTCAACAATATAAGCGTTGATGCTATCACATAAGGGATCTATTTCTCCCGCCCTTAGAGCCGCATAATATTCAAAATATCCCTCGATAAGCTTGTAGGAATCTAGCCCGTTTTGCAACAAAATAGGTGGCGTAATGACACCCTCTATTTCTAATAAAAGCCGAGCAGCCTCATCCAACTCAGTCTCTGAAAATTCAGTACGAGCCAAAGATGACTGAATGTCTTCAACCATCACAATGGCATGTGATATTTTTTTCATTTCCACCTCAAGGTTGAAACCTTCGCCTTTAGGCGAACAGATTTATCTCACTATTTGGAGATATATTTAACTACGGTGCTAGTTTTTAGGGAACCAGCAAACCTTTGGCTTACGCCACGCCGCTCGCGCGGGTAAAAGTCACCTCGCCAACGTAGTCCTCAAAGGGCTTAGGCTGGTCAACCGTGGCTTGGTTTGAGAACGGCTTTAGCCGCTATGCCAAGCCACCTGCTTTAGCAGGTGGTGGTTGACTAGAATAATCCAATTTTTTGCATAATTTCTTGAGCCAATTCTTGAAACTCATTCACAGACTTAGAACTTGATTTAAAATCATGTATTGATCTGGGATCAGCTACTTCCATTTCACCAACTTCTAAGGTTTGTTCCGTACATTTTGCAAGATCCTCTCTTTCAAAAACGATGCTGTCCATAACCTCAAATTGATAGCGTTGCTTAATTAACGCTATACGTTTTTGCAAAGTGCCTTTGACAAATTTGGGGTTTGTTGATATTTTACTAGGCAACACGCCCAAAACTTGAATCGGGGCACGATTCGTCATTTCTCTAAATTCATTGATTTCCTCAATAAATTCACTGACATTCTCCAAACCTTCATTGGCAAACGGCTTCAAATCAGAAGGAATAAGCAAATAATCGGCCGTTATCATAGCCAAACTTGCGTATAGATTTAACGAAGGAGGCGTATCGATCAGAACAATATCATATTTATTTTTAACCTTCTCCAATTTTTTAACCAGAATACCTTGAACATATTTATACTCATTAAGCTCTTTCTCGTGTTTCATCAACAAAATATGAGAAGGTATCACATCAATTGGGTGGCTACTAAAACGAGAACTTCTTGCCACATCTGAGATAGAAAAAGATTTACGTGACTTCAACACATGATAAATATAACTATCTTTCAAATTATCTTTTTCTTCATCTCCGAAATTAACCAAACCGGTTGCAAAAGTGGTATTAGCTTGACTATCCAAATCAATAATCAATACTTTTTTACCCGCCTTGCTAAAAGTGGCAGCGAGGTTGACTACAGTTGTAGTTTTACCTACGCCACCTTTATTGTGATAAATAGCAATAATTTTCATATCAGTCTTAACATTTAAACTATTATTTGCAGCAACTGTTTCTCTACCTATCAAGGCTCTAATCTCATCAATTTTATTTTCAATGCCATAAGTAAAGCAATGAAAAACCAGATGGACAATATTTCCGGTTTGTTTATAAATTCTAATTTCTTTGCCATTAGTTAAAAGTCCATAAGTCAAATGCAAGTCTATCATATAGCCTTTTAATTGCGCCAAATGATCGTTTAAATTTTTATCTGGATGCTTGGCTTCTATAACCACACCATTTTCAGTTTTACTGGACTCTGCAAAAAAGTCTAAGCGAAATCGATTAAATTTTACCTCTTGTCGCCACGAGTCGATAGAATAACCCAAGGCTGGTAAAAGATAACTGACAATCAATTTGCTCTCAACTTCCCTTTCATTATGACAAAAGTTTGGATCAAAAATAAATTCTTCCTCCTATCAATGAGTTTTTAAGATTTGTTTTCACTTTTTTAAGAAAGATTCAATCAACGATGTTGAAATATTAATATTGGTTTGTAACAGCTTATCAATAGCCTTTGGCAAATCGATTTTATGTTGTCTATTAGCCAATTCTAATACGCCTAACACACCCAGAATAGTTAATTTTCGCTCTTTAGCCACCAAGCGCCCTTTTTTTTCATCTATTAATAATATCTCAGCACCCATTTGTTCAGTCAGAAGAATAGCTTCGGTTTCGCCGACATCTAAATGAAGTAGTGAGCTATCATCAGACGTTTTTAGCTCACAAATTTCAATCCAAGCTGGTGATGATAAGATAAACTGTCGAACAATATCGGGTGTATTCTGATGGGTGAGTTCTTGATAAACCGCCTTTGGGATAAACACTGTTCCAAACAGTTGACGCAGTAAATCAGATTCGCCAATGCACGTCAAATAACGAATAGGTGAGGTATTTGAGACAACCGTTTTCATCATGAATTTTCCCTTTCATCTGGCAGTGCCAAGGTTTTTAAATCCTCCTCAAAATCGTCTTTGTCATAATATAATTGACAACCATGTTGTTTTAAAACAGCTACCGTGTCTTGCCAGTTGGTATGATTGAGTAAATGTTGTGCTTGTCTAAAAGTAATGCTATCAGCCGCGTAGAGTTCAGCAACCAATGCCTCCGTCGTCCGTTTAGAATCATCAAAATTTTCAGTCGGTTGTTCTGAAATTACAAAAACGGTGAGGTGGGTGCCCGCAGAAAAAGGCACAGATAATTCTACCTGCCCCGTCTTGCTTACGTTAACATTATATTTGAATGCAGTTTGAAACATAAATTAGAAACCTTTTTGTGAGCAGTTCACGTAACTCTTGACAGCGCACTAAATGAAGATAGTCTGTCAACAGGGGAGTATCAGCCCTTTATCACTTCGCCGTCTGGTAGCTGAATTCTTGATAGCCCGTTTTTTTACGTGGAAGGCTAATAATAAAACTTTAAAAATAAAAAATGTCAATGTTTTTGAGTGACTGTCCAGCCATATTCATCAACATTTCTTGAAATCAGTATATATTCAATGAACCCTACGCACTATTCACACCAGTATTTTGAATCATCTAGTTTGTCTGCACAGATGACTTTCCCTCTGAAAGTTCCTGTTGCGCCCGAGCGCAGTGCTCGAACCATCCAAGCCTCCGCATGAACAGGATATGGAGCCTCAAATCCAAGATTGTTCGCCGGTTTAAATCCGTAGCGTGGATAGTAAGTCGGATGCCCAAGTACAAAAACTAAATCAACACCGGATTTCGATAAAGCCTGCAATCCACTATTAATGAGTTTACCGCCGATACCTTGATTTTGAGCATTGGGCACCACTGCTAGAGGTGCCAAAATTGAAATTGATAATGTTGATTTGGGCTCCAGACGTGCCTTGGTGAACAAAATATGCCCCACCGCTCGATTTTCTTGGAAAGCAAGCAATGAAACCATAGGTTTTGCGCTACTATCCACAACAAGTTCGCCAACCAGATTTGCCTCTTCTTCTGAGCCAAATGCGGCACGCTCTACAGACAACACATTATCTAAATCCGAATGCAAAGCTTTTCGTATAATCATTTTATTTATGAACTGATGTTACGCACTGTCATTTCCAACGACATTAAGTTAAGAAATATTATTTGTTGTTTCGGGAATGAGGTACGATTTCCCGAAACTGTGATAAGGTTTCGGGAAATCCGCTTTGCTCCATTCCCGAAACAATTATTTGTTGTTTCGGGAAATCCGCTTTATTTGTTGTTTCGGGAATGAGGTACGATTTCCCGAAACTGTGATAAAGTTTCGGGAAATCCGCTTTGCTCCATTCCCGAAACAATTGTGAATCTTTTATTTGTTGTTTCGGGAAATCCGCTTTGCTCCATTCCCGAAACAATTAAAAAAAACTGACTCAGTTGATTGGAATACTAAAATGAATACAAACCCAACAAACCGCACCATTTGGCAACACATTATCGCGCTATTGCGCCATTTTTCAAAACCCAAACGATTTAACTCAAAATTTTTAATACTAAATTTGGCTCTTGCCAGCACGCTTGTCGTCGCATTGCACTATGCCGAAGATTTCGTCTTTTTCAAGGAAATTAAAGACACATCACTCGATTGGCTCATGTACTGGCACAGCGATTGTGAGCCTAAGCTCGCCAATGGACAGTCCATGCAGCGGATGGCTCTGTTTGAAATTGATGATCAAACTTACCGTGAATGGGGCTCGCCCGTTATCACACCCCACGATAAGCTCAAGGCTTTGATTGAAGCGGCGGAAAAAGGCGGTGCAAATGTCATTGCGGTGGATATTGGTTTGTCATGGGCTCAAGATGGTTGCATTCATCAAGCGGATAAAACGCCAGCCTGTCCCACCGCCAGCCCCGAAGCCAAAGCCGCTGATGAGTCTTTGGCAAAGTATCTTCAAGCCATCAATGAGAGCCAAGCCGCGCCGCTTATCATTTTGACGCGAACTTATCGACATCCCTTGGAAAATAGCGTTGTTAATCAAAAGCATTTTTTAACCAAACAGCCTTCGTTTTTGGATAAGTATATCACCGAAGAGAAAAATGTTTTTTGGTCATCCACATTTTTTGTGGTTGATGCAGATAGAGTGCGGCGGCGGTGGCAACTGGCTTCGTTAGTTTGTCAAGACAATCACCTCAGTGTTGTGCCGTCTATGCAATTATTGGTGGCTTTAGCGCAATTGTATGCCACTGATGATAGCACTGCGGCGCAAGTCATTCGACAATTTAAAAAGCGCTTAAATAATTGGGCAAGTACGCTACCTTGTGATACTAGCCAAGGCACAACCATCCATTGTTTCTGTCGTGTTAGTAGTAATCGTCACCTTGATTTTTACTTTTTTCGACATTGTGTTTGCTTTGGTACTCAGTACCGTACTGTTAGGCATATTACTGCTATGGAGCTTTCAAGCTTTGCATCATGGCATGGAAATAGACGTTGCTTTACGCTTGCTGGCTATTCAAGCCCTTTATTTTATGTTACGAGTGTTGGGTATTTGGAAATTTTTGCAAAACATTCTCAAGGGAGAAAAACATCATGCTTATCCGGCGTATTACAGTTAAAGCCAAAGGGTACAGCGAATGCGGAACAACGAATAAAAGTCTCAGCTCACCCTTAGGGGCTGAGGGCGCAACCAACCCAAATCACGCTTATTCGTCGTTCAGCATCCGCTGTACTCATCCGTCATCACGCCAACGGAAAAATGTCTTATTCCGAATAAATTGATGATGAAAAGAGAATATGATGAAACTCAAAAAAGGGTTTTTTTTGGATAATTTGTTTGGGTTTACAGTTGTTTCGGGAATGAGCGAAGCGATTTCCCGAAACTAAAGCCAAGCTTGTTGGCTGATCCGAATAAAAATTGGCGATTGGAAATTTGGCGACAATTAGCCGTGATGCCAGAAACTGAGGCGCGAAAGAATTTTGGGGCGCATTTGATTTTGGATGATTTTTAACAACTCATCAAGTGGATTAGCACTGCGTAAAATGTTGGTTTCGGGAAATCCGCTTCGCTCCATTCCCGAAATAACTATAATAACTATAAATACCCACGATAGTTATCCGGTTAGCTGCGAAGTCTCTCAATTCAAACTTTCCGAAAAGGCTTGACTAAAAAAAATCAAAAACTGTATAATATTAATTTTTTTTAAAAATAGCGTTTTATATGTCGGCTTGCACGGCTTGCAGTTGTTTAATAAGAGAGAGGTTGGAAATGAAATTATTTACCATATTTATGATGCTGTTATTTCCTGGTAGTTTAGTTTATTGGCTGGGGTTGGATCCAATATTGAGGGCACTGTGGAAGTCGATGGAGAGGATCGCCGTTATGTCATTCATGTGCCCGGTGATATTAAGCCGAATGCTCCTGTTGTTTTTGAATTTCACGGTGGGGTGTCGAATCCAGTATTTAAGGTATTCTTACCTGCCGATCCAGCAATAATTCGATATGCGCGTAGTGCTTATGGGGAATCGTTTTACCTAGTTGCCATACAGGGTGGTTGGACTCTTTCAGAGTGGAACTGGATTGATAGTGATGCTTCTTTGGAAGTCTTTGACAAGGTTTTCAACATAATCCGGTCTGGGTTTGACGTAGACAATAACAGGATCTATGCCTATGGGGCTTCCTCGGGCGCTATTATGTCTTGGAGACTTGCCTGCTATCGCGCTGAAATAATGGCAGCTATCACCCCTATGGTGGGAGGATTTGCTTATTTTCACAGGACCAGTGAGCGATGCCCTAAAACGCATTCGCCTGTCGCTGTGAAGTCATTTGCTGGCGAACTGGATTCAAGATCAGGCGCTGTCTTTCCAACAACGGAGGCGATTGCATTGAATTACAATGGGTGTGATCAATCTCCAGAGGTCTTGGAATCTTCGGAAACTAGAATTTTAAGTTATCAAAACTGCGGTAATGGAGCAGACGTTGAATACGTTTTGATGAAAGGAAGAGGACATCAGTATCCTTCGGGCTATCCTGGAGTGCTGTGGGACTTCATGGTAGGACATCCCAAGTTTGACGGTATTACCTTATTCTCTATAGAGGATATTGAGGCACTGGATTATAATCCCAATGCTATATTGAATTATGTGCAAAATTATAACCATGTGAATATCGTTTTCAGAAATGGTCGATGGATAGGTAATGTTGTTCTACCTACCCCCCCCAACGGGGTACCAGAGGGTCGAAGTGTTAAGATCGAGGTTAGGTCTAATTGGCCGACCAACATGCATCTAGGCGATCATCTATTCAGGCTTAAGCGCGGTTCCAGTGTGGAACTGATTGTGGCAGAAGGGCAGTGGTGGCATAATATTCGTAGCGAGTCAGCTAAGTTATTATTGGATACGCCGGTCGCAATTCAAATGCTAGAGCGTCATTCTGCGGCGGCGTTATTACATCATCTAAAGTCCTATGAGAAAGTGGAGATTCGCCTCGAGAATGGTCAATGGACGGGTAATATCGTGCTCCCTGCTGAGGGTGTACCGGAGTCCAGGGTAGTGGAAATTAAAGTGGAATCTAATCGGGAAACCCGAGTTCATATAGGCGACGATGAACCAGTGGAACTAAATCGCGGTGACCTAATGGTTGCTACTTTTGCCAGGGGAAACTGGGAGTATGACATTAGCGTGGAAATTAAGAACTGATGTTACGCAGTCAGCTTCTATAGCCCGGTAGCAAATCTTCGGAAGCGAGGCTTTAGCCTCGCAAATACCACATTCTGATACCTGAGACATCTGAGGTAAATCCCAAAACCCAGGATACGCAGCAACGGAGCAGAGCGAAGCAGTAACTGAGGCTTTAGCATTATCGCAGGGCTAAAAAGCCCTGCTTCCTATCTTATTTATAGGTTTTACGCGGCGCTTGAAGCCAAATTTTTAACGCTTCATTTATTGCAGTAAATGAGGCTTTAGCATTAATTAGTTGTTTCGGGAATGGAACTCTGCGGATTTCCTCCCGTAGGGAACTTAAAATTTCAAAATCAATAATTTAGCCTTAACTTCTCAGAAAGTTCCCTACGGGAGGAAGATCCCTACGGGACACATCATTCCCGAAACAACAAACAAAACAACTCGCTAATCCTGAAATTATCACCGCCGCCGACGGCGCGGAACTCATTCCATCAAACACCTTATTTATCAGTTATTTGTTACGCCAAGACAACCATATGCTGGTTTTCACGCTGAATGCCAGCGGCGATTTGCAAGCCCATGACTTAGGCAAAATTGCCGGACTTGAGCAAACGCTGGAAACCTACCGTGAATTATTGGCAGCCAAATATTCCGTCATGCAATTACGCAGTATCTGCAACTTTGCCGATATTGAATGTAAAACCGTTTGGCAAATAGCCGATGGTAGATTTATCATTGGTGACAAACCCAGCCGCGATAAAAAACCCAACAAAGTGAATAACTTGAATGAAATTAGCCGCTACTTAGCCCAAAAACTCCTCGCGCCTTTAAAAGATCGTCTACCCAACTACCAGCGTTGGATAATTTCCCCCGACGGCGCACTGGCACTGATACCGTTTGAAACTCTCATCCTAGACAAGCAACCCATTATCGCCAAACACGAAATCAGCTACGTGCAATCCCTGTCCGCGCTGGCACTACTCAAACAACGCGAACAAGATTACCAAAATCTCAAAGCCCGCAAAACGCTGTTGGCAATGGGCGCACCGCGATACCATCCGCCAGAACAACCCCCTAAAGACTGCGATAAAGCCATACGCGCCCCCAATCTTGAAACCTTTAAGGACTACCAACGCGCCTTAACAGACTTAAACGACAAATGGTGCAATCTCTCCGGAGCCAAACAAGAACTGGCGGCTTTAAAACAACAATTTCCCGATGCCAGCCTCTATCAAGGAGCCGAAGCAAGCGAAGCCAAACTGCAAAACCTCAACCAAGCCAAAGTGTTGACCGATTACCAATATTTAGTCTTCGCCACGCATGGCTATCTCAGCCCCCAAACGCCGGCTCTATCCGCCCTCGTCTTAGACTTACTTGACACCACCGACAAGACGGATGGCTATATCACCGCTGGCGAATGGCTGGGCTACGATTTAAAAAGCGACTTGATGGTACTATCTGCCTGTCAAACGGGAGTGGGCGAAGTCATGCGCGGCGAAGGAGTGATGGGCTTACCCTATGCCTTTTATGTGGCGGGCAACAAAAACACGCTGATGACGCTTTGGAACGTGGCAGATGACAGCACCGCCGAATTTATGAGCCGCTTTTTTAAAAAACTCAAAAATGGCAAGAATCACATTGAGGCTTTAACGGAGACTAAACGGGAATTTTTGCTTTTGCAAATTAAAAATTCTCGACTGCCGGTGTATTGGGCGGCGTTTGTGTTGTATGGAATTTAAACGAGAGAAATCCGATTTTTTCAAAAAATCGGATTTCTTTAAACTAACATAATACGGCGGATTAACGGAAATAACGAATTGGAAACTTGTCATTCCCCCGCCATGAGCTAAAGTCTGGCTGGACGGGGTTTGCAACCCCGTCCGTAACGTTTTAGATCGCGGAAATAGTGGGATTTAACGTTACGGACGGGGTTGCAAACCCCGTCCAGCAATAAAGTAGCGAAACCCGCCAAACCTTTGAAATTTATAATAACTGCCGGTGTATTAGGCGGCGTTTGTGTTGTATGGAATTTAAGAGAGAAATCCGATTTTTTCAAAAAATCGGATTTCTTTAAACTAACAAATTTGGTGTACTGCTATTAAGCTTCAGCCGGCTTTAAAAGACAATAATTCAACTCCAATTCTGGATCATCACTCAACTGCTTATAAATATATTCCAAAGCCATACCTTCCGTAGCATGGAAATTATCTTCGCCAAGGCTCGCCATTAGGCGAGTATGACGTAAAACCTCTAAAATTTGGCGTTTTAAACCACTAAACACCAAAATAATACCATTATCCCGCAAACGATCATTCAAATTATGTAATACCTCCTCCCCAGAAGCATCTAATTGGTTAATACCATTTCCAACCACCAACACATACCTAGCATTAGGCTTATCAGCAACCGCCCCAAGAATAGCATCTTCAAAATAAGAAACATTAGCAAAATATAAAGAACCATCAAAACGAATAGCTACAATTTTATCACTGGTGGGCAAATCTGGATGGACTTTAACATCCCGCAAAGTACCATCTTTATAACGCCCTAAAATGGCTACACGAGGTTTCATTGTGCGATAAAGATATAAGACAATAGCCAAACCAGCACCAATTAAAATTCCTCTCTCCAGATGAGGCGCAAAACCAAGCGTTGCCACAAAAGTCACTATCGCGGCTATGCCATCATGTTTGGAAACCTGCCAAGCATGTTTAATCGCTTTAAAATTAATCAGCCCAAAAACAGCCATCATAATCACCGCCGCCAAAACAGCCTTTGGCAAATGATAAAGCAAAGGAGTTAAAAACAGCAAAGTAATCATCACGATAACAGCGGTATAAACAGAAGACATACCGGTTATAGCACCCGCATTCAGATTTACTGCTGAACGGGAAAAGGAGCCACTGGCAGGATAAGCCTGAGTCATACTGCCCGCGATATTGGCAAGCCCCTGACCAATTAACTCTTGATTAGGATCAATACGCTCTTTAGTTTTTGCCGCCATTGCTTTGGCAATTGAAATCGCTTCCATAAAACCAATTAATGAAATCACCATAGCGCTTATGACCATTTCCCAAAAAATCGTCATATTAAAAGTCGGTATGGCAAATGAAGGCAAACCCTCAGGAATTTCGCCTACAATTGCTCCACCCCTCTCTTGAAAGCCAATTAACCAGCTCACCAAAATCGTAGCAGCAACCGCAATTAAGACACCTGGAAGTTTTGGATATTTCTTTTTCAAAAACCACATGATGGCAAAAGCAGTTATCCCAAATAATAGGGTCAAAATATGGGTACTGCCAATTTGCATAACCACACCCCAAACATCCACTAAGAAATGTTCACTGCGGGGCATGGAAACTCCAAAAATCTTACTTAATTGAGAAAGGGCAATAATCAATGCCGCCGCATTGGTAAACCCAACAATGACAGGATGAGACAGAAAATTAACAATCACGCCCAACCTAAAAACGCCCAATAGTAATTGGAATACGCCCACCAAGAAAGCTAGCATGATTGCCAAACCAATAAACTCTGGACTACCGATTTCAGGAACAAACTGCGCCACAGCGGTGGCTGTTAATAAAGAAACAACAGCAACTGGTCCAGTACCCAATTGACTGGAAGAACCCCATAATGCTGCTATCAGAACAGGCAGGAAAGCTGCATATAAACCATAATAAGCGGGTAAGCCCGCCAATTGTGCATAAGCCATTGATTGCGGAATTAACACTAAAGCTACCGTAATACCAGCAATTAAATCCGCCCTTACGGTATCCCCAGTCATAGGAAACCATCTTAAAAAAGGTAAAAAACGTCGAAATTTCTGCATGCTTTATATCTGCCTCACTTTTATTATACTAAACATATTAATTTGATAAAAACTTGAGTTATATTACTGATGTTACGCACATCGCCTCTCAATGCCATTAAGTTAAGCCTAAAGACGCTCGTTCAATATCCAAAATCAGATAGGAAGTAGGGCTTTAGCCCTACAATTGCCGACGCTAAAGCCTCACTTACTCCGCTCTGCTCCATTACTGCGTATCCTGGGTTTTGGGATTTACGTAAGACGGTTCACCTATTAGAACGTGGGATTTGCGGGGCTGAAGCCCCGGCTCCGAGATTTGCTACTGGGCTATAGAAGCTGAGTGCGTAACGTGAGTTATATTATATTTACAAGCACTGTGATAGCCACATAGGATGCCTTATGCGAGCCACTTCAAGATTAAATAACTGCTTTGGACATTGGGGTATAATAATATATTAGTAAAAACTAATGCAAGTTGTTGGCACTCCGCCATCAAATACCTATACATAAATTGTATAATGATCAAAACATCCAGATGTTAAAATTCGTTATCCTTATTTGCAATCCACAAATCGTAACTAATATAAAACCATGCAAAAACACCCATGTTGAAACTTATAATATCCATGAGCGTTCTCTGTTGCTTGCTCGCTCCAGTACAAGCTGAAAATGCAAGTCCAGTAGTTCTGACAAAAGTCATACAAAAACAACTGCAACGGGAAATTAGACTATCTGGAACCTCAATACCTTGGCGGCGTGTATGGCTATCACCAAGGGTAGATGGGCTGGTTAATCAACTCTTGATAGATGATGGCTCTTGGCTTAAAACTGGAGATCTCGTCCTAAAATTGGACACCCGCCTAGCGAAAATTGAAATTGAGATCGCCAAGGCACGTATCAACAGAATAACAGCTCAATTGCAGGATGCACAGCGTCGGCGTGATGATTTGTTGAAATTGAAAAAAAATCGCCACGTCTCAGAAACTGCGGTTGAATCTCTTACTTTAAAACGCCAAAACCACAAAATAGTGGTCCGGTTATGTTTAAGGGGTAAGCTCCCTGGGGTGATAAAACCTCTATCACCTTTGTCAAAAAACGAATCAAAATATTTCTTGCACCATGTATATCTCGGTTCACCCTTTTCCCTTGG
>Ga0209780_1001905_pt1 | contig 14336 bp, 13 predicted proteins | sample WorMetexBAHAMAS2_FD_187384 | JGI IMG/M metagenome (GOLD analysis project Ga0209780, IMG submission 187384) | Marine gutless worms symbiont microbial communities from Max Planck institute for Marine Microbiology, Germany - Inanidrilus exumae... | ecosystem: Host-associated > Annelida > Digestive... | reverse complement strand
AAAAGAGGGTTCAACAGTGTCCTCTATAAACTGTGACCGTTGCAGGCACCTTGATCTAGCAGTGTCAAGTCTGTCTGCCGCGCCGGCGTGAGTCGAAGTAAATAGACTTGGCTGGCCGCTGGCTGGCGTAATACACAGCGCCAGTTAGGGCTATAGCCAGACAGTAGGCCACGTCTAGAATCTAGAAGGGGCGCGCTATAGAAATACCCGTCAAGCTGTTCACTCCTACTTAGCCTGCCTTCCCCGCACGTCACTATCACACATCGCACACACCTACCAATTCCCTTCTCTCCCTGGGCAAGCGCACTGGACCACTATATGGTCTCAGCGCTGGGGTCCAGAGTATGCTGGACCCCTACTGGCAAAGAACGAACGAACGAACGAACGAGGGGTGATGGGATTTTATTATCGCTTTACTACAAATTGACTGCTTAGTCTGTCGCTGAAAAGAATTTGAAAATCGGTCAGTATTTGGCAAAATTAAAGGCACAAATATAGTGTCACCTTTTCCGGACATGGTGTATATCGATCTAAATTTTCCCGCACTCTGCCACTGCCATACGTAACTGGTTTTCCCAACATGCCTTTCACTTTTCACATCAGTCGACTTCTGGACTATCGACACGTGACTGTGACGTGAGACTGTGAGTATGGCAGATATGTACTTTGTAGGCGGCTGATCCGATGATGATCTAGGAGACTAGGACCGACACTGTTTTTGACCGAGGCACTCATGGATCCACGTGAAAAATTACTAACGAAAAGGCTTCCCATACACATCACCGAGCGTTGGGCCCGGAGCTGATCCCGGTATACAGGCAGTCAGTCCGCAGGTGACATAAGTCATCTACCCGGCGGTAGAATGCCATTACTTTCCGCCAGGCCTGCGGTTACCTTCCCAGCCGTAGTCAAGAAAACAAAAATCGTCTGGAAAATGTACTGCCAAGAGTTTAGTTAGGCATACAGTGTGACATTTCCGTAATATTTACGCCCACAGAGGAGATTTGTTTTCGTTTATGTATTTGTATGTGTCAGCTGCACTCAAAAATTATGGACGAATTTGTTCAGTTTCGAAAAAGTACGTTTAACTATTAATGACAACTAAACTTATTATATGTAAGTAAGTAAGTAAGTCAAATCATAGCATAACTGAGAAGAAGTAGCTTAACTAAAAGCTTTCTGTTTTCAGTTAACGTTTGCCCATCACTGTATTGTTAACGCAGCGTTATGGTACATGCCGCGGATATGTAGGGTTACTTACTGAGTAAAAAGTCGAGGGTTTAAAAAGTCGAGTGTTTAATATTCATGCGAGCGAGAACGAGGCCAGCTGGCAGAAGGATTTGGGTTTGCTGCCGGTAGGTGTAGTGGTGGTGTTGTACGATGTCGGACCGAGAAAGTGGGGATGAACAGTCGCAGGTTGCGCAAAGAGGTGTGCATCGTTTTGCTGTTCATCGCATTGAAATTGTCGACATTCAATCTGTTGTTTTTCCTGGCGCCCAGCCGCTCAGTTATTGTCGAAAACAGACGTTGATCGGCTGCTATTTTCTGATTGGGTGTCTTATGTTTTGCTCATCGTCCTCCATTTTAATGTTTATTTTTCTGTTGCGTTATCTGCATAACCAGTCTTGAGTTATTTTACTGGAGAGTGTTATTACAGACAGCCTAGTAAATACATTTGCACAGTTATGTGTATTTAGATTCGTTTATGTTAAGGTGGGTGTGATTAAGTTTCAGCTGATTGGCTGCCTGGCCGACTGGGTCATGCTATTTTAACGCCTGCAACGCCCGCAAGCCACATCAAAGGAGCATGCACTCTCTGGGGAGTGGTTCAACACCGCGCCGGTTTTGGTCTCGATCTTGCTCTTGTCTTGGTTTGGTGTGTTGTTACGGTCGTGTAAAGTTGCATACCTGCTCATGGTGATCAACGCGGCTGTCAGTGCTGCTAATTCTTCGCCGATGTGTTCACCCCTCTCCCCGGCCAGCACGCAACTCCTAATTACGTCACTAACTGCTCTGCAGCATGGTCTTTGTGGTCATTGGAGCTCAAAACAACGCCTGCAGTGTACTAAGTGACATTGCCATAAAAACAGTAAAAATGGTGTTCTTAAGACACCAGCAATTTTTTCACTCAAAATACCAAGTGAGGCATGACGTGTCGCACAACTTTTAAAAGTCACACAACTCCTCTTCTGAATTGAGCAGTGCTCTATTCTATACAATTTTGTCGCAAGAATGCGCTCAGTTCTTGTTGAAGTGTGGGTTATGTTTAAACTTCTGTTTTTATTTTTATTTTTGATAGTAAACCGTCATACACAGCAAAATACTGGCCGTAATAAATATCTCAGATTTGAAGTGCCTACCTTCACCTGTGGAGCCCCCATTATCTTAAAATGGATGATGGGTCTCTTTGGGGTTTGTCACCCATAGTGAAGATCATCCTGTGTACAAAATTTAAAGACTCTAGCTTTACACATTTCTAAGATAAGAAGGATTACCCAGATGATTTGTGGTGAGTAAGTGAGTAAGTAAATTCTTAATGGCACATCAGCACAATGTGGGCTATGCAGGTTACAGGTTTTAAAAAGATAAATATAGTAGTTATAACAAGAAAGCACTAGCAAACATAAAGCACATGATGTATATAACCAACGGCTTTCTCCTTTCTTTCTTCATTGCGGGCAGTGGTCCAGCCTACTTCTGGACCTCATCGCTTCGACCGTGTAACAGTCCAATGCACTAGCCCAGGGAGAGGAGGGGAATGAGTAGGTGTATGCGATGTGCGTGACATGCAGGGTACGTGGGGTTAAGTAGGAGTGAACGGCTTGTCTGGTATTTATAGCATGTCCCCTCTAGATGTGGCCTACTGTCTAGCTTAGCTCTTGACTGGTGCTGTGTGCTGCACCAGCCAGTGGTTGACCGAGTCTATTTGCTTCAGCCATGGCAGCACAGCCAGCACCTTGACACTGCTAATCAAGGTGTAAGCAAACAATGGTCACAGTTTTATAGAGGACACTGTTGAACCCTCTTTTTTCCTACCCGGATTGTCTTCTCATGTGCATAGGAATTATTAGAAATAAGTTTTTGTCAGGCAGATGCATATGGGCTGAGGTTTGAACCCAGGCTCCTGAGTGCGTTACACTCTACTGCACATGGAGCCTGAGTGCTCTGATAACTGGGCTATATGGGCAGGTCATAAGTCATAACCAAGGTTTATAGCTATGATAAGGTTAGAGTAACAGCATTAGTAACAAGATGGTAAATTGATATTTCTGACAAAATCAAAACTGGTAATTAGGAATATTTAGGTTCACTCAAGATCATCCACAGACCACAGTGTTACCGTTCGATAGAGAACATGTCTGCCTATTCACCTTCCATAGTAATTATGCCCATATCTAATACCATTTTCAGATCAGTCAATCAACAACTGTCACATTTATATAACGCCCCTTAAAACATAATTCTCATAGATACAGTGGGTTGTTGGTCTAAAGTTGCATATTTTTCTTAGGCCTACCCCACGTGTATTTGGCGCTTAGCAGTCCGGTCATAATGTATTTTTGTCAAGATATTTGGCATGAGTAAATTCCCATGCTGCCATGCATCATTGATTGTATGATGTACTGTTACTGTGCTAGGATAGCATGATCACAGAGTAAAAATACAGATGCATGTAAGTTCTTAATGCCCCGTAATTGAATTAATAATTTCTTTAGAATGTAGACATGTGTGTGACATTCCGTGAGTGCCTTCTAATTATGTAGTGCTGTAGTGCATTATGCTATGCAGGGTCTGATGAGGAGGAACTGGCTTCAAAGACTCTGCAGATTCGTCCAAACGGTTTTATCTGGATGTTAAACAGAACCGTCGTGGACGGTTCATCAAGATAGCAGAGGTGAGTCAGTGATAGCCATCAAATTACAAGCATTTTGAAGACTAATAGTGATGGGAAAGAACCAAAGAACCCAAATCGAATCAACTGAACCCAAACACATATTTTGAATTGAACCAAAACAAGCCAACTCGAACTGTCACATACAACTAACTACAAACCTAAACCTGATCTGAGCTGCACCAGTTATAATTGTGTCAAGTTTGGATCACAGTCACACCACACATTTTCACAACTTTGACAACACAACATACACAACACACAGAAATATTTTAAATTAACTTTTTTAACAGACAAATTTTTCAGCTGAAAACTGTTGAACAATGAACATGTTGAACCTGATGCTGTGTGTTATGCCTATGGAAGTGGAATGCAGTGGATTTTCCAGTGTCAGTTAATTTTCATACACTGTATGTGCCCTTGACTTAAATATTGCGGAGACAAGTTACTGTAAGTTATTTCAGGATGCCTGGTTTCCCCCATCATGAGACCACAGTGCCAAAAAACTGAGTGCAACTTGAAGCAGTGATGCCAACAAGGGAAGATTACCCACTAACCTCATCATCATTGTCAAACATCCAACTTGTGGAATGCCGAAACCACAGAGAGCCAAACTGAACTGACTTTAACATAGCAAATCTAAATTTTGGGCACTTGAGAAAGATCCCAAACCAAACACCCGAATTGAGGTTCTTTCCCATTTCTTTTCTAGTGATATGTAAAAACACTGGCATTAAGCAGTCTCACCACATCCACTATGTCTTTGAATGTCAGCTTCAGATTCTCAGTAGCAGATATTCATATTAATTTTGAAGTCACTGAATACGTAAATTTAGGACTTTTACCATGTGACGCTATGCTAGCATGGTATATGCTGTCGTCGTGTGACTGTCTGTCCGTCTGTCACATGCTGGTATTGTATCAAAATGGCTAAATGTAGAATCATGCAAACAATGTCATATGATAGCCCAGGGACTAGTTTTCTTAATGCCAAAAATCTAGGAGAATTTTTATCAGGTTCACCCCCACTGGGGGTGCCAAATAGAGGTGCGGTAGGTTCAAACGGCGATTTTCAACCAATATGTCACTATATGTTAGAAATGGTGCAAGATAGGGACAGTGACAGTGGAATGCTAATAGGAACTCCTATGTACTGTATCGATTGGTGCTATTTCCAGTCACCTTGAGAGACTGTAACTATCGCAAACCACTCCATTTCGACTTTGTTATTGCCTTTCACATCTTCATAGTGAGTGGAGATAGAGACTTCAAATTCGGTAGGTAGGTTGACAGTAGCAAGTGCTAGCCCATGGTGGCAAACCATTCCTGAAAGGGGAGTGTTTAGGTCACGTGAACCATTAAATTATGGTGGGCACCAACCATATCTCTTGAATGGCTGATCGTTTTAGGTGCTGTCAACTTAGTTTGATGGTCATTGTGGTAAATCGGTGACGGTCTCTGTCACCAGTTTTTCACACTGACCGTTGACATCTGTGTACAACATAGTGGACCTGAGGCACTGCGTCGCGTGGATCTGTCAGTGGCAGCGGAGGCTCGTTAATATTGTTGCTTATTTAATCAGATTGTAATATTGCATCAAAGGCCCACAGTGCATTGCCTATCGCAACAACAGCTAAAGCATAGACCTTGACTGTACAGGCTAAGATTAAAGCCTAGGCCTTAACTCCAAAGGCCAAGACCAAGGATGCTGTTTGCAGTCTTCAAGACCAAGCCAAAGACGAATACCTGTCCGTTCACTCAGCGTCTTGTATTCATCAATTGCATCCCAGATTCCCAGTCATTTTCTGATGCATGTCCGATCACCAGTTGGTCTTCTTTCATCATTCTCACGATCTGTCACGCATTCAGTATTTTATTAGTCTTAAAAGTGCACTTTTTCATAAATACTTGCCACCACTGAATGCTGGTTTTTCTCACAACTGCACTCATTGCCTAGGAATTACACCAGATTTCCTGTGCAAATCAACTTTAGTGTTTAGTTTTTTTTAATACTGCTAAGTTTTGGTTGGCTACCCACAAATTTTTAGCATCCAAGACCATATTACATTTACTATTGTACCTAGTGACTAGATGGGCACAAGCAGTATTATGAGGTAGTGGAAAAAGTATTTAATAAGCAAACAAAGCCATGTAATGTTTAACACCACCTTATTGACATTGTTTCCTGTATGTTACAGGTAGGAGCTGGTGGGAAGAAGAGTCGGTTGCTTTTGGCGATGTCAACCGCTGCTGAGTTTCGGGACCACTTGACAGATTTCAGTGAACACTACGCATCTCTTGGTGAGTCTACATCGACAAATGTTGTCCTCTGTTTGTTTGGTGGTTTGTCATTTAGTCAGGCTTAATACTGGAGAAGAATTTTTTTTGTGAAATGCTCGGAGGGAGCAAGAAACAATCATTCAGATTTTTGAGGATAATCTGGCACCTGGGCAGTTTCTAACAAGAAGCTTAGCTATTGCAGAGAGACCCACATGATGAATTATGTTAGTTGTTTACTTTCTTTTGTCGGTTGTACTCTTCCATCTTATCATCGCCGTTTCAGAGACAGCAGTATTACATTTACCTGCAAACTCGGTCTATTACGCCTTTGTCAACCGTCTTGTTGTCCCGTTCATTTGTCCATTCATCCAGTCAGATATTGTTGCCACGATATGTAATGAGCAGTCTGAACAGATTTGATAAAACTGACATGGAATATTCAGTAGCACCTTCTGATGACGTGATTGCATTTTGGGTGTGTCAGATGTCAAAGGCCATGGAGGTCAAATCTTGTGAAGAACTGAAACAGGATGTCTGTGTCTGTATTGCGGGAGACACTGGAGAAGACATAAAGACAAAGGCTTTACAAAAGCATTTTTAAAGTGCAGTTAATCGTGTTTAATAACTTTAATGGCACGATTAATCGTGATTAAAATAATTGAAGTACAGCCATGATATTGATTGGTGATGATAGATGAAGTGACGTGTATCAGGGCCGCCAAGTTCTGAGTCGGTGCCTGATGACGGCAAGTTGAAGAGTGAAGTGATGGTGAAGGACAATCGACGCTACTATCTTGACCTGAAGGAGAACCAGAGAGGACGCTTTCTGAGGGTAACGCCAGACTCTCGATGTTGAGAAATTGTTAACAGTATTGTTTGTTGAAGCTGGCATCATTTTTGTGTGTGCAGAGTTTTTGGTTGGATGAAGTAGAAATATTTTGATAGTTTCTGAGATGCGGTCACATACACAACATAGCATGGTGGTTAGCTGTAACACATCCTCCTGCTGGTTTGCCATAATATGCTGACAAATGTAAAGAGTTGTGCTTGTTTTGATCAACATTATTATCACCAACAGTTACACATGTCCGACAAACAGCCTATTTTCTTTTATCGTAGTTGTATTATACTGATGAAATTATCCCAAAGTTACTGTTTTACGTAGAGTTACTGTTTTACGTAGAGATATTAACGGTTCTCACGAGACTCGAGGCTCTTATAATTTTTTTATCGAGCTTGGCAGGTGAATTCCAAGAATTGAGAGCAGTTAAAAATAACACCTGTTGTTTGTTGTTATCGATCGCATACCAGCAACAGAGCATAACGACTTCAACATGGGAGTACTATTCAGACAATTGCACTGCACGTCTCTTTCCTTCCTATGAAGGAAGACCACCTAACAAGCAGTACGTGCCACAACACTGACTGTAATCGACTCCATTTGGTGCACCCCACGTGCGGACCGTCTGATAGTTGACCATGCGGCAGCAGCAATTATCTTTATGTGACCGTCAGCCGATGAAGCGTACCTGCCATGCAACAAGTGGTGGGAGGGAGAGTGCATTCTATCAGCAGCACTGCAGTGGGGTGTTGCCACCGATAAGTGGAATGATTTTGATAGGTACGTGACACTGAATAAGTGCATCCAACGGCTGCGTCGCTCACCACTTTCTTAGCATACCAGCAACTTGCTACCAGTCCTAGAGGCTCTTTTCTCCTACTGTGTGTAAAACCGAGAGCGCAGCTGCTCCCAGTCCAGATCGAGTCTCGATCGGGATTGGCCGATCAAGACTTGAGAATGAGATTTCCCGGGAATTAACATTCCTATTATTAGGGAACCAAGCCAAGCCTGGAGCAATTTGGGAAAGAAGGCCAATTCAGTCGAAAATAATTGCACTTGTATGGCTTATCTCACAGAAATGCTGCTTGAGCCAAATCAGTATCGTCAAACAAGTGATGTGACTGTATGGATGGCGACACAGTTGCATGAGTTTGTTGACAATTTGACACTGTTGCATGAGTCCAATGACTGTGCATCTGTAGTGATACTGTCAGTATGAGTCCCTCACCACTGCTGATATTAGACCTAATGGTGGGATACAAATGTGTTTATTATTATTCTTGTTATTATTATTATTATTATTAGGCCGCAGTGAATGCACATAGTTGCATAGATGCAGCCTGTTGCTGCAGATGTCGCATGCAGAGTGGTCTGGATATCTGTGTGTGGGGCATATGGCTGAGCTGTGCAAAAACAGCTGACTGATTGAGATGGTGCTCTATGGGGCAAACTCATGTGGGTCCAAGGAACTGTGTATCAGATGGGAGATCGAGATCTCCCGTGGGAAGGGGCACTTCTGAGGGAGGACCTGTGCCGGCCATTGTAAAGTATAGGGACTATGCGGTGTGCATGAGCTGTGCAAAAATGACTCGGCTGATCGAGATGATGTTTGGTTGCCTGACTCTTGTGGGCCTAAGGAATATTGTGTTAGATGAGGTTCAGTGGCTGTCAAATCTACTTTGGATACTTGTTATTATTATCATTGTCAAAGCTTTGCTCCAACAAAATCCGTTTTTTACTGTGCTGCCGGCTGACATAGGCTGTAAGACAGTTATGTTTGTATTGTCATTATGACCTTCAACTGTGTGTTGATGGTGATACTGTTGTTCTGTGTCCAGGTGTCTATGACAACGCCACTATCCAGGCAGAGGTCACAGATTGCAATTCCGGCACAAGGCATGATTGAGATTCGTGATGCACTGACGGACTTGCTGAATGAGTTCGGTTCTGAAGATCAAGGACTGATGGAAAGTAATTGATCACTTTCCAGCCACCATCACTATCTCACATAGACTGCTTTAAAGTGTTTGATGCAATGAAAACTACACTTGTCTTTATTTTTGTATAATCTTAATGAACAAGAAAATCGTAGCATTTGAAGTTTCTGTGCTGGCTGCAGGGCTTTAATGCACCCGGATTCATTTGTTGATTCAGGCGCCTTTTAAATTGTTTACATACCTACTTCCTGTTCTTATTTACGTCCTTAAGAATAGGCTTGTTCCGTTTCCAGACTGGAAGTCATGACCAAACCCAGCTTTAGTTTTTGGTTTTATTTTGTGTTATAGTATATTTTGTTATGGATGCATGTTTCGTGCTTTCTTTTATTGTGTAATCAATCACTCGTAGCATTTGTAGAAACTACTGGGACATGTGTCAAGTTTGGCTTACTGCACAAGTTCATGGCCGGTACTCGCTTCCCGTTTCACTGAGGGTTGGAGGCTGAGTTAGCATGGGTAGCTGGTAGTGTTGTTATGGTGGCAGGAATTTGCAACTCGGTCGGTGGCGATGTTTTTTAGACATGCCACCGCGGTGCTGGTGGCAAATATAGGTTGGTGTCAAGGCTAGGGTTGTTAATTGGAAACGTGGATGTCACGGCTTCCAGATGAGATTGTTCTGTTCCGGCTGTCCTGGAATGACCTAATTGCTCACTGCAGGAGACGGTAGGTGGTGCACTAAGTGAGACTGTCTCATTAAGTACAGTGCCTAGGCTGTTCGGGCAGGGCAGTCCTGTCGTTTGCGAGTGGGGAAGCGGAGTTTATGCGGTGCTTTGGCGCTGTTGTTGGGTGACAAGAACTGAATAAGTCAGCTCCAGTTATCCAAGCCTGAAGTTACTTCATAAATGAAGGCTGGTTACACAAAGATGGAGTGTATATATATAGATTATTCGTTGAAGTGTTAAAATTGTGTGGATGTAATAGTTTAGTTGTGAGATGATATATGAATGTATGCCATAAGGAACACCGGATGATCTACCAGAGCCGCAGTCACTGCGTGTCGAGAACAAAATGTTCTACTTTGACATTGGACACAACCGTCGTGGCACTTTCATGCGTATCTCAGAGGTTTGTCCATCGTAAATATTTGTCATCTCATCATTGTCTTACATTGTTCAGACGCTATATAATGACACTTCGGTGTGGTATATCACAGAACCTTGTAAACCAACTACCTAGACCATACATATTACTTGATGATTTTAATACTCAATCATCCACTGTGGTGTTGTACACTGTAAAAGTGGTAGTATCTCGGAAATGTTGCAGAATCCTGCAGACGTCTGATTGGAAGACATATGGTTACAGGCCATCCGTGAAGGAGATCTGCAAAAAACACGTAGTTTTTACACCCTCACTCCTAATGATGGTAGGATATGGCCATATGGGAATACGATAAATATGATTTGATACTGCACAAGATCTTGCGATACGATACAACCCCAAAATGCTCCACCGTATTAAACAACATCAATAGCTTGCAGGGTGCAGGTGCAAGAGCTGCTTCATCTGCTGGATGCTGCAACGGGTCGTCAGCGGTTGCTTGCGCAGAGTGGTACATTCATGGTTAGGGCAACCGGCCGAGGTCAGTCTGTTTCCAAGACTGACCACCAGAGATAGGTCACCGGGGTGCAGCAACTGTCGGCCTACGACGACTGTCATCTTAAGCTTCTTCCGAAGACTGGCACGCGACGGCGACTGTTTGACGTCAGTCAGTAGAGCGATCCACGTGTGAGGTCCAGCGACCGAGAATGCTTTGTTCGCCAAGTGCAGCCTTGTTCGTTGACTGCGAAGTTACATCGTTCTGCCCTGCCAGCCCTCCACTTACACAAGTCATCTCACACACTCAATTTATACTGATCTTGTTTTCCTTAGATGCTTTCTGTTGGGCTGTGTCCACAAAAGAAATAATTGGTGCAGGGTTTTGCCGGTGGGAAGTCCTGCTGTGTTCCAACCAACAGCTTGGAAGAACTGAAAGGAACTGAGCCGATGTATTTCTTCTGGCACTAATTAGTTACCACTGCACCACGTAGAGTGAAGTAAAAGCTGAAAGTGGCAGTAGTATGCAGCATAGAAGTGCGATGGTTGTTAGGTGCGTGCCAACTTTCGCACGGCGATTACCATTCCGGAGCGATCTTGGGTGCGATTTCGTGACGTGATCTCGGAGTTTGCAGCGAAGCAGCCGTCCGGTCAGCCTGCATCGGCCGGTGTTGACCGCGTTGTGACTGGTGTTGGCGGCAGTGCGGGCGATGCCGGTGATGGTGACAAGGAGTTGTCGGCTGCGGTTGCGACATCTCTCGTTGTCGACTCAGCAGCAACAGCGACGACTGCCAGCGTAGCATCTGCAGCTGCTGACAACTCACATTAGACATGGACAGCAACACAGATGGAGAGAACGCCGGCAACACAGTGCCACACCGCTACACACACAAGCCAACTACTCATTCCTTTCATTACAATTGGCATTTCTGCTTGCTTACTTATCTTCCAGTATTGTCATTTAGCAAACGGTGGCAAAATTTTGTCCAATAAAATTCGAATAATTTCCTGTATAATGGCGGATGTGAAGTTAGTACATTGACCCTTTTCGTAGTACGAATTTGTTGTACGAAATGTACCATCAAGTGGCAGTGTACGTGTGGTCATTTTGCTCTGTTATGGTCCGTTGCTGTAGACGTTAATGTGCCGGGTACGTTGTGCACATTGTATGCCTTGCACTGGTTTTGTGTGTTGGTAGTGGTGTGGTCTGTGTCGCTGGTTTTCCCCAGATGCTTCCGAGTGATGACGCGGAGCATATGCTCGCATTTTGTTTGCGTTCCTCATTGATGAATTTGTTGGTTATGTTGATTGGTTGGTAAGTTACAGACCCGTCGATGGCCCGTAGGAGTTTTGCCGAGTTGATCTTTGCTACTGCTGCTGTTGCTGCTGTCCTTAGAACAGTGGTTCTTAACGTGGGATAACTACAACATGAGTCCAACAAAAAACAATACACTACTTTTAATCATAGCTTCAGCAAATGTAGACCAATTTGCAAAATTCTTTCGCCGTCAGATTGCTGAGGAAATTTCGTACACATGCGTCATAAAGATTCTCCACTTCACCTTAAATGTTTCTACAGTACCATATGAAACTTGAAAACTAAAATTGCTGCCGATTTCAATGGCATATTGCATGTGATAGCTCAAAGTTCATCTCACAAGATATAAGACCACTGTAATAGCTCAGGTCTGAATCCTGTGACTATAAAATCTAGAAAACAATACAGCAGTGCTTACAAGAGGATCTGTGATGTCAGCGAACTGAAGCAGTAGATGATTGACGTGTAACATGGGCTGCTGCAAACAGTCATTTATGAAGCTTGCACCAGCAAATGGCGTAAATGTCTGTGGGATTGTGTTTGTATCTGAGATGGACGTTTTCAGCCTTTGCTTTTAACTTTCGGACTATTTATCAGGTAGTTGTACTGCAGTAGGTATTAGTTGCAAACATTACTGTCACCTTCGGACACTGATGAAGTCATTTATTGCATAGACTTTGCAGAGTTTGTCATCAAATCATATTCCCATCGTTCTTGCGTTGTCTGTATTCTCTGCTTCATTTACTGCATAAAAATTAAGTAAATCATTTCTGTGACATTTTGTAGCATTTGGCATTGAAATGTTGTTAAGTTTAAGTTTCAACTAAAATCGAGTAATTGTGATGGTATGAGTAAACGTTCAGCCGTCATTTTTGAATTTCCCAAATTAAGGTGAGGTGTAAGATCCTATAACAGTTACATAGAGAGCGTCCTCAGGAATCTGACAATTAAAGACTTTTGTAAATCGGTCTACATTTGTTTAAGTTGTGGTCAAAAGTCGTTTATTGTTTTTTTACTCGCATTGTATTTCCCTTTGGCATCTGTGGAGTGAAATCTTGGGTATGAGCTGCGTTCTCTGAATAAGTATAATGTAGCTTCAGTAGCTTTTAGCTGAACTCATTGATCACTTGGGAAGGTTGGTGTAAACAGTTCCTTAACAGTTATGGCACCAGGCTATCAAAACTTGATGCTGTACGTGATTGACATCCACCGCAATTAAGCTCTACACAACATCTCTCGTGAACTTAATATCACTACATGGCATGAAAATTGCGGTTTCTACATACATATTGCATCACATAATAAGATTGCATTATGCCCTGGTTTTTGTCGTATATTCTGTGTAAATTAATGATAGCAAATGAAAACTGCTGTCTGGTACCATCATTAGAAGTCACTAGGGTATGGACGGGCAGAAGGTTAAGAACCCCTCCTACATTAGAAGTTCTGATGTGGCCATATAGTGGACTCACTGTCTTGTAAAACATTTTTGATGGAGTTTTTCACAAGATGTTGCTACGGCGCTTGGTGATGGGGCATTATATATCAACAGACATTAATACATTAATGTGATAGCGTGTTGGAGCAAGGAGTATTTGGCTCCTGTTCGTCAAGCGTTGTTTGTTTACAAGTTTTATCACTTGCCTGCTGCGTTTCTAATGTCAGTTCTGCCCACATCGGCTCACTGCAAATATTCTGTGAAGGATAGAGATTCAGGACTTTCAATGGGTTTCTTCTGATCATGCGTCATCTTTTGTGTGACATGACCATTTGGTTTTTCTTTCGTGAAATATTGCACCTGACATTGAAATTTTGTTTAAAATTGTATTGCATATCGTTCTTTCCTCCTCAGATGTTTCAGTTGTGAGGTTCAGTGCCTATGATTTCTCTCGGTTGTTCTTCAAGCGTTATTCAGAAATTGCAGATTCTCCAATTGGTATTTGACAGTTGTAAATGGTAAAAGCGTTATCCTGCCTGTTAGAGCACTTACCCGGTTGAATTTGTTTTCGAAAAATGGAGATGGAGTTGGTGAAATAAAATCTGTTGCGTGGCCGAGTGTGGCTGAAACTGACACTTTTGTTGACGCGAGTCGACTTGTTGTTCCGTTGCCGTTGTTGACCGACGTGATGTGTGATCCAGTGATACTTGAACGATTTAACATAATTGTTGTGTTTAATTCATTTATTTTGGTTAGCTGTCGTAATATTTTGTTTTTTCTTCAGCATATACTAAGATATTCTGCAGCCATTTTTTGTATCCATAGTGTTTGTTTTGCCTATTTTTTGTAATCTGCCACTTTTTGCATGTGTAAATTCAGTAACACTATTAATCTAATTCCGTTTATTACTGATGCTGCTTTGTATGTAGAACGTGGTTGAATTGCATCTGTGCATATACCATCATTTCTTTCATTATAATAATTATAATATAAATTTTTCCAAAATAGGCATTTATTATTACGTGTACAGCTGT
>Ga0209780_1001904_pt1 | contig 14340 bp, 13 predicted proteins | sample WorMetexBAHAMAS2_FD_187384 | JGI IMG/M metagenome (GOLD analysis project Ga0209780, IMG submission 187384) | Marine gutless worms symbiont microbial communities from Max Planck institute for Marine Microbiology, Germany - Inanidrilus exumae... | ecosystem: Host-associated > Annelida > Digestive... | reverse complement strand
ATGTCGTACTGTGGGAAGTTAACTGATGAAGATGTGTCACGTTATTTAAATAAAATTGAATCGATAGGCTTAAGAAAAGCTTAGTGCTAGTGCCAGACGGGTGATCTGACTGTAAGTGCTGCAAATTGTTTACATTTCCTTGCAGTGGTGGATCGAGGGGTAGGCGATTGGGGCAGCCCAGGGCACCAAGGAAGAGGGGCACCAAAGAGGGAGAGCAAAGTTAACTGGAAACTGTCGCCAATTTGAGTGAGTTTTTAATTGGTAAAAGTTAGACGTTTATGTGCTTTCATATGTTCGATTTGTATATCTTTGTGGGTTCTATTTAAATCTGTATAATTATTTGTATATTTTTTATCTGGCTACGTGTAAGCGGCTTAAGTGCCCTTCGTTCGGCCATAGCATCAGAGTGAATTCTACTATTCTTATATTCGTTTACTGTGTATACTCTGATTGCCTTAAATAAAGTATGTATGTATGTATGTATGACACCGACGGTCCGTCACTCAGGGGGCACAGTCTCGAAATCTTGCCCAGGGCACCAGAAACCATAGATCCGCCTCTGTTTCCGTGCCTACATCACGGCAGCCAGAACAGTTGGCATAGATAGGAATGACGAAATTACGTAACTGTCAACATATGTATAACAATGTTCCGCTGTGGCTACGTCACGTCCCGGCAGTTACTGAGCTGTTGCGTTGTTTGTCGGTTGAAGTGGCGGTCGGCTACGTCTATGAGAACTGTGCTCGGCGACCGTATTGGGAAGTTCAGTCGGCAAAGATCGCAGGCAATGATATGATGTCGTCTGAGATCGGCGGCTGGAACGTCGATGTGCACCACGTCTACAGCGTACAGGAAGGTATCATTGGCTTGTCTTTGAATTCACAGTAGCCAGTGAAATACCGAATAGCTGACGCCGCGGCACAAGTGGCGCTAAGCCGAAGCTGAATGTGATAGTGTACTATACAATTCAACTATGGAAAAATTAGTCAAATACTAATGTTTTTATATGGCAGTAATTTAGCATTTTTATGCAATTTTTATTTTTTGGACTAAACAATAGAGCAAACAACTTTACTATCTTCACATGGTCATTTTAGTTGATTTTAGTCAATGAATAATTGACTAAAGCATGCAGTTAAAGAACTAATGAATTTTAGTTGCATGTCATACCTAGTACATGGCTTAGATATATCTTGATGTTAATATTTCACAGTTCTTTTGCATTTCTTAAAACCCGTTTCATTATCTAGTCTTATGTCACTTTCATATTTTCTGTTCTCGAATACTTTGTAATTGGCGGTGTCAATGTCAATGTCAACATGAGGTTCCGTTACGTGACAGAAATTAAAAAAAAAACTTATAGGACAGCGGACAAGTCACAGTTAAAGTGATTTCATCAGTCGTCATATTGTATTTTTGTTTCCACCATTTTCAGTCAGTTCCATAATTGCGTCTGACTGCGGCTTTTCTTAATGATAACGCGTTAGTTTTGCTCATCTTGGGATCTGTTCGAAGTAAGATGAGTAGACTGGATCTGTTTATCAGCCGTCTAGCAAAGTACAGCCAGATCATCCCACCAGGTTCCAATAATTATACGTCTTAGAACTAACCGAAACGGAACTGAACTTAATGCAGCTGTAACACGACTGTGCAGGAATTGTTTACAAAGGCGACGGTTCAAACATGTACCTCAAGATGTCGCCACGGTCGCGCCGCATGGCGGTCGTTCTTGGAGATCCCACAGGTCAGACGGATTAAATTTGCATGCAGCCTATGTAATTGTGTAATTTATGTAGTTTATTTATTACATACGCTGTTATATGACCAAGTAAAATAGTTCGCTCTGATTGGCTTAGTTGTAGTCACGTGAATTCGTATATCGTTGTTCGCCACTGCAGTTATGTTCCCATAGCGTTATACACATCGAAAGCTTAACCGTTCGATATGTACAACATGTTATACGCTGACTGCTTGGGTGGGTGTGGTCTAACAGTCCCACATGACACTATTTCAACCAATCGCTTTCACGCATTTCAGTTTGTCATAATGACCGAATAAAGTTACTTACTAATTTGGACGTGTAGGACGGCGCCGGCGGGTTGACTGTCAGAGATGCGATGGTCCTGCAGCTGGCAACTTGCTGCTGTCTCCACTGGCTCTGGCAAGTGGCCGTGATGGTGCCCTGTACATCGGCGATTATAACTACATTCGTCGTCTGTCACCCGGCAGAGATGATGTCGCTACCATACTCCAGCTCAGGTATGTCGTTATTACGCCGCGTCTGGCGGAAAGTGTTATGTAACGGTCTGGCGTCCGTCCGTCCGTCTGTCTGTCCGTCGGCATACTCACGTGACTCACCGAGGGTAGCATGCGACGCGGCCAGCGTACATTTTGGTCCGACAATAAGGAGGACCGACATACTTGTTACCTCCGCCATTGGCGGTAGTGTTTTGAGCGCCGTTTGTCTGTTTGTGAACAGGACAACTCAAAACGTTATGGATGGATTTGCGTGAAATTTGGGAATTTGGTAGACTATGGACCAGAGAAGTGGTGATTAAATTTTGGAAGGTTACGGTTAGAGTTGGAAGTTAGGGTTATGGATAGGGGCGATCCTACAGAATAAATAGGGGTTCCGGTTTTGTACCCCATGGAATTCCTTGGGGGGAAAACACATGAAATTTTAGTGGAAAAGATTCCGTGGGATTTCGTGTGAAAAACGTCGTGTAATTTTCGTGCCACGTGGGCAAAAACGTATGAAAATTCCATAGGATTCCATGGAGTCTCCATGGAATTTTCGTATATTTTTGCCAACGTGGCACGAAAATTACACGGAATTTTTCACATGAAATCCCGTGGAATCTCCACGAAAAATTTCAAATGTTTTTCTCATGGAGTATAAAACCGGGGCCCCTATTCTTCAGGATCGCCGGTTAGAATTAGGATTAGGATTTGGGTTAGGGTTAGCGCACCTGTTGATCGCCAGTAACGTGGCGTGGTAGAGATATGCGCTCTAGCGAGTGCCCTCTGGTTACTGTTAATTTATTAACTAATTAAAAGTATTAAGAAAAGAACGCATTTGATAACGACAACTGTCTATTTTTTGTCGGCGTCGCCTTCAAGTTAACGTTTCGTCGAAATACTTCTTTCTTTACTCATATTACTGTTACCTGCGTATTTCTACGTTCTGCAAAACTGCGCAAGCTATGCAAAACACGCAGTTTTGTTCAGTTTGCCGCAACTCATTGGGACATGCAGTACAATGACGCCGTTACTTAATAAAATTAATTACGTATTCATCCTTCTTTTACCCATGCCACAGGTTGGCGGAGGTGTTTTTCTGTCTGTTAGTTAGCAGAATAACTCGAAGTTATTTGTGGATTTTTTATGAAATTCGCGGAATAAGTATAGATTATAGACCAGAGTAGAACTGATTAAAATGTGGAATGTGTAACGTCTGGTACTGGTACAACGGTTAATACAACGTTAACTTATTTCAGTTAGGGGCCGTTCACACTGAGTGCGGTGCAAAGCGGAGCCGGGTGTCCGCGCGGATACACGCGTATCCGTTGTAATCGAACTCGTTGAAAGCAACGACGACGTTCACACTACGCTCGTTTTCGCGCCGCTTCCTCTGCTACGCCGCAAATCGGTGTGAATGGGCCTTTACACCCACGCATCTGTTGCTGCCTCGCCGGTGTTGTACCGATTTCAGTGTGGTGGGGTACGGCTTTCTGCCGACTGCCATCTGACGCCAGAACTGGTGGCGTGCATATAATGGGTTAAATTACTTTTGAAAGGGAGCCCTATATCCATCCAGTGGCCGATTATACGAATTCAAATATCATGCGGTGATTTTGCCCGTGAAGTGATTATCATCGTACTGTTTTAGTAATAGACTAGCAGTTGTCAGTTACATGAAATGCGTTTTGAAATTCCTGAAAACATTGTTTTTCTTTAAATTTTGCATTCAGACTGTGAGAAATATCTGACAGTCAAACGTTTGGACAACAGTATTGTCGCTGTCATGATCTGGACATGGATGTAAGGCGCCAATGGAGCTGTAGCTGGACGTGTGGGGCCTGCAAGTGGGGTGTGGGAGCTCAAACGAGACGTGTGGGATTCTAGCTCCCACTAAATTTAATCTCTGTTGCGTATGCAGCGTTCCGGACGTTCACTACAAGTACTACATGGTGGTGAGTCCGCTCGACGGGCGTCTGTACATCACCGACCAACAGAATCTGCGAATCATCCGCGTCAAGACGATGGGCGCCGTGCGAGCAATCACCGACAACTACGAGCTAGTCGCCGGCAACGGTCGCCAGTGTATACCCGGAGACGTCGATCAGTGCGGGGACGGCGCGGCGGCTACTGAAGCCAGGCTGTTCTACCCGAAAGGTATCAATGGCGTATTGAGAGGGATGCCAGTAGGCCATGACATCCCATCCCTCTTTGAAAGTCAAGAAAATAAAAAAATAATCCTATTATGTATTTCTGATTTTATGCATGGAATCAGATTCTTTTATCATGAAAATCAACAGAAAATGATGTAAAAGTACTTCCTTTATATATAAATAATGAAATTTTGTAAACAATGTCAAAATATTTGTCGAAAATAGCGCCAGTAGTAGTACTTACATTTATCATTTAACCGCAAATGACTGTACAGCTGTTATTAAAACATTACCGTTGCAGTTTGAATAGGCAGAGAACATTGTTCTGAAGGGAATATTCTGCTGACTGACTGTTTTTTTTGCAGGAATTGCGATCGACAAAGATGGCGTCGTGTATTTTGCCGACGGAGCAAACATTCGTGCCATTGACGAGGCGGGAAATATACGCACAGTGATTGGCTCACAGGAGGCGCCAAGACAATGGACTCCTTTCCCGTGTCGTAAAGTGCTTAATGTTTCAGAGGTGCATTCGTTTTAGTAGTTCTTAAATCGAACAGTTGATGTAACTAGAAAGTCATCACTTGACGTTGCACCGACTACTTTAGCAACATTTTTGCTCCTGTGACCTTGAACTTTGACATATGACCTTCACCTCCAGACTTGACTATAGATAGTGTCAAGGTGAACAGGCGTGCTAGACATCTTGGTCAAAGGTCATTTATTCCAAAAGTTACCAAAAGTTATTGTCCGAATACTTTGACAGGCACACACACACACACGCGAGACTGACTACTCGACCTGGAACACTACAATGGTCGGTAAGGAGCAGCAGCCTTGGCTCAGTGATTAGGCCTGAGGTGATGGGTGGATTGGATTCCAATTTCCAACGGAGACTTAAAGGAGCAATTATGCCAACATGTTGAAGAGAGTGATAAAACACAAAAATATATGAAAACATAAAAGCTAAAGCGAACGGTTAGTATTGCTAAAAAAATTCACAGTTTAAAACGGTTTGTTAGGATGACTGTGGCTAAATCACACAACTAAAACAGTAAAAATCAAAAAGGTGATATTACTTATCAGCACATTGACTGTATTGCGATGTGCTGCTAAGTAATATCGCCTTTTTATGCTTCCATTCGCCACCCGACATCGTCGGACAATGCATTATGTTTTCAGGCTGTCGGTACGTTCGTTCGTTCGTTGGAGTGGACAGATTGTTACCACGATATCTCATGAATAGCTTGAACAGTCTCGAAGAAACTTGCAGGAAATATTCAATAGCCCATACTGATAACATGATTAGATTCTGGAGGTCAAAGGTCAAAGGTAAAGGTCACAGCAGGCCGTCGAGGTGGCGAAGGTATCCACGTCGACGCTGGGGCATCAAAGTCCATTTGCTATTTCTGCTGTTTTACTTGTGTGATGTAGCGACTCTTATCTTAACAAACCGTTACAAACTCTTAGGTTTTTACAATAATAATAGGAAACTGATAAGTCTAACCACTTACTTTAGCTATTATTGTTTTAATGAACATTTTTATCACTCTCTTCAGCGTTTTTTCATTATTGTTTGGGTAACAGGAATGCCGTCCGGTGTGCAAATAACCTATTTCAGTGATTGCAAAAGCTTTTTTGGGGGGAGGAGACCCGTCCCAACTTGAATTAACTCCAGTAAAGAAAGCCAGTTAAAGAAAATCCCTGTGTTTTTATTCCATCGATTGATTTCAGTGAATCCGAAAAATTGTTGATGTGGCCTCGTAGTGCATGTGAATATTCGTAGGAAATATTGATAATCTTTATTCACCATATAATGGCAGCAAATGAACAATAAAGAAACAATCAAATAAAAGGGAAAAACTTAACTAAACCTTAATTATATTACATTACACAGATGAGGCTATTATTACAAGAGGCTGTTAAACTCCTCAGTGGCCTCAGTGACAAAAATATTAATGCTGGGCGTTCTGTTCTTGACTTCAGGTGAGTCTACGATGGCCGACCGCCTTGGCTGTGAGTCCTTTAGACAATATGCCGTACGTTCTTGATGACGGTCTCATTCTCAAGTTGACCAGGGACAACCACGTCATCATAGTTGCCGGAAGATCGCCACTCTGCCCGCCGATCAACGCTTCCACTACGTTCGCCGACGAAGACTCCAGCAGTCCGGCAGTGAACAGCGTCCTGGAGCACGTGGAAAACCTTGCCTTCTCTCCGGACGGGGATCTGTTCCTGGTGGAGAGCGACGGAGAGGAGATACGCCGGCTGAGGTTCATCGACTCGGCCGGCCGGCTGCATCACTACGCCGGGACGCAGTGCCCGTGCCCGCCCGCCAGCCCCGCGCCGTGTCCGTGCTCAACCGGGACCGGATCGACCGCCGTCGGCGTGCCGTCCGCCGTCGCACTGACCCCGGACGGTGTAGTTCACGTGGCCGACACGAGGCGGGCGTGTGTCCACTCCGCCGTCGGCGCCGAGCCTTCCGTCGACCGATACGGACAGATGAAGGTCGTCGACGCGGCTGCGCGCGAGGTACGCACGTCAAGCTTACGTAAGTAAGTAAAACTAAATACATGAGCTAGACAACACTTGCTACAGTACAAACTCTACATTGACACTTTGAAATGGGCAAACTGTCGTCAATTCACTGCTAATGTATTACTTACTTACTTACTTACTTACTTACTTACTTACTTACAGTTAGAAAATGAAAGTGAAAGCAGCGGTCTCATTGGAAATTATGTAGCATCTCGATTCATTATGTATTATTGACCGACTGGTAAACTTACGCAATATCTTCCAGAATATGTTCCGGATCACTTCCGAAAACTTAATCAACTTTTTTTGGTCCATAATTCTAACTAACAGACAAACGGCGTTGAAAACATTACCCCTGCCATAAGTGGCTGCGGTGTTGATGGCAGTAAGTACAAGCTAGCAAATAGATATATTAACTAATTAATAGTTATCTGCATTATCTGTTTTTTTTTCTTGTACCAACTCACCCGGCTTGTCCTGGGCCACTAAACAGTTGTTGTTGTTGTTGTTGTTGTAACAAAGCTCGTCAAAATAGAACACGTTTGACACAGTTATTCCAAAAATAGAAAGTATGCAAAATTATTGCGCTGCAGTGTGTATTCCCATAGAACACGAATGTTTAAAATGTTTAAGATGTTAGCATGTACTGCATGTAAATTTATGCCGGTTTCAGGTTTACGTGTTTAATCGTTACGGACAACATCTATCAACCACCGATCTGTTAACTGGAGTGCAACTCTACAACTTCACGTACAACGTACATTCATACTTTGGACGACTGCTCAAAGTCACCGATGCAGGAGGGCAGCAGATGACTATCAGAAGAGACTACAAGCTTGTTGCACGTGATATCTGGGTAAGTTTTTTTATACCTAATTTTGCTTTTCCTTTTGACAATTTTAAGAAAGACGTTAAAACGTAACTTATTCCGCCGAGACATAATAATAATGGTTTATTTGATTTCAACTAGCCAGTCACAGTGATGCGTCTAAGTACACGTTCTTTGACTGAATGCTGGCGCTATATAAATTTGATTACTGATTACTGATGTGGGACAGGGTGCCGTTCTTAATTTGTCTCTGATCTACTGATGTTTTGGCGTGTATTTTCAGTCTGCGTCAGGTGCCCGTAGTCGCCTAGCAACGGATACGATGAACCAGCTTCAGCGCTTCGTCAGCGGTGACAACGTCACAACGCGCTTCAGTTACTATAGCAACAGCGGACTGATCGAGTCACGTGACGACCAGGGCAGCGTCCGATTGGTCGAATATGACGACGTTGGTCACGTAACGTCGCTGATACTGGCCAGCGGTAGGCGCGTGTGGCTTAACGAGGGCGGAGCCAGTGGTGGGAGGGCATGTTTCGACGTCACCAATGACGTCAACACCGTTGCCATGACCATCGGCCACTCTGGCACAACATTCACTCGCGGTATTTAATCGTTTTATTTTATGTGATAGTTCTAATATTGCTTAACATATTCAACACTGATTCATTACAGATTATGCTGCTTATTTCATGTTCTACTGAAATAGTTAGTAATGTCAAGCATACAGATTGGCCTAATCAAAATAAACATAAAACTGTTATGTATCTTCAAAATTCAGACAACGAATTTGTATTAGAAACTAACATTTTACAGAACTGCGCCACAGCCAAAACAAACTGCTGTGAATGGGAGAAAAATAGATTTTTGTGCTTTTTGGCGCCTCTGATTCGCTTGCAGATATGGCACTGATGAAATATGGTTTGATTGATTAGTTGACTGATCGACTTAAGATTTACTTAAGACTGTTTTTGTTGTTAATTTTAATTATTAACAGTTTTGCCGCGCGACGCTATACTAGCGTGGTATATGCTGTCGTCATGTGTCTGTCTGTCCATCTGTCTGTCTGTCACAAGCCAGTATTGTGTTAAAACGGCTAAACATAGGATGACGCCAACTATGTCATACAATAGCCCAGAGACTAGTTTTCTGTCGCCAAAGTATCTCGGCGAAACTCCGATGTGGTCACTCAACGGGGGCGCTAAATACAGGTGGGTTGGGTTAAAATCCGCGATTTTCGACCAATATCTTGCTATATCTCATACACGGTGCAGAATATGACATGGTTACTATGGAAGGCTAATAGGAACTCGTCTGCGCTCTAGCGAATGGTGATATTTCCAGTGAATTGAGTGAACCGCTACTGTCTCAAACCGCCCCATTTTCCACATTTTTCATTTTATTTCATATCTTTGTAATGCTTGTAGATAGAGACTTAAAATTTGACAGCTAGGTTGATCGTAACAAATTCTAGCCCCAACGTGACAACCACCCCTGAAATGGGCGTGATCAGATCACGTGACACATTTTTGAGAAGGAATAAGGAAAGTAAACGTCATTTTGCGGTCGGTCAGGTGCAATGAAAACAATGACGTCGCACACGCCGACCAGCGTGACCGCTCGACTCCCGTCCAACACGCTACTTACTTACGAGTTGGGCGACGAGCTGCCAGGTGTCGAGTACCAGCTGGACACGAAGCGCGTCGTTCGGCTGCCGGACAACGTGACGCACACGGCTGAGTGGTGGCACCAGCTTCGACACGACGATTACCATGGAAACCGCGCTCGACGAAACACAATAACACGTCGCCTGCTGGTTAGTGATGATGATTGTAATGATGTTAAGTTGTTAACAATGACAGGCCTAATTGTAAGAAGCCAGCACTCATAAGAGTGCATCGACCCACGACGGCATCGTTTTGTGTGACTGGTGACTTTGATCTTTGATCTATTAACCGCAAAATAAATGGGTTTTCAAGACTCATCGTGGAACATTTGTGTGTCAAGTTTGTTGATCATAGCTGCGTCGGTTTTTTAGATATCGTGTGGATAAACAGACAGACAGACAAACAGACAAACGCCGATGAAAAACCTAATCCCGCGACTGCCGTCGGTGTTGGTAATAAATGAATGAATAAATAAATGAATAAATAAAATGTAGACAGATGAATGAAAAATTATGAAGTCAGAAGAACAGGACAGCGCGAGTTAGCGAGATATACTGAGAAGTTGAATCTCCGACGGTTGGGCCAATAGCTGTCCCTGTTTGTGGGTGCGAACTCTGCTACTCGTGCAGGCCTACAGTACGAATTTATTATGCTTGCCGCGTTTAGCCTTTCAATAAGGAGGACTGTCATACTTGTTTAATACCCATTTTTAGTCAGAGTTCCAAATTGGGAACAGTTACTAAGATATTGGATGCCAGGCTGGCTAACCGACCGTTTTTAGTTTTTGACTTTCCGGCACAGTTTGTGATTGTAAAGCGTTCTTGAAGCGGCTTGTGTTGCTTACAGCGCTATATAAGTTGTCTAAATTACATTACATTACTCTGGCGCTCAACCTTGAGCGCCAGAGTGCCGGAAAGTCAACAACTAAAAGTGGTCGGTTAGCCAGTCTGGCGTCGAATCCCTGAATTAGTGTAGCTATTTTGGGAACACTGGGCTAAAATGGGTTAAACTGGCTCAGGTGAACGGGGAGCCGCTGCTGTCGGTGGAATACGACGAGTCGGACGGCAGCGAGACGGTCTACAGCCGCGGACGCGACCGGCTGCTGACCGTCCGCTACGACTCGAGCGGTAGACCGGTGCGAGCGATCCCCGCCGGGCCGCTGGACGGCATCAACATGACGTACGACTCGCGTGGTCGAGTGAATGGCTGGTGGCAGGGCGACCTGGCTGTCGGCAACGTCTACGACGACACCAGCGGACTGCTTGTCGAGCACCGACTTGCCAACAGGATTCTGCGTCGATTCATCTACAAGACCGGAAACACGGTGAGTCTTTCCTTCGTTCCACGGCGACGAAACGCCGTGAAAGGTGCTGGCCCGCCCGTGACAGGAGACACGTTTTAAGATTAACTTGCATGCAGCTGGAAAGTAGTGGCGTTTCTACTGGGAGCTTGGGGCCATGGCCCCAGACTTTGGGCTTGCTCCCAGGTTGCCCCCACTTTTCACACACTAGGTCTATAACATGCCATATACTACGGGGGTAGTTGCTCCACAAGTCGTGTAAGTTAACTACATTAAAAATGCTTCTTACATGCACCTTGAGTCTTTGACCTTCCCCCACATTTATGTTGGCCCCGAAATAGCCCACCCCCACTTTTTGAGTGTTAGAAACGCCACTGCTGAAAAGCCCTCGCACAAGGTCACACCGACCAGAGCACTTTGACAACAGTTTCAGCTGACCGTGATTACGGTTTGGCTAGAAAATTTCCGGCGGAATGTTACTTATTTACAGTTTCCAGCTCAGGTCTGCTTTTCAGCCACGGTGGCCATCCCAGCAGTCTGGGAGTCCTTGTTTTCCTCCTGTGACCTGTGACATTTACTTTCGAACTTGACATAGATAACGTCATGGTGAACCAGCGTGCCAAGTGCCTACGTGAAATATCATATAGTTCATTAGAACATAGAGGAGGCAATTAATAGGCCTCAAACTCAGTAGTAACAAGAGCCTGTTGCCGAAAGGTTTTTAGGGGCATACGATGAACCCAAACTAATGTTTGCTGTTCTTAGCGTACGCCGTACAAGTATAGAACGAACCAGTAACGACCAGTAACGTTCCAGTTTATTACGCTGGCGGCATCTAGCGGAAAGCGTAATGTAACGGTCTGGCATCCGTCCGTCCGTCCGACTGTCTGTCCCGTCGGCATACTCACCGTGACTCTTCAGGGGACAGCATGCGACGCGGCCAGCGTACATTTCGGCCCGACAATAAGGAGGAGCGACATAACTGTATTCGTTGTCGGGGTTACTGCCGTCCTGCCAGCGCGGCTGACGAGCGATGTAAATATGTATGTAAGTAAGTAAGTAAGTAAACATAAATTTTTAAAGTGGCCTAAATAACAACGTTACTACAAGGACCACTGTAACGATGCCATACAAGCAGTCAGAGAATCAGGTCATACGATAGTTGAAAAAGATGAGTCTTTAGTTGACGCCGGAAAGACTGCAGTGATGTGTAAGTTTGTTGTTTCGCTGCGGTGTAGCCCACCGACGTGATACTGGCCAGCGGTCGACAGTACCAGCTGCACTACGATGACGACACCGGCGCCTTGACTGGTGTAACTACACCGTCCCTGGCGCACCATCAGTTCTCCCGCGTGTCGTCACTGGGTGTTGATCGAGTCATCTACGTGCCGCCGAGCTCCACGCGGTCGACGGCCGCCTACACGCAGTATCGTGACTCCACCGGGCGCATCATACAGGTTCAACACACACGCTGCTGTTTGATATGTCTTCGCCTTCCGACAGTGTGGGCGAAGGCGTTGTGTTTTCGGGCTGTCCGTCCAGTCCGATGAAGAAGAACTAGAAGTTGAATACGAGACATTTGTTTAGCGCCGTTTCGTGCGAACTCGCCTCTAGATCGCCCAGAATGGCACGCGTTAACGAGGGATCACGCAGTTTTATCTGCCACCCATACGTTTGTCCACGAATGGAATGACGCAGCGCATCACCGCACTTTGGCCAGTACTCATTTTCCGCCCCACAGAGGGCAGGAGGCTGAGTTGACCCTGGGTTGCTGGTTACCTATAGGTGCTTATACGACCCCCAAAATACCTGAGCTCATATTGGGTGGATATAAATAATTATTTCCCCAAATGTCTAATATGAAACATTGTCTACATCCTGTCCTCCCCAAACACTATAGAAAATAAGCAATCTTTCAGGAACCGCGGACATAACCATGTATTACCACAAATTAAGTCCAACCTTTTCAAAAACAGTTTTCTAAACTGTTGGACTGGTGTGTGGACACAGGAGCTGTACCCGAGCGGACATCGGCGAGTGACGCGCTACTTCGACGTCGACGACGGTCGGCGTGATGTGGTCTACGTCGACTGGGCCGACCTGGTCTTTGAGAGAGGTCGACAGACGGGCATCGTCACGCGGGCCACTCTGCTGGACCGCGCCGCCGACAACTTCACCGCGACCATACACTACGCTCCCGAAGACTCGCCGCTCGTAGGCGCTCAGACCGTGACCCTCACTGCTGGAGGTCAATCTCATTGCTCAGAGCGTTCTAAGAAGAGGGTTGAGGCGGCTCAGTGAACTGGGTCTACCACGTGTAGGACTTCAAGACCGGAGCTTCATACAGATAAACAAATGTCCAAAGTTATTTGGCTAAAAGCCACATTGCAGTCTTGTTTGTCACCCTTATCCCTCTCCCTAAAGTGACCCTTCCCGTGACGGGACCTGGACCCCATGTAATATGTGATTCCTTGGACCCACATGAGTCAGACCACCAAACCGCATCTCGATCGGTTCAGCCGTTTTTGCATAGCTCACCCGTTTGACCAACATGCAGACAGACACACAGACCACGCTATGTGCAACATCTGTAGCATTAGGCTGCACTGAGTGCAGGCGATGCGGCCTAAAATTGACCAATTAAACAAAACTCAAAGCTAAGCCGTTGTAAGAAAGAGCAAATAACAACTCAGAATAACAACTAAGAAGTAAAATCAAAACCAACGCCTCCAAGACATTTAGAAATGGACAGAATATACACAAACATCGACATGTTAACAGTTGCTGTTAGCACGATTTGCCGGTCAAACATCAACTGCATTTGGCGGTTTCCCTTAACGTTTTAATGGTTTTCAGAGCACTTGCAGCAAAACAGTCATTTATAATTATGTCTTCATCCAGTTTTGTGCTGCTAGAAAATACTGTAGTTAGCGCATTTCATTTAGTTTTGTTAGTGTGTTCAGTTTTGTCAGTGCTTGTTACAGTAATCTTATTTCCATTTTGTTTGTAATATGAGATGACTGGATGTGGTCTAGACGTTCATCAGAGTACTGAGTAATGAATGGAATTTCACACTCCACTGAACTCTATGGGCGTTATCTTGAATAACAATAATGATGATGATGATATTTATCTTTGTTACATGTAAGTGTTTTTTGCAGTAGCAGCATTTGTAAACTCTTAATTTTGCTGTCTTATATTAGTATATTTATTTCGTAGATGCATTTCCAATGAAAGATCATAGTTTAAAAATTGCTATTTTAGGCCAAGGAGGCAGGTCGTGGGGGCTCGTCGAAGCCAGTTTCCACTACGAGTATACCACGTCGACAATAAGCGTTGTTGCTGTCGATGTTGTCATTGGTGACCGTCCACTGCGAACTCTTAACTACAACTACAGCACCGACACTGGAAGAATCAACCGAATACAGGTTTGATAATAATTTTCGCCCGTATGCGTAGCAGTTGTTATATTGTACTTGTAATGAGTGCTGTGTCTGTGTTCTGTTCTCCTGTCATTCTTTTATGATAATCTTTATTCACCGAAGATAAACAATCGGTAGCAATCAAATAGAAAAAATAGAAAAGAAAACTTAACTAGATAAATAATAAATACAGCAATGT
>Ga0209780_1001901_pt1 | contig 14344 bp, 9 predicted proteins | sample WorMetexBAHAMAS2_FD_187384 | JGI IMG/M metagenome (GOLD analysis project Ga0209780, IMG submission 187384) | Marine gutless worms symbiont microbial communities from Max Planck institute for Marine Microbiology, Germany - Inanidrilus exumae... | ecosystem: Host-associated > Annelida > Digestive... | reverse complement strand
TATGATTTTTCCTTAAAATATTTTTGTAAATGGGGCTCCTGGATGCTAGATTGATTACGAACGTGTATGGCATAAATACGTAAAACACTGTCATTTGGACAGTTAGTGACGTTGATGGCATTTTTAGCTTCTTTGCCCTGTTGCACAAGGCAGGCATGAGAAGTAAGAAATGCACTGAGCCTGTGAAGGTGTGAACGTGTGGGCCCTGACTGCTTTTATTGTACATGTAGATAAGGCATATTTAATTTTTAATGCACACACACACACATGCACGTACGAGTTTTTTGGTCATTTTCAGGTGAATCTGGGTTAGCTGATTGGCTACCTTCATTTTCAGGGCAGCAGCGGCACTGTTTGCATGGCATGAACCGCCTGATGAGGTTCTTTATGCCGTCCAGTTGATTATGTGTCAGTTAGGCGTATATGACATTTTAAAGCTTTACGTATTAGGTTAATGCAGTGTGATGTATAAGCTAACAGTAACGGAAACAGATTCATTCCGTTAACGGATAGAATTTAATTCTGTTAACGATAACGGAAACAGAAAAATGAAAAAACGAGAATGAAACGGAAACGGAAAAGTAACAACTGAAACTGAATAAATATTATTTCAGTTTTTGTTGTACAACCATCGCCGACATCGTATGACGAGACGCCATCCATGTACATGTCATAGACGGATGCATGCTTACACATATATGTATGCGTACATCGTAAAATTTTCAGTTTTGGCCAGACTGTTCGGGTGGTGCAGTTCGTTTGCATTATACTGGCTATTACACAGACCGTAGCTACAGTGTGATTTAAGATAACGGCAACGAGAATGGATTCATTCCATTAATGGATAGTGAAACTGGCGGAAAGTAATGGCAGCCTACCGCCGGGTGGATGAGTTATTTATGCAAAACAATTGTAACATCCATTGTTATCCCCGCAAAAGCGAGGGAATATGTTTTCACCGGCGTTGGTTTGTGTGTGTGTCTGTCTGTCTGTGACCATGCTAACTAAAAAAGTTGTGGGACGGATTTGCACCAAATTTTATGCAAAGGTTCCTAGGGGGAAAGGGAAGACCAAGTTCGTGTTTCGTTACGATCGGTAGAGGGATGTGGAAGTAATGGTCAAAAAACTACGTAAACCTGCGATTGTTTACGGAATAGCTCCGTCGTGAAATTCGAAACTAGCGGGCCGCAAAATAGTAGGTGTGGCAAGTGTTGCCGAGTGTTGGCGACAAAAACGCTTTCGCGGGGATTAGTACTCTCTCAGAGTACTTTCCATCTTGTTAAAAATGTGGTGACAGTTGTTTTCCCGTTTGTGCACTGTTCTTATTTGATGGCTTGTGGATGTGGTGATATTCTTTGCTTTAGTCATTGTATACGCTTGAAGGCAGATGCTGATGGCCAACTTCCTTGTGGATGGTGAATGACAGTGAATGTGTTGTTGATGCAGAAGGAGCTGGCGTCAGTAGCGGAGTCCGTTGCTCATCGACTTCATGCCAGTGAAGAGTCTCGCAGTCTGCTGATCGAACAAACTCGAGAGTTTAAAAAGAACAGTGCAGAGGTTAAAACATTGATCTTCTTAATGCATGCATGTGTAACTATTAATCCAGTCAATGTGTGTCGTTGTATGTTTTTGATCTCACCTTGTCTTCATTGGCCGAGACAGTTTTGTGTTCAGCTATGAATGACTGCCATGAAATTGATATTTTACAACACATTCTATGCTCATTCATTTTGTTAGGTCGACTCATGTGAAGTAAATATAAGAATTAATAATAATAATAATAATAATGATAATAATAACAATGGTAATAATGTTATTGTTGTACTGTTTTGTAACTGGCCCGCTTAATGTGTCAGTATTGTTAATGCTCGCTGGCGTCTGTCGTCTGTCATCGTCGTCTGTTTACATCTGTAACGCTGCCGGTGGGCAAGCCGGCTGGCCACCAGGCGCGTGGGCGGTCAGGCGGCCGACACTGCACGGCGGGCCAGTACACCTCCACGGACTTTTGCCTGCACCGTTTCTCCTGAGCTACTTGGTTTTTGATTTTGATTTTTTTTCATTATTTTTCGTTTCTGGGCCGTGCGCTAGATTAAGCTGGCCATCTCGTCAGCTTTTGAGCGCACATAAATCTACTGTATCGTATCGTATGATCGTATGTCCCGTTTTATAACTGATATTATGCAATGCTGCTGTTAGTTGACACTGTGTGTCCACTGTAGAGGGAAGTTGTGACCAATGCATTTGGTGTTATGCTTTTCAGTGACTGCCTTCAGTGAATGCCAATGCCATAGTCAATTGTTGTTACTGAATTTGTTATTGTTATGCGTGTTTCAGGATGTTCGGGTTGCTATTGCTCCATTACTGCGCGGTTTCCAGGCTGAATTTGATGCTGCAGCCAAACGCACGAAGGCTGCCGACAGTGCTTTCTTAGCTGTGTACAAGAAGCTTGTTCATATGCCTGGTTAGTTATGCTGTGTAATAAAATGAGCAGTATTTTTAATATACTGCAGCACATATACACTGACACCACTAGTGGCAGTCAGTATTATTGTATATTGAAGGCTTTAACAGTTAACATAATGTCTTTTGCAATGTGCAAAACAAGTAAGCAAGCACAGAGTGTAAATGCCTCCCGAGGCTAAAAATCACACGTTTTGAAGAAGATTAAATAAAGTTCACACAACAACTTTGTGATATTTTCGGTCAAGAGTACTTCCTATTATTATGGCAGCTCAACAGTTGACTTGCTGCAGTATGCTGGTGAGCTAGAAATGATGGTATTGTCTATGGAAATTGTCACATCTTTGATCACTGCTGATCAAGTCCGCAGAAAGGGCAAAGTGACATAATTGCATCAATAATGCATGGAGAATGAGAACACAGCAGGAAAGTTCTAAGATGGGTAAAAGTAAAAGTCTGGGTCTTGTTAAATAAGTTAGCATTACTGACTGGCAGTAATGCCTAGTTAGCTAGCGCTTAGTTGTCATTTAACACGACAATATACATTTATACACTTATACGAAAAATCACACTAAGTATTTTTATCTTGGAAGTGAAAATAATCTTTGTCAGCTCCCACACAAATAAAGTCACCTCACCCGCTGGCATATACATACTTGTCTAGCTTAAGTACTTACGGCCTTTACTGACTTTATGTAGCTAATCATGAACTTACTTGATGTGACCCTGGACATTAGTGATTGACAGCCAGTAGTGCTTACAGTCATGGTAAGAGCAGCTGACTGGCATTGTCTGATGCTAACACTATCAGTCTACTACAGTGCTGTGCATTGCGTAGCCGTTCATTGCATGCTTCACTCAGCAGCAGTAGTCTTCCATTCTGTACAGTCACTGAGGTTAGGAGGCTATGTCGTACTGAGCACGTAGGTGTATTGTAAGCATTGTTCACAATTGCTGCTGCGGTGCAAGTGCCATGAAAAATTATCATCCATTTTTGTATGTTCTCACAACAGTGTCGCTGCCCGTCACAGTACAAGAAGCGGTATGGGTGTGGTTAAAGTTCTCTGTCACCTGTTGCAGTTTGAAAATTGCACCATCTGCGGCAAGTGATAAAATGTCTCCATATTCATTCTCGAGACACTGTGGAAAGCAAGTGAATCTTCTTCCTGGAGTTCTTGGCTGAGTGCCCAGTTAGCGTCCGTGCAATACGGCCATCTCATCAAACTTTCCGACGACTTTATGACGACTTTATCAGACCGAGGTCTGAGTCACAAGCGATAGTGGAGGCAGCTACAGCCACTGCAGACATTCAGTTATTATAAGTTTTGAAAAGTGTAGGCCTGGTTGTTCATTTACATCAATTTCCAATGTTGCCAGTGATAAAATACAACAGAACTATGGTATCATTCTTTGATTGACAGGTTTTGTCACATTCGTAGCTCAGCAGCAGTGCATTGCACGTCCTCGCAGCAGCAGTTGTGGACAATGCTATAGGCGAATATGTGCTTTTTAGGTCGACTTCTCCGAGTCGACCTAGTAGAGTCGGTGTCAAATGTCCGTCCGTCGGTCAACAAAAAGTTTCTTCGATTTCAATGAAATTCGGTATGAAGGTAGAGTGATGCATGACGGTATGCAGTATGACCCGATCCAAGGTTAAGGTCACGAGCCCTTGCGAGTCGGAAATTCGACCATTTTCAAAGGCTATCTCCTCCCTTATTTATAATGGGGATTGGCAAATGACCACAGATTCTTAAATTAGGGCACAAAAAAGCTTATCGGGGCCGGGTTTTTGATTTTTGTCCTAGTTTTTGTGTCACGTGACTTTGAAATTGGCAGTAAGTAGGAGTCAACCATTTGTCCCGTATGGGGCTAATTTACTAAATGTTTAAATTTGGCAGTATATGTTTGGTTTGATAATATGTACATAGCAATGCTTCCGATACTGGAGAATGCACAGCAGACCTTGCTTAGTGCAAAACAGTTGGAAACAGAGAACTGTCAGCTTAAAGCAGCCATCGAGCAGCATGAATCTGATGCTAAGAGACAAGGTAATGCGTTGCAATACAGCATCAACTGCCTTTTAGTGATGTTAGTGTTTCTACATATCTACTGTAGTTACATTCGGTTTTCGTTAACCAGCCTTCTTGTTCATTCACTTACTCATTAGTAGATTGATTGATCGATTGATTGAGTAACGTCTTACCCGATCCAGAATAGGTCATTTTGGAGATGGGCCCCGGGGCGGTAATGCACTGTGATTCATGTGTTCATTTCGGCACTATATAAATTGCATTGTTTTTTGTTTGTTTGTTTACTTACCTTCTTTCCTTGCTTTCTTCCATATAACTTTCTTTTTTCCCTCATACTTTTTTCCTTATTTATTTACTTCTTTACTTGTTTACTTCCTGACTTATCTATCTACTTCCAGAATAGGCCCATTCCATTTTTTGAGGCCTGAGGTCGTAGGAGGCGACGAAACCTGGCTTTAGTTTTTTTTCGGTTTATTTTATGTTTGGTATATTTCGTTGTGAATGCATGTTTGCTTTTGTCTTGTTTGTTTTAGTTTTTCATTACGAAGCCAAGAGATTGGCTGCGAAGAACGTCTTTAAGATGACTATTTTGTGTCGGGTATGACGTAAAACCTTAATCAATCAGTCTTGGAGACTTTAACAAGAAGCTTCTGGTGTGAATGCATATAAGTGGCTGTTGGATCATGTTGATTTTGTTAAGTAATAAACGCTTTAATTTCTTATCTTTTTTGTACGTTTGATTTGTGTGTTTATCTCATATATTTTATTGTGTGTACCTGTGCGTGGGTGTGTCTTGGATTTGTATTTTGTAAAAGTTTGGAATTTTAACTGCTGGTACGATTCAGAGTGTCAGTGTGCGTCACCATGCCAGATTGTGTGCCAATCGGTCAAATCGGTGCGGAGATATGGCAATTTTTCAATTTTGTCAAAATGGCAGTTGTCCATCATATTGAATTGGTTTTACGTTATTTTAGACCAGTCACGAAGAGCATTTGGTGGTCTTTGTCACTGTGCAAAATTTGTTTCGATCCGATGCAGTAGTTTTGATAATATGTAAGTTTAATATTTTACGCACTTGGCTTGAAAATGCCTATTTACGACCACTTTTTGGCGATTTTTGGGGCCTCTGGACTCCTAAATGGGAGTGATGTCAACAAAACTCCTGAAGGGCACATCGTGCATGGAAAGACGTAGTGTATAGATCGTCAAAATCGGTTCACTGGTGCGACCTGTGCACGCGAAAGAGAGCAAAAAAGAAAGAAAGACTAAGAAACCTTACAGTGGCATACTGGTTATTCGGCATTCGCCCAGACCACCCTCGTTGTTGGATCGAAATGAAATTTTGCATGGGGGCAGTCTTTGGAGGATAGTTTTAATGTTCAGGTTTTATCAAAATCGGTTAAGTGGTTTCCAAGATGTGCGGGTCGAAATCTGCTTTTTTATATTACTTTGGTGAGTTTGGCCGTTGGCTCATATGTACTACCATACAAGCCATGATGATGTTATTTAACTGGATTGACTGCGTGACAGAATTGCACTGTTCTTGATCTTTCGTTGTAGATGAAGTCATAAAAGAACTAAATGTGAGACTGGCCGAGTCTGAAGCCAAAGTGACATCAGTGATACAGGTTTGTTGGTCCTGACTTGTGTCCACGTCTGGTTAACAGAGCATTCATTAAACATTGTTGGTGGTCCGCTGTAGCAGAGTGATGAACATATGCTTCTGTTACTAATAAATTTACAAAAGAAATCTATTAAGTCTCATGGACGTGGACATTGGCTGAAGGCAGTACTCTGCATAAAGTGGGAGGCAAGGCACATCAAAATTGAATGCCATCAGACCTTGGTTCAATGAGTTATTTCAATTAATTTTGGCAGAAGCATTTAATACATGTTTAATATCGAGTTGCTAAAGTTTAAATAATTAAATAGCTTTTACTGCTTTATACGATATTATATTTTTCTGGTTGATAAGACAGTTATGCACCATGTTATCAGTCATGTGACAGATAAGTACAGTAATGCTTCTTGGAATATGGACAAGGTGAGATTTTGTTTATTTTTTAGGCCACACTGCATGCATACCATAGATACGGCCTATTGTGACAGATGTTACATGTAGCATGGTCTGTGTCTGTCTGTCTGTCTGTCTTTCTTGGTTACACTGATGTACTGTGCAAAAACAGCTGAACTGATCGATATGCCATTTGTGAGACTGACTCCTGTGGGTCCAAGGAACAATGTATTAGATTGTTGCAGACGAATCTGTTCGCAGCCACGAGGCCTTTTGCCAAATTACTATGGATGCTTGTTACATGCTATTCAATACTATTCACTATTCATTGATACCCCATGACTGGGTCCTAGCATCGTAAGGCGTATTCGATTATAGAATCCAGATTCGGATTCACACTGAATCTCGTTTCAGATTCACTTGGCACATCGAATGACTTTAGATCATTCTGTGCTAATGGAGTTGCAAACAGGTTTTACCGAATCTGAATCCAGATTCGGATTTGTTATTCGAATGCACTATTTCACTGAATCTGAAACGAGATTCAGTGTGAATACGAATCCGGATTCTATAATCGAATACACCCTTAGAGCCATTGTGAAAGGTGCAACTTCTCTTTCTTCAGGAGTCTGTTGGTAGATAAAGAAGGGATGAGGTCTGTGAGTTGTTGACCGAGTTGTCATCTGGAAGAACAACAAGAAGCTCAGCTATTGCCAAGAGACCCATGCGACGCTTTGTATTAGTTGAAATGTTGTCCTACTGTTGTACAAATAATGCACAGATCCCCTGCCAGCCTGAGGAGCATTTTCAGCAACTGCCATGTTTTTTTTATTCGTCTCAAAGCTACGCTTTAGCCAAATATTGGATTCACTCTACGGCACGTTTTTGCGGTGTTCACGCCGAAAGTCGACCGATTTGGACGAAATCTGGAGCACTCTGAGTACATTGTCGGGGGTTTGCCCTGGCAGATTTTGGGTGCGATCAGCGCAGTAGCGACAACTGGAGAGGCAGGCAAAATTGTTTTTTTTTCGTCAGGTAAATAACGCACGATTTTACAGATTTATTGCCGGCCAAAATTTCACGAAATTTGAACACAACACTTCGATCGGTGTCGCAAAGATAACTTTCTAATCAGAATTTCGAAAATTTTACCGTAAGGGGTCGTTTTTTTACAAAAAAAAAGACGCAAAAATGTCTCAAAATTTTTTTAACGTCTAACCACTTCAGGCCACCATAACTCCGCTAAGGTTACAGATCGCCTGAAATTCACTACCAAAATAACCCTCTATGGGAGGTCTAGTTTCCATTTTTACCATCGGAATCAATTCAAAGTCATTCCCCTGGATTGTACGCTCCGCTCCGTACAAGAAAACTCCCTTAAATTTTCTGCGACGTCCGATGCCCATTCACGAGTTACACAACACGCCATGTCATAACGTTGACGGTCTACGTGGACGTGGCCTGAAGACGTCGGAGTATGGGCAAAATGGCGACAAACCAAAACGGCGACAACAGTAAACGGCGACAAACAGTAAATGATGTAACTGTGCGCACTTCGAGCCGAATACTGTATCTTATGCGTCATGAAAGTAGATTCCCTGTGCTATCGTGAGTCATCGTTTTTGAGATCCTGTGTTTCGCCGTTTTGATATGACACCGGCTTGTGACAGACAAATGGACAGACAGGCGGACATGCAATTACAGCTAATACCGCGCTAGCATAGCGCCACATGGGTAAAAATTTGCACCACGTGTTAGGACCAATGGGGCAGCTGGTGGACTCAATCCACCTAGAAATGGTTGTTAAGACGATGTGTCGGTGTGCTTAGAGCAAGGTTGGAGAAAAAGAAGTGGAGCTGGAGACGAAGTTTGACAGTCGACTTCAGCAGCTGCAGCCTCTGCAGCAGATGCTAATTGAGAAGCTGAGTGCCTCTGAACAACGAGCTGCTACTCTGCAGTTTGGTTGGTATAATATTATCATACTATGCTGGTAATAAAAATAAATTAGCCCCGTACCGGACTCCTAATTACTGCCAACTTTATACTCACGTGACACAAAAACTGGGACGAAAAATCCTGCCCCGATAAGCTTTAGGTATTTTGCCCTAATTTAAGAATCCATGGTCATTTGCCGGCTCCCATTATAAATGGGGGATGAGATAGCCTTTGAAAGTGGCCGAATTTCCGACGTTCAAGGGCTCGTGACCTTGTCCTTGGATCGAGTCATACTGCATACCGTCATGCATCACTTATCGAACTCTACCTACATACCGAATTTCATTTAAATCGAAACTTTTTGTGGACGTATGGATCGGCGGACCGACATTTGAGACCCACTTTATTAGGTCGACTCTGAGGAGTTGACCTAATAATATATAACGTAATAGACATCTGTTAACATCGTAGGCTTTTCTTATTCAGGAACTCGGTCGACAGTCCCACGTGCAACCTCTAGATTGGTAACACCATACCACAGTGTCACTCATAGATGTGTCCCTCCCATGTCTGCTCCTGCTGATATGGTCATCAGTTACTATGATGATGAGACAGCACGTCTGTTTCACCACCAGCAGCTACATTTGACAACAGAATGCTGGTTTATCTCATGTTGCTGTGATTGTATAGCACTGTTAGAAACATTCATAGTTGATGGCGTCCGTAAGTGGCAGCGTGGCGTAGTGATAGCGTCGTTGGTCTCGATCAACGAGGTTAACCTATGCTGAGCCCGGTTAGTACTCGGATGGGTGACTGTGTCCGGGTTCGACTCCCGGAGGCGGCATTTTATTACGGTATGTAACCCACCACCCAGGTCGACTGAGCCTTCTACCGTCCGTGGGACGGTAAATGAGTACCAGCCGAAGGGCGGTGATGCTCCGCGGCTGGGGAGTAAAGGCAGGCATGGTGTAATTTGCAGGTAAAACTGTGTGATCCATGTCTGAGCGCATTTGAGGCGCTTTGCGTAATGCGCTATGTATATACAAATATACGTATACTTTACTTTACTACTCGATATATTTACTTTGCCCCGTGTGGGCTGGGGCAATCCCCCCTTATCTCTTCATTTTCACACCTTCTACTCCTATCGTTTAGTATCTTCTACTTTTCCTATTCTTACTTGCTTTATCTATTTTCTTGCTTTTCCATCCCTTCCCAAGTTCCCATTCTGCTAGAATAGTCCCACTCCATTTCCAGGCTGCATGTGTTTTGAGGCGACTAAACCTGGCTTTAGTTTTTTGTGTGTTGATTTTGTGTTATATGTATATTTTAGTGAAGGATGCATGCTTTTTGTCGTATTTGACTTAGTTTTGTCTTGTGGTGTGATAGTTGTCTCCCCCTGTTGTAGGCACTAACGTAATAATTTAAATGAGCCTCTTGATCCTTTTTCCTTTTTGGTTGGCTGCTGAACAAAAAGGCAGCCAGGGTTGAGGTTAATATATCGCTGGTCTTTTTTTACTGGGTAGAGATAGATCTCCACCCCTGTCTCTTGATATTTGTGCTGAAAAGGGATGTTAAACTCCAACTAAGTGACATATTTACTTTGTTGATTGCCATCATGAAATCTCCATTGTGTAAGTGTGACAGGTTGTGAGAGCAGTAATTGAAATGCTGTTTGTGCAGCACTGTCATCAGCTTTACTTGAGCTGTCTGAACTAAGAAGTCAGCTTGGAGTCAGCGTCAACAACAGGTCAGTCAGTGTTCGTTGGGTAGTGATAGAGCAAAAGCTGTGTAGTGTGTAGTTGAACACATGCAGCAGTGCCGTTGTCGACTAGATTGCAGTTGGTGACTCCAGTTTACTCATGCAATGTTTGTGTTATGCTTTATAATCCTCCAGACAACAAGCAGTGATTGTATAAGGATGATAGAAGATGATCTGGGGCCCGATTTACAAAAAAAAATTAGGACAAACTTAGGAAAAAACTTAGGATAAAGTGTGACTTAGGAAAATCTTAAGAAAAACGTAGGATGAACTTATGCAAAACTTAAGATCATCTTAATATGAAAAATGCAATTTCTCAAAAACAACCTAACATTTCTTCACAGAATTGTCTACATATATATAGTAAAAACTCGTCTTAAGATTGCTTTAGTAAATTACGTGTAAAAATCTACGAAAATTTTAAACGTTATAACTTAGGATAAACTTAAGATAAACTTAGGAAAAACTTGTGAAAAACTTGGGATTTTTTTGTAAATTGGGCCCCAGGCTCACTACAAGGATGTCTTATGTGTATGCCTTAAATAAACATGAAATTAATTCATCGCTGTCGTTTCTTCTGTCAACGTGTTGCACTGATCTCCACATTTGCAGTGTGCATACTGATTGCACAAAACAGCCGTGGAATGATAACCAGCATATGGGCAAAAGAAATTATGTAACAGTTTGGCTATAAAATTACCAAATGCTTAAACTTCTATTTAATTTACCTGCTGGAATTTATTTCCGATATTGCGGTGAGCCATAAAAAACTAGGTTTATGTTGGTACAAAAAGTGTAGAAATCCACCACAAAATATGTGAGTTATAGTGAATAAGTTGGCCCCGTACGGGACTGGCGGTCGACTCCTACTTACTGCCAACTTCTGTGTCACATGACACAAAAACTAGGACAAAAATCAAAAATCTGGCCTTGATAAGCTTTAGGTATTGTGCCCTAATTTAAGAATCCGTGGTCATTTGCCAACCCCCATTATAAATTGAGGAGGAGATAGCCTTTGAAAATGGTCGAGTTTCCGACTTTCAAGGGCTCTTGACCTTGACCTTGGATCGGGTCATACTGCATACCGTCACGCATCAGTAGTAGTAGTAGTAGTAGTAGTAGTAGTAATGTAAGGATACAAACAATGAGAGTTATTGATATTCAGGTCACAGTCGGTGCTTGCGCAGCCGTGCAGTACACCACTGAAGTCGATGGTCGATGGCTGCCCTGCCCCGCCGCCATCAAATGTCAACTGTACACTTGTGTCACCAGTCAATGCAGCGCGCCTTGTTCAGCTGGCCAACGTCGCCATTGACTCGCATGAGAACGCTCTAGACTGCCGCCTGGACAGTGCATCCCTGGCACGGCATAGTGCCTCCGACGGAATCAAGTCGGAGGACGGGGCAGCACAGTCTGATGATGCTGCCAGTGGCTTGTTGATCACAGATGGCCACTTAGCACAAGGTAAGACGTCTGTTCAATAATAATAATAATTGTTAATATCCCCGCGAAAGTGAGGGAATATATGTTTTTACTGGCATTGGTTTGTGTGTCTGTTTGTCTGTCTGTGACCACGGTAACTAAAAAGATTGTGGACGGATTTGTAAGTCCAGAGTTGGCTGGTAAGAAAGTCTCCAGAATGACCTATTTTGTGTTCGATGGGACGTAAAACCTTAACCAATCAATCAGTCAATCTTGTTATTTAGATCCTGCCCTTTACTGTTGATCAAGAACCAGAAAATTTATTGCTGTCATTGCCCTAAATAGAGAAGCATTTAGAGCATACACTACTATTGCTGCTTATTCAGTTAAGTCCCAGATAGTATTATTACATTACTGGAGACCGAAGTGGATGTAATCAGATAGGCTGTAATCAGATAGGCTGTCCCCAGTATCACGACAGTATGGAGCTAATGACAGCGTGATAGACAATTTTTATTGAATGTTTTAAGCTTCAGCATCATGTCTGTGTTAAACCCAGAATGGCAACCTCGCGTGGCATTAAATATTAAATGTTTGTGGTTGAGTGCGGTGTGGGGGTTGATTACCTTCAGTGTGGACGTTGTGATTGGGCGAGAGAAAAGGCATACAACTTGTAACAACCTGTGCTACTTATACCAGAGTTTTTCTTCGGGAACAATCCCCGTATGGGCTCCCTGGTGGTAATGCGCCATGATTCATGTGTTGATTTTGGAGCTATATAAATTGTTTGCTTGTGTGTTTACTTAATTTCTTTCTTTAGTTTCTTCCTTCCTTACTTTTTCGTTTTTTATGCTTTCTTTCTTACTTATTTACTTCCTTACTGGTTTACTTTTGAAAACTTATCTATCTACTTCTTCAAGAACAGACCCGTTCCATTTCCAGGCCGAAGGTCGTAGGAGGCGACCAAACCTGGCTTTAGTTTTTTTGTGTTAATTTTATGTTCTAGTATATTTTATTACGGATGGATGCTTGCTGTTGTTGTGTTTTTTTCATTTTTAGGTCGACTCCTCCGAGTCGACCTAATAAAGTGGGTCTCAAATCTCCGCCCGCCCGTCCGTACGTCCGTCCGTCCGTCCAGAAATATTTTGATTTCAATGAAATTTGTTATGTAGGTAGAGGTCGATGAGTGATGCATGACGGTATGCAGTATAACCCGATCCAAGGTTAAGGTCATGAGCCCTTGAAAGTCGGACATTTGGTCATTTTAAAAGACTATCTCCTCCCCCGTTTATAATAGGGGCTGCCAAATGACCACAGATTCTTAAATTAGGGAACAATATCTAAAGCGTATCGGGGCCAGATTTTCGATTTTTGTCCTAGTTTATGTGTCACGTGACGTGAGTCAGATTTTTCACCGCGCCCCCAAAGTTGGCAGTAAGTAGGAGTCGACCTCAGTCATGTACAGGGCTAATTTATTCAGTACTAAGCCAAGTGATTGATTGGGAAGAACGTCTCCGAAATGAGCTATTTTGTGTCGGGATGGATGTAAAACCTTAACTCAATCAATCAGTTTCTTGTGGAGCAAGTGTGGGAAGAAAACTGAGGTGGAACCAACTAACTTAGCGAGTAAGTAAGTAAGTTGTTGTGGTGTGGTATGGCGTGCAGTTGATGCTTCAGCAACAGAAGACGTTCAAGTGTCGCCGCTGTGCCTTTCGTCACGAGCTGGCTTGACGCAGATGAAGACGGAGGCGGCGCATGCCGACGATGCTGATAATAATGCCCTCAACACATCGGACGTTGCACAGTTTGTTCGTCACGTGCTGATTACTCGCAACATTGGCCAGCGACGGTTTGCACGCGGCGTTCTCAACCTGTCACAGGGCACCGTCAGCGAGCTGCTTGCTAAGCCAAAGCCGTGGGACCGGCTGTCGGAGAAGGGCCGCGAGTCATATCGGCGGATGTATCAGTGGGCTGTTGAGCAGACCGGCACGACTGGTCTCTGGCTGGACCTGCAGAACGGTAAGAATAATTTAAACTCCAAAATACAGGTTCTGTGTAATTAATTTTGTTTTTTGTTTAAGCAACCGTGTCATGTTCATAACATATTCCTGAAAGTTCTCGCCGGAAGTCTTTAAATGTTGATGGAAATTGATTGATTGAAACTGATAGATTGAGTTAAGGTTTTACGTCCCACCCGATACAAAATGGGTCATTTTGGAGACGTTCGCCATTAGCTCCATACTGTCATGATACGGGACAACCTATCAGATTACATCCACTATGGTCTCCAGTAATAGTGGTTTATGCTCTAAATGCCTCTCTATTTAGGGCAATGACAGTAATAAATTTCCTGGTTCTTGATCAGCAGTAAAGGGCAGGATCTGAATAACAGGATTGACTGATTGATTGGTATAAACTGGACAGGTTCTGTGTAATTAGTTTTGTTTAAGTACTTTTAGTTACTACAACTTATGGCGGTGTGGCGTAGTGGTAACAGCGTTGCTCGTATCAACGAAGTTACTCTACGTCGAGCCCGGTTAGTACTGGGATGGGTGACGTGTACGGGTTCGACTCCCGGAGGCGGCACTTTATTTCGGTATGTAACCAGCCACGCAGGGCGACTCAGCCTTTCATCCTTTCGAGGTCGATAAATTGAGTAGTAAGCTGTAATCGGATGTTTGCTTCCTTGCACGAGTGGCGACGTCTGGTGAATGCTTATGG
>Ga0209780_1001900_pt1 | contig 14346 bp, 7 predicted proteins | sample WorMetexBAHAMAS2_FD_187384 | JGI IMG/M metagenome (GOLD analysis project Ga0209780, IMG submission 187384) | Marine gutless worms symbiont microbial communities from Max Planck institute for Marine Microbiology, Germany - Inanidrilus exumae... | ecosystem: Host-associated > Annelida > Digestive... | reverse complement strand
AGGGAAAATAATCAGAATTGTTCCAGGCTGTATTGTGTATGATCGTTGTGCATGGTGATACGCGCACACATGAACAGTTGTGAAATTTCAAATTTGCGTGTTGGTTTAGGTTTACATTTTGTTTTTGTGTGTTTGTTTAGGTTTACCGTTTATAGTGTTTTTTTGTTATTGTAGGTCGGTTTATTCCTGCGTTGCTTTGCTTGTTTTTGTTGTGTTAGGTTGAACTTTTTGTCAGTATTGAGCAAAGAGATTGGCTGGGAAGAACATCTCTGAAATGATTTATTTTGTGTCAAGTGAGACGTAAAACTTTAACTCAGTCCACACACAATGCTGGGGTCTTCCACAAAACAAGGCTAAAACGAACGTAATTATTTCCTCATATGCACAAAATAAACACGATAGATACGTGTCGTCAAGCAAACATATAACTCCAGTACAGGTCCAATGTACTCGAATTCCCTAATACTTCGATAATATATCGATAGTGGTATTTTTTGGGGGAGGGGGAATTTGTGTGGTAAATCTTTCGAAACAAGAATTTCCAATGGCTCTGTACTTGTCTGGCGGATGCATTGTGCAGCAGTTTGTCGTGCATTGTTAGCATTATCATTATTTTGTGAGTCACCGTGTATGAGAGTGCACCGTTTACACTGTTGTGTATGTTTGTTGTACCAGTGCCGGGAAGTTCTCTCGGGCTATCAGGAGGAGTTGGTGAAAGCTCTGAATGAACTGCTCACGGTAATATTTCCAGCGATGCTACTTGGTATAATTCACCGTCAATTACTGGTTGACTATGTTGTGCCCGCAACCAGAATATTTTGATGGTGGGATGAATTTTTTGCGATGTTTTATAGAATTTAGTTGAGTAATTGTGTAGATGTAAGCCGTAGTGCGTCAGTTAAGAGCTCAGTCAGTTACAGGTCGTTTATTTTGTATGACTTTCCATAGCACAATGGCTCCCAACCTTGTCTGCCATATGCAGCATTTTCATCGTACTGAAATACCATTGCTGCGTTCCAAGATTGACGGACTCAGAAGATGCATTGTGCATAATATGTGATGCTATGCAATAAAGCATTGTATTACTTGTGATTAAAGTGTGCCACATAGGATTTGGCATCTGTACATTTTAGACATTTCAGTCTAGCTACACAATGATTGGAATTACTTTAGCTAAATCTTTTAAAAGGTCAGTGTTCCAACAGCGTGAGCCTGCCAATCTGTGATCCCAGTTTTCCCCCAGAAACTCCAAAATTCCCCCTCTGGGGCAATTTTGCCTGTTTTGGAACCATGCTATAACAGCTTACCTGTTACCTCGCATACCTCTCCACTGCAAATAACGCAGTGTGTATTCTTGCAATAACTATGGACGTTGGCATAGACGGGGCAAGCAACATCCCTGGAGTCAGATGGTGGATGAAGAACCTAGGAGGTGTAGTTGGTTATTTTACCGTTTGGCATCAATGCATTGTGTTTTGGGTTTTCTTCGGTGCTCAGACACCGTCGCTTGGTTGGCGGAAGGGATGTCTGGCCATGAAAAAAACGTAGCATTTATTCCAACTGGAACGAGTGACGGAGGAAACCGAGGGCTAACAGGTAAATCAGATTTAACTAGAAAACTGCCATTAAATGAGAGGAGATGGTGATAGTGACAGATGTTGTTCCTGTTGCCGAAGTTACAGCCCCGTACGGGCTCCGGGCTGTAATGTGCCGTGATTCATTTGTTGATTTTTGCGCTATATGATTTGTTTGTTTATTTACTTCATTTCCGTGCTTACTTTTTTACTTACTTATTTACTTCCTTAATTGTCTGTTTTATCCAGAATAGGCCTGTTGCATTTCCAGGCCGGAGTTTTTAGTTTTTTGGGGGTTGATTATGTGTTGTTGTATATTTTGTTTTGGATGCATGTTGCTTTGTTGTGTTTGATTTGGTTTTTCAGTACTTAGCCTACAGATTGGCCGGGAAGAATGTCTCCAAAATGACCCATTTTGCATTGGGTTGGATGTAGAACCTTAACTCAGTAATGCAGTCCTGTTACCGTAGCAACAGCATCACGGATATGACGGAACCGGCCATTCACAGCCGAAAGCACCATACGCTCGGCGTGTTTGTTGTGATCAGATGATGAAGACGTATCACACTTACTGCGGAGACAGCCAGCAGGCAGAGACCAAGTTGAAACGAGCCGAGAGCCAGCGGGTGAAGAGCGACCAGGCAGGCCACAATGTCATTGGTCGACGCTTTCGCCGCGACTACGATAAACTCTCCGTTAAGGTTTGCAATTTCGGCCATTGTGTTTACTCGATGCTGCTTCGCATTTTGTTGTTACTAGGTCGAAATTTTCATTGCGCTGTGGCATTGTTGCGATTGACACGATGCAATGACGGACGTAGTTGCAATTTTTCCTGTGACATTGCGACATGGAAAATCAAACCCGACTGTGTAGATTGTGTTAAAATAACTACTGGAAGCTCGTGAAATCTACTGGAATTTTGTTTTCATGATTTGTTAGATACCCTGTAAAGAGGCAGGATGGCTCATTCCATTTGTGGATGAGCGTGTGGGTGGCAGGTAAAACTGTGTGATCCCTCATTAACACGTGCCATTTTGAGAGCTTCAGAGATGAGTATCGCACTCATTACAAGGCGCTATGCAAATGTCCTGTCTTTATCTCGTAAGTCAAGTAATTAACAACATATGTGTTGTAGATGTTAAGATCTTAAGATTGTCTCGTGACAGATCGTTAATTACGCCATTGGTTTAGTTTTGTTGTTGCGTTTGTACTTTTTGTTAACGACACTAGTGCAGTTTGCAGTTGTGCGTTTTGTTTAGAATTCATGGTGTATTGTGTACTGGTGTAACGTGGCAAGCATTACCAGGTATTTTGCAGCTGACATGAGAACATGTTTGAACAGTAGCGGAGTATAAATAAACTGGTGGTAACAGAAGCAAGCACGGTATGCGGAAAACAAGATGAAGGCACTGAAGGCACGCAACGAATATCTGCTTGCAGTTGATGGCGCCAACGCTGCTCTTGAGAAGTACTTTGTCGAAGACTTGCCTTCGTTTATTGAGGTCAGAAAAACTTGCCATTTGTAATCTTTAGACTAATTAAGTTATATTTTTATAGCTTTTATATAAAACGTGTTGGTATGGTGATGTGACAGGGTGTTGCTTGTTACTGGCAACTTTAGTGGTCCAAGTGCAGCAGTTGGTCTGCGGTTTGTGTCTGTACAATAACGTTCAAACTAAATGATGTTTTGACCTAGATAATTGGCATACCGGTTCGCCTTTTCTCTATCTAGGTCAGTTTATAAGTGTCACAAGATGAAAAATGTTCCTTTTTGACTATGGATGCACATATGAGGTGACGTATTTTATGGAAGCATATTACAACATTATGGACTTTTTATGCCTTCACCACAATGCATTATCGGTGATTCATCCACCGTGAACCACTGAGAGAAGGGGCAGTGGTGCCTTTATGCCATCTCTCTGATGCCATAAACAACTGAAAATCAAGGGTTTAGTTTGCTGTGTGTTGTTATATTTCAGAAAATGGACATAGGCTACTATGCGCTGCTGAGCCAGGCGACCGGTGTCCACATAGCATCCGGTCACTGCATATTGGAAGGCCAGCAAGAACGCTTGTCCGAGATCTCGGCAAATGTCTGGAATGTCAATGATCCTGCCGATCGCAACAACTTCCAGTCTCTGCACGCCAAGACGTTTACAACGCCAGAGCCGTTTGAGTTCTACCCTCACCACGCCGATGAGGTTTCTGTGTTTGTTTATTATAGAACTCGTACCGTCATTCTTACAGGTTTGCGGGTAGGAAGCTGAGTCAGCCTCGGTGGCTGATTATGCATCAAGATGCTCTACCGGCAAACAATCACCAGTGTGTTTTAAGTTATGGATATTTTACAATTTCAGTTTCAGATAAGTTATCAGTCGAAATTTTCAGTTTCACTTTTTTCCATTTTTTCCCATTTCCGTTGACATCATCATTAACAGGATTAAATTCTATCCGTTAACAGAATGAATCCATTACCATTACCAGAATCGTCCCATTCCATTTTTAGGAAGGATATCGTTGCAGGCGACTACATCTGGCTTTAGTTTTTTTGGTGTGTGTTGATTTTGTGTTGCATGTGTTACAAACTGAGGCAGAAGTACGGCTCGGGTTTGTCAGTCATGTAATATTTGAATAGTGTACGAATGCTTTCTGGCAAAGTTTTATACAGTATTCTGAAAATTGTACAAATTGGTTCGTGCATTTTAAAGACATAGACACTAGAATGCAGTGGCATTTCTACACTGATTGCGTCACTTCCCTACAATATTTTGATTATAGTAAGTAAGCGACTACTGCAGTTATTAAGCAATTAACCACGCCGGCTGTATAGCCGCCGGCCTGGGTAGAGCATTCTGTTGCATCTGTATGTCTGTTTGTCTAAAAGGAAAACGGCTTGAGCTGTCAACACCAAGCTTGGTATACGTATACTCTATAGTAGTCGCTGAGCGTGCATTGACCAAGAGGTCAAAGGTCAAAATCACATGGTTATGATGAAAACCGTCACGGTTGCATGGTTGCTAGTGACGCGTCCTGCTGTGGTCGTGCGCTGCTGTTGCCATTGTTAGTCTGCATGTCGATACCACTGCCTATGTTTTTTAGTTATTATTAGGTCGACTCCTCCTAGTCGACCTAATAACGTGTCTAAAATGTCTGTCCGTTTGTCAGTCTGTCCACAAAAAGTTTCTTCGATTTCAATGACGTTTGGTGTGTAGTTAGAGGTCGATGGATGACGCATGACTGTATGCAGTATGACCCGATTCAAGTTCAAGGTCACGAGCCCTTTTAAAGTCGGAAATTCGGCCATTTTCAAAGGCTAACTCCTCACCCATTTACAATGGGGGCTAGCGAATGACCACAGATTCTTAAATTATGGCACAATACCTAAAGCTTATCAGGGTTGGATTTGTTATTTTCATCCTAGTTTTTGTGTCACGTGACTTTGAAGTTGGCAGTAAGTAGGAGTCGATCGCCAGTCCCGTACGGGGCTAATTGATTTTTATTACGCCCTGTATTACGCATAACGTAAAACAAAAATGTCATACAGAGGGGCGTAAATATGAAAGTGTCATTCATATACCGCAAGCAGTATTCGAATGGTAATTTAATATTCGGATATTTGGCACGGCTCGAGTTGGAGGTGATGGCGGATGTGTGTACTGGTAGGTGTGCAAGCTTAGTGCTCATCAGTTGATCCAGGAAGAGATGTTGAGCCGACTGAACACCATGAAGGGCCGGCTTGAGGAGAACAAGACACACTGCACTGAGGCAAGTTCTCGTCGGCTTCTTCCTTGTTGATTCGATTTCGTAATAATCATGTTTACTTCGCCCTGAGGCAGAGTGTACAATAACGAGGCCTAGGCAGACAGAGAGGACAGTTACAATAAATAGTTAGAGAGAAAACACAACAGATAGACTGACAGAGAGAACAAATATCAGTATTACAATGATGAGTAAACTATATACAGTAAAAAAATAATAAAATCACACACACGTGGTTAAAATGACTAAAAACAGCCTTAAGAATTGCCGCAATAGTAGTAATAGGGTTAGGATTAGTTTCAGTGGTAGGATTAGAGTTAGGGTTAGATTTTGTGAGGTGGAGTGAGTGAAATTACACATCGGGTTATCAGCAACAGCTGCAACAGTTGCAACAGCCAAAACTGAAAGTAATAGTAGTAGTAGAGGTTAGTAGTAGTAGTAGTAGTGGCATGGCACAATGGTAGAACGTCGCTCTTTGGCGGGCGAACTTTCCCTGTCCTGTGCTTGACCTGCAGCTGATGGGTGACCAATTATGTGGGTAAACCGTCCACTACAGGTCGGCCAACTAGGCCAACTCAGCCTTTCATCCTTTCGAGGTCGAAAAATTGAGTTGTAAGCTGTAAGCTTCCTCGCACGATGGCGACGTCTGGTGAATGCTTACAGGATGACGGCCTGGTTGATTGGAGCGCTGGTGTGTTTGCTAGCTGCATAACGCTGGTCCAGTTGTACGTTAACACGTGCAGTTGGATGGCCGCAGTTTGCGCTGCTGCACCATTGGCTCTTGCCAATTAACTGCCACTTCCGAGATTGTAAAGCGCGTAAGCAGCGCTATATAAGAATCCGACCTTTAGTAGCAGCAGCAGCAAGAGTCGCAGTCGTAGTGGTTGGCGCATTCCCATGATGCCATCACTCGATGGTTCAGGCAGTGAACTCTTGTCGAGGTCTGGGTTTGATTCATTATAAGATGTATAAAGCAAGTACATACATTGAGGCTGACACAGTTGCTCCTATTCTCTGCATTGCCAGTATGCACATCAAACCCTCAAGTGGCAAAGTAAACGGTTCTTCATCTTCCAGCATGTTTAGAGTTAAAGATTTAAGAGATGCGTCCTAGATGAGTACAACGGGAGGCTTATCTCCTGCCTCAGTCCAGTGAACCTGTCTGTGAAGTAACACACACCTACGGTTACCTTTCCAATGAAAGAGCGCTATGGCTGCTCTCTGGCTGATACTTATTTCCTATCCTGCTGTGGGTAGAAGGCTGAGTTGGCTTCGGTGGCTGATTGAATATTAAGACAGTGTATCCGCAAACAGACACCGATCCCAGTACTGACTGAGAGTAATTTTAGTAGTGTGTCAGGCTCGCAAGTATGACCACGTCACTCATTTGCTCCGGGACCTGCACTGGTTACGGGTTCCGGAAAGAATCCAGTTTCGACTTGCCGTGCTTGCTTTTTGCTGTCGCAACCACAAGGCGCCTTCGTATCTCGCTGACAATCTTCATTGGACTGATGAAGCGGAATCACGGCATCGACTACGGTCTGGTTCCTGCCCACGCCTGATCGTTCCTCGAACTCGGCTCAGCACCATTGGCGATCGATCATTTCGTGTGACTGTCGCGCCTGTCCTACCAACGTCACTGCGTCAACTTCTCTACCGTCTTTCAAGAGACAACTTAACACATTTTTATTTACCAAATCATTCCCATCACTTTAAATTGCTTTCTCATATTTGTGTACCGTGTCCTAGAAGCTACCTAGCTTATGCCACGTTAATCGGTGCGTTCTACTACTACTACTACTACTACTATTTTGATGATGTACACAGCACCATTACTACTAGGTTAGGTGCATGACGTGTGTATATTTGTAGATGTCGGAAGAACTGAAGTCAGTTTATCGTCAGCTGATGGAAAACATTGCCAACGCAAACGACGTGGACGTTGCTCAGTTGTTCCGCGAAGATCGACAGCCTCTGAAGTCACCCGGCGACAAGGACAGACGACGGACCGAACGAATTGAGCTCGAAGAACTCTTCATCACCGTACGAGTCTTCTTTGTTTTACTGCTGTTTCGTCATATGCAGTACGTTAACTTTGTCACCCGACAATGTCGGCGAAGGCGTTATGTTTTTAGGCTGTCTCGATCGTTGTCTATCACATGCATTTGATAGACTATCTAATCACTTTGGTTTCTGTGTGTGTGTGTGTGTATGTATGTATGTCTGTCCACAGATCGGTTGTCGTACGATTATGCCCGCAGTTCTTTACCGATTTTCACCAAAATTTGCATGCCGCTCAAAAATTTTGTCGTTTCGAAGGCTATTGTTTTTGGGACAAACGGGAAGTAGATCACCGATTTTAGAGGTGTGCAAAATCCGATTATGGCAGTTTCGCATTGTGGTGGACATATTTTCCCACGGATCGTCACAAAAACCCGAACTCAGATATTACTAATCAGCGTTGACTTTGTACTCGGTGATCAACGAAAACGGAAATAGAATTTGGATTTTAGAGAGGTGCAAATTTCGGTTTCGGTATCTATTCTATCCGGTCTAGAACGATTACACACGCAGTTCTTTACCATTTTCCATACAACTTTGCGTACGGCTCGGAAATGTGGTCGGCTAGATGCCTGTTGTTTATGAGACAATCCAGAAGTAGATTACCGATTTTGAGGTGTGCAAAATGCGCATGTTTCACTTTCGCCATTGTGGTGGACATATTTTCCCACGGATCGTCACAAAAACCCGAACTGAGATATAACTAATTAGCGTTGACTTTGTACTCTGTGTTCAACGAAACTGGAAATAGAATTCGGATTTTAGAGGGGTGCTAATTTCGGTTTTCGGTATCGATTTCATCCGGTCTAGAATGATTATGTGCACAATTCTTTACCATTTTACATGAAACTTTGCGTACGGCTCAGAAGTATGGTCGGCTAGATGCCTGTTGTTTATAAGACAAACCGGAAGTACACATACAATTTAGAGGTGTGCGAATCCGATTTTGGCAGTTTCCCAATTGCGCTTGTCATATTTTTCTTTTTTCAGTTATCCTACCCCAAGAATTAATCCTTATTAATTTTGATATTTACAAGCCGTCACTTCACGCCACTCTGCGGCAGGATGGCTTTACCTGCCCGCCCGTCTGTCCGAACCCGTAAGCCACGCCCTCTTGCGTGACATCGCGATTTTGACTTGCCCGCCGCTGCCCTTATCTCGGCCTGCTGCCTATGTGCGCCCGTCGTCCGTCTGCGCCCCCCGCCTGCGTCCGGCCCTCACCTGTCCGACCGCCCACGTAAGTCACGCCTCTGGCCAGATTTACAATCCGTTTATTATATATAGATAATACAGTGCTACCTTAAAAGTGCGATATGATTTGAATTGTGTTGAAAGCACAGTTACACTCTAACCAACCAACCAGTCAGCCAACTGGAAGGGGCATTGGTCCTTTTGTGGGCTGTTTAATGGCAGTATTGCAGTAGTCATGTGTTGTGTGTCAATTATTAACAGAAGATGAACGAACATATGAAAACTAGTAACTTGGTGTCAAGACTCCAGGCCAAGTACAGCGCTCTACAGAAGGCTGTCGGCGAAAGCATATATGATATACCGCCAGTAACTGTCGACAGGTATCAGCTTATTTTGCCTTCGCCAGCCGACAATGTTGGCGAAATAATTACTTTTTCGGGCTCACCACCCACCGCATTCATTTGTCTGTTTGTTTGTTCATCCAGACAGATGTTGTTATCACGATATCTCATGAACAGCTTGAGTGATCTTGGTGAAACTTGCAGAGAATATTCACCAGCTCCTGCTGTTAACCAGATTAGATTCTGGAGGTTAAATGTCAAAGGTCACATCAGGATGTTCGATTGTTTCCCCTTAATCCTGACTTGTGACTGATGTGGTCAAATACCCTGCTGGAGCCAACCAGCGATTCGGTTGCTGGACCTCATTTAATCTGCAGCCACTGACTACGGCTGAGAGAACAGACGATCGTAACCTGTTGGGTGAATGTGAATAACTCATTATTATCGTCATTAGCTCCACCACTTTTGATGCATGCTCCGTTTTCACTGCCATTTGTTATCATGGTATGTCAAAACGTTTTGGGTTAATTTTCATGAACTTTGGACAGTGGGAAGATTGTGGACCAAAAAGGAGTTGGTTAAATTTTGGAAGTTATCCAGAACATATTCTGTTTGTCATAAGTTATCAGTAGGTCAACAGTACATAACGATTTAAGATGCTACAAAATTCCCAGTGTCGGCACTACTTTCACTTTCATTTTCTAACTGTAAGTAAATGGTGACATTGTACCAATGTCAGTGTCATGTGGGAAGGTATGCATTCCACTGAATTATTGTCGTCGTTGTCATTTGGTTGGAAAGTCTTATTCAAGTCGTTGACAATGGATGATGGATGTGATCACTGCTTGCCTGTTGTTGGTCTCTGTACTTTTGTTGATTGTGTTTTTGGGAGCAGATGTTAGGAATAGCAACGCTGATACTACTACTACTACTACTAATATTATAATAATAATAGTGTCACTTATAAAGCACGAAATTCGCAATAGGCAGCAAATGCACTATTCTGTGTATTAGTGACCATCGAACACAACGGCTTTTAGTCTCAGAATGAACCTTATTGGTGACTTCGCAGCCCCACGACCATTTCTGTGAGAATTGCAATGAGCGATTGAATTTTGGGGCTGATCTGGAACCCCATTTTGGGTGAGATGAAATTACATTCAGTGCCTGCAACGTGAGGTTAGTTACAGGGTTCCCACACATCCTTGAAAGTACTTGAATTATTTTTTTCTCTAAATTCAAGGCCTTGAAAGTATTTGAAAAGAGGACAGGTGCTTGAAAGTCCTTAAATTTCATTACACAGGTCCTTGAAAGTCCTTGAATTTACCATGACTTCAAACATTGCGATCTATTTGGTGATCGCATTATGTACATACTGTAAATAGTTTGTAACTGAACATCGTTGTTGTCAAGTTTCTTGTCTACATGGACTTTCAATCTGCCAGGTGTGTTGCCTGAATCAACATTTGCTAAGTAATATCATGTTTTATTACCTTATTGCTGTACCATTGTCACATAAATAGACATTAAATATTGCTGTTCTACTGCTCATGCTGTAAACTTCAATCGAGAATTGGTCCTTGAAAATGAAATTTGAGGGTCCTTGAAAGTCCTTGAAAAGTCCTTGAATTTCAATATCAAAAGATAGTGGGAACCCTGTAGTTAGCCCTGGGATAGAACTGTTGAGTACCGCGACATCTTTGTGCTCCGTTTCATTTTATTGGCATTATTTGACAACGCAGTTTTTACAATAGATACTCGTACTGTCATTGGAAATCGGACATGGTGTGTCCATAATCCCTTGCTCCAGGAATCAGTTTGTGGATTGGAAAGAAGAAGGCCCAGTGAGTATTTTTTGGCATTGGTGCCTAGTGCCTCAAGTTACCTTCATTTATTAGAAAATATGGCGATCCAGCAGTATAGGGGTCCCCATTGGGAAAACACATGACATTTTCCATGGAGATTTTATGGGATTCCATGGGATTTCCGTGTGAAATCCGTGCAATTTTTGTGCTACATGGGCAAAAACATGAAACTCCATGGATACTCCATGGAATCCCGTCGAGGTTCCATGAAATCCCATGGAGTATTCATATGTTTTTGACCACGTGGCATGAAAGATTACATGGAGTGTTTCACATGGAATTTCCATGGAAAATTGTACGTTTTTTCCTGTGGGGTATAAAACTGGGATCCCTATTTTGCAGCATTGCCTAACATGTTAGTTTGATGACAGGAAGGGATTGCAGCCTGTAAAAAACTGCTTTTTCCCAGCATGGACTAACTCCAGAAACGAAGGCTGCTTAAAGAAAACAGAAAGTGATGGTCGTCTTTGTAGAGGTTTGAACTGTGTGATGCCTTCTGGCACTGTTGCTACATAGATTATCTCGTTAACTGGTTGACGTGTGTTTATCATACCTGTTGACAGGCCGCCACCTTCAGTGCCGCCAAAATCAAAGAAGAGCAGATTGAAGCCTGCTATTCAGCCTAAGCTGTTTGAAGGCAGCCTGGAAGACTATATTAGTGTGAGTCGCTCTGACTCCTTTGATGGCACTGTAATTTCACGGTTTCACTTGCGGTTGCATTACCTGACAGTGTATACAGTTGAAGTCTGTACGATTTATTTGAGCTAGATGGGTTTCGGCGGGATGTCGGAATGCAACCGTTTGCCTGGTGTTTGCGTTTCATTGTTTTTCTCTTACACGGGCTCTGTGGCAGTAATGTGCCATGGTTTGTGTTGATTTCGGTGCTATATAAACTGTTTGTATCATTGTTCGTGTGTTTACTTAACTTCCTTCCTCCCTTTCTTCCAATCAGTTGGATGATGCTATTTCCAGTGACCGTGAGTGACCCCAACTAACCCAAACCACCCCATTTTCCACATTTTCTGTTGCCTTTTATATCTTTGTAACGGGTGGAGATAGAGGCTTCAAATTCAGCAGGCAGGTTGATCATGACAAGTCCTAGCCCACGCGTAGCAAACCATCACTGAAAGGGACATGACGACATATTGCTGTTATTTTTTGCTTTGTGCGTTGTCTGCATTATGCGCTATATACAGCACTGACATTTTGGCTTCGCTAGACAATGACTGGACTTACTTAAACTACTTCTGCTAAAATATCAACATTCCAAGAGTGAATCGGCCAGTCTGCGGTCCCAATTCCCCCTGAAATTTCTCCATGAGGGAAGTCCCCCTGGTTGGTAACGCCTTCCTAATTAAGTCACAAGTGAAGAGATGTCAGTCCTTCTATGTCGTTTTTTCGTTGCTTGTACCTGGAAAACGGAAGCCTACTGTAGGAATAATTGCTGTTTTGATATTGGCAATATACATAGCACACAGAACCCTGTTACTTTTGAAATATTAAAATTTCTAAGTTATTCATATTTTTGTAGCATGGTGTTGTTTGTGACTGCAGAAAACTGGACAGCCGATACCACAGATAATTCTCAGCTGTGTTCGACATATTGTTCTCGATGGTATTGTCAATTTTTTAATATCATTCTTTGTTGAAAACTATGCAAATTTTATGTTTTATTATGTTTTTGCAACCCGACTGTGTTGGTAAAGATATTATGTGTTCTGGCTGTCCATCTGTCCGTCCTTTTTGTTTTTACCAGTCAGATCTTGCTACCATGTTATCTCATGAGTGGTTTGCGCAATCTCGATGAAACTCATGTGGAATATTCATTAGCCCCTACTCATGACCTAATTAGATTCTGGAGGTCAGAAGTCAAGGTCACAGCAGGCCATTGAAGTGGCAAAGGCATCCAATCCACGTTGACTTTGGGGCGTCAAAGTCGGTTTTCTAGTGTTTTTCTGATGTTTTTGTTATTTTTCTTGTACAATTAAAGTTACAATTTATATTGCATAGTGCAGTGTTGCTATGTACACTGCATCCAGAGAAAAGATATTACATGTTATTATATATTTCTCACGGTTTTTGGACAAATTGTATGAAACTTTCTTGAGTTTTTGTGCCCCATGTTTGCTGGTATTACTGTTTGATGGTATGCTGTGAAAGGAATGAATCATCAAGGGATATTTCGTATTCCGGGCTCCCAGGCTGACATTAATGCATACAAGCTACAGTTTGAACGAGGTTTTCGGCTTACATTTGTTGCTGTGGCTGCTGCAACTGGTGATAATCGTGTGATAATGATTACGGTGATTGTGATGATGTTACGCATTTAGTCACACTGCCGCCTCCCAAGTTTTTGCATAACCAGCATGGCTTTCCATGGTTACTCCGGATACAGCCGGATGGCTCAATCAATGGAAAACTGGAAGTGTCATACAATCTAGGGCTGTGACGGAGCCAGCCAAATTCCGCATTTGTCGGATGTGGATTTTATGTGCAAAATCCGTCGGATGCGGACGCGGATTTGTCACACGATGAAAATTAATACCAGCTATTATAGCTACTGTGATTCAACTTAGTCTTAGTTACTTAAAATTAAACAGTTACAAACAAACTACGAGCAGTGAATAATTAGCATCATTGAGATTGTTTTCTGAAAAGTAAAGAAAACACAACAACACATCTCTCCGTCAATCAAAAATAATTGTAGAGTTGGACCGTAACAAAAATTTTGAATCCGACATGATGATTTTAAGTATCCGACAGATTTCGGATTTCGGAAAAAGTGTTGGATTCTGTCAGATTCGGAATTCATCACATCCGTAATATAAAGCGGAAAAATAGCTGCATGTAAATGTCAAAGGACAAGTCAGGTTAATGTAGTGGCAAACTAATTATGTTGATTTATGCTTTTTTTGCTTGTTATTATGCTACAGATAAATGCTCAAGTTATTTAAAAATCTTGAGTGTGACTTAAGGATATAGTCCAAGTCTCAGTCACAAATTGGATTCGAGTCTGACTTGTGTTGTCAACCCTTGTGGACTTGAATGTTTCTTTCCCATTTTTTTGATGCTGCATGATCTCAAAATTTTAATGATTACGGTTGAAAGTCTTTTACTAAGTAAGTAATGCTGGAACGTGGACACTAAGATTGTTGTATGCTGTCTGGAATGGGTTCGCCCTGTTTATGTGTGGAGAAGAATACTTCACTTGTGCCTAGTTGCTGTGTATTGTATGACTAAAGTAGGAAGTGTGTGTGTGATATTCCAAGGTGAGGATCCACTCGACGGAAAACTGGATAACGATGACATAAACTCTGTTGCTGGACTGCTCAAGCTGTATTTCCGCGAGCTGAAGGAGCCACTGTTTCCGACATCGCTGTTTGATCAACTTGTTGCTTGCTCACAGAGATTCAACATTAATGGTTAGTCGAGTGTTCTCTCTGTGTGACACGGATCATTAACTCTGTTCAGTCAAAACGGATTGAAATAAAATGAACACATGTCCAAAGTAATTTGGCAAACGGCCGCATCGCCGTATTGTCACACTTCATA
>Ga0209780_1001899_pt1 | contig 14347 bp, 7 predicted proteins | sample WorMetexBAHAMAS2_FD_187384 | JGI IMG/M metagenome (GOLD analysis project Ga0209780, IMG submission 187384) | Marine gutless worms symbiont microbial communities from Max Planck institute for Marine Microbiology, Germany - Inanidrilus exumae... | ecosystem: Host-associated > Annelida > Digestive... | reverse complement strand
ACCAACGATTTTTGGCACCAGAAAAGTAGAGTCCCTGGGCTATCGTATGGTGAAAAAAAATTCCCGAAAAGTTCAACCGCCTGAGTAGGGTGCACCAACGTCACAGACGACAGACAGACAGACAGACGACAGACGGACGGCTCATAGCATATAGCAAACGTAACGTAATACGTTGACGTTTGCTAAAAAAAACTGTGTATATCAGTGGCTGTCATGATAAGCTCAGCGCCTGCAGTGGAATTCCATCTTGGTGTCTCTGACACTGCACTTATGCCTGCTACTGAAGGAAAATACTAATATACACTGATAAAGCATCATACATAAGGCTCATAACGTAAAAAATAAAGTTGGCGTCATTACATAAATTATTGCCTACAGGTTTACGCATGTGAGATAGATGGTATGATGATGACAGATGGTGAGTTTACACTGCATGATGCTGTGCTAGCACGGTATGTGCTGTAGTCGTGTGTCTGTCCGTCTGTCTGTTTGTTACAAGTCGGGGTTCTACAGTGTACCAAAACGGACAAACATAGGATAACACAAAAAGTCATACGATAGCCCAGGGATTTTATTTTTCTGACGCCAGTGATCATGGCGAAATTCGAATAGGATAACCCAATTGGGGGCGCCAAATGCACATAGAGGTAGGTTAAATTTTGTGGGCACCAACCATATCTCTGGAACGGCTGATCGTCTCAGGTGCTGTCAACTTAGGTGGACGGTCAGTGTGGTGAAATGGTGACGGTCTCGGTCACCAGTTTATCACACTGACCGTCGACATCTGTGTACAACACGGTGGGCCTGAGGCACCGCGTCGCGCGTGTCTGTCAACAGCAGCGGAGACTTGTTTATACAGATGTGCAGCAGTTGACAAGATTTCAACTAACATAGCGCGTCATTCGGTTCATTTGCAATTGCTGAGCTTCTACTTATTTTGTGATGTGTACAGCATGTGCACCAACGCTGCCGAACTGCCTGTACTGCAGTCAAGGGCTGTGCTTGAAACAGCAATGTTATTCTGGATATGGCATTAACATGGATGCATCGGATATGTTCTGCCACAGTACGTCATCATCATTCTTCGATATTATGTCCACAACATTTACAATTCTTCATGGTACTTCTTGCATTACACGTTCTGTCACTTTGTCAACCGTTAGCCTAGCCCCTCTGCATGTCCAACTCCCGGCGCTGTACATTTATGCTATTATTATTTTTTTGCTTACCAGCACAAAGCAGGCATGGAAATTGAAGCTAAGCAAATGAAAAATGGTTGCAACGACACTTTTACTCGGTGACCATAGTGTTCTGGAAGGAGACCGCATTACCTCTTTGGAGAGCTATGGATAGGCGTTGGAAAAGGAAATTTGTTTCCCTGGTGTCCTCAGTGATCGTTGTGACTCACCTGCCAATTTCTTGTGTCAGCTCAATGGCCATGTCGTGCCATGTACCAGCTGTTTCCACGGCAAATGGGTAAAAGATGTGAGTACTAGCCAGTTTGGCATACTTGTCAATCTTGTTCTGTGCTGTCTTTAGGGCTGCTGCACCTGGCTTGGTTGCTGTGCTGCATATGTGTGACTCCATATATGCGTCTGGAACTGTCACATCCCAGGCCATGGGTTTTTGTCTGGCCTGTGTCAGGAGAGTGATTTCATCTGGGTGTTTATTGTTGTCATGATGTCTTCGTGTGATGTGTCTATACACAGCCTGCGGGGAAGGATGTGACACGTGCAGCATCAACACGGATGACAACACACCGACCTGCGCGATTTGCAAGAGTGGCTGGGTACCCAGCGGCGGAAGCTGCATCAGTTAGTCATCTTTATCTGCCTTATGTTCCTCTCCAGTGACGCGATGGCACAACAGGTTGGGCGTCGGGCTAGAGACCGAGAAGTCTCGGGTACAACTTCCGGTTGAGGTGCCAATGTGTAACTACTGGGCAAGTTATTTACGTCACATCCTATCACCAAGCAGTATAATTTGATACTGGTCGAAGGGAATTGGTGCTCTGCATCTAGGAAAGTAACCGTAAGTCTGGTATCACACTGGCCATATGTTACAGAATTAGTTGTATAATGGCTTGCAGACTCAAGGCTTAAGGAAGAGAGATGACTTTGTTCCTGTATGCTCCTGATCGAGTATCCTACTGTTAAAGGAGTATGATATCTTTACCTTATGTTCCCCATTTCATCGAGTTGCAAACCAAAATGCTTGCACTACACAGTGTGTCGTTTTGAGTGAGTAATATAAAAGTCTATAAATATTTTTTTTCATGCTGACACATCGGCTGGTCAGTTAGTAGTCGTTATTAATTAATTGCTCATCCTCATTAACTTGTATACTCTGTAGCAGAAATATGTGGAGAGTGTTGGATAATTTGTGACTATGCAAGACAGTCTAAGCAGTGCTGAAGTCACAAAAACGCCAGGGGGCACCGGATGGTATTAATTATTGTCAGAAAAGATACGTTTCAAACTGTTTGGTTTGAAAGTGCTTAATGGTGGGCTTTTGTCAGACGCCAGACTGTTTCATTCTCTAGGTCCATACAGACTGGAACTCCTCTCTTTACAGTAATTTTTGGATTGATCCAAAAGGCTGTAGGTGGTTGAAATGAAGGAGGATAGGTCAAATAAATATCTGGTTAACCAGCATTTAAATATGACAGTTGCCTTAAACGGTTTCGTGCATTTAGTTACGTTTTCTGGAGCTGTTGTAGATTCACCGTGAACTGTATTATAAATGTACTCAAAAGTGTTCTGTTTATACCATGCAAAGCTATACTAATGTGGAATGTGCTGTGGCCATGTATCAACCCAGCTGTCCTTCTGTTGGTCTACGTATTTTACGAGCTGATATTCTATGAAAATGAATAAACATATAATTTCGAGCCAAAGCCGCACTGGTGCCTTGGTGCACTGGTTTTCTGATGCCAAACATCTTGGTGAAATTCCAGTCGGTCACCACAAACGGGGGCGCCAAATAGATACCTCATACTTTCAAGGAAAGTATGTGGTATCTATTCAAGAAACTACTAAAGTAGCGGGTGTTGTCTGTGCTACTGTGGATGTAAGTGTAAAGCGTTGTGATGGTGATTGTCAGGTTGCGGAGCTCACTGTTTGAGTTGCACGGCGGTTGGCACTACGGTCACATGTACTGCGGGAATGTGTGAGAGCAGATATGCACTCAACTCGGATTCAGCTGATCCGAACACAGCATGCGTTGGTTAGCTGATGACATTTTCTGACTTTAGTAATTGATTCTGAGTGATAATGTCTGAACGGAGAGATGAGAATGGAAGTAAGAGCACTGACGCCAACCAGGAAGTTCACCCACCGGACGTCATCCTTGGCCAATTCACCAACTGACTGTTGAGGGAGAGAGGACACAACAGCCTTTCTTATTGATGCCAATACTCTGCAATACTCTGGCACTGCACCGGGATATACAGTAATAAGACTCGTATTGACGACTTCAAAACAGTCTAGCGAATACTGTGGGAAATCCCGCATGGGAATTTTGTGGGAAATCCGTTTGACGTTTGGACAGGGGAAGAGGTTAAGAACGCCCAGAATGAAACTTGTTATGTTTCTGAAGCAAGAAGAGACACAGGATTATTGTTACGGCAATCAGTTGGTTAATGCTTTTAAATATATATTAAAAGCCTTTTTAACCATACATAAATATTGTACGCAAAATACGTATACAGTTTATTTCTAGGCATTATGAGCTAGCTGGCTAATCGAAACAACATGAACTGAACTGTGTGGTGGTAGGGTGTCCGTCAAACTGCCTTGCCTGCACTTACGATTCGACAATGGGCAAAACGAAGTGTGTGGACAACCAGTGCGAGGAGGGCTATGCCAATGCTGAGGACGGAAGCTGTGGAGGTTTGAAGTCTCATTTGCGCCACTTTGGACAAATATGTCCACTTTTGTTGCGAAACTCGCCAAGAAGGTGCTATATCAATTGATTTTTTCATTGATTGATTGATTTAATTTTTACCTATGGTACATTAACACTGTAAAAATGACCAGTCTGTGGCATATGGGTTTCCAGCTCGGCAGTCTAGTGGTTAGGTCGTCAGACTCGCAACTGATTGGTCGTGAGTTCGAACGTGCGATGATGCTCTGTGGTTGCGAGTAAAGGCAGTATGGCTCATTCCATTCGAGGATAAATGTGTGGGTGGCAGATAAAACTGTGTGATCCCTTTAACACATGCTATCCTGAGCACTTTGGAGATGAGTTTCATAATCAGTCGCAATACAACTCTATGTCTTTACATACTTTGAAACACGTCCACTTTAGAGAAAAGACTCAACAGTAAATTGAACCGTTTGTATAGCATGATTACAACTCAGACCGTTTTGAAACTCAACTGAGTGTCATAGGGCATCAGAGGATCATTTGATCTGTCAAGTATATTGGGAGTATGACCACTTTAGTTCTAGATCGGTTTTTTATTGTTTAGTCTTATCGTTATTATTGATCCGTCACCAGGAAACGTTACTATCAGGACTCCACAAATAAACAGCTACAGTATAGACCTCAAGTGTGTACTGTTGCGGCTTATTCAGTTAGGTCCCAGGTAATATTAACCTGCCCAGGACTAAATGGATGTAATCCGTGTGCAGTTTATTTTGAAAACTGTTTTTTCATTGCTTTATTAACCGATGAGTCTGATGACTAGGTAGCGTCATGTAGTTATGGTGACATTTGTACTTGTAGGTTGTGCCTCAAACTGCAATTCATGCAGGTTGAATAAAGCGGGTTTTTGTGACGCTGGTCAGTGTCACCTTGGTTATCGACTGAGTGCTGCCAAAACATGTGATGGTACGACAGAATCTTACACATTTCAACCATCTCGTTTCTTAGACTAATATGTACTGAATATAATTACAAATAATTAGCCTGTCTGGAGGTTTGGAGGGAAAATAATCAGAACTGTCTTGTGTTGTGTTGTGTATGACAGTTGTGCACAATGATACACACACACGTGAACAGTTCTTAAATTTGCGTGTCGGTTTATGTTTAGATATCATTTTTGTGTGTGTGTGTGTGTGTAGGTTAAGCATATGTGTTTTTATGTTAGCTTAGGTCATTTTATTCCTGTGTTGCTTTTGTTGTGTTGGATTTAGTTTCTTCAGTACCAAGCTAAGAGATTGTCTGGGAAGAACGTCTCCAAAATGACCTATTCTGTGTCGAGTGAAACGCAAAGCCTTAACTTAATCAAATAATTAGCCGCGGTCTGTCATTACAGTACAGAACAAAACAGTAATTTAGCAGATCTTACAGCCCGTTGCCAGATTTCTAATATATTTTAGGAATCTGCAAACGTTTGCATGGGAGACATTTCACAGAACCTGCAAAATGTGATAAGTGCAGAAAAACCAGATCAGTTCAACAGCTGTCAAGAATGTGTGCATGTTTTACATTACTGGCCTATCTGACTAACGTTTATCAGGGATGGTAGTTCTTGGCCTTTGTCTTGCTTCGATGGCTTTATCCTTGTCTCGAAAACCTGTAAATGTCGGGAAATCTGACAGCAGTCAGAAAAATGTAGAAAAAACAACATACATGAAATATAGGGACTGACCAAAAGTCAGAAAAATGCCAGGGAAATGTAAGGAAAAAATCTTGTCAGTGAAAACTGTTTATTGTTAACTTCATGTTTGGGGCTACACACATGTTCAGTAGACTGTCACAAGCCTTCTGTTGTTTGTTCTATGAATTTAGCTGTTTAGCAAATCACTGTGAACATGCACTGACTTTAAGTAGTGAGCAGATAGCAGTGATCGTGACACATGCATGACGTGAGCGACCACTAGAGGACTGCAAAGAGTCGCAGAAATGTCAGAATAATGTAAGAGAATTTTACAATGCCTACAAAATGGTCATCCTGTGTTTAATGTTCATACTGCCAACATTACGAGTACTGATCATTAGCTCGCTATCATGGTGTGTTTGATGCTGCAGCGTGTGCAACGTACTGCTGGCAGTGCAACTCCGCCGGAGCAGGACTCTGTGATTCTAACCAGTGCCATGCTGGCTACACCGTCGCCGACGACAAGACATGCCAGGGTCAGTCGCCATCAGTCGCTTGTTGCAAGTTTCAAACAACTTTGCTGGCCCAGCTGAGCAACTTCTATCAGGAACGGTAGTTCTTGGCCTTGGCCTTGGTTCGATGGCTTTGTCCTTGGTAGAACTGACCGTGTATTGACTTCAGCATTCATTACTGCATGAACATTTGACATACGTTATGCCCAGTGGTATTGCTGCGTCCTTTACTACACGTCTTGATTGCCTCAGATTTTATATAGGTTTTGTGAATTTCCTGGTTTGGGTTTCTTTCTATGTTTAGTTATTGCCACTTTGGTCTCAATCTTGTCTTTGCTGTCGTAGCCTTTGCCTTTGCCTTGGTTCTTTGTTCAAAGCCTGGCTTTGTTTACATCCCCAATTCGTCATTTCTTTTTTTGTAATTGATTCGATCTCAGGTCAACTTTTTCTGTTACCTTAAAGTCTGCTGTGATGATTTCCGCTTTACTCCGTGAACTGAGTCTTAAGTGATGTCTTTTCTGTGCTGTTTGTTGCCAGGTTTTTTTTCTATCGTATGCCTTCAGGTGTCCAAGTTAATGTCGTGCACTAATGTGGTGCTTTATTCATTCTCAGAACAGTACTGGACATCTCGGTTATATTTTCTTCTCTTTCTGATCTGTTCGTCAGTATTTTACGTTTGGACAGTTATATCTCTATAATTCACTTCAGCCATTGCTGGCCTATCCTGCACCGAAATCTCAAAAAATACAGTATGTACTTCCTAATACTTGTGATGGTCGTTAGAATTCGTGATTGAGCTATGGATGCTCTAGATCAATCAGTTCATTCTGACTTACAGTTCATAAATGAGACGCGATATAAAGACGTTGTTACTACAGGTCCTGTAATCTTCGTCTACAATCGCCGTTACTTATGACCTTAAGTGGCAATTCCTACATTTGTACTGTGCGAGACTAGGAAATTCTGTCCATCAGTCACACTCATCAGCATGCCAGAGCGGTTGAACAGACCGAGCTGGCAAGGCTCACCTACCCTATGCTGTGTTATAAGGATGTTCCGATCCCTTTAAAGTAAAGGATCTTCTCCAGTTTTTCGGAACCTTTCCTGATACTCGGGATTTTATTGCAGAATATGTGAAACATGTTGTGAAATTAGAGTAACGGTCGTAGGTTGCTGATAATAGGCTACTGAACTTCATTTACAGGCCCTGACCATTAGTCTCACGTATGAAGACGACAAGGACAGTTTCATCGATTACAGCTATCGCTTTCAGCCATTAGCCCGCCCGGCATCACGATGCCGCCGGCGGGCTTACGTTTTGTCGATGTTACTTTTTTTAATGTCGCTCCTCTCATTCGACAACGGGTGGACGGATCGCAATGCTGATTGTTGCGTTAACACTATTGATGAAAAAATTACTGTGGCTAGAAATTTGGTGAAATTTGGCCCAGTAACCCGTGAGATTTTGGGATACATTTGCATGGGTGGTAACTGCCGGAAGGTTAATATATGCACTGTGCTGGTCAAAGGTCATTCGCTAGGTGGCAGTAGCATAGCCAGTCTGTAGGTAAGTAAGAAATGCACAGTTGCACTATGCGTATGCCGGGCGGGCTACACATTGGACTCTGCCCCGCTTTCTAGTTAAATAAATCAGTTTCTCTGCACCATTTTAGCTTTTTCTACTGGCTAGGATAAGAAGTTGAAACAATCTATTGTGGTTGTTAGAATTACGGATTGTTCTTATATGTCACGGCTTGGATATTCCACAAATGACTGCTGGCTGTAGTGCCTGTGTTAATTCTTTTTCCATTCATTATTATGTGTCGTGTAATACACGTTGACGCATTTTGTTGAAACGGTGTTTTAAATGTCATCCTTTGTCTATTTTTGTATGTAACTGTTAATTTGCATGACTGTCTTGTGTACCTTAGGTTTTAGGATTTTATTAGTTAAAATTTTTATGTTTTGCTCGATGTTTCTGTCTTATGATTGTATGTTTTTATGCTGTGTATATATAATTTTTGTATGTGCTGCCTACTGGCGTAATAATAAATAATAATAATAATAATAATACTGTTATTATTTTATTACCATTTTGTATTATAGCTTGCGACCCCAACTGCCGGCGATGTAACAGCGCTGGTCCAACTAAATGCGACTCCAACCAGTGCAACGCTCGGTATGCGTACGCCAAGGACAGCCAGAACTGCATCGGTAACAAAGTTGTTTATAAGTAATTTAGTTCAACTACGTTTCTGCATTGCTTCACATCCTTAGCATATTCTCATATATATCTTGAGTTTCCTAACAGCACTGACTTTGTCAACTTGCTATTTTCTGCTTTGCCGTTTTTGTTTTTGCTGTTGTTGATATTGCAGTATTGTAGTGTGTGTCCAACTTCTTTGCTAATTTCAAGGATTGTGATCCTTGTGTGAAGTTTGAGTTAGAAATTATTCTTGTAAATAATTAAAGGGATCAACGTGGCGTAAGTTGCTGCAATGACAATAATATTAATAGTGCTATTCATTGCCAGTAACTGAAAACGAACATAACGAACGATACATACGAGCCGACTGTATGACAAGGAATCGATGTGCTAATTTGTTAATTTTTTTTATAGAAAAATCATGATACTTGTAATCGTGTCGCACTGACAGGAAAACTGGCGCGTATAACCAAGGGTGATCGGCAACCCCGGTGTGACTAACTTAGCTTTGGGGTTTTTCTTACTCATTGCTCACTTCAGTAATTTGGTCTGTGGCAGAGTTGAAACCGGGTCTCCGGCTAACCGGGTCACGGGTCAACGATTTTGGCCGGGTTGGATCGGGTCAGACCCGGAATTTGACCTGGTTTGGGTTTAACAGTTGTGTTTTTTGTAGCAGTGTTAGCAGGAAACAAATGGAGTATTTTTGTCAAGTTAATCTTGATCTCCACTCACCAATTATGAGACCTATTCTTTCCACAACACCCATCTCTTTATAGACATTGCTGGACAGCAGGAGTCGGATGTTTGGAGGCGCGCAGGGCAGCTTCATCCCACGTACATATTGTCACGTACTCTGGCTTCAGCGTCCTTGATAGCCTCTGCCCAAGAGATTTTAAGAACGTTCACTGACCGGGTCGGGTCTGGTCGGTTCATGAGTCTAAAGTTCAGACCCGGTTCCATCTCTGGTCTGTGGATCGTTGTGGCATGATAACTGAAAGTAAAGGCAATTGTAATTACTTTATTTTTGTACAGCTTGCCCGGCGCACTGCAGGCAGTGCAAAGTGAACGCTGCGAGTGGCGCCGTCGAATGCCAGAGCAACATGTGCGATAACGGCTATGGCATAAAAGCCGACGATAAGACATGCGTCGGTACGCACTCAGACTTGTTTATCTCTTATTTTTGCAGCTGTTACTTGTCAACATGTACACTAGGTCAAACTAAACGAGGAACGCTTTTCCAAAATGAAGAGGCACTATGGCGATTTAGTTGGTTGCGTAAGTAAGTAAGTAAGTAAGTAAGACAATTTATAGGGCGTTAATCTAACGGCCTAAGCAGTCACGAAAGCGCCTAGTCATGCCTCGTAGGCCAAACGAAACAGTATTGTCTTTAGTCCACTCTGAAACTGTCCGAGTGCGGTGGTCGATGCGCGTAGGGTCGATGGCAAAGTGTTACAGACTGTAGGACCAGAAACAGCAAAACTTCGTGGCACAGCTCGCACAGCGTAGCACAGTGGTAGAACGTCGGTCTGTGACTGGCGAACTTTCCCTGCCCTACGCTCGACCTGCAGCTGATGGGTGACCAGTTATGTGGGTAAACCGTCCGCTACAAGGTCAGCCAACTAGGCCAACTCAGCCTTTCATCCTTTCGAGGTCGATAAATGAGTAGTAAGCTGTAATCGGATGTGTGCTACCTTGCTCGGGTGGCGCCATTTGGTGAATGCTTACGGAGTAAAGGCAGGGGTGCTCATTCCATTTGTGGATAAATGTGTGGGTGGCAGGTAAAACTGTGTGATCCCTCGTTAACATGTGCTATTCCTGAGCGCATTAGAGGTGTTTCACGAAGATGAGCTGTACAAATCGACGTTTACTTTGCTTTACTTACACGAAAGACATGAGCTAAACAGAGAAACAGTACGTTAAACATTAGGTGATGGTTTGGCGTCCTAATAACGGCATTGCGTACGTCAACAAAGTTACTGTACATCGAGACCGATTAATATGTGTGACCATTCTCAGGTATACAGAATCTGCCTCCTTATTTCAGCGAGATAGGATATGAGTACCAGCCAATTTGTGGTTATTCTTTGCAGATGGAAAGTAAAGGTGGGCATGGGTGGTTTCAAAGTGTTCTGTTCTTTAGCCGTCCTCAATCCGAGGGTTGGCCACACCGTGGATGTACTTTCTCCATTTATATCTGTTCTCCGTCATTTTGATTGACTCTTCCGTGGAGAGTCCTGTCCACGTATTGATGTTGTCTATCCAGGCCGTGTGTGTTCTTCCTCGCCTGCGTGCACCTAGCTGGCATTGTTCCTTGCATTATGCCTTTCTCCAGGCAACTCCTTTGTTTCCTCATGGTGTGACCATAGTATGCTAGCTTCCTTGCTTTGACAGTGTCTAACAGTTCCCTCTTTGCTGCAGGTTTTTAAGAACCCACTTATTTGTTTTCTTTGCTGTCCGTGAAACCCGCAGAATCTTTCTCAGCCCTCAAAGGCTGGTAGGTAAAAACTGTGTGATTCCTCGTTAACACATGCCACAATACATGATCGCCTTAGAAGTGAGTATCATGATTAAGGTGCTGTACAAAATTACTGGATTTGCCGTACTTGTCTGTTTTCACCCGAGACATGTATTTCTAACACATTCTTTGTTAGTTTGTCTGATAGTTATTAAACGGTTGAATCATATTAGTTGTCACTGAATTTCACATGTCCGACAGAAGATTCACTATCTGTCAGTGAAATGTCAAAGATATTATTGCTGGCTGCTTTGGTCAGTCTGAGACTTGACTGGCTGTGTTGGAGAACTGTACAGGGTGGTCCAAAAAGTGAGGCCATTGGCCAATGCAAGTTAAGAAGGTGCCTGATATTTCACAAGGTAGAAGCACGCGTAACGTGTGATGAAATCTTTAATGGTAACCTTATTACGAGTTTGTGACTGACTCGGTCAATGACAGAATTTTGAAAATCGGTGAGCATATGACATAGCTACGAGTAGTAGTGGCACTTTTTTGGCTGATATTGGTTAGAGGACTGTTGTTTGCTGCTACCATGTGCCACATTTAGTGTTGGTTGTGCTCATATTCAGCATGCCCGTTCAACTGTCGCCACTGCGTCGACTCGGAGAAGGACAACGTGATGATCTGTAAGACGTGCAAAAACCAGTTCGTGCTCAACTCGGGCGACTGCGGCGCCTGCCCTGAGTACTGTCTCAAGTGCAGCGAGTCCAAGGACGGGCTGACGTGCACCCAGTGCAAGAACAGAACGGTCATGGTGGCCGACGGAACCTGCCAACGTAAGTAGAAAATTAACTTAAACTTTTATATTATACAACAAAAATGTTTAGCTTGTGCTGTAACTGGCTTAACTGCACGGACCAATACGCATGATGGAAAAATTAAATAATTTAATTAATTCATTAATTAATCATTTATTCAATAACACAGCGAACTTAGCGAAGCAAGGTTATCATTGCCAATAAATCTTGAGACCCTATGTGATGTATAAAAATAATGAGCTCTCACAGTCAGCAAGTGACGGGCTACAGATAAATACAAATCCTTATCATACACTCGTTTGTTTCCAGTAGTGTCCTCGAATGAGCTTGAGTAGACACTCAAGAACACTAAATATTCTGTGAATTAAACGCCCGTTATGTGGCCTTTTTCAGGACACCTTGGGTAAGCCGGCACCAGAAAGGTATAAACTAGAGTTAGGTATAAACTAGAGTTTTGCACGGGAGCGAGAAGTGTGAAATCCTGGGGATAATCGCGGGAATACCGTGAGCGGGACTGATTACTGCGGTAATCCCGCGGTACCGGAAGTATGTCATACTGTGGTCCGCTGGACTGTGATTATGTCATACTCCAGTTTCTCGGCATTGCCATACAACAGTTGCATCTACATTAGTCCAACTTCTGTATTTGTACTCTATGAAAGTGACAAACGGTTTGTGTGTGTAAAATGAACCATGTAAAGTGAACCGTCATAGTTACAAAGACACATCAAAGACTGTATTAAAGGCTAACTTTTGGCCCACGTTTCAGTTATTGCATTCGTAACAAGTAGTGTGGTGTGATCTTCGTGAAAAGTGAGGCTAGTGTCAGCATCAGCATTCAACTACAGTGTTTATTAGCTTACTCACCTGCATTTGTCGACAGCAAAGTGGTATTTTCGAAATAATTGTGCGGATTTTTATGCTTGCAGTGTGTCCACGTCATTGCCAGGCATGCAGCCAATCTGGCGATGAGATCAAGTGCAACGCAGATCGCTGTGATCTGGGCTATGGTCGATCGCTTGAAGGACAGTGTGAAGGTGATTTATACTTAGGCCGTGGTTACGTTCGTTCTTTCGTTTGTTATTGCGGGCAGAGGTGTAGCCGACACTAGACCTCAGCGCTGAGACCTCATAGTGGTCCAATGCACGTGCCCAGGGAGAGGAGGGGTAAGTAAGTAGGGGTGTACTTTGTGTGTGCTGACGTGTAGGGGAAGGGAGGGTAAGTAAGCAGTCAGCAGCTTGTCAGGTATTTATAGTGCACTCCCTCTAGACATGGCCTACCGTCTGGCTAGCCCTGACTGGTGCTATGTATTGACACCAGTCCATGGCTAGCCATGCCTTTTAGTTCGGCCCACGCCGGTGCGGCTGACAACATTGATGCTGCTAATCAAGGTGTCAGCAACCATCACAGATTATAAAGGACACCGTCGAACACTCTTTTTCCTGCCCGGGATTATATCCCTTTTCATCATGTCATTTATGTGCGTCAGAATTATTATAAATAATTGTTTAATGGAGCGTGAACGCACCGGGACCAGGCACCTAGATGCGCCACGCTCCACTGCACATGGCGCCCGAGTTATCATGGGCAGCTCGGGCCGTGGTTACACGAGTAAGTAAAATCTTCTCACGCTTAAATAAAATAGTTCTGCGCTGTAACAAAATTATTTCAACGGGAAAGAATTTTTTTTAATACGTGTAACGGGTCTGAAATTTTTAGCGACTGAAAGACTTTCAAAAGTCTTTAAGACGAATCGAGCATGTTTGAAAATATTCATGAGCTAATGCTGTTCAGCCAACGAGTGACTAATGCAAACTGGCATGACACTATACGTCATGTCTGACATGGGAAGTTCGATGGACTTGACAGCCGAGACTAAGACAAATCAGTGATTGACAGATACCTCCGCCCGTTCGGTAAAATACGTGTAAAACATTTCTATGATGTAACCACACATGAAATAAAATACTTTCTGAACGCACGCGGCCCAAGGCTGCTGAAAGTCACGAACAACAACAATCTATTTATATTAATCTTTATTTCACCAAAACGGTAGCATAAAAGAGAAAGAAAAAACTTAACTAAATAAACATGTGCACTATAATGTCATAATGTAATGTTATCATTCGAAAAACATGTCACTAATAAAATTTCTCAGATTACAAGGCAATGATATATCAGCACCATACGATGAAAAGATTTTATTTAGACTACATTTAGCACTGTGAGCAGATAGTTTGATGGCCCTTTATCATGGACACCCAGATGAGTCGATATAAGAAAAAACACTATCACTCACTGCCTATCTGTGTGAGTATCATAAAATATATTTAATTAATTTTCTCCATTTACTAAGTACTGTCCATAGCATTATCCTTGTCTAGTTGTCCTCTCTCCAAGTTTTTCTTTGGTCTGCTTCATATATAACTATAAGGTAAAGTTCTCCCATACTCGTTACCGAGCGTTGGACCCAGAGCTGATCCCGGTGTACAGGCAGTCAGCCCGCAGATGACTTAAGTCATCCACCCCCACCCGGCGGTAGGCTGCCATCACTTTCCGCCAGGCCTGCTGTTAACTTCTCAGCCGCAGAGCAGCACCGCCCTTTTGCTGGTACTCATTTTACTGTCCCACAGAGGGTAGAAGGCTGAGTCAACCTGGGTGGCTAGTTACATACCGAAATAAAGTGCCGCCTCCGGGAGTCGAACCCGGACACGGTCACCCATCCCAGTACTAACTAATAATAATAATATATTATTATTATTATGATTTTAGCCCGCACGCCATCGCCTTGCCGAAGGGCTTTTATTTTAC
>Ga0209780_1001898_pt1 | contig 14347 bp, 9 predicted proteins | sample WorMetexBAHAMAS2_FD_187384 | JGI IMG/M metagenome (GOLD analysis project Ga0209780, IMG submission 187384) | Marine gutless worms symbiont microbial communities from Max Planck institute for Marine Microbiology, Germany - Inanidrilus exumae... | ecosystem: Host-associated > Annelida > Digestive... | reverse complement strand
GTTGAAATACTCTGCCTTGTAGGTCTGCCAGATACCAGTGACGATGACTCATCAAACGTGGACACATCCGCTGAGTTAGCAGCATCCTTCTCGGTGCCATCAGTTGCCCGCAATGACTCCGGTAATGTGAGTGCCACACTGTCTGATGCCGTGGCTGAACCAGCTACATTACCATTACTCAGACCGCTGTTTGCTAACGCCTGCTGAAGAAGATCGACATCTGCTCCACTTGCTGACGCCTATCAAACACATCACTTGCTGCATGACAAGGCGTCAGGCGTCATGTCATAGTGCAATGGTTAGAGCACTGGTATTACAATCGTGATCAGCTCGGAGTGTCGAATGCCGTAATGCCAAGTGTGTCAAATGCCCAGAATGCGAAGCGGGCTTAGGCTTACGGTTAAGGCTAATAAGGTTAGGGATTAGGATTTGGGTTAGGGTTACGCCTGTTCGGCATTCTGGGTATTCGACATGTTCAGCATTCCGGCATTCAGCACTCTGGCCCCTACCCTTTAAATCACCAGGTTACAGCTTCAACAGTGACTCGGGATAAACTGTGTGTAAATCTGTCACCAAGCAGTATCGTATGGTACCCATCAAACGCCAGGGACGCTTTGAAACTGGAAAGTAGAGGCGGGTATGGCTCATTCCACTTGTGGATTAAATATGTGGATGGCGGGAAAAACTGTGTGATCCCTCATTAATGTGTGCAATACCTGAGTGCATTAGACACATATCATACATAAACAAATAAACAAGCAACCATTTTAAGGCCATAATGAAGTCAACCTGTGTTGTCTGACACCCCAGTTAAGAACTGGAGGATTTTATTGCAGTAAAGTTTTAACACCCCCATTCCTACCACACTCAGATTAAAGAAAAGACACTACAGTTCTCCTTAATGGTGTTACCTACCTCATCTCCATATTATTACATCATATATCACACATAAGTACTATACAAATCCATATTTATTATTTACTACTCCACAGCAAGTACCAACAAAATCTGATACTCATTTCCTCTCTAATACAATGCTTGGGATAAAGTAATTTTCATCTCAGTGTATAGGATTTTAAATAATACATACAGACACAGCTGTGCCTAAATAACACAGCAGCTCAGCATGTAATACTGAGCACAGCACAGGTGTCAATGGTGGCTTCAACAGTTTTATATACACGACTAATCACTTAACTAATAATTAACTTACTGGCAATCAGAAAAATACCAATTAATTATCATTAAAATTAGCATTGAAATGTTATTAAAAATTAATTCCATGCACCTGTTCTTCAGATTTGGCAGTGACCGATGGACATTTTGCACCGCTGTCCTCAAACAACACCTCCTACACAAGTTCAGACTAGAATGAAGATTTTTCAAACAGATCAATGCTACACACATAGCCGACTACTAACAGTGACATACAGGGACAACATTTATATCAACACAAATTTGTAACTACTAAAAACAGAATTTTTCTCAGAATAAGCCTGTAAGAATCCCCACTTGTGTGTGCAGCAAGCACAAAATGGTGCAACATTGAAAGTTGTAACGTCAGATGATAGTAATAACAATAACAACAACAACAATAATAATAATAATAATAACAAATTTGTAGAGCGTCGTGTGGTCCGAAGATGCAGGCGCTGGTGGCAGTGAGCAGTGACTATTTAAGGGTAAACAAATGTTTCGCTCTTTCTCTGCATCTGCACCAACTATTTGCAACTCCCTTCCTGTCTTAATCCCTTCATCCAATACATTTAACTCTTTTCGATGGCACCTTAAAACACTTTTTCCAAGCAGCTTTTAATACCCCTAGCAGCAAACTCCAACACCTCCAATTCATTTATGTGAGTAATGGCGCTTCATAAAATGTTTTTACTTACTTAATTACTTTTGCATGTGGTGGCCTCCACTATCCAGACCTCTGCATTTCTGCTACACATTTCTGTCCACTACTGATATAGTCATAAAGCAATCAGTATGCAGTAAACAGCGTAAAAAAAGCTCGTGTAAACATAATATACCTGATAGTCGGCATGAACACGGCTCATGTGAGCATTAAGGCTGCCCAGTTTTCTGAACACACAACTGCACTGCTCACAAAAGAAGGAGTCGGATCCTTTGGTTTGTGTATGCACTCTCTACAGCATTCACATCTTCACATATCACCACATTACAACGACACTGCTGGTTGTGCACAGCAAAGGTATCTGGCCTATAAAAAACCTACTCCAATTTTCTAACTCCAGTTATGCACGGATTCTCTTTTGGATGAATGGACCAAACTTGGAGAAACTCTGAAAAAATGCCTGTTAAACTAGCAGAGTTCTAGTGTTCAATGTTACTCACGTGTGCAAGGTTTGGCTGAAATGTACAACTGGACAACTTCATCATAGAGTCAGAATTGTCATGCCTCAAAGCAGCAAGTCAGTAAATGAGTAGTTTTTAATGACACACCAGCACATTATAGGCTACTCTGTACCAAGAAAGGCTGGGTAACAATAAAATCAGATGATAATTAACAAAGTGTTAAAAAATGTAAAACCATAGTTACACAGCTAATATAAAAGGGAAATAACAAGCATTACAATAACGATAAAAACTGATTCTTTGACAAATCGATAACAGTACAATTGTCATAACTTTCAAACAACTCTGTAACAGAATGGACCATCAAACATTTTTTATAGATATCCTTCAAGTTGGTACATTCCACTAGAATGTGCACCACGGTTAGAAAAAGTCCACAACACCACACTGAGAAGTCATCACAAGACAATATGCACGAGTGTGTTAGGCGACTGTGACCAATTCGGAGTCTGTTAACAACGGAATCATGGCGGGAAATATTTTTATCATGTGCAACAATGCCAAAGGTGGGGTAAGCAGTATAAAGTATATTACCATCATAACAGTCCCATATATCCTGCCACTCATTCAAATAGAACTTACCTTATAGACATGAGGGATAAGTTCACTCAAGTTTGTAATCAAATTTGTAATTAACAGAGAGAGGTTGTTGTTGTTGTTATCGTGTGTATTATGAGCCACGTGACATCAACCACTGAACAGCAGCATCTTCAGCCATGTGAAGCTGCGGTAGGCCACCCTCTAGCTTGGTCAAACATTGTTTGACATTTGCCACACTGACTCTTGTCACTTGTTGCGAGGCACCACTTTTTGTGGCAGGATGTACAGTGACCTTGGTTAGTCTAAAAAAAAAATATTTTTTACCAGTATCATTTTGGCAGATCAAATCCTGTTGCCAGATAGTGAGGTCATCCACAAGGGATTGGCCATCGAGGTCAGAGAGAGGTGATTTGGATGCAGTGTCGCCCCCTCATTGCCGTGAACACCATCATGACTTGGAATGCAGCAAAACGACAATTGTTTTGCCACTGTTAGCCAGATGGGTACAATCTTTGATAATATTCTGCACAAGATCTATTTAGAGTTTAAATCCACAAAAAATTCCATGCTTGACACAGAGTTAAAAAAAATTATAAAGTTCTCTTCTTACTACAATAAATGAGAGCCATTGCAAGCTTTGCATACAGTTCGGCTCTGAAGATGCTGGCTTTGTTCGGCAGTCTGGTAGTTTTAGTAATATCTCCACACTACCACTGCCGCTACTCGATCCTCATCCTAGGACCGTCTGTGTATAGTCGACAAAAATCTCTATATACCTCACAGAACTTATATCTGTAGATCTCTGGTGAGGTGTCGTCTTTGAAGGAATGATGCAGACTGTAATTGATATGGAGTCATTTTAGCAGCCAAGGAGTAGCAGAATAAAATACTGAAGAGTATTGTAACATTTAGAACTAATAATCACGGCTATAACCAATAAGTAATTTTAGTCTAAGCTATTCAACACACAATATCTGGTTTACATTTTACGACAGCATCAAATGACAATCTATCTGATAATGCAATCATTATCCCACTATAAAAGTCACCCATTCATTTGCCGTGGTTCACATCATCTAGGCACGTACCTGAATATGTGCACGCAGATTGCCTCTTTGAGAAAATTTCGATGGACAAAATTCACACTGATAAGGACGGTCTCCAGTGTGCTTCATTAAGTGAATCTGCAGAGCGCCCTTCTGGTTGAATGCCTTCTCACACTGATTGCATTTGTATGGTTTCTCACCTGCAGCAGGCATAAAATCAACCAAGTAATGAAAAGCAATCAACGAGTTATCCACTGACAAACTGACCACCATAGCAACTTCCAAGTGTTGATTAGCCAAACTCATTGACTGAGTAAAGATCTTACGTCCCACATGACATAAAATAGGTGATTTTGGAGATGTTCTTTCCGGCCAGTCTCTTGGCTTAGTACTGAAAAACTAAATCTGACAACAAAAGCGAAAATGCAGCCATAACAAAATACACTATCACACACTGTATGCAGTGTCGCAGTAGCCTAATGGTAACATGCTTGACTGCGGTGTGAGAGGACCCAGGTTCGAATCTAACCATGGGCAGTTGTATATCACGACAGCCACTGCGATATACAGCCATGGGCACAGGCTGCACACCCTTACTGCAGTGCCTAGGTCGACTCAGCCTTCCATCCTCCGTGAGATGGTAAAATAAGTATCAGCTCTTGGGCTGAATAATAATCAAATGGCGATGGTGGATGTGAATGATAGTTGCCATTTCTTTCTGAAGTTTCTGGCGGACTCACAGTCCAAGTCGGTTGGCTTGGTCTGAGGGTTGGCGGCCACCTCGGCGCTGAGTCTGCATTCATCAAATGAACCAGGCGAATTCTCGCAATGGCTTTGCCATGATGACAGCACCATAAATATCATCCTGATTATTATTATTATTATTATTATTAAAATAAACACACACAAAAACTAAAGTCAGGTTTGGTCACCTGTTATGACTGCTGGGGACTATTCTTAAGGATGAGTAAGGAAGTAAGTAAGTAAAGAAAGAAGTAATTAAGTAAGTCCCTGAGCCCACACTGGGCCGATTAGTCAGATGGCTTCTCGGACACGCACACACTGTAGCAGTAAGAAAAACACAGGTTGATTTATATAATGCCCGTAAAATGGTTGTCTGTATGTAACTTAGTATCACAGCTTGTACGGTAGTACAAGGTGTTGTATAAGCCAATGGCTAAAGCAATGGGAAGGGCAAATATTGACCTCCTACGTCTCTAAAACCACTTAACCAATTTTGATGAAAACTGAAATTTAGAATTAACCCTAGAGACTATACCCACACAAAATTTTGTGTTAAAATTGCTCACTCATTCATCCACATAATGGTCTTTCTACGTTATAGGATATCAAACTTTGTTGTTCGCAATTATTACCAAAGACTGTAAAAACCTGTGTGAATACGAAGATGACGTTCAAGCTGACTTGGCTTCTGAAAAGATTTGTCACATTTACTGCAGTGATGGGAGAAGTGGGATCGATCGATGTGCCGCTTGTAAACTTTATGTGCCAAAGATGACCTGCAACAACAGCTATGCACTCAGCAGATCTTAAATTCCCTAAACTTCTAATTGCACCATCATCAGTATCCACATCAGTAATAGCAGTAGTACTAATAAGTATAAATTAGCCTCATACAGGACTGATGGTCGACTCTTCACAACTGACGTTTCTGCTAATTTCAAATTCATGTGACACAAAAACTAGGACAAATATAAAAAATCCGGCCCAATCAAATTTAGATATTGTGCCCTAGTTTAAGAATCTGTGGTCAGTTGCCAGCTCCCATTGTAAATATCAGATGAGACAGTTTTTGAAAATAAAAAGATTTCCAACTTTCAAGGGCTCGTGACCTTGACCTTGGATTGGGTCATACTGCATACCATCGTGCATCACTTATCGACTTACATGCCAAATTTCATTGAAATCAAAGACACTTTTTGTGGACAGATGGATGGACATTTGAGACCGGCTGTATTAGGTCGACTCTGAAGAGTTGACCAAACAACTGGTCAAAGATTTTTGACAAAAGGCCACATCGCCATCTTGTGCCCCCTCACGGGGCAAATGGATTCATCTAACCTTGATCCCCATCTAATACATGCTTCCTTGGGCCCACATGAGTCAGCCCCCAAAACAGCATCTCGACAGGATACCAACTGTCCATGGACGTCTGTCATTGGACAGCTGCGGATGCGGACGGTATTTCTGTGGATGCAGATGCCAAAATATCTGCATCCGCACATCTCTGTGAATGCCGTCTCGGCATAGAAAATATCATCATAAACACTACTGGTGTGACTAGTTTGCATTAAAAATTTTAGTGGCATTAATTTTTTTAATAGTGATTAATTCCTTAATGTGTTAATGCATTAGTTAACGTCAATACAAAAGCCCTAATAATAATGATAACAATAACAATAATAATAGTAGTAGTAATAATAACTGGATTCGAGTATATTTAGGAAGGATGATCAGCTAGTCAGAACAAAAATGAAACTGCAAATGACAATCTATAGTCACCAAAGATGAAATGAACGCCTGAAACATTACATCACTATGAAGTATATGACCATTCATATATGCCACAAGTAAGATAACAGTGCAACATGTACATATAACTGTGAAATTCAGCATTACAGTAATCAATTATCTGCAATCCAGCGTTGTAAATATGACTTATTTTAAAAATGTATTTTATACAATTAAGTAGGAGTAAGCAAAAAGACAATATGATACACACTTGATTCTGTTATGCATGCGACAATGCTCACGCAGAAGTGAAATCCGATCAAACACAGTGTCACACTGTTTGCAGCGGAAGACTGCTTTAGATCCATCTCGCACTTCACGGTGTGTTCTGCGATGTCTTTCTAGTTGAACCTAACAACACAGTACCGAGAGATTTTTAAATTACAGCATCCTCAGAAGACTACGTATATAAACTTTTGTTAACAGCAATCCTTTATCGGCAAAAAATTCAGAAAATTTGGAACTGATGATGGTTCTACACCTGATACAGTGCATGAGGCCAGTAAGGGCAGGACAACACAGTTGGGCAGAAAGGCATACAATTTGCTATCTGGAACATAGGTAGCATGACCACAAAATCTACTGGAATAACAGACCATGTTTAGATGGCGGGTAAACATTAGCTGTGTTATAAGGGCAAACAACTTACCCAGGTACACCTAGAAGATAGCCATTAAACGGGTGTGTTTGCGTGACTTATGACGCTGTACGCATCTAGTGGTAAAAGCAATACATCAGTCTGGCGTCCATCAATTTGTCCCATCCTTATTCTAACCTTCATAGGGTGCACAGCATCTTTTTTCCAACCTTTAATAGGGCTTGAGGTGCATACTCAACGTGACTCACCAGGGTGCAGCATGCGACGCAGCCAGTGTACATTTAGGCCCGACAATAAGGACCGACATACTTTTTAGCAACTTCAGCATTTAAGTCTAATACAACATATGACATTTTAATGTTGGTGCTAAAAAGTGTTACTGGTGAGATAGACTACTTTACTACTATTAAATACACCTGTGATAATTGAACTCTTCCACACTCCAGTGGCCTCGAATATATAAATGTGATTTCACTCAACACAAACAGAACTACTAGTGGCAGTTTTCCGTTGCGCTGCTGTCGTTGGGCATATCAATGAAGTTACTTTACGTCGAGCCCGGTTAGTACAGGGATGGGTGACCATCTTCAGGCGTGCATAACACCTCGGTATGTAACCAGCTATCCAGGCCAACTCAGCATCCTGCCTCAGCATTAGCAAACAGGAAATGAGTACCGGCCAAAGTGCGGTGATGCTCTGCAGCTAGGGAGTAAAGGCAGGATGGCTCATTCCATTTCTGGATAAATGTGTCCGTGGCAGGTAAAACTGTGTGATCCCTCACTAACATGTGTCATACCTGAGAACTTTAGAGATGAGTATTGCACTCATTATAGGCACTATATACAAGTGTCCTGTTTACTTACTTAACTTACCAAGTGTCAAGTAATGAAAGAAAACGTGTGCAACAAACCAGCGACTGAAATTCATCTGAACACTCTGGGCAAACAAACAGTTCTTCCCTCACATGATTCGAGAGATGCTGTTTAAAACTTGCTAAGCGAGAAAAGCTTTTGAAACATTCCGGACACGTGAGATTATCTTCGTTGTGTATTGCCACATGTAGGCGCAGGTTCTCAGGAACAGTGTACGTCTGTGAGCACTGGGTACAACGATACGGCTTGTCATCTTCGTGGGTTTTCAAGTGAGCTTTGTATCTGCTGTGCTTATCGAACTCCATTCCACACAAATCACATGTGTAAACACCCTAAAACAAATCCACAAAACATCAGCCACAGAAGGGTCAGTAAGCAGATTTTTATGTCTCTCTTCACTCACAATAAATCACTTTGGAGATGATGGGTCATTCCTGGAAAGCCACTGTACTAAGTAATGACAATCAACTCACAAAACCTGCAATCAGTTCTACACTCGGTCACTTTACTCATCATGCGGAAACGGAAGTTTGACATCATCAAAGTGGTCAAAGAATTTTGACGAAAGGTCATACTGAAGACTTGTCACCCCTCATGGATGCAAACTGATTCATCCGATCTTGACCCCTATGTAACACATTGTTTCGTGGACCCACGTGAGTCATCCCCAGAATGGCAACTCAACCAGTTCACCGTTTTTGCACTGTTCATTCATCCGTGTGCCCAAAGTGCCATTTTGTCACCGCTCTCGGCTGAAAAATAGATTTGCCCGACGTTGACATCCAGCTAACATACGGTTTCTTAGGCCAACGTAAGTCTACCATGTAAATCAGCATCTTGATCAGTTCAGCTGTTATTGCAGGGCTCATCCTTTTACTTAAACTCGCAAAACACTATGCTTTATAATAGTTTTGCAGGGACAGAAAACCACCAAAAACTGCCCCTTCCCGTGACCATAACACAAACAACATCACCGAGTTAAACATCAAAAAGATGAGAAACCAAATATAAATTTAAAATAGCAGTCAATGATACGAACTGCTCACACGAGTGTGTGTATCATTGTGTGCAATTGCAGTAAACAAAACTCCACAAAACAGTTATGATAATCATCCCTCTTATCCTCCTGCTCAGACACCGGGGATAGCAGCTTACTTCTCTGTGCTCAGCAGTAGTTACAGAAACCTTCTGCGATTACATGCTGGATACCCTTCCTCACAACCAAACAACATCACATTTAGGGTATTAGCATCAAACAGCCAGCATAAACAAAGCGATGCCCCTCCTCTTGTGTCTGGTGCTGGATGTGGCTCTGTAATGGGAAAGGCATATAGAAGTGAAAAACTCATCCCCAAAGTTTCTCTTCTGGAGCAAGCAGAGGAAGAAAACCAAGGTAATTTGGAAAATAGCTACTGATACGGAGATAAAGTGGTGTATACATCCTTATGTGTCTAACAATGGTGATGCTCTACACAGTTGCAGTGTGAAAGACAGCACTGTCAAGGCACAACAACTGACACTATTTCATCGCCTGTTACCTGTTGGAATAATTTTCAGCGAAAACATACTAGACTGAAGATCTTGCAACATTCTTTATGACATTATATGAAGTCTGTTATTTTAAGCTTACATGACATCGAAGTACTCAAGTCTCATAAAGTATTCCAAATAACACATACTTTCTGATGTGGTGGTCCCAACATTTCCGATCCATTTGCCACCACAAAACGCTGGCTGTGCTGTTCCCCATTGGACAGCATCGATCCATCAGTCATTAGCTCAATGTGCAGTGGTTCATTCAGCCTCGTTGTAATCGACTGCAACACGTTTCCTGTCGAATGCACATTCTCCTTCTGCTGATTAGCAGTTTCATCTGTCCACTGCAACGAGGCTTGATCATACTGAATGCTGCTCTGCTGATCATCCCCATCTGATAATGTAACTTGTTGAATTTGCAACACTTGTTCTCTCAGTACATTCAGAGGAAGGTGCAGAACCTGTGGTTCCTACCAACAACAAAATAAGACAAATTTGGTTAACGACAAGAGGCTCAGCTACTGTAGAAGTACTACAAGTTGATATCTCGTCAACTGCTGCACAACTGTACAAAAAAATTTCATTTGAAGAGGCTTGCAATAGGTGAATGACCTGCAAGTTAACTCGAGGCCATCAGGATTGCCACCATTCAATAGGCCATATGCCACTGCCTATTAGTGGCTTATAGTAATAACGACTCATATCAAGCACAGCTTCCGAGACATTACCACATATGCTGAGCATGTTACAGCCTGTGACCTTGAGAAGTCCTTCAGTTTCGAGGAGGCTTTTGAAATTATAAGCAAAGTATGCTTTGTAATTCATGTGTAAACATGTAGTTAATGTGTTATAATTTCCGAGGTACAGGACTTACAAAGGTTTCAGAGAGCACAGGTGACGTTTCAGATCACTCTAGATCATAGGTACTGGTGCCATTCAACAGACCTCATTCGATCTCCTATTAGTGTTCGATTGTAACTATATCTCTATCTGCATCATTTCTGAGATACTACCAGTTATTTCACAAAATATAACAAGGTCAAGTGACCTGAACACATACCAGGGATGGGAAATGAGTACGGGCAAAAGGCTGTGAAGCTCTGTGGCTGGGAAGTAAAGGCAGGTATGGCTCATTCCACTTGTGGATACAATTCACTCGTTTCCCCAATATATGACACCATGTAATGGCATTTATAACGTATACATACCATCATATCTCTCTGGAGTGCACGGTCTGCTGCCCTTCAACTGTCTTTCCATTGTAGTGAGCTGGTAAAATTAGTTACTTCAAGATATTCTAAGTCACTTCTGATGTGATCCAGGATGAATTACAAATGCTCACTCGTAAATGTCAAGTCAAAATATCACATTCACCAAGCATCATTAAAACGGAAGACTCACTACCTGAACAACCTGGTTCTGACTGTCATTTTCCTCGGACTGTCTGATAATCTGGTACTGAGTCTGCTGAACAATTCGTCCATCGGGCTCCTGAGAAGTCACCATAATTGGCTGTATCATCAGCACCTAGTCAGCACATATACAAACATGACAGTAAAACAGGAAAATAAAAATTCACAACTATATTTTGCAAATACTTGCAGAAATATCCACACAACAATAGAAATGCAGTAATGGCACCATTGCTGTATCTCTAGAACCCATCATCCAGACAGGGCCGTAGCGTCCGGGGTACTCTGAGCACCCATGGCGGCTGGGGCAGCACCAGTACTAAGGATTGCCCGAATGCCCGTAGCACCCCCGGTTAGCACTCTAACCCTAACCCTGGATAGTGGTAATAGGTATTAGGTACCGTATAATGTTGATGGTGCCAGGTGAAAGGAAGTTGAAATTGACACTGACAGCAGTTAGAAACTAAAGTGTACCACAATTACAGCCTGCCAACTTGCCAAGGGCGGGGCCCAAGGCTCCAAGCAAGCATGTGATTGCACGATCGAAAATGGGGGCAGGGCAGTTCCAGAACTGGGTTACCATGCAGGACAGACCTCGATCACGATCTCACATTGACTGAAACTGTTTAATCGTCCAGCACCCACAGCAATGTGGTGAGCACCCCCACTAAGAGATGGCTAGCTACGTCTCTGCATCCAGAGAATGTACTACTAATGTCTCTTATTATATGTTCAATGTTTAAAAATAAGAGGAAAACATCACAAAATCAGTAAACAATAAGAACCTGTCCTTGAATTCCTGGATTCTGACTAACATGTTGTGCAATTGCCTGCTGCAGAGCATCAAGGTTTTCACCAAACATAGCACCTGCACAGCATAAATCAACTGTTTACTTGTCACTCAGTGAAGTAATTTCACTCATATACTAAAATCAGCAGACCCGATTTAATAAATCTATAATATATGAGATAAACAACTGAAAAAATATTACTCATAAAGGGGAACAGACAAGAATGGCAATGTATGTATGTATGTATGTATGTATGTAGACTTATAACGCGCAACCCTTACAGCCTATGCAATCATGAGGTGCATCCATAGGGTGTTGGCTAAACAGAACAAATAATTTTTACCCGCGCGGCACAAGCAATGCACGGGTAATAGCAATCATCGTGTGTCCCTCTGTGTGTGTGTCTGTCACACGCCGGTACTGTATCAAAACAGCTAAACATAGGATCACACCAACAACACCACGTGATAGCCCAGGGACTCTAGTTTTCTGACACCAAAATTCGTTGGTGGACGACCCCCTTCCCCCTGACATTTGAAATTAGTGTTGAAATTTTACGGGAGTAGTGATAGACAGTAGTTCAGGAAAATGTCCAGAAGAACATTACTTTTTAAAAAAACCTCTTCAGAATGCTCAGCCCCTAAATTTGGCCAGTGTGAAATCTCCTAAACCTGGGCCCATATAAATAGCATTCTATTATTTCTAATAATAATTCATATTGCTCCTTATTACAGAATATCAATATCAAAAATGAACAAAATAGATGATTTCATCAGCCATAAACATCTAATGTAGAGTTGACTGTATCTCATTAGATGTACAGTGTACTGCTGTTAATTAATGCATTTACAAGTATTGAACTTGCAGCAGCTTTTGTATTCGTGGATGTTCTCAACATATCCAGCTGTCTTTCTACAACATCTGAGCAAACATAACAAATAGTGTTTCAGTGATTCGTGATTCATCTCACTGTTATCCTCTAAGTAACGCAATGAAGTCTCTTCTGCTTCATTCAGCTAGCAACTTTGCCCCTCATATTTTCAAGAATATGAACCAATTATTTCATCCAGTCGCTAAACAGTTGTCCGTCATCAAACATGGATTGTCGTTTCATCTGCATAAATGCACAGATATAATACACGGTCTGGGAAATCGTAATTTGACGGTCCACCTTCTACTCCCATCTTCCCGAAAGCGGCAATCGGGAAACGGTCACCGGGGCAACGGCGTGCGGATTCAACCACATGCGACAACCCCTTGCACAGCTACGGCGGACGACTTCAATCAAGAGGGTGAGCGTCGGCCAGTATCACTGCGCTATTTACACCGCCGAACTACATGATGGTCTACGGTATGTTGGAAGACGACGATCCATAACGTCGCATAACAGGGTTACAAAAACGTACCGTTGTTGGTTTCCAGTGATCCGATGTCCAATATTTGTTCTACGGAAGACATTTTTGTTGTCAAAATGGCGGAACAGAACACATCCACAATGAGCACGCAGTACCAGTTGTACAACGCAAGCTTCGGCGATTTACATTAACCAATCAGATTTCGACAAAATGCTTATGAATATTCAGAAACTTCAGCGTTCATCCTCGGTGTATGGAAGAACAGTATTGTTAAACTGAACAAAAATGCGTGATTATTGGTAAAGTTAACACAGAACAAAAGATGATAAGTATGAAGACAAGCCGACGATTAGTACCACGACAATGCTACCGTGTTGAGTGATGTCAGATACGAGCGGCCCCCACCTAAGGACACCGTCGCCGAGCGTCCGGGTTGGCGACACTACAGTACTATGTGACGTCACTGACTACGAGGAGTTTTCGATTCTAGAGTCTATAGACTCCACGCCAGTGGAAACAGGCGCGCATTCAGCCAGTGCCGAAAGTTCCATCGCCGCAGCAAGCCTCCGATTATCGGCCGATATCTATTACCCCGGTTCTTACTCAATTTACTCGTCTGACGGAACGGATTGTCGTTCGGCGCTACGTCTACCCCGCTCTGACATCGCCACCGCCGACCCTACAATTTCACGACCAGTTCGCCTTTCGGCCGACTGGCTCGATATCCCCCACCGCGGCCATCATCTCGCTGCTGAATACGGTCATCAATCTAGGCTACTTACCACAGAACCATACGTCATATCGTCCTGATAGGCTACCGTACGACACTTTGCAGAAATTCGCACAACTTGATCTCCCGACCCCGACCACATCTATAATTGGTTAACCGACTTCTTTCTCGACCACTCCCACATCACCGTGTTCAATGGCCAGTGTTCGTAGTTCCTCCACATAACAGCCAGTATCGTCCAAGGATCAGTTATCGGGCCCGCGTCGTACGTTGTCACAGCCGGGATCTGGCTGCCGCGGCGCCACAGCTGGAAATTCGCTATGCAAGTTTGCGGATGACACCTATTAGTCATCCCAGCCAGCAACGAAGCCTCCCGTCAAGTTGAACTGGCAAATATTCAAGCATGGGCGAATCAGAACAATCTGCGGTTGAATTGCAGTAAGTCCTGCGAGGTGATTTTCAGCGACAGTCGGCGCAGGGGTAGGAGTGTACCAGAGCCGGCGCCACTGCCAGGAATCACACGCAGCCGCTGTCTGAAGGTGCTGGGTGTTAACAT